>Ga0206986_1084_pt1 | contig 11674 bp, 7 predicted proteins | sample Alteio_BWMinCont_14_FD_153277 | JGI IMG/M metagenome (GOLD analysis project Ga0206986, IMG submission 153277) | Enriched cells from forest soil in Barre Woods Harvard Forest LTER site, Petersham, Massachusetts, United States -... | ecosystem: Environmental > Terrestrial > Soil > Temperate forest >... | reverse complement strand
CGGCGGATACGCCGGATTCGGCTTGAACCGCAAATGCCGCAATCCGTTCTCATCCCCAGCATCCTCATACAGAAAAGCGTCCGGCGGAGCAGGCGAGCCACCGCCAGGCATACCACCAGGATGAGGGAACAATCGGGCGAATCCTGACGCTGCTGCCGGACGCTTTTCTGTATGAGGATGCTGGGGATGAGAACGGATTGCGGCATTTGCGGTTCAAGCCGAATCCGGCGTATCCGCCGCACTCGATTGAGGCGCGGATTTTTCACGCCATGAGCGGTGACCTGTGGGTGGACGCGCGGATGAAGCGGCTGGCGCGGCTGAATGGCACGCTGATGGAGAATGTGGACTTTGGATTCGGGCTGCTGGGGCGACTATACAAGGGCGGGTGGTTCCAATTGCAGCGGACGCGGGTGAGCGCAACGGACTGGAAGACGGAGCGGCTGGAAGTGCACATGAGCGGGCGGGCGATGCTGTTCAAGACAGTGGGGCGAGAGACCAGCGAGGTGCGCGGGGGATTTGAGGCTGTGCCCGCGCGGATGAGCCTGGAGCAGGGAATGCGCGTGCTGGAGGACAAGGACGTTGCGCGGACCGCGATGGCAGCGGGTGGTAGAGTGTCGCCGGCGGCGCTGTTTGCGGGGAGGTAGCTTCCGTTTCTCTTCGATGCGCCATGGCCTGAATTGGTGAGGGCTCCGGCATGTTATCGCCCAGTGAACAATTAGAGTTACCGGTTGCGGTTGACGCTTTAGTGCGACAGGTAATACGCTCGCGCTGGGAATGAAACTGGGACCGGAAAATTACGGATGAAAGCCACCATGGTTGAAAGTACGCTATACGCCGGTTCAGCGGCTGAACTTAGACGGCATCTCTTCTACGAAACCTCGCATTCACCGGCGCTTGCCGACCTGGTGGGCTACCAAAAAGCCAGGGACATCGTAGATTTCTGTTTCATCGCGAACCCGTATTACCCCACGCCCGCGATGCTTGAGGAAATGCAGCGAAGCCTCCCCAACCTGATCAAGTCCTATCCATCGAGCAACCCGCTGTTGAGCCAGGAGCATCTTGCGAGGGTTCTGAATGTGGATCCGGAGCGGCTGATCATCGGCAACGGCGCAACCGAACTGATCTCGCTGATTGATATGACCCTAATCGACCGCATCGCCGTGCCTATTCCCACCTTCGGCGAGTACATAGAGAAGATGAAGGATTTGCGGAATGCGGAGCTGTATCCGCTGAATCCTGAGGACCGGTTTCAATTGCGGCTCGATGATTATTTGGCGTGGGTGCATCAGCGCAAGCTCGAGTGCCTGCTGGTGATCAACCCGGGCAATCCGACGGGGCAGTTTATTCCGCTTGACGAAATGGTGGAATTCTTGCATCGCGCACGTGACCTGGAGCTGGTGATTGTGGATGAGTCGTTTATCGACTTTTCAGGGGATGCGATTCCAAGTCTGCTGCCGATCGCCGACGAGTTTACGAATTTGCTGATTGTGCGCAGCATGAGCAAGCATTGCGGCGTGCCGGGTCTGCGCCTGGGGTATTGCTATAGCGCGAATCTCTACATCCTGAACCGCTTGCGCCGCTTTGTGCCGACGTGGAATTTGAACACGCTGGCGCAGTATTTTCTCTCTCTTTTGCCGGACAATGATGCCTCTTACCATGAAGGCCGCAAGCGGTTGATTGACGACGTGAAGCATCTCTACGAAGATCTGCGGACGATCCCTGGCCTGGAGGTCTATCCGACGGGCGCGAATTTCCTGCTATTCAAGATTCAGAACGGCATGACTGCGAACGAACTCCAGAGCCGGCTGCTGTTGGAGCACGAGATGTACGTGCGCGACTGCTCAAACAAGCTGGGCATGGACGCTTTCCATATCCGCGTGGCATCGCAGGGGCGCAGCAAGGACGCGCGCCTTGTGGAAGCGCTGCGGACATTGCTGCGATGAAGCGACCGGAAGTCTTGGTGGTCACGCGCCGGACAACTAGGAAAGACAAGCTGATTGATTACGTCGGCGAGCTTCATCTCGAACTCCTGATCCACTTAGGCACTTTGCCAGTGATGGTGCCGGTGGTTGCGGGCACGCTGGGGTGCCTGCCGCAATACTCTGAGCGCATGGATGGGCTCCTGCTGGTGGAGGGAGACGACGTTGAGCCGAAACGCTTCAAGGCGCAGAAGGCCAACGTTGAATACCTTGAGAAGACGCATCCCCTGAAAGACGAAATCGAGATTCGCCTGCTGCGGCAGGCGCTGCGAAGTGACGTTCCCATCATGGGCATCTGCCGCGGATCGCAACTGTTGAACGTGGTGTGCGGCGGAACGCTGTACGGAGATGTGCAAAAAGAAAAAGGCTCGCAACGCATACACATCAATTATGAGAACTACGACACTTATCGCCATCCGGTCACTGTCGTCCCCGGCACGCCGCTGGCGCGCTGGTATCGCCGCAAAACGCTGAAGGTGAACAGCTATCATCACCAGGGGGTTCGCGAACTGGCGCCCCGCTTCCGGCCCATGGCTCACGCGGACGATGGTTTGATTGAGGCTTACTACGATCCTGAAGCTACTTTCGTGGTGGGACTTCAATTTCATCCCGAACGCATGTTGAAGGAATACGCCGGGAATTTGAAGGTGTGGGAAGCTTTCACGGCTGCGGTGCACGGCAAGTATCGGAAATAGCTTTTGCCGATTGTTCCAAGAGGTCACTGAATAACGACCAGCATTCATCGTGTGTCATTCGCGGCATGACTCCGCAGCCTGCTGAAGAAGTCCTGTAATTGAGCGATGGCCCCAAAAGCATACCTCAGCGGCTAAAGCCGCGCCGATTCCGCGGGGTTGATGCCGAGGATGAATCCCCGGCCTACCGTCCGAATCATTCTCATTCACTACGTTCGCGCGAGCAGTGACTCGTAGAACTGAACATATTGCGGCAGGACGAGCGTGGAGCAGAAGCGTTTTTGGGCCGTGCGTCGGCCGGCTTCGCGCATCTCGTTGAGGCGCGCGCGGTCGCGGAGCAGGTCGATAGCGCCGCGGGCCATGCCGTCAACGTCGCCGACGGAGAAGAGCAGGCCGGTGACGCCGTCGTCAATTAGCTCGGGGACTCCGCCGACGCGGGTGGCGATGGTGGGGACCTTGCAGGCCATGGCTTCGAGGGCGGCGAGGCCGAAGCTTTCCATATCACTGGGCATGATCATGAGGTCGGCGAGAGGGAGCAGCTCGTTGACGCTCTCCTGCTTGCCGAGGAAGTGAATTCGGCTGTGGATGCCGAGGTCGTGGGCTAGGTACTCGGCTGCGGAGCGATCGGGACCGTCGCCGATGAGGAGGAGTTGGGCGGGGACTTCCTTGTTAATTCTCGCGAAGGCCTTCACCACGTCGGGGACGCGCTTGACGGGGCGGAAGTTGGAGAGATGCATGAGGATGGCATCGCCGGGCTTGGCGTAGCGCAGACGGGCCTCGTCGCGGACGGATTCGTCACGGATAAAGTCGTAGACATTGCAGTTGACGAAGTTGGGCACGATGGCGATGTCGCGGGTGATGCCGAAGTCGGCGAATGTTTTGTCGCGCAGGTATTGGGAGATGCTGGTGACGCCGTCGGACTCCTGGATGGCGTAGCGGGTGATGGGGAGGTAGCTGCGGTCGAGGCCGACGAGGGTGATGTCAGTGCCATGCAGTGTGGTGACGAAGGGCAGTCGGCGGCCGCGGGCAGCGAGCATTTGGCGGGCGAGCAGGGCGCTGACGGAGTGGGGAATGGCGTAGTGGACGTGGAGCAGGTCGAGCTCGTAGAACTCGGCAACCTCAGCCATGCGTGAGGCAAGGGCGAGGTCATACGGGGGAAACTCGAAGAGCGGGTAATTGGAGACGGGGACTTCGTGGTAGAAGATGCCGGTATCGCGGCCGTTGAGGCGGAAGGGCTGCGAGTAGGAGATGAAGTGGACCTCGTGGCCCAGGGCGGCAAGTTCGATGCCAAGCTCGGTGGCGACGACGCCAGAACCGCCGTAAGTGGGATAGCAGGTGATGCCGATACGCATGAGGTCTCGCTTGGGGTTCTGGGGGAGGACGACGATCTGCCTTGTGGTTGGACGGATGGGGATCGGGTGAGGATTCAGAAGGTCGAGTTAAGTGCCTGTTACAGGTGTGGAGTGGATTGAGGCGAAGCTGAGAAGGTCAAGGTCGGGGATGCCACGGAGGGCGGTGAGAGCAGTGCGCTCGGTCTCGCGCGAGCCGAGGAGGCGGGTGTTGGCGTGGGCGAGAGCGACGTCATTGTAGCCGGGGTGTGTGACGAGCTCGTATATGGCGTTGGGTTGGCTGGGCGGGATGGCGTTGAGGAGGGAAGTGATGGTGGGGGCGTCAAGGGTGCCGGTGGCGAGGATGCCGAGGGCGCCGTTTGTGGTGGTGAAGCCATGCTCGGCAACGAAGCGGTGGAAACGCGAGGCGAGCAGGCGGAGGAGATGGACCTGGGTGCGGCGCACGAAGGGAGCGCCTGGTGTGGCGCGGATGCTCCATGCGGGCTCGAATGGATTGCGGATGGCGCGGATGCCGCAGGACCGCGCGGCGCGAAGAATGGGGCAGAGGACGCGGGGAAACATGTGGGCGTGTTTGTGGGTATCGATGTGCGTGAGGGTGAGGCCGCGGGATTGGAGCCATTCGATCTGACCGCGGGCTTCAAGTTCGATTTCGGTGGATCGGATCTTTCCGCGAACCAGGCGCTTTATGAAGGCGCCGAGCGTGGGGTAGAACTGGCCGGTATCCGGGTTGGTGAGCGTGGGTAAGCTTGCGGGAAGACGCAGGGGATCGCCGTCGACGAGGACGATGTGGCAGCCGACGCCGAGCGTTGGCGCAGCACGGGCGATTGCGATGGCCTCCTCAGTGGCGAGAGCGCGGGCCATAAGCGTGGCGCTGGTGAGGACGCCGGCCTGGTGTAATTCGAGGATGGCGCGGTTGACGCCCGGGGTGAGGCCGAAGTCGTCGGCGTTTACGATGAGGCGGGGCACTGGGTAGTGTAACAAGTTGGTTGTAACCGGGTGAGACTGGTGGTATTCCACCCTATCGGCGCAGAGAGAGGGCAAAAGCATGGGCCGCTGAGGTGGGTGCAACCGCCGCAGTCTCGGACAGGATGTACTGAGTCGCTGGTATGATGATTGAAGGCCTGACAGGCTTTCCCACCGTAGCGTGGGCGGTTAGCTCAGTTGGTTAGAGCGCCTGCCTTACAAGCAGGAAGTCCGGGGTTCGAGTCCCTGACCGCCCACCAATCTCCCATCTCAGTCGGCCTCAAATCGTCTCTTGAACTCCGCCGGCACCTGCCGAGGACGACCCAGCCTTCACCTTCAGTGGATGCACAGCGCTCATCGTTGGCTAACGTGCATGCACCGGGGAGACGTGATGATTGGTCAAGTCCTGTTCTGTGCGCATGGAGTCGGTCGAGGAGACTGCGGACAAGGCAGCTGTTACGGGAAGAAAAACGCGGAAGCAGGTGGCGCTTCCGTTGGGGGTGCGAGTGCTGCGGCAGGTGAGGGAACCGTCGTACTTCTGCACAATGCCCTTGCTGATCCACAGGCCGAGTCCGGTGCCCTTTGTAGATTTGGTGGAAAAGAAGGGCTGGAAGAGGCGCTTGGCGTCTTCACGGGCGATGCCCACGCCATTGTCGAGGATGGAGATGACGGTGCCCCGGCGCTGGCGGGACCAGTCGGTGGATTCGCGCACCGTGACCCCAAGCGTGCCCCCGCTGGGCATTGCCTGCACCGCGTTTCCCACCAGGTTGAGAAAGACCTGGCGAAGCTCAACGGGGAAACCCTGCACAATCGGTGTGGTCAGGTAGCGCTTGCGGACCTTGATGCGCGCCGTGTTGAGAGCGCGTTCCTGCAACTCGAGTACATCGTCGAGGAGCTCGGCGATGTTGACGGGGATAGGCTGCTTGGATTCGCGATAGAAACTCAAGGTTTGTCGCGTGATGTGAGAGACGCGCTGCAGTTCCTGCTCAGCCATATCGGCAAAGTGCCGCGCCGTATCGTCGAGCGAAGGATGATTGCGCACCAGGTAGAGCGTGTTGGTGATGGCTGCCAGCGGGTTGTTGATCTCGTGGGCGATAATGCCGGCGACGCGTCCCATGGCGGCTAACTTTTCGGTTTCGCGCAGGGCCTCTTCCGCCTGCAGTTGCGCAGTGATGTCGCGGCTTACTTCAAGGACTGCGGTGCCCTCCTGGTTCATGGTCTTGCGACAGGCCACTACAACATCAGCGCCGCTGCGGGTTTTCTGAACCAGGTTTCCCTGCCAAGTTTTATTTTCGCGCAGCGCGACCTCGATTTCCTCTCGAGGAACCGGGAAGACGGTGCGAAGCACGGGGTGCATGTCCTGGCCCAGCATCTCGTCGCGCGTCCAGCCGTACAGGGCTTCGGCGCCGGAGTTCCAGAATACGGTAATCCCGTCGGGCCTGCGAACGATGATGGCCTCGGTGGCGAGCTCGAGGAGTTCCGCGCGGGTGCGATATTGCTCCTCGCCCTTGCGCAGGTCTTCAGTACGTTCGGCCACCAACCGCTCGAGGTTGTTGTTGAGCCGCTCGAGTTGCCGCGTCTTGCGGTGCAATTCGACGAAGACCCCGATCTTGGCGCGTAGCACTTCAGGCACCACGGGAACGGAAATGTAGTCAACGGCGCCAGAACGATAGCCTTGAATCTTATCGGAGTCGGTGAGGTGAACGCCGGAGATGAAAATAATCGCGGTCTTCTGAAACCGGGGATGCTGGCGGATGACGTCGGCAAGCTCGAATCCATCGAGGTCGGGCATGCTCACATCCATGAGCACAACCGCAATGTCGGTTTTCAGAAGTACATTGAGAGCCTCGGAAGCCGTGGTCGCCTTGATCAAATTCTCGCCCAATTCGGCAAGAATGACCTCATAGCTCAGCAATTTGGCTGGCTGGTCATCGACCATCAGAATATTGACGCGATCTTCCTGCATCTCAGTGATTCCTCGCCTTAACATCAACCCCTCAACCTTATCGAGTTAAATATCGGGGATCCGGGAAAGCCTGGCCGTTGTATTGATTCAGGCCGAACTTTGTTGGATCTTGATTTCGTATTGGATGCGCCGGCCGTCATTGGCGCAGTTGCGTGTTTTATTGCACGAATCTCCTTAACGATGCAGCCACATGCGCAGCGCAGACAGTAGTTGTTCGGTGTTGACGGGCTTGGCAAGGTACTCCGACGCGCCAGCTTCGAGGCATTTTTCGCGATCGCCCTTCATGGCCTTCGCCGTAAGAGCGATGATCGGCAGGCGGCGCAGGGACGCGTTCTGACGAATCACCTGCATGGTTTCGTAGCCATCCATTTCAGGCATCATGATGTCCATGAGCACGATGGCCAGGTCCGGTGTGGATTCGATGGTGGAGATGGCTTCACGGCCCGTGCCTGCGGAGAGTACGGTCATGCCACGGCGCTCGAGCACGCTGGAGAGGGCGAAGATGTTCCGTACGTCGTCATCGACTACGAGGACCTTGCGGCCTGCCAATGCATCGTCGGACCTGTGCAGGCGATCGAGCATATCCTGCTTGGGCTTGGGGAGATCGGCGACCACGCGGTGAAGGAACAGCGCGGTCTCGTCGAGCAAGCGCTCGGGCGATTCCACATCCTTGACGACGACGCTGCGGGCCAGGGTGTGGAGTTGCGAGTCTTCTTCCGCGGAGAGGTCGCGGCCGGTGAACACGACCACTGGAAGATCCTGCAGGTCGGGCGTGTCGCGCATCTTCTCGAGCACTTCAAAGCCGGTCATGTCAGGCAGGCGAAGGTCGAGCACGGCACAATCGTAATTGCCAGTGGCGAGCGCTTCGAGTGCCTCCGCGCCGGTGCCAACGGTGTTGATGTCAATGTCCTTGTGACCAAGCAGCTCGCGAATACTGACCTGTTCCGCGGGATTGTCTTCGACAACCAGCAGGCGCTTGCGCCGCGGCTGCGAGTAATCCCAGATGCGAGTGAGAGCCGCGTCGAGGCCCTCGGTTGTCGTTGGCTTGGTGACGAAGGAGAACGCGCCGCGCGATAGGCCGTGGTGGCGATCCTCGTCGAGCGTGAGCATTTGTACCGGGATGTGCCGTGTGCGCGGGTCTTGTTTGAGGTGATTGAGGATAGTCCAGCCGAGCATGTCGGGCAGGAAGACGTCGAGCGAAATGGCCGTGGGGCTGTACTCGCGAGCGAGCGCCAGCGCTTCAGCGCCGGTCATGGCGCAGAGGACCTTGAAGCCTTTGTCGCGCGATAGATCGCAGAGAACCCGCGCGTAGTGCGGGTCGTCTTCCACGATCAGAAGTGCGGCTTCACCCTCCAGCAGGTTGTTGCGATCGTCCTCGATGCGCGACTCCTGTTCGGCGGCGGCCACGTTGGCGAGGAAGACGGGCATCTGCTGCTGTTGCTGGACACCCGGGCGCTCAGCCTTGATGACCGAGGGTGCCGCGGGACCAACGTAGGTTTGTGGCAGGAAGAGTGTGAAAGTGCTGCCGTGGCCGGGGTTTGACTTGAGCTGGATCTCGCCACCGAGCAGGCTGGCGAGTTCGCGGCTGATGGCCAGGCCGAGGCCGGTGCCGCCGTATTTGCGGCTCGTGCCCGCATCCGCCTGCTGGAAGGCTTCAAAGATGATGCGCTGTTTTTCCGGCGGGATACCGATGCCGGTATCCGCCACCTCAAACGCGATTACCGATCCGGCGCCGGAGAGCAGCGGGTGATCGTGGCTCCAGCCGCCTGTAACCGACGAGATGTTGAGGCGGACGCTGCCTTGCTCAGTGAACTTGAAGGCGTTGGAAAGCAGGTTCTTGAGCACCTGTTGCAAGCGTTTGGAGTCGGTGACCAGCGAGCGGCCAAGGCGAGGATCGCTCGTCACTTCGAAGCTGAGCCTGCGGTTTTCCGCCTCGTGACGGAAGGGCCGCGCCACCGTTTCAAGCAAAGCGCCGAAGAAGATTTCTTCGGCTTCGACCGAGACCGTGCCGGACTCGATCTTCGACAGGTCGAGAATGTCGGAGATGAGGTTGAGCAGGTCAGTGCCGGCGCCGTGAATGGTGCGGGCAAACTCAACCTGCTTGGGCGTCAGGCTGCCATCGGGGTTCTCGGCAAGTTGCTGGCCGAGCACCAGGATGGAGTTAAGCGGCGTGCGCAGCTCGTGCGACATGTTGGCAAGGAACTCGGATTTGTACTTCGAGGTGAGGGCCAGCTCGCGGGCCTTTTCTTCGAGCGCGCGGCGGGCTTGTTCAATCTCCTGGTTCTTGCGTTCCACTTCGTAGTTCTGTTCGGCCAGTTGCTGCGCCTTCTGCGCGAGCTGCTCGTTCGTCTGCTGCAGTTCCTTCTGCTGTGTCTGCAATTCAGCGGCGAGCTGCTGCGACTGCTTGAGCAGGCCTTCAGTCTGCATGGTTGCTTCGATGGAGTTGAGCACGATGCCGATGGAGGCGGTGAGCTGCTCAAGGAATGCCAGGTGCGAGGGCGTGAACCCGCTGAGGCTGGCCAGTTCGATCACGGCCTTGACGCGGTCTTCAAACAGAACCGGCAGCACAATCACGTTCTTGGGAACCGCCTTGAAGAGGCCGCTGCGAATCGGTGCGGCCTTTTTGGGCAGCTCGGTGATGAGCATGCGGCGTTTCTCAGCGGCGCACTGGCCCAGCAATCCCTCGCCGACCCGGATTTCTCTCAAATGCCCTTCTGCCGTGTCGGCAAAAGTGGAGAGCAGGATCAGTGCTCCATCGGGCTGCGAGGAGTCGTACTCCATTTGGTAGATCACACCCTGCTGGGCGTTGACGAGCGGTGCAAGCTCGGAGAGCAGCATGCGGCCCACGGTAGCCAGATCGCGCTGGCCTTGCAACATGCCGGTGAAGCGCGCCAGGTTGGTTTTGAGCCAGTCCTGCTCAGTGTTGCGATCGGTGGTGAGGCGAAGGTTGTCAATCATCGTGTTGATGTTGTCCTTCAACTCAGCCACCTCGCCGCGGGCTTCCACCTGGATGGAGCGCGTCAGGTCGCCCTTGGTTACGGCGGTTGCAACTTCAGCGATGGCGCGCACCTGGTTGGTAAGGTTGTCGGCCAGCAGGTTCACATTGCCGGTCAAGTCCTTCCAGGTACCGGCGGCGCCGGGTACGTTGGCCTGACCGCCGAGGCGGCCTTCCACGCCGACTTCGCGGGCGACCGTTGTCACCTGGTCGGCGAAGGTGGCAAGCGTATCGGTCATGTTGTTGATGGTCTCGGCGAGCGCGGCCACCTCGCCCTTGGCATTCACCGTTAGCTTCTGGTCTAGCGCTCCGTTTGCCACGGCAGTCACAACCTTCACAATGCCGCGGACCTGCTCGGTAAGGTTGGCCGCCATCACGTTGACGTTGTCGGTCAAGTCCTTCCACGTTCCGGCGACACCGGGCACCTGCGCCTGGCCGCCGAGTTTGCCGTCTGTGCCCACTTCGCGGGCTACGCGAGTAACTTCAGCGGCGAACGCGTTGAGCTGGTCGACCATCGTATTGATAGTGTCCTTGAGTTCGAGGATTTCGCCCTTCACATCGACGGTGATCTTGCGGCTCAAGTCGCCTCTCGCCACGGCCGTTGTTACTTCAGCGATGTTACGAACCTGCGCTGTGAGGTTACCGGCCATTGAGTTGACGGAGTCGGTAAGGTCCTTCCATGTTCCAGCCACACCGGGTACGTTGGCCTGACCGCCAAGACGTCCCTCCGATCCCACTTCGCGAGCCACGCGCGTCACTTCTGCCGCGAATGAACGAAGCTGCTCAACCATGGTGTTGAGCGTTTCCTTGAGCTGCAGAATCTCGCCGCGCACGTCCACTGTGATCTTGCGGCTCAAGTCGCCATTGGCGATGGCCGTTGCCACTTCGGCAATATTTCTCACCTGCGCTGTGAGGTTGCCCGCCATGAAGTTGACAGAGTCGGTGAGATCCTTCCACGTCCCGGCGACTCCGGGCACCTGGGCCTGGCCGCCAAGCTTGCCGTCGGTGCCCACTTCGCGGGCCACGCGCGTTACTTCTCCGGCGAACGCGTTGAGCTGGTCGACCATGGTGTTGATGGTGTTTCTCAGCTCGAGGATTTCGCCCTTCACGTCGACAGTGATCTTGCGGGATAAGTCTCCTCTTGCGACCGCCGTTGTAACTTCGGCAATGTTACGAACCTGGGCTGTCAAGTTACCGGCCATCGAGTTAACCGAGTCGGTAAGATCCTTCCAGGTGCCGGCCACACCGGGCACGTTGGCCTGGCCGCCGAGCCTTCCTTCTGTTCCCACTTCGCGAGCCACGCGCGTGACTTCGCCGGCGAACCGGTTGAGCTGGTCCACCATTGTGTTGATGGTCTCCTTCAGCAGCAGAATCTCGCCGCTGACGTTGACCGTGATCTTCTTTGACAAGTCGCCGGTTGCGATAGCCGTGGAAACCTCGGCGATGTTTCTGACCTGGCCAGTGAGGTTCGAGGCCATTGAGTTGACCGAGTCAGTAAGGTCCTTCCACGTACCGGCCACACCGGGTACCAGCGCCTGGCCGCCGAGCTTGCCGTCCGTACCCACTTCGCGAGCTACGCGGGTCACTTCGCCGGCGAATGCGTTGAGCTGATCCACCATGGTGTTCAGCGTGTCTTTGAGCTCGAGGATTTCGCCCTTCACGTCAACGGTGATCTTGCGACTCAAATCGCCTCTTGCGACGGCGGTTGCAACTTCGGCAATGTTTCTCAC
>Ga0206986_1101_pt1 | contig 11748 bp, 13 predicted proteins | sample Alteio_BWMinCont_14_FD_153277 | JGI IMG/M metagenome (GOLD analysis project Ga0206986, IMG submission 153277) | Enriched cells from forest soil in Barre Woods Harvard Forest LTER site, Petersham, Massachusetts, United States -... | ecosystem: Environmental > Terrestrial > Soil > Temperate forest >... | reverse complement strand
CCCGTTTCGGTGGACAGTTTGTAGTCTCTCTTTCCGTCTCTTTGCCCTCGTCTAACGTATAGCACAGGCGCAGTCTGCCGCCGCAGGCGGCAGAAGCTCGGCGGTTGATTTTCTTCTCTTTCGCTCCGTAACGACCGCGCGCCCGGCGGTCATCTATATAGAAGCTACAAGTTCAGATATCGCGGTCAACTCCGGCACCGCCATTACGAACTCCTCCCTGAGCGTGCAACAAGCCAGCCAGCGCTGATTGTAGCTTTTTTGCTGTCCTACCGCCCAGCCATACTGTTCCGACTAGGCGAGCCCGCGCGCTTTCAGATCCGCCACCAGCAGAGCTGCCTCGGCCGCCACTTCTTGGGGAACCTTGAGAAAGTCGCCACCGCTGGCTAGGATGCGTGCCGCAGCATTTCCGCAGTGGATAATTCGGCCCCGCAAATGCTGAAATTTGTGAAGCAACACGGCCTCGAAGGAGTCATTGCTAAGCGCTCCGACACCGTTTACGAGCCCGGAATGCGCAGCGGCTTGTGGAGCAAGTATTGGATCAACCAGGGCCAGGAATTTGTGGTTGGTGGATACACCCCAGGTAACCCGTTCGATGCCCTGATCGTCGGCTTCTACCGCGGCAAAGACCTGATCTACGCCGCCAATGTGCGCGCGGGATTCGTTCCCGCCATCCATCGCGAGGTCTTCGCGCACATCAAGGATCTGAAAACCTCCAACTGCCCATTCGTGAACCTACCCGAAAAAGGCGAGGGACGCTGGGGACAGGGTCTCACCGCCGAGAAGATGAAGCAATGCATCTGGGTAAATCCGCAGATCGTCGTACGCATCGAATTCCTAGAATGGACCGGCGCCGATCATCTTCGTCATACCAAATTTGTAGCGCTACGCGATGACAAAGACCCGCGGAAGGTCGTCAAGGAGGAGGGTCGCTAGCGCAGGTGACCACAACTGGTCTTCGGCGGCAGTGAAGCGTGCCCCCGAGCCCCACTGCGCCGAGTATTCCGTTAGATGCGGCTTCTACAACCCAGACGCCTCCGCCTCGAACTTCGGATACCTGCCGACTAGATCCCGCAATGTCATCAGCCCGACATTCGGAAGGAAAAGCTCCACATCGGCAATCCCACTAGACGCTCACCGCATCGCGACGCGTTCATCCTTACCCTGCAGTTTCGATATCGCGACTTGCATCGCTTCGTTGGTCCGCTTCAGCTCTGCCATTTCCCGCTTTAGCTGCTGCACTTCGTTCAGCAGCATGGGCGCAAGTTCGTCATAGCGGACACCCTCGATCTTGCCCGACTCGTCACGGATCACGAGCTCCGGATATACCTTCGCCACTTCCTCAGCTATCAGGCCGTATTGCAAGGCGCCGTTTGGATCGGTCTTCAGGTGAAAGCTCACGGGACGCAGCTGTTGCAGCTTGTTCGTGTTCTCGCCCATCGGCACGATCGCCGTCTTGTAACGCTCCGATGAAGCCAGCACGCCGAGCTGCCCCGATGACGTCACGTAGACCGCAGCGCCGGTCACCTTGGCACTTTCGATTCCTGCAATGTACGTCGCGGAATGTGCCCCCGACGTGCCGATCCTTATCGTTCCATTGTCCGTGCTCGCTCCCTTGTTTCCGATCTCGATATTGTTGGAGCCGGTGGTTACGTTGTAGCCGGCGTTTGCTCCCACCCCGATGTTGCTCGATCCTGTCGTATTGGAATAAAGCGCAGCTTGTCCGGAAGCGGTGTTATCGCTGCCATGCGTGTTGGAGTACAGTCCCCAGTCCCCGTCGGCGGTATTTCTGATGCCATCCGTACTGTAATAGAGCGCTTGATATCCCGAGGCCTCGTTGTAGCTGCCACTCGTATTCGAATACAGCGCAAGGTATCCGGTCGCAGTGTTCTTATTTCCATCTATATTTGAATACAGCGCACTCTCGCCTGAGGCAGTGTTGAAGCTGCCGGTCGTGTTATCGCGAAGTGCGAAAAAACCGGCGGCGGTGTTGTCGCCGCCAGTCGTGTTATATCTCAGCGCTCCGGAGCCGGAGGCCGTGTTGAAATTGCCGCTTGTATTGAAGATCATTGCCTCCGACCCCGAAGCCGTGTTGTCGTGGCCAGTTGTGTTGGATTCAAGCGCCTCGGACCCTGCCGCGGTGTTGTAATCACCAGTTGTACTATAACCAAGCGCTTTGAACCCAAACGCAGAGTTTGCCGCACCGGTCGTGTTGGTTTGGAGAGCTTGGGCCCCAAAGGCGGAGTTGCCGCCGGCGGTGGAATTAAACAACATCGCCTCGGCGCCGAAGGCGGTGTTAAAGCTGCCCAGGCTATTGGATGAGAGTGAATAGGCCCCGGCCGCGGTGTTGGCATAGCCTCCTACATCGATGTTTCCGGTCGTAACAATTTTGAGAGCATTAGTGCCCATTGCCGTATTTTCGAACGCATCACTTTGCACCACATCCGGCGGCTGCGTCGCATACGCCAACCCTCCGATGCCGAGCAAGCCAATCGATAAAATTGCAGACGTTTCAAATGACTGCTTCATGGCGTGTTCCCTCGCGATTGTTATTAATTCCCTCTACTTTTTTCTAGCCGACATCAAATGCGAAGTGATTAGCGTTGAGATATTCTGCTCCCGCGCCAGCCGCCACCCATCTTACTCCCCGTGTCGCGAAAACGCCTCTATCCGTCGTGCCTCCTCGAAACGACCTAATCCCCCGCAGCGTCCATAGGTCGCTGGTTCGGCTACATGGGTCAATGGTGAACACACCAGTGAGCCATGCTCCGATCGATTGCAAACGCAATACTTATCACTGCACTGACCTCTCGCCTAGCTTCAGCACGAGATCTTCTCACTGGTAGTTGAAAGATGCTCACTTGACCCTGAAGTGACTGAATAGCATCGAATTCTTCGACTCGTCTCCGAATGGCGCCGACGTCGACATGCAACAGACTGCCCCCATACTGCGCAGTGAAATTGGAGTAACGCACCACGCTGCAGCATCTGCGGCACCTACAGGAGATTGAACATGCTTGGATTGATCGCCCGCTGGGGCCACAACGTATTACTGACGTCGACGGGTCTGCTGACGATTGCATTGGTAGTCTGGGCTACCTAGAGGCATTTCCACGGTGCTCCTCGCATGGACCAATCGGGTACCACTGGTTCGACACATGTTCCGCCCGAGCCACCCATGACGGTCGCGCTTCACGCGAGGCCGGCTCGCGAGATCATGTGACGGGGCGTGAAACGCAGGACGCGTTTCCCGCAGGCCCCATGGACGGGTTTACGCCGTCCCGGAACATGATCTCGCGCGCCAGCCTCCCACATGCGATGAGTCCATCGCACTCGACGACAGCACCACCACCATCGCTTTCGCCTCGTTGATCGCTCGGATGATGGCATCGGCATACTGCGCACCCGGCTTGACGTCGCGCGGCGCCACCCAGCACTTGACCCCGTGCTGCTCGAGGTTCTCGACTACCGAATTGGCGACAGCAGCATCCTGCGATGCGTAGCTGATGAATACGCCGCTGACCATGCCTGCCTGGTTGGTCGAGTCTTGATTCATTCAGCTAGGTTCATTTTGCGCAGAAATGCCCCGTATCGGGGATCGATGTGCACTGAGCTCAGAAGCCATTCGTCTTTGATGTATTGAATTCTATAGTCCTTTTCTATATAGGCCCGATCAAGCCACCGAAATGCCGCGTCCGCTTCACCTCGATAACCATGCGTCAATGCGATGAGGTAGGGCCCTTGACTCGCCACGTCGTGTTCTGCGCGACTGAGAGCCGAATCTGAATCCGCTTTACGCCTCAATGCATAATAGACAATGGCCAGACCGGTCAATTGTCCGCCGCTGATGTCCTCCTGTTGTATTTCACGCAGCGCGGCCTGCGCTTGCCCACGAGCCAACTGGGTCACGGCAATGATGGAATGGGCTGAGACGTACGACGGGCTGATCTCAAGAACGCGACGCATCTCCGATTCGGCCTCTGCATAGCGGCCGGCACGATAAAGCGTAAAGCTGAACTCGCCACGCGTATCGGCATCGAGCGGATCAATCGAAAGTTCATTGCGAAAGAACCTTTCAGCCTGGTCCCAACGGCCAAGCACGGCGGCGAGGTCCGCAGCCGCATACAATGCAGTGCCGCTACTCCTGTCTAGCGAAAGTGCCGTGTCGACTTCGCGCTGCGCGGCTGACCAGTCCCAATCGTATGTAGTCAAGAGTCGAGCGCGCAGCGCATGGCCGCCCGCCGAGTGCGGACTCTCCCGCAGCAGTTTATCGATCTCCTGTCGCGCGGCATCTGCGCCGACTGCCGGCGGCACAAATCTAAATGCGTACTGCAGAAAATACGCTAATGCGAGACCCTCGCGCGCACGAGCGAGGCTAGGATCGAGGGCCAAGGCGTGCTCGTAGTGACTGATCGCCTCCTCGAGTCCAGACTTGTCGTACCGATTCAGCGCATGCTGCCCACGAAGATAGGCTGTGTAGGATTCCTCGCTCCGCAATGTCGTCGCATGCCAGTAATCTCCGCCGACTTCGATCTGCAATGCCCGGCCGAGCGCTGCGGCGATCTCCTGCTGCATGCGCAGGACGTCGCCGACCGCTCGGTCGTAGCTCTCCGACCAGCGATGGACACCGGTCCGCGCCTCAATGAGCTGTGCCGTGACCCGCACACGGTTGCCGTCACGTCTGACGCTGCCTTCAACAACATAGGCAACACCCAATTGAGTACCGACTGTGCGCAAATCGGCGCTCTGGCCCTTAAACTGGAATGACGACGTCCGGCTGATGACCTTCAGCTCGGGCAGCGTCGCAAGCAACGACAAGACCTCCTCGGCAAGACCATCCGCAAAGAACTCCTGATCCTTCTTCTCGCTCATGTCGACAAACGGCAGCACGGCGATTGATTTGTCGGTGATCGCTGCAGATGCGACCGGCTGAGCAGTGCGATGATTCGATGACCAAAAATGCATGCCGAGGAAGGCGGCTGCGCCTACACCGATGAGAATCGCGGCAGCGATGGCGAATCGCTTCTTCGTTCCGCCAGCACGGCTAGTCGTCGCCGGATTTTGTTGCGCGGGAGTTGCTAATCCCTGCCCCACCGCTTGCGCGAGCTTGGCCAACGCCTCCGACATCCCCAGCTTCGGCACGTCGATCCACTGCGAGTTCGACAGGAAATACTCGAGTTCCTGACTCAAAGGCGCACCATCGAGTCGGAAGGATATGATCTCCTTGCGCTTCGACGCCGCCCTCTCTACTTCCCTGGCCACGTGCGATGAGTCCATCGCACTCGAGGACAGCACCACCACCATCGCTTTCGCATCATTGATCGCCCGGATGATGGCATCGGCATACTGTGCGCCCGGCTTGACGTCCCGAGGCGCCACCCAACACCTGATTCCATGTTGCTCGAGGTTCTCAACTATCGAATTGGCGACAGCCGCGTCCTGCGACGCGTAACTGATGAATACGCCGCTCACTACGCCTGCCTGGTTGGTCGAGTCGTGATTCATTCGGGGAGATTCATCTTCCGCAGAAACGCCTTGTAGCGGGGGTCATCCTCGAGATTCTTAAGGAGCGGGTCGCCTTTGATCATATACAGATCTTCATCCCGGGCTTCATAGGCCCGGTCGAGCCATTCGAAGGCGTGATCTTTTTCGCCTCGAAAAGCGTATACGCCGACGATTCCAGACGGCCAGTCGGTCCCATTGACGCGAATCGCTTCCGCGAGCTTCGCATCTGACTCGGCTTTTCGCTTGGTTGCGAAAAGAACCATTGCGGAGCCCTCCAGCTGGCCAGCATCCAAAGCTTCTCTCCTAAACTCGGCCAGCGCGGCATCGTAGCGTCCCTGAAGCATCAGACTCTCGCCCAAGAAATAATGACCAGAGTCGTATTCCGCCGCGATCTGCAGCGCTCGACGAAGCGACTGCTCCGCTTCAACAAGGTGTCCGGAACGCAGGTAGACTACGTATCCAAGGGTTCCGTGCAAGTCAGCGTTCAGCGGATCGAGCGCGATGGCCTCGAAGGCGAGTTGCCGGGCCTCATCCCATTGGCCGCGTGCCGCCGCCAACCAAGCTGCGACTTGTGCCCCGTAGAAATCGCGGGGACCGAGCGCGGACGCCTGTTGCAACTCTCGATCCGCGCCAGTCCAGTCCCAGTCATAGGTCGTATGAATCGCTGCCATCGCCACGTGAGCCACCGGGCTCTGCGGATCTAATCGCTGCGCGAGCAGTGCGGCGTCGCGAGCTCGATCGAATGTAACCCGCTTCGGCTGCCAACCTGCCGTCCCGATCCACACATAGGCTCTGGCTAGACCAATCGCTGCTGGTGCAAACCTCGGGTCAAGAGATAACGCCTGCTTGAAATGAACCACGGCAGATTCAAGACCCTCTTGCGAACCGCGATCGAGGGCTTGCAGACCGCGCAAATAAGCGTCAAGAGCCTCCGGTGATTTGATAGATGAGCGAGGTGCAGCATTGACCTCGACGGCAATCTGGAGCGCGCGCGCGATCTCGGCCGCCATGGTGTCCTGCACCTTGAGCACGTCGACCACGCCGGAATCGAAATGATCCGACCACCGCTGCGATCCCATTCGCGCCTCGACCAGCTGTGCGGTAACCCGGACTTGTCCAGCCTCTTTGCGAACACTACCCTCCAAAAGATAGGCAACGCCGAGTGCTGCTCCGATGCCGGCAGGATCCGCGCTCTTGCCCTTGAACTGAAAGGACGACGCGCGGCCCACGACCCGAAGGCCCGGCACCTTGGTCAGTCGATCGAGCACTTCTTCGGCGACTCCGTCCGCAAAATACTCCTGATCCTTCTTCTCGCTCATGTCAGTGAACGGCAGCACCGCAATCGACTTGTCAGTAATCGCCACTGCCGCAGGTGCCTGTGTAATGCTGTGGTTCGACGACCAAAAGTGCACGCCCAGCGCGACTGCAACCCCCACTACGATCGCAACCGCCGCCGCTATGACGGCAACCCGCTTGGTCCTTTTCCCGGCATGCTGATCGGCCTTAGCATCTGATACCGGTCTTGGCTGCGCCGATGATCCCTGCCCGACCGCCTCTGCCAGCTTCGTGAGTGCCGCCGGCATGCCCAGCGCCGGCACATCGATCCACTGCGACTCGGAGAGAAAATACTCGAGCGCCGGCGTCAACGGAGCAGGGTCAACTCGAAACGCGATGATCTTCTTGTTCTTGGAGCTGGCGCGCTCGACTTCCTTACCTACGTGCGATGACGCCACCGCACTCTGTGACAGCAAAACCACCAGGGCCTTCGCCTCATTGATCGCTCGAACGATGGCATCGGCATAGAGAGCGCCGGCGGGCACGTTCCGCGGTGCCATCCAGCAAGACACCCCATGGCTCTCGAGGAATTGGCAAATGGATTTGGCAACTTCCGCGTCGTGCGACGCGTAGCTCAAGAATACGGACCTGGCGACGTCAGTAGACGCGGAAGCACCCGGCGGGTCCGGCACCGCCAATGAGGACTTCTTCCCCTCGTCCCCCACCATATCGGGCTCCCTGCTGCAAGCCTTTGCAGTCTCCGGGATGGTAGAGCTGGAAGCAATAGCGGCAGGCTATTTGATGCGTCAACGCTCATCCGACTGGAGGCTAGAGGATGGATACCGCGCTGAGCGTGATCATTGACTTGCCCAGGCGATCGCGAGGCGCGCCTCGGCGGCGACATTTAGATACCAATCACGGGTGGAGCGCCGGCAACAGGTATCCCAACCAGCCAGGACTACCCGGTCTATCCGCTTTCTGCCGGCGGCGATAAAACCACAACAGAAGTGCTATCAGCAAGCCGCCCGGCACAACTAATGCTATCGCCGCATATGGCGCGAGATTCCGTAGCTTGGCGACAACGGCCGCTAGACAGCCCCTCGACCTATGCCAGGCTATACCGCTCCCCGCATGACGATTGCAGGTAGGCACTAACCTGCCGTTAAAAATCGATTCCGTTGAGGAGTGCATTGTTCAGCTCGCTAAATTCACGTTGCCTATCTTTAAGACGAATACCGAGTCCAAGAATCGACTCTGTCTTAGGGAAATATTTCTAAACTCCCGGGTCCTGTGAGCCGCTGTCTCGAGCTACCCTGCCAGCAACGCGAACTGGAAAACGATAACTGAGACTGTGGTGACACCGACCGCGAGACTCATTTGCGCAAACCGTGCTGTGAGATCGATGATGTTCATGACTGCATACTCCGTTGGTTGATCTGATCGAACGGTAATCAGATTGCACCGTCCTCGAGCACACAACAAACGCAATACCTGACCGACCGTTAAGTAAACCTTAACGCTGTTACCGAACGCCCGATGCTGTTTAACACGCCAAACTGGCACCTTAAAGAGCTAGAGCCGATCGGTCCTCGGGCACGGTATTCGCCGACCATTCGCACAGGGCATCTAGTCCATGGCGTTTGCAGCCAGCGATCGGACTGGCGCAGAAAGAATGTCTTCGTCAGGCATCTATGATCGCCGCGTAAGTGGTCCGAATCAGCTCATCCACAATCGACGGCGGGCGCTCGGCGCGGCGCAGATGCGGTCGGACCGCGGCCAGCGGAACCTCTAGGAGCACGAAACTCGCCCGCCTCAGGTGCGTCGAATCGGTACCGTTGAAGCTCTCGCGTGCGAATCGCTTCACGCACGATTCGACTTGTCGCGCCTGGGCCGCCACCCGCACCTTGAGCGAGTCAGGCCACTCGCCGCGAACGAAGTCATCACGGTGGTGCAGCAGCAGGAAACAGGCGGCTTCGAGATTGGCGCGCGCCCAGCGGGGCGTGTGTAGCGCGGCGGCGAGCCCGTCTCCGGCTTCAATCGCGGCGACAAATCCTTCCTGAAAGGCCAGCACCGTGGTCAACCATAGCTCGGCCAACAGCACGTCACGCGAGGCGAACCGATGATAGAAAGAGCCAATCGGGGCGCCGAGGTGCTTGGTGACTGATGCGACCGTGACGGCTGCCGGTCCATGCTCAATCGCCAGCGTGCGAGCGGCGTCCAGAAAGTCCGCATGCTCGAAATGTGCTCGCCCCATCTACAGCGATTGCCAGCCACCGGAAGCGGCGCGCTGCAATGTTGCGGCTCGCAAGCCATTCGGGGGTGCGGCAACCCCGCGCTTCAGATTCCACACTTCGATGCGCTCGACCGTCACTTCCACAATGACCGCATCCACGTCCGAGGGCCCCTTGGGGAAGAAAGCATTCCACTCGGCACGCCATTTGTCCTGCAGGTAACCGCGATCACCCATGATGCTCGCCGCGCCGACCAGTGTGACGCATGCCTGCTCCGGGTCATACTGATAACCGAGCGAAATTCTTCCCGAGCTTGCAATCTCCGCCGCCTTGCGCGAACTGCTGCTGGTCATGAACTGCACAACCCAGCCGTCCTCATTCAGTTGCGAGAAAAAAGGTTGCACTACCCGAGCATTGGCGCCGCCGCGTTGATCGGCGGTCACCGCCCAACAGTTGGCTACCTTTGCGGTGATATCTTGGGCCACCAGCAGGATCTGCTCGACGGTGTGGGTTTCAAACTGCATGGTGGATACGCTATCATCATTAGAGGGATCTGTCTAGAACTATTATTCTAGATGATCCCTCTGGAAATGATCTCCATGGTTCTCGTTGGGCCTCGAGTACGACCTTGTCGATGCCGGCTATCGGCTACAGATGAGAAAACTCGCGCATATGCATAATAAATCTCGTTCGTAGTGCACTTGATGCGTGGTTATTGTGACGCTGGGGTGTTGGTATCTTTGACGATCAAGGAATACCACTATGAATGCTCGCACCTTCGGACTAGCGGCCGCCGCCGTCGCCGCATTTTCTCCCATCATTTGCAATGCATCGCCTGAAAGCGCCGCGGTCAATAGCTGTGCCCGCGCTTTCGCGGACAACATTGCCCCTGAGCGTGCCGCGGCTCCGCGCTACAAGCTTGACTATCGCCGTAGTTTCTCCGGCGCCTCGATTGCGTATTATTTCCCTACCAAGTCCACCTTTGATCTTGAGGCTCATGATCCGAAGACGGGAGCGGTGCTTGCGCGTGCGCGCTGCTCAACGGATGCCCGCGGCGCCGTTGTTGTTTTGTCATTGCTGCCGTTGGGTGACAAGAACGTGACCTTCGTCGATCGGCGATAAGCTTGGCGCGGTATTCTCCGACTGGCCGGGCCCTTCGTGCTCCTGCACTCGCCCGGCACGGCGAGTCAGAGGCGCGACTCTGACCGCGACGCTCTGGGCCGCGACGCTCTGGCATCCTGCCTCGCTGCGTCCAGCCGGGACGTCCATGTCCGGTCGTTCGGTCGGTTCTACGAGATTACCTATCTCGTCGAAAAAACATCCGACCTCACCCTCCCGGACTGCGTCCGTTGCCACTTCCGTGTGTCAATTGGACATGCGAAATCACCTCACCGATTACTTGTAACGCAAATCTATACCCTTCCGCCCAGTATTCTCCGTCTGGCCGGGCCGTTCGGGCTCTCCATGCCCTCGCCCGGCACCGGCGAGTCAGAGGCGCGACTCTGACTCGCCTTGCGGACTGCGTCCGTTGCCACGTCCTGTAGCAATCAACCACCGCCTTTTTGGATCACCTCCCCCACCATCCCCAACGCAAAGGCGTAACCTTGCGGCCAACCACTTAAGCGAGGCCCCGCAACGTTGAGCACGTGAATTTCACGCTCTATGATGAACCGAACAATTGCATCGGCGGCACGTAACTTCGTCATCCCTTTCGCGTCCAGCGCAATGAATGGCTTCCTCTCCCGCACACACAGATTCCGCGTCAGCAGTGTCCCGCCGGAGAGCGTCGAGCTAAACAGGATCACCGTCCCATCGCTATCCTGTACATTCCCGAGCGTTCGTGCCCGATATTGCTCAGCGACCTGCCGGGCGTTCTTCATCTGGCCGGGCCGTTCGGGCGTCCTGCTCTCGCCCGGCGCCGCCGAGTCAGAGGCGTGACTCTGACTCGCCTCTCGGACTTGCGTCCGTTGCCACCTCCCTGTGGCAAACTCCGCAGGTAACGGTGTAAGCGGATACCGCCCGGGAATCTCCCCGTCCTCAGCCAGGCGATCCGCCGGACACCACCCACCACAGGTAAAACCTGCCACAAGCGCCGCATCGAGCGCCCCGCGGTCCACGCCAGTCTGTCCGCCCGAAACGATTTTCGTGAGTGTCATCAGAAGCTAATTCCTTTGTCACCGGCGGCTCATGGATAACGGGCGACCTCTTCTAGCCTGATCGATTGACTTTGCGCGAGATCCACGATCTCCGCAAATGTCATCCCATCAATCTGCTCACGAATTGTGTCCGGGCGGATGTCAGCGTTAAGAAGATCTGAAGGTACGGCCATCAAACTCTTATACTTTCCGAGAGCGATCGGCAGAATAGCGAGCGAGAGTTCCGATCGTACAAATGCCGGTTATCTGCCATTACCTCTATCCGATTCCCCCGGGTCTTCTATCCGCGGTGGATCGTAAACTGAACCGCGTCTGCGCTTAGAACTCCAGGCCTCGACTTACGCGCTCGCCCAACTCGCCTCACGGACTCATTTGGTTGTTACATCCGTATATCAATCGAATCGCGGCCCGCAATGTGGGCTCACTGCGAAGGTAATCGCCAACTAATATTGATGTCTGTCCAGGAGGCAAACTTCACACCGAATTGACGTGCGGGCACGAATTCCGCCTCCTTCACTGCGCGTAGGCATGCTTCATCAAGGGTGGCAAAACCAGTGGACTTCTTCACAGAGGCTTCAACCGGC
>Ga0206986_1098_pt1 | contig 11962 bp, 14 predicted proteins | sample Alteio_BWMinCont_14_FD_153277 | JGI IMG/M metagenome (GOLD analysis project Ga0206986, IMG submission 153277) | Enriched cells from forest soil in Barre Woods Harvard Forest LTER site, Petersham, Massachusetts, United States -... | ecosystem: Environmental > Terrestrial > Soil > Temperate forest >... | reverse complement strand
ATTTCTTTGCCAAGAGTTCCTGGTAATGGTATAAAGGTAACCGTTGCAACAACACCGCTCCCTGTCACAGGAGAACCACCCGGAGTGATGCCAAAGGCGTAGGTATAGCGTCCTGTTACAGGATTGTTTTTGTTGATAAGCACAACTGGATTGGTAAAGAGCGGGCCCGGTACAACTTTAACATTACTGATGACATGCGGGTCATAGCCTAATTCGAGTTGCACAGCAGTGACGTTGTTATCTGAAGTATTCATGGTGATACGTGGGGAAAAAATATTTTCCTCTGACAATAGTTGTTAATCCGAAAATCAGCAAACGCTCTGAGGAAGTTAAAGAAGACTGGGAAGGGGATTTGTCAGTTGATTTGCGGGGGTTGGTGCCGCGTTCTCTTTCTTGCATAGTAACAGGTTTGGACCGTACCGGCAAAGAAATTACGCTCAATCTAAAAAACGATTTCCATGCCCGTGTTTTCCAGCACGAAATAGACCATCTTGACGGCATTATGTTTCTTGATAAAGTGCGCAAAAAAGAGAGTTTTTGCACGTATGAGATGTGGAAGAAGTATTGGAAAGATAAAAAAGTGTAAGTCGGGGTGCGGAGAGTCGAACTCCAGCCACACGGCCCCCAGCCGCGCATTCTACCGTTAAACTACACCCCGGTTATTCGTTTATCTAATAATTTTATCAGAGCCATCTAACTTTTCCAATGTCAAAGATGTTATTGCTGAGTTTGACCCCTTTTGATATCTTGTATTTTATCACAGAGCTGTTATTATTATCGTATATTTTTATGGCACGCGGATCCTCAAATTCTCAAAAATCAGCAGTTGTAGAACAGCAAAGTGACACCGCCAAAAAACTTGAATCCATCAAAATGGCGATGGATCAGATTGAAAAACAATACGGCCGGGGTTCTATCATGCGGTTTGGCGAAGCCGCCCAAAAATTTGACATTTCCGTTATTTCAACAGGATGTCTGCCACTTGATTTGGCGCTTGGTGCAGGTGGATTGCCCAGGGGACGGATCATTGAAATTTATGGTCCTGAAGCATCAGGGAAAACAACGGTCTGTCTTTCTACCATCGCCCAGGCGCAAAAACACGGCGGCATTGCAGCATTTATTGACGCGGAACATGCACTTGATCCACTGTGGGCGGAACGGCTTGGTGTCAAATTGGATGAGCTTCTTATATCCCAACCCGATACAGGAGAGCAGGCTTTGGAAATCACCGAGAGCCTCGTCCGGTCCGGAGGAATCGATGTTCTTGTTATTGATTCAGTTGCCGCGCTTGTACCGCGGGCCGAAATTGAAGGTGAGATGGGGGATTCAGTCATGGGACTACAGGCACGTCTTATGTCCCAGGCACTGCGTAAGTTAACTGCCGTTATTTCCAAATCCAAAACTGTTGTTATTTTCACCAATCAGCTACGACAGAAGATCGGTGTGATGTTTGGTAATCCTGAGACAACGACTGGCGGGTTGGCTTTGAAATTTTACGCATCGGTCCGTATGGATATCAGAAAAATTGAGACACTCAAAGATGGCGACAAGGCCGTCGGTTCACGCCACCGGGTAAAAATCGTAAAAAATAAAATTGCAGCACCGTTTAGAATCGCGGAATTTGACGTTTTGGGAACAGGTATTTCCCGCGAAGGCGGAATTCTCGACGTTGCGGTTGAAATGAATGTGATCAATAAGTCCGGAGCATTTTACCGTTACAATGAAGAAATGCTCGGGCAGGGAAAAGTAGCTGCGATGGAAGCATTGAAGGAAAATCAAGCAATGGAGAAAGAAATTGTGAACAAAATTATGGCTCAGAATAAAGATGGCCGCCAGCCTCTCGTTGTTGGTGGAGAAGAACAGGAAGACGAAGAAACTCCCCTCGAATAATCTCATTAAAAATAACAAGTTCAGTAGGTTATAATAGTTTCAGTATGGATTCTCACGAGCATTTTGAAAAATATCTCAATCTCTCCTATCATTTTTTGAGTATTCGCAACCGGTCTGAGAAAGAGATGCGGGATTTTCTCACAAGAAAAAATGCAGCAGTGGAGATTATTGAAGATGTAATTAAGCACTTAAAGGAACACAACTTTCTTAATGATGAAACCTTTGCCCGGTCGTTTGTTTTAAGTCAGGTAAGATTGAAGCCAAAAGGCAGCGTGTTGTTAAAGATTGAATTACGCCAGAAAGGAATTGCCGATGCTATTATACAGAACGTTTTGGCAGAAGTGCAGGAAGAAATACCTGATGAACTAAGTCAGGCAAAAAGTTTGATTGCCAAAAAAATGGAGCGGATGAAAGGCGCTTCGAGAAATGAAATATACAGTAAAATAGGCGGTTTTCTCTCACGACGCGGATTTTCCTGGAATATTGTTAAGAAAGCAATTGATGAGACGTTACAAGAAAACAACTAACCCTTGTATTTGAGACGGGAAGGCATATAATCTCTCCATGACAGATAAACACAAGCCTCAGGTTAAAGAAGATTTTAGAATAAGAAAGGACGCTTTTGGCGAAGTTAGAATTCCTAAAGGTGTTTATTATGATAAAGAAACGGTACGGTGGATGGAAAAGTTCGGTATTGGCGAGCCGTTACCTTTTGCATTTATCTCGGCGTTAGCACTCGTCAAAAAAGCCTGTGCTTTTGCCAACCGTGATTGTGGTGTTATTACCGCGAAGCAAACAACGATGATTGCTAAGGCGTGTGATGCAATTATCGCCGGGAACTATACGGGTCAATTTCCTGTAAGCACGTTTCAATCAGGATCAGGAACCTATACCAATATGAACATGAATGAAGTGATTGCGCATATTGCACACGTTTCCCATGGAGGTAACTTAGATGATGAAATAACTATTATTCATCCGAACGATATTGTTAACAGATCTCAATCAACAAATGATGTTTTCCCAACGGCGATGTACGTGGCATCAGTTCTTGCATTGCAGAAGCAGGTGATTCCTTCTATTACCCAGCTCGTTGACGTGTTTAACAAAAAAGGAAAAGAATATGCAAAAGTCATTAAAGCCGGAAGAACACATCTGATGGATGCTGTGCCGATTAGCGTCGGCATGGAATTTGATGGTTGGGGTTCACGAATGCAGCGCGCTGAAAAAAATATTACAAGAAGCATTGATACCTTATCTATATTACCAATTGGAGGGACTGCGCTTGGTTCAGAAATTAATACACCGGATGGTTTTGCGCAGCTTGCGGTTAGCTATATCTCTCAATTTACCGGACACGCATTTATACCAGCTCCTAATAAGTTTGTCGATATTTCTTCTCATGATCCGATGGTTGAGGCATCTTTTGCACTCAGCAACACTGCGCTTACTCTTGACACGATAACAACTACTATTCGATATTTGGCTTCCGGGCCGCGTACGGGATTGGGTGAGCTGGTCATGCCGACTGCCGAACCAGGGTCATCAATTATGCCGGGAAAAGTAAATCCTTCTGTTCTTGAAGCAGTGCGTATGGCGTGCAACGCAATTGAAGGTAAGCATGAGACGATAAAACTTGCCAATAGAAGTAGTGAGCAGGATATGAACACCGGCAAACCCATTATGGCAGTTACCTTTTTAGAATCTGCAGAGTTACTTGCATCTTCTTGTCAACTACTTGCAAAGAAATGTATTGCAGGGATTACCTTGAATCATGCTGTAATTCAAAAATATCTTGCCAATACCCTTATGACGGTAACAGCGCTTACTCCGGTAATTGGATACGCACAGGCGGCAAAAATTGCTGTACATGCACATAAAAATAATATAACGCTCAGGGAAGCAGCGATAACACTTGGCGTCTCTGCTAAAGTATATGATGAGTTTGTTGATCCAAGAAAGATGGTAAAACCATTCGTCTCGGGAATAAAACGCAAGTCTTCTCTCAAGAAAGCAGCTGACTCCGAGTTGTCTCGGAGTTGACGCTAGTCTGGGAAATAGAGTATAATAAGAATGTCGCAAGAGAGAATGTTTATGAAGAACAGACAAGACACCTTCATAGCCACTAAATAAGCAAAATAGTTTGCTTTCTTCTTGCATACATTTTATGGCACAAGCAACACAACAAGATCTTATCGAACTGGAAAAAAAAACTTCTTGCCCGGCAGGAAAAAATTGAAGACCGTTTTGAGGAACTTGAAAAAGAAAAAGTAGAAACGGAGAAGAAACGCCAGGAGTATGTCAAAAAACTTGAAAATGTTTCTCATCTGACAGCCGATGAAGCAAAAGAACAGCTCCTTAAAGAAACTGAAAAAGATGCAGCGGCAATGATGGCAAAAATTATCCGCGAGAAAGAGGATGAAGCAAAAACAACCGCTGATAGCAAAGCGCAGGAAATTATTCTCGATAGTCTTAAGCACGGCGCTTTGCAATTTGTTCCCGAATATACTGTTTCAATTGTTAAAGTAGCAGATGAAGAGATGAAAGGCCGTATTATCGGTAAAGAAGGACGCAATATCCGTGCATTTGAACAGGCAACTGGTGTTGATGTGGATTTGGACGAAGAAGGAATTATCCGTTTATCGTCATTTGATCAGATAAGGCGGGAAATTGCCCGGCGCTCACTTGAAAAATTACTCAAAGATACCCGAGTGCAGCCGTTCCGCATTGAAGAGATTGTTGCGCAGACCCGGGAAGAACTGGAAAAAATAATGTTTCAGGAAGGAGAAAAGCTCGCCAACGAAGTAAATGTTTACAGTCTGCCGGCAGATCTCTATCCGCTTCTCGGACGGATGAAATTCCGCACCTCTTATGGTCAAAATTTACTGGTACACACACTTGAAGAGACAAAAATCGGCGTGCATATCGCTCAGGAAATCGGCGCCAATGTCGATATTGTGCGGCTAGGATGTTTGTTCCATGACATCGGTAAAATTTTGGAGGGTGACGGCAGCCACGTAAAGTTAGGAGTTGAATTACTTAAACGCTACAATTTTCCCGAAGCAATCGTCAATGCTGTTTGGGAGCATCATGAGGACAAGCCTTTTTCAAGTGTCGAATCGGTAATTGTTCATATCGCGGATGCAATTTCAGCAGCTAGACCCGGCGCCCGGTATGAAGATCTTGAGAAATACGGTCAACGCCTCACAGAAATGGAGAAAATAGCTAAGAATTATGAAGGTGTTGAAGATGCGTATGCATTTGAAGCAGGTCGGGAGCTTCGGGTTATTATTAATCCCGGCAAATTAGATGATTCACAAACAGTGCTTTTGTCCAAGAAAATCCAGGAAGAAGTGAGTAAATCTATGGCTATTCCCGGAGAAGTAAAAGTGACAGCAATTAGAGAGTTTAGAGCCGTATATCCTGAAACAACTGTTGTATAAAATTATTCGTAATCCTATTATAGGATACAATTTCTTATATTATGAACGTTGAAGCGCCAGCTAGTCAAAGATCATTAAGAATGCATACTGCAGAGTTCTTTGGAGAGGTTGCAAGAACAGAAGTGCTTTCAACCCGAACCGGACGAGGACTTGCTCACACACGATCTGTTCTATCTGCTCTCAATGTTATGCAAGCAGCAATTGGAGAAGGAAGAATTGGAAGAGGCAGTGATACATCTGCATTTGTTCAATCGTTAACTACTATGGCACCAGCAATGAGGGGTGGTATTGAAAGGTCTTTTAGAGAGGCAGTTATACGTGTGGCTCAAGCGGCGCAACAATCTCCACGAACTCTACGAAGATAGAAAAATTTATTACATCAAAAAGTCTTGAAAGCGTACTTAAATGACACAGTAACGATTAGTTGACAATTTATCGTTTTCCTTGTATTGTTAATCTAATCGTATGATTTGTTACTTTTATTTTTTACGGGAGGAGGTGAGCTTCTTTGACTAAAAAAGATCTCATTGAAGTCGTGGCCAAAAAAGCCAATCTCACCAATAAAGCAGCGCGTGATGCTGTCCAGACAACGCTTAATACCATCCGTGATTCTCTCAAACGTGGAGAAAAAGTCGTCTTGACAGGATTCGGAACATTTAGTGTGCGAAGTAGGCAACAGCGTGTCGGACGCAATCCGAAAACAGGTGCGGCTATTACCTTGGCGGCACGTAAAGCTCCTGGATTTACTGCAGGAAAAACACTAAAGAAGGCAATTCGGTAAACGCACTTAAAAGTGATTAGACGTTTCTCTTACAGAAGAGACCTCTTTTTGATACAATAATTCTTGCGTTTTGAACGTTTTTCTTTTTATGATCATTTCCGTATCTCATCTTACTAAATATTATCAGGTCCATCAAAAAGAGCCGGGATTTAAGGGTTCTCTCAAATCACTATTCCATCGGGAGTATTATGATGCAAAAGCGGTTGATGATATCTCATTTGCAATTGATGAGGGAGAACTCGTTGGTTTTATCGGGCCAAATGGTGCCGGAAAAACAACAACGCTTAAATGCTTGACCGGTTTATTATATCCTACAGGTGGAGAATTGAGCATTCTTGGATATACTCCTTTTGAACGTAAACATGCATATCTTAAACAAATTTCACTCGTCATGGGACAGAAAAATCAACTATGGTGGGATTTGCCGGCTATTGATTCATTTTTGTTAAATAAAGAAATTTATCAAATTCCCGATAAACAATATAAAAAGATTATTGATGAATTATCAGCACTTTTGGAAGTTGAAGAGATTTTGCAGGTGCAGGTTCGTAAGTTATCTCTCGGACAGAGGATGAAATGTGAATTGATCGCTGCGCTTATTCATAATCCTAAGATACTTTTTCTTGATGAGCCGACAATAGGACTTGACGTAGTCATGCAGCAAAAGCTTCGGGAATTTGTAAAAGCATACAACGAAAAATACAACGCAACAATTATCCTCACGAGTCATTATATGAAAGATGTTGAAGAATTGTGCAAACGGATAATCATTATTGATCACGGGAAAATATTGTACGATGGCAAACTTGAAAGTATCGTTAAAAAATATGCTAAAAATAAATCAATTACTGTTGTTTTTGAAAAGCCAGTCACGATTGATAAAATAAAACACTTGGGGAGTGTCCTTTCCTTTGAGCCGACGAAAGTAATTCTTTCGGTTCGACGCGCCGAATCCAGCCAGGTTGCAGGAAAGCTCCTTGAAAGCTTTCCTGTCGAAGACATTAACATAGAAGAGCCCAATATTGAAGAAATAATTAGGGATGTGTTTTCCAATAGAGCTGCTAGCGTTTAGGAAGTTAGCATATATTTTCTAAAAAATTATAAGCTGTACGTTAATTCATTAAACGCTCAAACATGAGATATCTAAGAATTTTTTCTCTCTATTTCCAGAATGTTTTTTCTCATCGGGGCAGGCCGCTTGTTTATGTGGCGACATACGTTTTTAATTCAGTTTTATTTTTGACGTTTATCCAGGGTGTTTTCCATCAAACGAACCATCTTAGCAACTGGTCTCTTTCATCAGTGACCAGTTATTATTTTCTTCTCATTATTGCCGCTGCAGTGCTCATGACACATCCGGAAATTCCTGTAATTCGTGATGATATAGAGAAAGGAGAGCTTGCCGGAAGACTTTTAAAGCCGTTTTCATACTATTGGCAAAGGTTTCATGCTGAAATACCTGTGAGAATTTTTCAGGGTATTGTCGGAGTCATTATTTTTTTCCTGCTCATTTATTTATATCGCGCGCAGATGGATTTTAATCTCTCGTTTACAAATGGTTTGTTAGCTCTGGTAATTATCGTTTTGGCTTACTTCATGTGTTTTACTTTTAAAATGATTCTGGCAATTACCGCGCTTTGGACAACTGAGATTAGGGGAGCGCAGGAGCTGACAGATATTTTGATAACCATTTTTGCCGGATATATTGTTCCTGTTAATTTATTGCCCGGCATTCTTGAGAAAATCGCATATCTTTTGCCTTTTGCCTATATAATTTACTATCCGATTATTGCGGTGCAGGGCAAATTGGAAATTTTCGCGTTGCTTTCTGTCATTGAGATACAAGTTTTGTGGCTTTTAGCACTGGGGTTTGGTTTTCGTTTTTTATGGGGGAAGGGAATCGCGCAATATGCAGATTTTGGTCATTGATATGAAACGTTACCTGGCAATTTATCGTTGTTTGTTAAGACTAAATTACCATCGTGCTCTTACTCATAAAGAGGATTTTTTTAATAATCTCGCAGGGAGTATGTTGTGGGGAGTTTTTTCTATTGTGATCGTTTTTATTTTAACATCCAGAAGCTCCTCAGTTTTTGGCTGGAGCAGAGAAGAGTTATATGTTCTCACCGGTGTTTTTAATATTTTAGTAGGCGGTCTTTACCGGACGTTTTTTTCGAGAAGTTTTGATCTTTTTTCTCATGTAATTCAACTCGGTGAACTTGACGGGTTTCTCCTCAAACCGGTTAATACCCAATTTGCTTTGAGTTCCCGGTATATTACGTATGCAGGTTTTATCAGAGTTTTTTTTTGCAGTAGTTTATACCCTGTTTGCCCTAAAATTTGCCCATAGCACATTAACATTGATAAGCGGTTTTTCTTTCATAGTCCTTGGAATATTCGGGCTCATGCTCATTTATTCATGCTGGTATCTTCTCCTTACAACGACAATCTGGTTTCCCGATGTGTATAATCTAACTGAATTCCTTTATACCGCTGATAATATAACCAGGTATCCGCCGCAAGTGCTGTGGTCAATAAAACTTGCTGTCTTTTTAGTTTTTTTACCGCTTACGTTGGTTGTGAGTGTCCCGACAAAAGCGTTGTTACATACAGTTACCATTACGGATGTTGCTTTGCTTGTTGGTTTCGCTCTCGGCTTGTTTTATCTTTCGAAGATTTTCTGGAATTTTGCATTACGGTCTTATACCAGTGCAAGTGCCTAATTATGCGATTATATTTTCAAGTTGCAAAAAATACCTGGGATGAAATGATGACCTACCGGTTTAATTTCATGATGTGGCGGATTCGAAATGTTTTGCAGCTTCTTACTGTTTATTATCTTTGGGTGGCAGTGACACCGCAAAACGGACAGATTTTCGGCTATTCCCGTCCATTGATTTTAACCTACGTTTTGGGAGCATCGTTTGTGGGAAGCATTGTTTTTTCAACCAGAACACAGGAGATGGGTGACAATATTAATAACGGTGAATTATCTCAGTTTCTTATTAAGCCGCTTCGTTACTTAGAGTATTGGTTTGCGCGGGATATAGGCGATAAATTGTTTAATGTCAGTTTTGCCGTTGTTGAGCTTTTGGTTTTTTATCTCATCCTGCGACCTTCGATTTTTTTGCAAAATCATCTTACAATTTTGTTTTTTACTGTTTTAGCAGTGATTTTTGCAGTTATTATGAATTTTTTCATCGGATCTTTGCTTGGAATGATTGCATTCTGGAGTCCGGAAGTCTGGGCGCCTCGGTTTATCTTCTTTACGTTAGTCAGTTTTTTTGCTGGAGGTCTGTTCCCGCTTGATATTTTACCTGTATATCTTCAGCGGATTTTTGCTATCTTGCCATTTTCGTACCTGCAATATTTCCCTATTAAAATTTATTTTGGTCAACTGTCATCTTCAGATTTACTTTTCGGATTTGCTGTCGCATTTTTTTGGAGTATTGTGTTGTATCTTATTGTTACCATTGTCTGGAAACGAGGTTTGAAGGAATATAGCAGTGAAGGAAATTAAAAATAGCGTTTAGCGTTTAATTTTTATGAAAAATACTAAGAGATACATTACAATCTGGTGGAAGTTGACATTGGGTACATCACAGATTGCATTCCAATCTCGTTTTGGCGCGATTTTATTCCTTCTTGGCAAGTTGCTTCGCTATGTTTTTTTTTTCCTTTTCTTTTTGGTAATTTTGGTAAACAGGACAAAATTTATTGCCGGATATTCATTCTGGGAAATTGTTTTATTTTATGCGACGTTTAATTTATTGGATACCTTGCCGCAATTCTTTTTTTCGCAATGTATACCGTTTTCGTCAGCAAATTCTCAACGGGTATTTTGATAATTTGTTACTTAAACCGCTTCCTTCGCTTTTTCACCCGTTATTTGGTGGTAGCGATGTACTTGATCTTTTGATTGTTATTTTATCGGTAGTTTTCATTTATTATGCCGGACTTCATATTAATAATGTAACACCGTTACATGTTTTAACATATATTTTGCTTGTTCTCAACGGATTTCTTATTTCGTTGGGATTTCATATTTGTGTTCTGGGAACAGGTATTCTCTCAACAGCTGTTGATAATACCGTGATGCTTTATCGCGATTTGACACAAATGGGACGGCTCCCCATTGAGATATATCAGGAACCTCTTCGTGGATTTATTACTTTCGTTATTCCGGTGGGAATTATGATGACCTATCCGGGGCAGGCGCTTATGGGGTTACTCTCCATACAGGGAATAGTACTTGCTTTTATTTTTGGTTTTGGATTATTGTTTGTGAGCATACAGTTTTGGAATTTTGCTTTGCGGAATTATACCAGTGCGAGTAACTAATTATTGGATTTGGATACTGACACAGCCAATACCGCGGTCGTAATCACCATCGTGAATAACAAATTCTGCTTGATACGTTCCTGAGCTTAGTCCTAAGTTCGAAACATTCCAAAGATATTCTGCATTATACGTATTCTGATTCAAACCGAATCCCCAGCCAAACTGATTTGGAGATTGTGTCGGGGTACTCCCAGCAGGGATTGGATCAGGTTTAGGACCGGTAACGACTGTTGGGTGAAGGAAACCTCCCGCTTGAGGATTGTTATTAAATTGTCCTTTGATATAATTCGGGAAATGTCCTCCTGACAAGTCGTTTTGAGGAGTTGCTGGTGAAATATATAAAGCAGGTTCATATAGTAAGCCATCGTTTGCTTTTGCTGTTCGGTCTCCTGCTTTTGTTACTGCCCCGGTTGTTGTATTGATCTGTTCACCGGGAGCAACATAAGGCGGTCTTTCATCTCCAACCCATACTTTCACTTGTCCCGTATTTCCGACAGATTGTCCAGGACCTGGATAATAACCGACAAGAATTATTGGTTCAGTATTTATAGCTCTGTTCGTGCAAAGACTGTCAGTAGGCGGGGTAGGGGTTGGTGCTATCGTAACATAGCCAAATGATTTTAATTGAAGATTGTTATAATTTTGTCCCGGAGTTGGAGTAATAGCCATTACGACTTGGCCTGAAGTGGGTGCCACTTGTGAGGGGAGTCCGCCAACTGCTGTTATCCCCAAGACGATAAGTAAAGCAAGGACACCAAAAAACAAAAAAATTACCAACAGTTCCTTTTTGTAACTTTTTCCGTGAAACTTTTCTTATTTTGCTTACGGTTTTCTTTACTTTTTTTTTTGGCAGCCATATTCTAATCTAAGATTATTTTTTGTTTTTTGTCAAGGCAAATACATATTGACAAGATTATTCTAAATAAGTAGTCTAAAAAAGAGCATGTATAAAAAGTATATTTTGTCATTTATCGGCGTAATTATTTTTTTTGGATTATTTATTGGTTATATTCTCACACAGAAAAATCAAAATAATGGAAATACAACTTCCTCAACCGCGCAAAATCAAAATACCAAAACAGTAAATCAACAAAATAAACCAATAGCAGCAGTTACTTTTGCGCCGCTTTCAGATTCTCCGCAAGAAGCGGCGAGGCAGTTTTATCTTTACTATTTTGCCACTCCTACGAATCCGTTGGCAGATGGCGCGTATAAAACAAATCCCTATCTCTCTCAGGATTTCAAAGATCTTTTGTATGACGGCTATGATAATGGTAATATGCCTATTTTCTGTCCGCAAAATAAACGGGTAAATATAACTGTAGGAAAGGAAGTTCAAATTTACCTCAATAATCAATATATGAGAATGGAGACAATCAGTGAAGCGCCGCCAGGGACAAAAGATCTCTATACAATTTTATTAGAAAGTAGTAATGGGAAATGGCTTGTTGAAGATGTTAATTGTGTTTTGTAAATTCCGGGAAGAGAGTAAGCCAGATTTTGTTCA
>Ga0206986_1093_pt1 | contig 12478 bp, 15 predicted proteins | sample Alteio_BWMinCont_14_FD_153277 | JGI IMG/M metagenome (GOLD analysis project Ga0206986, IMG submission 153277) | Enriched cells from forest soil in Barre Woods Harvard Forest LTER site, Petersham, Massachusetts, United States -... | ecosystem: Environmental > Terrestrial > Soil > Temperate forest >... | reverse complement strand
CTGGTAAGTGGAGATTTCGAACTCGATGGACTCTTCGACCCGATCTCCGGGGTTAACGGCGAGCGTGGCGCTGAATATGTCGTTGGTTGGATTGAGCAAATCGTAGGACATCCTGGCGATGTTGGTGCTGCTGTTGCCGTTGTCCACGTCGATCAGGTTGTAGTAAACGAGCGAGTCGAGTTCGTAGCCCGTGCTTGACGTTATCGGGGAGGTGGTGCCGGTGAGTGTGAAACTGCCGGTCAGGTGTGTCACGCCGGCGGGCGTTACACCCAAGTCATCCGTGAAAATATCTACATACCCCTGGCTGTCCGATGTGGATCCATCGAGCGGAAACGTGGAGTAGCTGTACGAATGGAGACTTCCAAGCGAAACAGTTGCAGTATCCGTGGAAGATCCGCCGCCATTGGCCGCGGATGCGGAGTAAGAAGTTGGGTTCAGCAATCCCGTGGTTTCGTCGAAGGTGGGATTCTGCTGCACCCCATTAGATTGGGCACTCAGGAATACCATGATATAGGAGGCATTCGCGGTCGCAGCCAAACTTCCCGCGACGAACCATGCCATCAGGGATCTCTTCATTTCTCTCCTTGCGGCGTACTATCCCTTTCGCAAAAGTGAGCCACCGGGGATCGCGCTTATCGGCTACGCCCGAACCCGCATGATCGCCAGTATACGCTCAGTCGCTTTCCTTCCATCCTGCCTGCCAAAAGCGGTATCAGTACCCGCGAGAGGGCCTCTGGCCCTACCTCGAACCCGGCTTCACAATATGCGACAAGTCGATATTGTTGTCGCACTCGTACTCCATAATGCGGTCCTCGCGCGGAGGATGGCGCAACTGCGCATCCACAACCTTCCACGGCTTCGTCAGCACATTCGGATCTTCCGCCATCACCTCATAGTGGATCGTGTCCTGCGGCGTGCGCGTATATCGCTCCACCACGTGCAACGCATCGCTATGGAAATGCCCCGCGCCATCCAGCCAAGTCCTGTCGTTGAAGCCCGTCACATCGACGACAAACGTATCGCCATCCCAATGAGCGATTGAATCTCCCATATATGAAGGATCGAGGTCCTTCGGATGATCGCGCCCATCGGAAGGAATAATGCGGAACGCGCGCATCACTTCATACAGGATCACGGTCTTCTTCGGCGTTTGCACGATCTCGAGCGGCATCGGATTCATCGTGATAGCCGGGACGCCAAGCAGCATGCAGTGGGCGCTGGGGCTATTCGCGGGATCGGCGACGAGTTCCCTTACTTTGGCCAACAGCTCCGGCTTGTACGGAGGGGCTTCGCGAGGTCCGCGACCAGCACCACCGGCGCGCCCTCCGCCGCCAGGAGCTGGACCCCGCGCAGGCGGTGCGGGAGTCTCGCCAGTCAGACTAACCCCGAGCGCCTGCCAGACTCCCGACAGGTCCGGCTTGCCATCCGCCGCGCGCGGAATCTGTTTGTCTGCGGCCGGTGCGTTGCCCTGAGCCAATAAACTCATGGCCCCAGCGGCTGCAATTGCTATGAAACGGAAAGAATGCTTTAGCACATAAACTCCTAGTTCGCCGGCGGCCCGATAAAGAACTTACGCCCGTCCGTCCACGTGATCTCCCTCGCGGCAAATCTCGGCGAGCCATCTTTGGAGCTCCAGCCGGTTACCGTGACCGAATCGCCGATTTTCAGCATGTCCCGCGCCAATCCGACGCGACGCAGCGTATTCGGCGGATACCCCTCGAAGCCCCAGTTCACCACCTTGCCGTCTTCGGACTTCTCGTCGATGTAGATATAAACGTGCGGGTTCATCCAGTCGATCTTTGTAACCACACCCTTGTGCGTAACCGGCTTCTGATTGTCATATTCGGCGGCGAACGAATGGTGCGCCCAAACAGGCGCCGCGGCCAGCAGCAAGCCGAAGCACGCCAGAAACGTACCCAGAAATCTGCCTTTCATATTTTGCTCATCTCCAATAACGGGCTCAGTATATCACCCGACTCCCAGGCAAGGCCGCCAGACAAATCGCGTATCAGTCTGATTTCTAAAGCGATAATTCTATGCTATACTGAGATCATGCAAGATCGCCAGGTAATCAACGATTCGTACTACTGTGGTAGGTTCAGGCAGGATTGCGTAGTATCCGTCCTGACCGGCAACTCGTACGTCGTTGCTGAGTATGATGAAAGGACTGGCGATATCCGGTGGCAGCGCGTAGTCAATGCCAGCCAAAAAGAAGGCATTTACAACTGGCTCCGCGAGCACTTTCCGGTCAAAGTAGTCGTCGCTGACCCACCCAAGAAGTCGTCGCGCAAAGCACAACTCGCGTCGGCCTGAACTTTCCCCCTAAGTACAGCTTAGTCCGGACTTATTTTCAACTTAGCGGCTTGGCTTGGTGAGCGGGTAGCGTTCGGCGCTAATAGAGCCGCGCCGCCAGCTGCCGGGCTATCGGGTCAGCCCTGTCTTCCGAAAGCCCCACAACCCCGGCAAGATACTTCGCCTTCGCAAACACATAGACCGGGCCTCCGGCATCCGTTCCAAAGTAACCGCCCATGTACGCGATGTATGCGGGATCCTTTAGCGTAGCTTTCAAATCCAGCAGCAGAATCGCCGCATCCTGCGCACTATCGGTCTCGATGACAAAGAGCTGATACTTGAGCCCATCGACGTCGTAATCGCCGATCGTTCCGCCAGGCAGCGCGCTCTTCCCAAGCAAATGGTTGGGAACCACCTTCGCGCTCGTGCGATTCAGAGGAAGCAGAAGCGCTGTGTCATCCTTCACGGGCGGTGGCGGCGGAGCCTCAGCCTGCTTCTCGGGTGCGGAACCGCATCCGATCAGCAGCGTGAGAGCAGCCATTAAAACCAAACCGCGCATCAGATCCTCTTCGCGCCGGCTTCGCGCTCCCCGTACATCTGCTCGTAATACGCGCGATACTCTCCGCTGCGGCACCGGCGCACCCACTCGGAATTGGACCGGTACCAGTCCACCGTAGCGCTCAACCCCTTGTCGAATGGAATCTCCGGACGCCATCCCAGCTCCCGCGTGGTCTTGCTGAAATCCACCGCGTACCGCCGGTCGTGACCCAGCCGATCGGTCACACTGGTCAGCAGCGACTCCGGCTTTCCCAGAATTTTTAAAAGCAGTTTCAACACATCAATATTCGCCAGCGGACCGCCGCCGCCGATGTGGTACGTTTCGCCCGATCGTCCGCGCTCCAGCACCGCCAGAAGCGCGCGGCAATTGTCCGCCACATGGACCCAGTCGCGCACCTGAAGGCCATCGCCATACACCGGTATCGGCCGGTCCTCAAGCGCATTCGAAATCGCCAGCGGAAGCAGCTTTTCCGGAAACTGGTAAGGTCCGTAGTTGTTGCTTGTGCGCGTGATCAGAACGTCCAGTCCAAACGTCCGGGCTGCTGCTCTTACGAAGTGTTCGGACGCGGTCTTGCTCGCCGCATACGGGCTGTTCGGACTCAGAGGAGAGTCTTCGCGGAACCAGCCATTCGGAGGCATGTCGCCGCCCACTTCGTCCGTCGAGATATGCAAAAAGCGTTTCGCCTTGCGGTGCCGCGCCACATCCAGCATCACCTGCGTGCCCAGCACATTGGTGCGGACAAATTCCTCCGCGCTCAGAATACTGCGGTCTACGTGAGACTCCGCCGCGAAATGAACGATAGCATCGCAATCCGCGGGCAGCGCCTCTGCCACGGCCTTTGCATCGCATACGTCGCCCACTACCAGCGAGTAAGCGGGGCTGTTCGCCACGGACGCGAGATTATCCAGATTGCCGGCGTAAGTCAGCTTGTCGAAGTTGATAATCCGGTGTTTCTGAATCGCTTGTCTGATGAATTCGGAGCCGATGAAGCCGGCGCCCCCGGTGACGAACAGAGTCCTCACGCTTTGGTTTTCTTTCGCCCCTTCGGTTTTGTCTCGACCGGAGCTTCGGCTTTCACCGCAGGCGCCGCGGCCGCAGTCGCAGTTTTCTCTTCGACCGCCGGCGCAGGCGACCCCGTCACGTTCTCAAGCACCTGATTGAACAACGCGGCCTTACGCGGATCCACCTTCGGCGGCGGCGGTTGCTCATTCCGGAAATCATGATCGCTGTGACAAGTGCGGCAACGAACCTTGGCAGGCGCGTTGTTAAGAATCGACACCACCGAATGATTCATTACGCGCTTGCACTTCACGCAGAAATCGTCGATATCGTCGCCCAGTCTGGCCGCGCGCATCAGGATATCCCTCATCAGTGCCTCACGCCTGAGCCGGCGCCGCCTCCGGCACGGGCATCTCGTGTACAGGTGTCTCCGGAACAGGCGTCTCCGGAACAAACCAGCGCGCCTCCTCGAAGCCAATGTACTTGCAGATCCGGAGCTGCCCCTCAGCCATTTCCAAAATGTCGCCCACCATCAGCGGCACGTCCGAGCCGCGCAGCGACGCCCATGCCGCATACTCGTTCTCCGCATCGACTTCGCCCGAAGGTTCGTAATCCTTCTGTTTGACACTGGCGGCGCCGGAAACGTGTGGCGCCCACCGGAATTGCTGACGTGGATTGTCCTTCATTCGGTGAATGCGGAAGACAGGCATAAAAGCCCCATTGTAGTGGATACTGTCGCTTGATGAAAGTAGACACTTGGAGCGTTATGCTGTTAGGGCCTATGAACACCCGGAGCACAACGCGTCGCGGCTTTCTCCAGGACATCGCCGTGGGAAGCAGCCTCGCGCTGGCCAGTTGCGGCAGGGCCACTGCGCCAACGCCCGCATCGCCCACTGGGCCGGCAGACGTTACTCTTCACATCGCGCCCGTTCTCGCCGACATCGCGAAGGATCACACCATCAGCACCATCGGCTACAACGGCCAGGTCCCCGGTCCGCTCATCCGCCTGAAGGAAGGCGTCCCAGTCACTGTCGACTTGTTCAACGACACCGATTCGCCGGAGTTCGTGCACTGGCACGGATTGATCGTCCCCGCCGACGTCGATGGCGCGGCCGAAGAGAAAAGCCTCGTCGTTCCCCCGCGGGGACGTCTGCGCTACCGCCTCACACCCCAGCCATCCGGCGCGCGTTTCGTCCATTCGCACGTGATGCCGATGTCCGATCTGAATCGCGGCACTTACGGCGGCCAATTCGGTTTCGTCTACATCGAGCCCAAAACCAACCCCGGCCAGTATGATCGTGAGATTTTCCTCGCCACCCACGAGTGGGAGCCGTTCTTCACTACGGAAGAAGAGATGGACGACCCGGACATCACTCCGGCGGAAAAGGCAAGAAAGGAGGAACAAGACAAGAATTCCAAACCCAACGGCTGGGAGATCGGATACCAGCGCTTTACCATCAACGGCAAGGCTCTCGGTTATGGCGAACCGGTCCGCGTGAAGGAAGGCGAACGCGTCCTGTTCCACATTCTCAATGGCAGCGCCACGGAGAATATCGAACTGGCACTGCCCGGCCATCAATTCCAGGTAGTCGCGCTGGATGGCAACCCTGTGCCTCATCCCCAATTGGTGGAGGTGCTCTCTCTCGGCACCGCCGAGCGCATCTCCGCTGTGGTCGAAATGAAAAATCCGGGCGTGTGGGCTCTCGGCACGCCGCACGATGACGATCGCAAGAACGGCATGGGCGTCGTAATCGAGTACGCCAATCGAACCGGCGCGCCGCGCTGGATCAAGCCGAATCGAAAACCGTGGGACTACACCATGTTTGGTCAAAGCATCTTCGGCGACACCCGCCCCGTTCCCGAACCCGTGGAAACGATTCCGCTAGCCATCGGAAAAATCAACGGCGGCACCGGAGCCTTCAATCGCTGGACCATCAACGGCAAGGCCTTCGACGAAAACGACCAGCCGCGCGCGCTCCAGAAGGGAAAGCGTTACCGGCTCGTGTTCGACAATCAGACCGACGACCCGCACCCCGTTCATTTACACCGCAACACCTTCGAGCTCACCAATGTCTATGGAAAGCCAACCGCGGGTGTGATGAAGGACGTTGTCCTGATAAAAGGCTTCCGCAAAATCGCAGTGGATTTCACGCCGGCCATGGAAGGCCTCACGCTCTTCCACTGCCATCAGCAATTCCATATGGATTACGGCCTGAAAACGCTCTTCAACGTAACTTAGAGGTACACGCGGCTTCAGCCGCGTTGGCACCCGACAACGCCCGCGCCGCATCGCGCCTCCCCATATCCACCCATCGCTCGATATTCCCGCGCTTCCAATACACCGCATCGTCGGTATCCCCCAGCGTTTCCGAGGGAGAAATTACGGTCAGATCCAGATCCCGCGGATATTGCCTCCGGGGCTTGAACGCATGAGCGATGTTGATCCCCAGATGCATCCACCACTTGCCAACTTTAGGCATCGAATCGATGGCGATGATCCGGGTCGCGCCCATCTCGATCGCCGCCCAAATCGGCACTTTTTCGAAAAGCCCGCCATCCAGATATCGCTTTCCACCAATTTTGACCGACGGCAGAAACAGCGGGATCGAACATGTCGCCTGTAAATGGGAAGCGACCACATTTGGATGTTGCACCAGACGCGCGTAAAGTCTCGGCAGTTCGATCACCACCACGCCAAACGGGATTCGCGGCTCATAATCGCGCACGATTCCTTCCGCCCGTGCGCGCAGCGGCGCCGGGTCGAACCATCCCGCTCGCCCAAGAAAGCTCCAGCCATAATTGGGGAACAGCTTGAGAGTATCGCCCGCCGCGGGATCGAGCCATTGATCGATCAGATGGTCCGGCGAGCATCCGCTGGCGATCGGCCAGCCATTGAGCGCTCCCACCGAAGCCCCCACCACGATGTCCGGCGGCGCGAGCTCGGCGATACTTTTGTATGCTCCAGCCTGGTACGCGCCGAACATCCCGCCCGCCGACAATACCAGCGCTGTTTTCCGCATCTCTGTAGATTTGATTATGAAGCAGCCACCTGCGTTTCGATATCTTAGGTAAGGTGGAATTTCGGCCTGAAGACTACGGACCAGATATCGCGCGCATTCTCAATCTCGCCGGCGGAGGCCGGCGCGTGATGCCACTCGTCAAAACTCCGTCCACCGAAACCTTGCCCCATATCGACTCACTGTCGGATTCGGTTCTAAGCGGTCTGTATCTTTACTGCGGCTGCTGGGACGCCGCGCACTCGACAGCCGACCGCATCGAAGATCCGACCGGCTACTTCTGGCACGCCATCGTGCACCGCCAGGAGCCGGACCCCGCAAATTCCGGTTACTGGTTTCGCAAGACCGGCAAGCATCCGATTTTCCCCAAGCTTGCTGCTGAAGCGAGCGACATCGGCTATCGCGGCGCGCGCGACTGGGATCCATTTGCGTTTGTCGAATTCTGTGAAACCGCCCGACAGCGGCCGGGTTCAACAGAGGAACAAGTGGCAATTCAGGTTCAACTCGTCGAATGGCAACTTCTGTTTGATTACTCCGCGCGGGGACAAACCTGTTGAAGAAGCTTCTGGCTCTGATCGTACTCCTCGCCGCCGCGCTGTCCGTCTGGTTTTACGTCAAACGATCCGGCGACCCGCCGGTTGCCTTCGCGAAGACCACTCGCCAGAAGATTTCGAATGTTCTCTCGACCAACGGCAAGGTCGAGCCCGCCGAATACGTCGACGTGCGGGTCGAGTCTTCCGGGCTTGTCAAACAGTTGCTCGTGCACGCGGGCGATTCCGTAAGCAAAGATCAGGTACTCGCGGAACTGAGTGAACCGGGCCTGCAGCAGGAACTGGACGCGGCCATCGCCCGCGAGTCTCAAGCACGCGCCAATCTGCAGGTACTCCAGGCAGGCGGCAGAAGTTCCGACATCACGGAAATCGACGGCGCGCTGAACCGGCTGAAGTCCGATCGCGACGCGGCGCAGCGCAACTTCGATGCCTTGCAGCGCCTTCTGGCAAAGCAGGCGGCCACTGCGTTCGAAGTGGAGCAGGCGCGCCAGGCCCTGAAGAGCCTCGACGTTCAGATTGAATCCCTCCAGCAAAAACGCGCGGCGCTGGTGGGAAAAGGCGACTTGGGAAGCGCCCAGGCCCGTGTTGAGGAAGCCGAGGCCAACGTGCGCCTCGCGCGCGACCGCATCACGCTGAACACCATCCGCGCCCCGATGGGCGGGACAATCTACGACCTGCCGGCGCGCTCGGGTTCATTTCTCAACGCCGGCGATGCGCTGGCAAGCATCGGCAGACTCGACCCGGTTCGTGTGCGCGTTTATGTCGATGAACCCGAGTTGGGCCGCGTCGCCGCCGGCCAGAGCGTCCGCATTACCTGGGATGCGCTTCCCGGCAAAGAGTGGACCGGCGTAGTTGAAAAACGCCCGACCGAAGTAATAGCGCTCGGCACGCGCCAGGTGGGCGAGGTGCTGTGCACCATCGGCAATCCCATGCGCGAGCTGGTCCCCGGCACCAACGTCAACGCGTTCATCCTGACGCAGGTAGTGGAAAGCGCGCTCACCATTCCGAAAGCGACTGTGCGGCGCGATGGCGCGATCGGCGTTTTCCTGCTCCAGAAGGACAACACCCTGAAGTGGCAGCCCATCGTCACCGGCGCGTCGGACGCGCTTCGAGTCGAAGTAATCCAGGGCCTTGCGGACGGCGATGCGGTAGCCCAACCAACAGAGCAACCACTAAAAGCCGGCGAAAAAGTAACCCCGTCTTTCTAACGCCCGTTGATCCTCGTTCAAACTTCCATTCCGTGTACTCTGGAAACTGACCATGAAGTCGTTCACTCTATTAGCCGCCCTCACCGCGTTCGTAACCCTCGCTTCCGCCCAAAGCCCGCCCGCGCAGACTTCGGTCGCGATCGGCGGCAAGACGCTCAGCATCCACTACTCAGCCCCATCCGTGCGCCATCGCAAGATCTTCGGGTCCGGCGGACTCCTTTCGCAGGACCCCACCTATCCCGCCTGGCGCGCCGGAGCCAATTCCGCCACAGCCTTCCATACCGACGCCGCTCTCGACATCGGCGGTCTCCAGGTTCCCAAAGGCGATTACACGATCTACGTCTGGGTAGCCGATCCCGAAAACTGGCAATTGATCCTTAACAAAGAGACCGGCCAGTGGGGCCTCAATTACAACGCGAAGATGGATTTAGGGCGCGTCAAAATGACGATGAGCAAGCCGCCCGCGCCGATCGAGACTTACAAGATGACTCTCTCCTCCACCGGCCCCAAGACCGGTAAGCTACAGCTGGAATGGGAGAACCATATCGCGTCTGTCGCCATCACTCTTAAGTGAGCCACCACCACGTAGCCGATAATCTTCGTCAATCGTTTCGCGCCCTCGCAAACGGCAAGCCGGGGGCAAGTGTAATCGAACTTCCCGGCGTGAGCATAGCCTCGCTCGGCGTAACGTTCCAGATGTTCAACGCCGCGTTTCCAAGTGAACTGGTGGAAACCCGCGCGGCCCTCGAAGACAGGCTGCGCGCCGCGAAGAATTACTTCGATTCTCGCGCGCTTCGCTGGGCATTCTGGATCTGCGAGGACTGGCTCGCGGCCGGCATTCGCCGGAAACTCTCGGGCGTCTGCGCGACGTGGGGGTTGAGATTGTCGTCCGACATGCCCGGCATGTCCGCCGAACGCCTCCGGCGGCCCACGCGAACCCTCCCTGCCATTGAGATGCGGCGCGTGCAGTCCGCGCAAACGCTGGATGACTTCCGCGCCTTGGGGTCCACCTGCTTTCACGTCCCGATTGCCTGGTTCTCCGAAGTGTTTGACGCCGGCATAACCAGGCAGGGGGACTTTGTCTGCTGGGTTGGATATCGCGATGGATTGCCCGTTGCCACCGCGGCAACTGCGTCCGCGAACGGGGTCGTCGGATTGTATAACGTCGCCACCGCCCCCGAGTACCGCAACCGCGGCTACGGAGAAGCGATCACGCGCCATGCCCTCGATACCGCACTGCGCGAGACTACAGCCAACCGGATAGTCCTCCAATCGACGGCCGACGGACTGCTCCTCTATCGGCGCATGGGTTTCCAGCCAGTCACCCGCGTGCTCGTCTACAGCTCGATCCCGTGACGCTGGCCCTTTACACTGGAATCGGTGCCGCTGCGACGCACGATCCTCTACCTCTCGCGCCATAAGGCACTTCGCAACTGGGTGGAAACCTCGCCCTCGGCCCGCCGGTTATCGTCGCGATTCGTCGCTGGCAGCAGGCTCGTGGATGCTCTCGAAGTTTGCCGAAAGATCCGCGCCGACGGCATCACCGCTACTCTCGACTATCTCGGCGAGAACGTGAAATCGCTCGACGAAGCCGCCGCCTGCCGGGACATGTACCTGCGCATGCTTGACGCCATGCAGAACGCCGGTGTCGAACCGAACGTCTCGATCAAGCTGACTCAATTCGGCATCGATCTTTCCGAATCCGCATGTGGCGAAAACGTGGCCGCGCTCGTGAAAGCCGCCGCGGCCATCGGCGGATTCGTCCGCATCGACATGGAGTCGAGCCAGTACACGGATCGAACTCTGGCCCTGGTCACGCGGCTTCACCGGGAATACGGCGCGTGCGGCACTGTGATCCAGGCCTACTTACGCCGCAGCGCCGAAGATATCGCGCGCCTCGAAACGGAACGAATCCGCGTGCGTTTGTGCAAGGGCGCGTACCTCGAGCCGCCTGAAATCGCCTTCGACGCCAAGGCGCAGGTGGACCGAAACTATCTGGATCTTGCGCGCTCTTTGTTGACGACCGGCGAGTACCCGGCCATCGCCACGCACGACGAGCAAATCATTGGAACAGTGGAAAACTTCGTGACGAGCAAGGTCGTTCCACCGAACCGTTTCGAGTTCCAGATGCTCTATGGAATCCGTCGCGACCTGCAGCGCCGTCTGGTACAGGAAGGCTACCGCCTGCGCCTGTACATCCCGTTCGGCGAAGCCTGGTATCCCTACTTCATGCGCCGCCTGGCCGAGCGCCCCGCAAACCTGCTCTTCTTCATCCGCCATCTCCTCCGCCCCTGACTGGAGATGCGGCTACCAGCCGCGTTCTTACTGCCATAATCGAAACAGCCCTAAAAATATGAGACGTTCCATCCTCCTGGCCATCGCGTCGCTAACTACCCTGGCAGCCCAAACCCCACCACCGGCCGCCAAGCCCGAAACGGCCGCCGTCCCGCCCGTCGAAACTACCTCCCGCACCAAACATGAGATCGCCATCCACGGCACGAAGATCCCCTACACCGCCACCGCCGGCACGCTCATCCTGAAGAAAGAGGACGGCAAGCCCTGGGCCACCATGTTCTATGTCGCCTACACCCGCGACGACTCGCCCGACCCCTCGAAGCGCCCCCTCACCTTCTCCTTCAACGGCGGCCCTGGATCCTCATCGGTCTGGCTGCACCTCGGCGCATTGGGACCCAAACGGGTCGAGATGGGCCCCGACGGCGAGCAGCCTGCCCCGCCCTACCATCTGGTCGACAACGAAGACACGGCTCTCGATTTCACCGACCTCGTTTTCATCGACCCGGTATCCACCGGTTTCAGCCGCGAAGCCCCGGGCGAACCCGCCGCGCAGTTCCACGGCTTCGATGGCGACCTCAAGTCCGTTGCCGAATTCATCCGCCTCTATTCCGTCCGCGCCGAGCGCTGGGCCTCGCCGAAATTCCTCGCCGGCGAGAGTTACGGCACCACGCGCGCAGCCGCCCTGTCGCAATATCTCATCAAAAACCACGGCATTTATCTGAACGGCATCGTCCTGATCTCATCGGTGCTCAACTTCCAGACCATCTCAGTCGCACCTGGCAACGATTTGCCCTACGAGCTTTATCTGCCCAGCTACACCTCGACCGCCTGGTATCACAAAAAGCTTCCCAACGATCTTCAGACCAGCGGACTTGAAAAAGCGATCGGTGAAGCGCGCCGTTTCGCGGGCGGCGAGTATACCGCGGCCTTGATGAAAGGCGACAAGCTCACCAGCGCGGAGCGCACCGTCATTGTCAAACAACTGGCGCGTCTCACCGGCCTTTCCGCCGGCTTTCTGGAAGAAACGAATTTGCGCGTCCCACCCTGGCGCTTCGAGAAGGAGCTTCTGCGCAATGAGCGCCGCACTCTCGGCCGCTACGACAGCCGCCTCGAAGGCGAGGACCGGGACGCCGCCGGCGACCGCCCGGATTACGACCCCAGCTACGCCTCCGTGCAGGGCGCATACACCGCGGCGTTCAACGATTACGTGCGCTCCGAGCTCAAGTACGAGACCGATCTCAGCTACGAGGTCCTCACCGACAAAGTGAGCCCCTGGAGCTACAAGGAATTCGAGAACCGCTACGTCAACGTCTCGGACATGTTACGCGACGCGATGACCCAGAACCACAATCTGAATGTCGTGATCGCCAACGGTTACTACGACCTCGCGACGCCCTTCTTCGCCACCGAATACACCGTAAGCCATCTCGGTCTGGAACCCGCCCTGACCGGCCATATCAGCCTGACCTACTGCGAAGCCGGCCACATGCTCTACACAAAACAAAGCTGTCTCGACAGCCTCCGCGCCACCATGGCCGCCTTCTACCAAAAATCGAA
>Ga0206986_1096_pt1 | contig 12482 bp, 11 predicted proteins | sample Alteio_BWMinCont_14_FD_153277 | JGI IMG/M metagenome (GOLD analysis project Ga0206986, IMG submission 153277) | Enriched cells from forest soil in Barre Woods Harvard Forest LTER site, Petersham, Massachusetts, United States -... | ecosystem: Environmental > Terrestrial > Soil > Temperate forest >... | reverse complement strand
AACCGAGGAGGAACGCGGCTGCGCTTGGCATCACACTCGACGCCGCCGGAATGATCGAATGGAGGCTGTTGATCGACAATGTCCGAACGGAAGCCGAGGAGCGCGTGGACGACCGGGATTGTTACCGGGTCCGCCTGGTCACCAAAGACGGGTCGCAGGACATGATTCGCTGGTATGACCGCGAATCCGGCTTGCTCTACCGGTCCGCTCTCTCGGTCAGTACGGACATGGGGACTCTGCCGCTCGTAATGACGTATGAGGAATACCGGAGCGTCGCCGAAATCAAATGGCCGTCGCGTATCCGCATCTCAGCGCCGGGACAGGAAACCCTGTTCGCCGCCGATGAAGTGAAACTGAATGAGCCTGTCGACGAGTCTGTGTTCCAGGTTCCGCCGGAAATTCTGGATCTTGCGCAAAAAAAGGCCGAAACGGAATCGGCCATGCCATAAACCTATTGGCCGCGGCGCGGTTTTGTGAAGGTCGATAGATCGAATGCGTCGGCCATAGCCTTATATCCAGCGTCGTTGGGGTGCAGGTGGTCGCGGATGTTGTAGGCAGGGCGTATTTGTTTCGGGTTCTCGGGATCGCGTGTCACGGCGTCAAAATCGATGACGGCATCGTACGCTTTACCGGTGCGAATCCACTCGTTCAGCGCCTCGCGCGTCGCCTCCCCTCCCTCGCTGTAATATGCGGCGCCGGCAAACGGCGTCAAGGTGGCGCCGATGACTTTGATGCCGCGCATATGCGCCCGTTCGATGATCTGCTTCTGCCCGGCAATCAGATCGTCCACGGTGATCATCTCGGGGCCGGTCCGCGGGCCCATCCCGATGTCGTTAATGCCTTCCATCACGATGACCCATTGCACGCCGGGCTGAGCGAGAACATCGCGGTCGAAACGAGCCAGGGCCGAGACTCCGGCGCCATCGCTGAGCACACGGTTTCCGGAAATTCCCTCATTGACGATTGACACATTGGCGGTCGCTTTATTCGCCAGAAGGCGCTGGGCCAATTGACTGGGCCAACTGCTATCGGTGTCCGGCGTCGAAGTCGCGCCATCCGTGATGGAATCTCCGTAGGCGACGATGAGCCGCGTGTCGGGCGGGGCTATGACGTCCACCGACGAAATCCAATACCAGGATTGTGTCTTCGTCGCGTCGCCAATTGACGTCGCGTTGGTGAAGTCTCCGGCTTTCGATATGTAGGTTGTATGCAGGCCCGTGGAGTGCGTGGTCGGTATCGCGACTTCGCCCGGGACGTAAATACTGATTACGAGATCGCCCATTTTGGGCACGTCCAGATCCACGGGATCGCTGATGATTTCAGCGCCCGGCGGAATCGTAAAGGAAGGTTTACCGCTGAAGGTTAGAGCGTGATCGGATGCCGGGACAATCGCAGATTCTTTATCCCGCAACGCCACATGGGCAGCGCCAATTTTCAGCGGCGCCGTGCCAAAAGCGTTCGAAAGCTGAATCCGCGCCCGGCGTCCTCCGATACTTGTGTGGACAACCATGCGAATGGTTTGGTTGTTGAAACCTGGGGGCGCAGGGAAGGGCGGCGCCTGATTGGCCGGGCCGGCAGGTGCTGGCGCTGGTGTCGCCGCAGGCGCCTGAGCCGGTCGCGGAAAATTGACGCGGGCAGCCTGCGGAGACGCGGCCCATGTGGCCACCCAGTGGTCCTCCGCGGCCGCGACAGAAACCAATCCCGGCAACAGCGCTCCCAGCATGAAAAGTGAACCAATTTTTCGGCTAATCGGATGTGTTGTTTTCACATTAGAAATCATACTGCAAAAAGAACAGCGGCGGTATAATTTGCCGGATGTCGTACGGTCAACTTGGGCTGCTTCGGGGAATCAATGTCGGGGGTAAGAACATACTCCCCATGCGCGACTTATCCGCCATCTTTGAGAGTGCTGGATGTGAGAACGTGCGGACCTTTATCCAGAGTGGGAATGTTATTTTCAACGCAAGTGCGAGGGCATCGAGATCTCTGGCGGGCATAGTCGCTGCGACGATTGAAGAGCGGTTCGGGTATAAGGTGCCAGTGATATTGCGGACGGCGCAACAGCTGCGCGATGTGGTTTCAAAGAACCCGTTTCTAAAGCCGGGGAGTGCCGAAGAGACGCTGCATGTGATGTTTCTGGCGGATCGCCCGATCCCGGCGAAGATTGCGGCGCTTGATCCTAACCGATCGTTACCAGATGCGTTCATCGTGCGCGGTCAGGAGATCTATCTGAATCTGCCGAATGGCGGGGGCAAAAGTAAGCTCACAAACGCGTGGTTCGACGCAAAACTGAGCACGGTGAGCACGGTTAGGAACTGGCGAACCGTAAACAAGCTCCTCGCAATGATGGAAGACTGAATCGGTTACTGACTGAGCGCCTGGCGCAGCGCTAAGCGGTCCGCGTCGGAGATCCCGGAATGCGCGCGAATGTCCGAACGTGTTTTCAATTGCACACGATAGCGCTGGAAGTAGGCCGTGATGTCGCCCCCGTACTGGAAGCTGTACATGATATCGGCAAAGTTTCGCGTATGCGCGAGGCCGAGCGCGTGCCCGCTCTCGTGCAGGCAGGTCAGGTAGACGATCGTGTCGCGCGTGAGCGGTTCAGCGCGGCCAGGGCCAACACTGGGCAGCACGTACACGTTGGCGCCGCGTTTGCCGTCGACCATCGTGGGTTCAGTCTCCCCATAGAGGCTCGACGTTCCATTGGCCCAGTGAAGGCGCAGACGCGCATGTTCCCAATTGGGGCTCTTCTTCAGCACGATCACGCCGCCCGATTCGCGCTGCCACGCCTCCAAAGCCCAGCGGCCGAGCTCCGGGTCGCCCGGTTCACAACTGGTGGAGCGTGCCGTTTCGGGCGTGCAGTCTTCAATCCAGTAAGAATATTCTTCCGCCGCCGGAAGCACGCCGGTGAAAACGATGAGTAAGAGCAGGCTTCTCACATAGCACCTCAAAAACTCAGACCCGTTCGAAACACGTTGACCGCATAGAAGTACAGTTCCGCATCGAGGGCGCGCTTGATATTTTCCGCTTTGCGAAATCCGTGCTGCTCACCTGAAAACAGCAGGTAACCGACGGGCGTTCCTTTCTTCCGAAGAGCCTCCACCATCAGTTGGGTCTGATTCACCGGAACCACCATGTCTTCGTCGCCTTGAAAGAAAATCACAGGAGCCGACAGGCGGTCGGGGAAAGTGATCGGCGAGCGTTCGCGATACAGATCCTCTTTTTCCGGATAGGGCCCGATAAGCGAATCCAAGTACCGTGACTCGAACTTATGAGTGTCTCGCGTCAGAAAAGCCAGATCGCTGACACCGTAGTGGCTCGCGCCACCCTTGAAATACTCGTGGAAAGTGAGCGCCGCGAGCACGGTATACCCGCCAGCGCTGCCACCGGTGATCACGCTGCGGTTGCCGTCCACGAGACCCTTCTCAGCCAGATGGCGCGCCCCGTTTACGCAATCCTCCACGTCGACGATGCCCCAGTTTGAGTCCAGTCGCTCGCGATAGGCGCGTCCAAAGCCGGTGCTGCCGCCGTAGTTGACGTCGAGGACGGCAATTCCCCGGCTGGTCCAGTACTGAATTTGGAGATTCAGCGTGCTGGACGCCGCGCTGGTGGGCCCGCCATGACACTTGACGAGAAGAGGAGGCCGATCACCCGCCGGAGCTTCGAAATTCGGATTGAACGCAGGATAGTAAAGCCCGAATGCAGTCCTATCCTGCCCGGTTGGGAACTCCACGGGCTCGGCGTTGGAAAAATGCTTCGCCAATTCCGCATCATCGGCGACATTGGTCGATCTCTTCAGAATCTCCGTCCTTCCCGATTCGAAATTCAGAACGGAGACTCCAGCTGGCGCGGTCGAGGAGCCGGCGCGAAAGACGACCCGGTCCTTGCCGGCGCGTATCGAGGAAAAATCCGTCCATGGCACGTCGAGCGTCTTCAGGACGCCGGAGGCCAGGTCGATTTGACCGAGGTGTCCGAGACCCTTTGAAACCCAGGAGCACACCAACTGGTTGTTTCCCGCGAAGGCGTAAGTCGACATCCCAAAGACCCACTGGGGCTGCCCGAACTCCGCTTCCATCGCGGCGAGCGGTTCCGTCGGCGTGCGCGATTTCTGCCGGTAGAGATTCCACCATCCGGAGCGATCAGAAATGAAGTATAGTGCCGAACCGTCGGGGGCCCACTCCGGTTGGAACACGGATTCCCGTTCTCCGCCCGCAATCAAGACCGGTTCCGGAGCGCCTACCGCGGGCTGATTCAGCGGCAGAACATAGAGCCCGGTGGCCATCCAGGGCATGTTCGGATGGTCCCATGCGAGAAACGCGAGCCAGCGGCCATCGGGCGAGAGCCGGGGAGAGGAATAGAAATCGTGGCCGGACGCGAGCACGGTTCCCTCGTTGGGCGAGCCGTCGAAATCGATACGGACGATTGTAGTGACCGGCTGGCCTTCAGCGCCGTGATCCTCGCGGACCCCGATCCAGCTGCGGCGACGCAAATCGACGAGTCCGTCCGCGTATCGCCAGGACCCTTCCGGAGTAAGCGGCATCGGCTGGTGCCCGTAGCGGTCCATTCGGTACAGCCGGTTGTCGGCGTGGTTGGAGAAATAGACCATTCCGTCGGCGACGGTCCACGCGCCGCCACCATATTCGTGCACACGCGTCCGGACATTGAACCCCTCGGGCGTTACGTCTTCGCTCGAAGAGTTCCATGCAACGTAGCGGACTACAACGGACCGGCCGCCTTCCTGTGGGCGCGCCTCCAGCCAGTAGATGTCATCGCCATCCAGGCGCACTTCTGATAGTCCGATGGATTGTGCCACGATCAGATCCGAAGTGATGGGGGATTTCCAGAAGCCGTAAGGAGCTGTCGTCACCGCGGCGCTCTCAAATTCCTGTACATTCTGAGCCATTATGACGCACGCAGTCCGTGCTGTAAGCTCGATTAGAGATGAAAGTATACGAAGTGGCAAAGGGAAGCACGAGCCTCGATGGCCTGCGCAAAGCTGAAAGGCCGGAGCCGAAGCCGGGTCTGCGCGAGGTGTTGATCCGCGTCCGCGCAACATCGATCAACTACCGCGACCACATGGTCGTAATGGGGCAATACTTCACTGCCGTTGAACGCGACACGATTCCGTTCTCCGATGGGGCCGGCGAGGTCGTCTCCACCGGGCCCGGTGTTACCCGCTTCAAGACAGGGGATCGAGTCGCAGGCACTTTTTTCCAAGTATGGGTGGATGGCCCGCGGACAAAGTTCTATCCGGCGCTCGGCGTTCCGCTGGACGGCATGTTGTCCGAATATGTCGCGCTGCATGAGGATGGTGTGGTAGCGATACCGCCGGGCTTGTCCTTCGAAGAAGCGGCGACTCTGCCATGCGCGGGTGTCACGGCCTGGAGCGCGCTGATGGTTCTCGGGAACCGGATCAAAGCGGGCGATACGGTGCTGTGCCTTGGCACCGGAGGGGTTTCGACCCAGGCTATGCAACTAGCGAAGGCGGCTGGTGCGAAGGTGATCATTACTTCTTCCAGCGATGAGAAGCTTGCCAGAGCCCGTAAGCTCGGGGCATGGGGCGGCATCAATTACAAAACTTATCCGGAGTGGCAGAAGGAAGTGGCGAGATTGACCGGCGGCCGCGGCGTCGACTGTGTCATTGAAGTCGGCGGAGTTGGCACGCTGGCGCGATCCTATGAAGCCCTGGCATTCGGCGGGAAGATCGCTCTGATCGGCTTCCTCGGCGGCTTCACGGGTGAGCAGAATCCGGCGAGCCTGATGATGAAGGGCGGCAGCCTGCACGGCATCGGCGTGGGCAGCACGGCGATGTTCGAAGACATGAACCGCGCAATTGAAGTGAACGGGATCAAGCCGATTGTCGGCAAAGTGTTCCCATTCGATCAGGCTACGGAGGCGTTCCGGCAGTTTGCGGCGGGCGATTTCTTCGGCAAAGTGGTGATCACAATTTAGGCCCCGGTAGAATGCCCGCGGTCTTCAGACGGATGCGGAACAGGTGGGTGCACGCCGTGATGTAGAGGCTCTTGCCATCGGCATCTCCGAAAGCGACGTTTGTCGGAACGATGCGCGGCCGCGGCTCGATTTGGGTCGATTGCGGAAGTTGGATTGTCCCCAGGTGTTTTCCTTCCTTCGATGTGATCCAGACTTCACCGGGACCAACCGCATTCGTGGAATATAGATTTCCTTTGAGATCGGTCTTCATGCCATCGTTACCAGCCGGAATGAAGAGGCTGCCGTTGGCCACGGTATCGTCGGGCAAAACGTCGTAGCGCATGGTTTTTCCGAATCCGGCCGTTACGTAAAGAACCTTCTCGTCGGGAGACAGCGTGATGCCGTTCGGAAAGTCTCCGGGGTGATCCCTGTCGCTGCCAAGCAATGTCACTTTGCCGTCCTTGATCAGGAAGAAACCGTTGTAAGGCAGTTCACGCGCCGGACTGTCGGCGCCTCCGCGCATACCAAAAACGCTGTCGGTGAAATAGATTGCTCCGTCGGACTTCATCACGACATCATTCGGGCCGCTGAAACGTCTCCCGTCGTAGCGATCGGCCAGAATCGTGCGAGTGCCGTCCTTTTCCAGACGAACCACCGTCCTGTCTGTCATGGCCGTGATGATCAGCCTGCCCTGAGCGTCGAGCGTAAGCCCATTGGAGCCGATCAGGAGAATCGCGAGTCGGCCGCTGATGGTTTGGTCGCCGACATTGCGGACGTCCTTTCCCGTGTAGCCGCTCTTTTCAAGGAATACGGAAAGCGGGTCTCCCGAGGACCATCTGTAGATGACGTTTGCGGCGCAATCGCTGAACAGAAGGTAGCCTTTCCTGCCGTCCCGGACCCAAACCGGGCCTTCGGTCAACCCAAAGTGTTCGCCGAGCACTTCCAATTTCGCGTCGGGCGCGACGATGTCGTCGAGGGCGGGATCCAGTCTCACCAGTCTGAAGGGCTTATCGGGGGAGACTTGTGAAAGCAGCAGGCCGAGGTGCGTCAAGCTGAGTATCGAAATAACCAACAACCGTTTCTTCATATAACGTGCTCGCCGGGAATTGACCATAGCAGGCTGCGGCGAAATCCGCAACGGCTCTGTTCACTGCAAAGCTCCCGATACAATCGACCTCAGTGTTCGCAAAGGTCCTGATCGCCAATCGCGGCGAGATCGCGCTGCGGATTATACGCACATTGCGTGAGATGGGTATCCGCTCCGTGGCCGTTTACTCCGACGCGGATCGCGCCGCGCTGCACGTCCGCAAGGCCGATGAAGCCGCCCACCTCGGGGCATCTCCGTCTTCGGAAAGCTATCTGAATATCGACCGGATATTGGATGCCGCCCGCCGTCACGGTGCGAATGCGATTCATCCCGGTTATGGGTTTCTGAGCGAGAATGCGCGTTTCGCCCAGGCTTGCGAAGACGCCGGGTTCACGTTTATCGGCCCTTCCGCCCGGTCCATTGCACTCATGGGCTCGAAGACCGAAGCGCGCCGTATTGCGAGAGCGGGCGGAGCACCGATCGTTCCTGGTACCGAAACGGGAGTGGCGACATCCGGCGATGCCCTTGCCTTCGCGCGCGAGGCCGGCTTTCCCGTCATGCTCAAGGCGGTCGCGGGAGGCGGAGGCAAAGGCATGCGCCGGGTAGATCGTCAGGAAGACCTGACCCCAGCTTTCGACGCCGCCTCGAGCGAAGCCCTTCGCGCCTTCGGGGATGGCCGCATTTACGTCGAGAAGCTGATCGAAAACGCGCGGCACATCGAGATTCAGGTGCTGGGCGACCACCACGGCAATCTGGTTCATTTGGGCGAGCGGGAATGCTCAGTGCAGCGCCGTCATCAGAAGGTGATCGAGGAATCGCCATCGACTCTGGTGGCTCGGATACCCGGGATGCGCGAGCGCCTGGGCAACGCGGCTATTCGTGCCGCGCGCGCGGCGGGCTACTACAACGCGGGCACGGTCGAGTTTCTTGCGGACCAGTCCGGGAACTTTTACTTTCTCGAAATGAACACGCGCCTCCAGGTGGAGCATCCGGTTACCGAACTGGTCACCGGACTCGACTTGGTACGCCTTCAGATCGAGATTGCGGCGGGCGAGCGGCTGCCCTTTACACAGGATGAGATCGTATTACGGGGCGGGGCGCTCGAATGCCGTATCTATGCGGAGGATCCCGCCAACTATTTTTTCCCTTCGCCTGGCCGCATCGTGCAGCTTTCGGAGCCTTCGGGCCCGGGCGTCCGGCTCGATTCCGGCATATATTCCGGTTGGACGGTCCCGCTCGACTACGACCCAATGCTGGCTAAACTCATCGTCTGGTCCGACACTCGGCAACATGCGATCGAACGGATGCTCCGGGCCCTCGGCGAATATCACGTGGGTGGAATCAAGACGAACATCACGCTCTTCCGTTTGATTCTGAGCGATCCGGCGTTCCGCGCGGGCGACCTGCACACCGGGTACCTCGACGAACTACTGAAGACGCCGCTTGAATGGAACCCGCCAGCTCCGCCTGAGTTGGCAGAGATCGCGGCGCTCGTCGCGGATCTGCAAGAGACCGCTGAGAAGACTCTGCCCGCAGCCAATGGCAACTCGCGCTGGCTTGCTTCGGGACGCGAGGACTTGTTGCGGTGAAACCACCGGATATTGTCGAAGCCGAGCCGGGAGTTTTCTCGGTCATCGCCGGCCTGGCGTCCTGGGAAGTCCGCGTGGCAGGCAACGAGATCACAGTCGGGGGCCATCGTTTCCCGGTCGAGGTCGACGACCCGCGTCAATGGAAGCGTTCCAGTCGCGCAGGCGACGCGCGCGGCCACGCTTCGATCGCGGCTGCCATGCCGGGAAAGATCGTACGCGTTCTCGTCGCGGTTGGAGACGAGGTGGTGGCGGGGCAGGGGATTCTGGTCGTCGAAGCCATGAAAATGCAGAACGAACTGAAAGCTCCCCGAGATGGCCGGGTGACTGCAATCGAAGTAATGGAGAACGACAGCGTAAATGCCGGCGCCGTTCTCGCCACAATTGAGTAAGAGAAGCCAATGGCTGATTTCGACGTAGTGGGCGTAGGTCTCAACGCCACCGACACCGTATTGATGGTCCCGCGCTTCCCCGCATATGGCGGCAAAGCTCCCTTCACGCGGGAGTTTTACTCCGTCGGCGGGCAAGTCGCTACCGCCGTGGTCACTTGTGCGCGGCTCGGCCTCCGCGCGAAGTATATCGGCACTGTCGGCGACGACGAACGCGGCCGCATCCAGATGGACAGCCTGCGCGCATCCGGAATCGACGTAGAACACGTCCAGCAGCGGGGGAACTGCTCCAATCAGTCGGCCTACATCATAGTCGATGAGTCCACCGGCGAACGAACGATTTTCTGGAACCGCCCGGACTGCCTCGCCATCTCACCCGCGCAGATCACGCCCGATCAAATCGCCTGTGCGCGTCTCCTCCACATCGACGGCCACGATACGCCGGCGGTAGAGCATGCCGCGCGAATCGCCCGCGGCGCGAACATCCCGGTCACAGTAGATGTCGACACAATCTACGCTGGTTTCGACCGCGTCATGCCACTCGTGGACTATCTGATATCGAGTGCCGAGTTTCCGGCTCGCTGGACGGGAATTGAGGACCCCTGCGCTGCCCTAATCGCGATTCAGCGGGCGTCGGGCATGCGCGTCGCGGCCATGACGTTGGGCGCACACGGGACGCTGGCATATTCCGAAGGCCGTTTCCACTATTCACGGGGTTTCGCGGTGAACTGTATCGATACGACCGGCGCGGGCGACGTGTTCCACGGAGCCTTCTGCTATGCTGTCTTGCAGCAAATGCCCATTGCCGATGCGCTCGAGTTTTCCAATGCAATGGCTGCGCTGAACTGCACAGCACCGGGCGCGCGGGGCCGCATCGCCAACGCCGAGGAAGCACGTGCGTTCATGCAATCGGGCATCGCCCGGCGCGAGCAACCGGCGATTGCCATTAAGGTGCAAGCGGGCTGAATGTTTCCCCTGCGGGATGACCGGCCGACTTATACGGCCCCAGTCGTCACCACTCTGCTGATTGTGGCGTGCGCGCTGGTGTTCTTTTTCGAGTTATCGCTCGACGATTACTCGCGGGACTATTTCATCGATACGTATGGTGTGATCCCGGCGCATTTGCGGCCTGTTACGCTCCTGACCTCGCTGTTTATTCACGGCGGCTGGAGCCACATCATAGGCAACATGCTCTTCCTCTGGGCTTTTGGCAAGAGCCTCGAAGACGCCCTGGGCCATACGAAATTCCTGAGCTTTTACCTGATCTGCGGGGTTGCCGCCGGCATCGCGCACGTGGTCTTCAATCTGAATACGACGCTCCCTACTGTCGGCGCCAGCGGGGCGATCGCGGGCGTGATGGGAGCGTACCTGATCAAGTTTCCACGCGCCAGAATCCACACCCTTGTTTTCCTGTTCATTTTCGTTACGATGGCCGACATACCTGCGGCCTTCATCCTTGTTTACTGGTTCATTACGCAGCTTTTCAGCGAGTACGGCTCCATTACGCAGATGCGCGTGGTCAATGGTGGGGTGGCGTATGCCGCGCATATCGGCGGTTTCATCGTTGGCATGATTCTGGTCCAGGTGATGGGCGCGCGCACCCGCTATTTCCCGCGCCGTGATATCTACTGGTAGGAAGTAACGCCGGCGATCTTGTCGCCGGTGGGGTTTACTAAACAAATGCTGGACCTCCTTGCGATAGCCGCTCATCCGGACGATGTGGAGCAAACCTGCGGCGGAACGCTCCTTCGGATGGCCGAAGCCGGATACAGAACCGGCATCATTGACCTGACCGCCGGCGATATGGGCACGCGCGGATCGCCTGAAATTCGGATTTCCGAATCCGCCGACGCGGCGAAAATACTTAAGGTCTCGCACCGCGAGAATCTGCATTTTCCCGATGCGCGCCTGGAGAATTCCATGGCCGGGCGAATGACCATCGCCCAGCGCATCCGTGAATTGCGCCCCCGCACCGTCATCCTGCCGTATTGGGAGGGGCGGCATCCCGATCATTACCGGACTGCGGAGATGGGCTATGAAGCCTGCTTCCTCGCCGGTCTGCGAAAAATCGATCAGTACACGGAACCGCATCGCCCGTACAAGATCATTTACTCGTCCCTCTACGCCAACGTGACACCATCTTTTGTGGTCGACGTGACGCCTTACTTGGAACGGCGCATGGAATCGCTTCTCGCGTACCGCTCTCAGTATGGAGACGCTGCCGAGGGCGGCGCTGCTCTTTTCCCGGATGAGGCGGAGATCCGAGAACGTCTTTCCGCGACGGCCCGTTTCTACGGAAACCTTATCGGCGTCAAATACGGCGAGCCGTTCGTGGCTAGGGAAATAATGCGGGTCGATGATGTCGTATCCTTGCCAGTCCAAAGCCTTTAGCCATATACCGGTTGAATCTGAGTAAATAACTGGCAGTTTATAGGATTTCTCTGATATCTGCCGTTGATATCCCAGTGTATCCTTTTGTGGTAATCAGTACCGTTCGTACCGGGCTAGATTACTCGAAAGGGTGCATACAATGGTTCGCAAAATCGTTCTCGCTTTGTTGTTAACGTTACAGTTTGCAGTCGTCGCCGACATGGCATCAGCTTATCAGTGGCCGCCGAGTTGTTTCCCTTGCGGTGGCTTAAGATAGCCTCCGCCGGCGTGTCCGGGGCATAGCCGGAAGTGTTAGACTTCAGGTACTTCCGGTCTTCCGGCTATGCCATCAGAATTCTGGGAACGTAGTGTCACGCTGTTTTCGATCTTCTGCCACTGTGTTTTGCTCTGGCGGTTGTGGTCGCAGAAGTTAGCGGGATCGTATTTGTATTTGACGATATTTCTCGCCGCGGAAACACTGCAAAATATTGCCTTTCTTCCAGTTGCTGCACATTCCACCCTATACGGCTGGATGTTTATCGTCTCGACCCCAATCCTTTGGATACTCGCGTACCTTGTCGTTATCGAGCTTTATCGCCTGATTCTGGAAGACTATCCGGGCATTGCCAGCGTGGGGCGGACGGCGGTCACTTGGTGCATGGCCTTGGCGATCATTGTGTCCATTATCTACGCGATCCCCGATTTGAGAACCACGACCGGGCCGTTTCCGGTTCTCCGTGTTTATTACATCCTGGAACGCTCAACTGTACTCGGCCTCCTTTTGTTTCTTGTGCTTATCCAACTGTTTCTGGTACGTTACCGGCTCCGGCTGTCCCCGAACAGAATGGTCTACGCGACGGGATACGCGCTCTATTTCGGAATTGGCGTAGCGCAGGACGTCATATTCACGTCGCTGGGTATTCGGGTGGTGGACTCGGTCAGTGGATGGATTGGCGCCGTCTCTGGCGCGATGCTCCTGACCGGCGCTGCCCTCTTGAGCAGTAAAGGAGAGGCTCGAGTGCAACTGGAGGCCAGCGATTCGAGCGCCGACCGCGTCCGCCTCCAGCAGCAATTGACGGACATCAACCGGCTGTTGACGCGAGCCGCGCGGGGACGAGG
>Ga0206986_1094_pt1 | contig 12720 bp, 6 predicted proteins | sample Alteio_BWMinCont_14_FD_153277 | JGI IMG/M metagenome (GOLD analysis project Ga0206986, IMG submission 153277) | Enriched cells from forest soil in Barre Woods Harvard Forest LTER site, Petersham, Massachusetts, United States -... | ecosystem: Environmental > Terrestrial > Soil > Temperate forest >... | reverse complement strand
GCGCGTGCCCGATCAGGCCTTTTTTTCAGCACTCCTCGCGCTTGGGTGTAGAGGCCACGGTAAATGGTCTCGTGGGACGGGCACATATTCTCGTCATCGAAATACTGGATCTTCAGCTATCCAGAAATCTGTTCATTCGAACGGTCCAAAATCAGTTCACTCGCAACGATAGTCCGCAACTTCCTGTTGACGGCCGGATCACCTCGCGACCCAACGCCGACGCAGCCCGCTCAACCCTGTGGCCATATCACGAATCGACGAACCGGAATCGATCCCGCCAGAGATATCTCAGGCGCTGCCCGCACCGAACCGGCGGCAGGCCATGCCGGGTGTCCGATCACAGTGGAGAGCTGTCCGTGCGCTTTTAGCCGCCAGGGATATGCTACTGACCAAACAGGAAGCCAGGTAGCGTCACTGGTCCGAATATCAAACCCTTTTTAGGTGGCAAGGGTGGACTGATTAGCGGGGTTCCAATGGCTTGAGATCCTTACGCGGAATCTAAGTTGTCTCAACACCCTTCGTACAGGAACTCAGTCAAATATTTGTCCCGCAACTGCGGGATTTGTCGATGATTTCGGCAAGCTCTCTAACGTTCGCTGTCTCCGCGAACAGTATTGTTGGCGGAAGATCAATTGCGAAGGCATCGCGCACACGATTGAGACATTTAATGGCCAAGATCGAATGTCCTCCTAAGTCCACAAAGTTATCGTAGATGCCAATTTTTTCAATTGCCAGGACGGCACACCAAATCTCCGCGAGTTTCTTCTCGGTTGGCGTACGTGGAGCGATATGACGAGGGGCCCTGCTGTAATCAGGATAGCGCTCCGTGATGCTCGTTTCAATCACGTTGAGCTCACCAGCAATATACTTTTCCCGGCAGGATTGGCGTTGGAGCTTGCCGTTTGGGGCTTTGGGGATGCTCCCTGCCTTCACTAGGACCACCGCATAAGCAAGAACATCGTGTTCCTCGAAGATCCGTTGCCGGATCGTCTCCGTAATTTCGTCCAGATCGCTTTGTCGAAAATCGTGTAACTCCTGGATGAGAACCAGGCGCTCGTCATTGGCACTTTGAATTGAGAAGGCCACAGTGCAGTTCGGGCCTAGAGCGCTGTGGCACTTCTCTACCGTAATCTCAACATCTTGGGGATAGATATTGCGGCCTCGCATGATAATTAGATCCTTGAGTCGGCCTGTCACAAACACCTCACCATCGTCAAGGAATCCCAGATCGCCAGTCCGAACAAATGGGCCCTCTTGCGTGTCAGCTAGGAACGCCTTGAAAGTGGACTCAGTCTCATCAGGCTTGTTCCAATACCCCTGGGTGCCGCGGCTCGAAACCCAAATCTCTCCGACCCGACCGGGAGGACACTTCGTAGAGATTTTCGGGTCAACAATCACGACTTTCTCGGCGATCGGCACGCCTGAGCTCACCAGATAACTGGCCGATACATCGTCGGGCGGGTCGACTATCACCCTATTTTCCTGGAGCGCCGCCTTCTCCACGCGCAGTACCTTGAGCCCGCCAAGGTTTGGTGTCAAGCTGACCGGACCGGCCTCGGTAAGAGCGTAAGTTGACGCAAAAGCTTCTCGCCGGAATCCGCATGGTGCGAACGTCGCAGCAAATGTTTCTAGAATAGCGGGATTAACGTACTCGGAGTCGACGGAGGCGCGCCTCCAACTAGTCAGCTCTAGGCCCTGCCGGTCTTCCGCCGTAGTCCTGCGCACGCACAGTTCGTAGGCGAAATTAGGACCGCCACTTGCTGCAACCCTGAAACGAGAAATCGCCTGTAGCCAACAGGCTGGCCTTTGCAACAAAGCCTCCGGGGTCAAAAGAATGCTTCGTCCGCCTGCGTAGAGCGATTGGATGATACCGCTCCTCAAGCCACCCATGTGCACAAGAGGTGTCCACGTGAGGCGCGTAGGGCAAAGCGCAGAACTTTCTTGGTAATGGCGCTCTCCGGGCAAAAGACCGCCGTGGCTCACCATCACACCTTTTGGCACAGTAGTGGTCCCCGACGTATATTGAAGAAGAGCGAGCGTCGCAGGGGTAATTGTTGGATGCCGCCAGTCCGAAGCCAATTCGTCGACGATGGCCTCCGTTGCCATCCAGCGGAGGCCCCTCAATTCTGCGTGGTCCGGCGCCAAAGTGTCGATCAGGCGAAGCGAGGCAGCTGTGGTCAGCGCCACCACAGGTTGTGCATCCCGAATAATCCGACAAAGCGCTGACACAGTTCGGTGCAAACGAGCGGGATCCAGCGGGTACGTCGGAACAGCGGTAACCCCGCCATAAAAGCAGCCATGAATCGCTGCCACGAACTCTAGGCCTGTAGGATACAGGAGAAGCCCACGTTCGCCCGTGGCCGAGATTGAACCTAGCCAAGCGCCGATGGCTCGGGCGCGTCTGTCGACATCTGCATACGTTAAACTGTACTCTTCTACTTGTCCGTCAGCCAGAAACGTATAGGCAAGCTGATCGGGTTGTTCCATCGCTCTTCGACGCATGAGTTCAACAATAGTGGTCGGGGGTCGGCCAGGGTTCGATTGGTCATGAAAATTGGTAACCATTGCTGACTCCTTTGCTTATGCGCGACTCGGGTCAGGTGCCGGACGGTATGCGCTCGCACTTCCGCGGAGGCGGTTGCTCAGCATGATGGCAATCGCTGCGCAGAAGGCCGGAGCTGCAGCGGCAAATAGTATTTGTTGCGGCGTCCACGCCATGGACAACATGACCCCACCCAATACCGGGCCCACGACCGAGCCAATACGGCCGACGCCCAGTGCCCAACCCACACCTGTGGATCGTATTGAGGTTGGATAAAAACCTGCAGCGAGTGAATTCAGGCCGGCTTGTGCGCCCGCGACGGACCCTCCTAAAATCAACGACACAGCCATCACGAGTGGGAGAGAGCTGGCCACTAAAGCGAGCGACCAAACCAACAGAATGCACATGCTGAAGTCCGCCAGAAGCACTATGTAGGCGCCGCATCGAGTCACCAAGGGTCCTTGCACAAGGCTACCAATAATGCTGCCCAAGCTGAAGATCGAGACGGCTGCTACTCCCGCCGAGATTGGCATGTTGACTTGCCGCAAGAGCGATGGTAGCCAGCTGACGATAAAGTAGAGAATCAGAAGATTCATGAAAAACGGTACCCACAAAAGAATTGTCCCAGCGGTGCGACCTTCGGTAAACAAATACTTAACCGACATACCTGGGCGCGCATGGTCCTGCGAGGTTTCTCGGCTGACGGACACGTTCGCGAGCTCGGGCGAAATCCGACCCATGATCCGGGCAATTTTCACTTTGTCGGCCCCGCGCACGCTTAGAAACCGCACTGACTCCGGAAGCCATTTGATCAATACGAACGCAATTCCAAACGGCAGGATCCCACCAATATAGAACACCGATCGCCAGCCCCACCTAGGTATCATCACCGAGCTGACGAGACCGGCGACAACGAGGCCTAGCGGCATCCCGCTCGTGATGAAACACACCACCACGGGAACCAGCCGCTTCGGGGCGTACTCGCATGCCAGAGCGACTGCGTTGGGGATTGCGCCACCAAGCCCGAGGCCGGTCAAAAAGCGCAAGATTAGCAGCTCATTGAAAGAGGTTACACGAGCGGTAAGCAACGTGAAGATCGCGAACATCAGCGTGGAAAGTACGACCGCCCATTTTCGACCCCAGCGGTCGGCGACCGGTCCCATGCCCATGGAGGAGATCATCAAGCCGAAGAGGGCGCCACTGAAGACAGGCCCGAAAGCCTTAAGTGGAATACCGAGAGTCTCCGAAATCGACGGCGCGAGAACCCCGATGGACTGTGTGTCGAAGCCGTCAAGAACGATGACCAAGCAGCAAAGCAGGATCGTTAAGACCTGGAAACGCCCCAGGGGCCGCTCGTCCATTACTTCGCTGACCGTAAGCGTGTGAGGTCCTCTATCCATGATTTTCTCCCAGTCTGAGCTTTTCGCTCCTACGTAATCTCCCGCTCCGCAATCTTCTACGAGTTCCTCTCATGCCATTCCAAATGGAGAGTCATCCGTCGTCGGCCCGTGAAATGTGTCGGCTCTTTCACCTCGTCTCCTATTACTCGATCAAGGGACACGTGAAATCTTCACACTAGTGAGATAGTCTCTAGCCAATGCGTCACCTACATGACGGTACTACAGTGCTGGCCGGCCATGAATCAAACGATGGACCACCGCAGCTGATATGTATTCAGCTGTACCGACATACGATTGGCAAGCAGCTAAACACTTTTGAACGAACGCATGCTCTCCCACTAGGACAGCAGTGGTGACACACAGTCTCTCTCAATCTTAACTGCGACCGAACGTTGCAAGAGGGTTACGGAAACTACGAATCTGGAATAAGAACCTCCACTTAGCACACAACCCCTTAATCCCCGGAGCGGTCCACCTCGTATCATTACTAGCTGCCCAGGCTCAATGAAAGGCCATGGCAAGAGTTCAACCCTCGACTGCACCAGCTGTTTGACCGCCTCAATCTGATCGTCAGGAATGGGTGTGGGGGACTTGCTCCTCCCGAGGATGCGTATGACTCCCGGCGTCGTGACTACCATTCCGCAGCTGTGACTCGCCAAGTTGCACTTACAAAATAGATAACCTGGGAATAAAGGCAACTGAGTATCGTTGCGCCCCTTAAACTCTGGGGTGTCCGCTCTACGCAAAGGGAGAAACGTCTCATAGTTCTTGTAACGCAAGATTTCTTCAACTAGGCACTCATGTCTCGACCTTACGTGAAGTGCGTACCAAACTGTGTGGCCAGTCTCCATAATAATGTGGTGTGTGACCTAGGTGGCGGCTAGTCCGTTCTCGTGAGCATCAGTTAGGCTCTTAAGTCCGTGTGGTGACTGGCCAACATGGCCGTACCGGGCGGCGAGATCGATGTCGAACTGCCGCACTGAGGTCCCTTTTTATTGCTCCGCAAGCCCGGAGGGCAACCGCCTTGTTGCGCAGGAACGCCCTCCCCCAGAAGAACATGTCCTATCCCACCAAGCGGTATAGGTTTGGTTCTGTAGGACCAGTATTCGCAGCTCGATTGAACATTGCCCATCGTGGGCCGTCCAAGCCGACTCTCCCACATGAGCGAGTCCGAAAGAACTTGGAGTCAGGTGGCGCTGGACCTTATCGAACGAGTCACGCCAACGCACAACCGGTTCATCGAACGCTTCATCTGTTGGAACGGACCGCTCAGCAATTGCTCAAAGTCGTTCGTTGAATAGTGCGTCGCGCCACTTTCTACCTGATCGTGGTGACGGCCGTAGGAGAATTGCACGGAACAATAGGAATGCGGAATCTCCGCAAAGTCGTCACCTCACAGTACCCGCTCTGGAAGAATGCCCTACGTCAATAAGGTTAATGGGATCAATTCGACGCAATTTGCTATCGCTTTCGGTGGCAGCGGCCCAGGTAGGAGTGCGGGGAGAGTCTGCGCGCGTCTTCGGGTGCCGATGTTCCTTTCCGCGGGCTTAGGCGCCAGTTCCGCCGTAGACGCTCCTAGACCTTCTCGAATGGACGTGCAGTGATCGTAATCGGCGAGAGCTGTCCTTGTTAATACGGTGAGAGCCGTTGCACAAATTCCGTAGTTCAGGTCGAATCCTCCCTTAACACGGTAAACGGGAGCCACTCCACACGCAGGAGATTATCTGAATGCGCGGTCGGTGCGAGTGGATTTGCGTTGTGGCGAGTGGAACGCAGGAAGGGTTGGTGCGGCAGATTGCCGGGGAAGAACGCTGGAGTACAATCCTGACGTCGACGAAGAGGCACGGGGACCAGGTCGACCTTCAGCGATTCGAGCGTCGCCAGTTTATTGTTCGTCCTACACGCTTAGCCTCATCCAGGACATAATGCCCGCCACGAGTACAGGATGAGCGAGGCCCATACGTGGTTCGAGCGTCATGGCACTATTAACCGCGCTTAACGCGTGCGCACAGTGTGCAATCCATGGCAGCACCCTCGTGAGACGATAGCGAAGTAAGTGATATGAAGGAACTGCCAACCCGATGTCGGGGAGGAGCGGTCCTAGATGGGCGATCTGATGTTCCACGATTGCCAGATGGTAGCGCGCTCGACAATCGGGCGGTCAGCGCAACGACTGAAGAAAAACGGGTGTCTTGTTCGGTCGGCCTAACGCGATCCTTCTTGCCCGAGGACCGGCTCGAGGCGGCGTTGTCGCCGCATGTCACAAAGGATCGTTAAGTAGGATGGGACGCAGCCTGCACTCCGAGTCGGGGCGTAGCCATCCTTCTAGTAGGTTGCCAGATATGCGCCACCTCGTAGAGTCTGTCGCGTCAGAGCAGCAAGCAAGTTGATTTGTTGCGGATTCCTTGCCAAGAAGGTGAGCCGCGTAGGGCGGCAGCTTGCCGTAATGTGCCAGGCGGCGCCGGCCGTCGCTTCGGCCTCCACCAAACCAAAGGGCGTCTGGCATCCAAACGCTGAAGATTCTCGTTCACACGCTCAAGGTGGCGATCCGCGCTCTCAGTCGCTGAGTCTCCTAGTTTTAAACAGCAGCCGGACGGTATCACGGCGGTTAGGCTCAGGTTGCACGACACGGTGTCGAGATGCTTAACGCGCAGAAAACCGCCGACGATATACGTTTCGCCGTACAGCGACCCGGCTGCCGCCTTGCTATTCAAGAGACTCGGTCGCCGCTCGTGGTTTCTGGCTCTGGTTCTCTCTCTGCTCATGGGGGACACCTCCCCCTGACGCCCGAGTCACTTTCAACCAATGTAGTGTGCAAGACTGTCGGGCGCATGACTGTTTATGTCCAGCGAGTGTGCACCTAAGTTAAGGAGCGTTAAATCGTGAATCCTGACGCGCTATATCTCCGGCACGACATCAAGGTGGAACCCTTGATCGACAATTGGTACGCGTGGCCCCATCTCGTCTCACCTGCGACCGCAGCGAGAAATATCACTGAACGTCACATGAAGATAATGGATTCCTATATTGAGAATCCGCAGATTCACGCCAGTGCAGTAAAGAACCCCAAAATGTTGGGGGGACCGTTTATCGATCTCGGCGGAGGACGAGTAGACGAGATACGATCTTTACGGGACCGCATTAGCCGGGAGCGCATCCACCTTGTTGAACTGTCATCGGCGCTTAGTGAACTGGATGGGATGCTTCGAGAAGCAGCAAGGGGTTACAGCCTTCAGGAGTTGTATTCAAGAGTGCCCGAACTCCTAAAAGGATACGTCGAGCTCGTATATGACCTGAACAATCAACCATCGTATAGATTAATTGAGGCCTTGCTTTATAAGAGCAGATATTTCGATCGCTCGCAACAGACCGTGATGCTGTCGAAGATCGGCACAGATGACAGGCCATTTGTGTTGAGCACGCCGAGACTCGAATCAGATGAGTGCGTCAATTTACCTGTTCCATTTGATGATCCAATCGTGGATGAATTATTCAAGCTTAAGTCGACTCCAAAGTCTTGGGGTGAGATCCACGAGATGCTCAGGATCAAACGCGCGGATGAGAATCTCATGCACTCCTTCTTTACCAACGAGCCGGCACAACGATACCAGCCTTATGTCGGCGGAGGCATACGATGGCGGTATTTCGGGCACGCCTGCATCTTGATTGAATCGCACGGTGTCAGCATGTTACTTGATCCGGTGCTCAGTTATACGTATGAAAGCGCCATCGCGCGGTATACATACGCCGATTTGCCTGAGTGCATAAATTGTGTCCTTATAACCCATAACCATCAAGATCACATCCTTTTTGAAACACTGCTTCAGATTCGACATAAGGTTAAGACCATCATTGTTCCTCGAAATGGCGGCGGTCGCCTTCAGGATCCCTCCCTGAAGCTTCTGCTGGAACACTCCGGATTCAGAAATGTGGTGGAACTTGCCGAGATGGAGACCATTTCTGTGGATGGCGCACGCGTTACGGGCGTGCCATTCTTTGGAGAGCACGCCGATCTGGACATCATGACCAAAATGGCATGGCTGGTGAGGATAGGGTCGCATAGTTTGATGTTCGCAGCGGACTCCTGCAACATCGAACCTAAATTGTACGACCATATTCATCGTGAGGTGGGAGACGTAGGTGGGATATTTCTCGGAATGGAATGTGATGGAGCGCCACTCAGTTGGATATATGGGCCATTACTCACCCACAAAATAGACCGCGGCATGGATGAATCAAGGCGACTTGCGGGATCCAATTACGAGCAGGCCATGCAGCTAATAACTGTGCTGCGCGGGAAAGCTGTTTACGTATACGCGATGGGTCAGGAACCGTGGTTAAACTACGTTATGAGTATCAAATATACAGATCAATCGCGCCCGATCGTGGAGTCTAATCGGCTAATTGATGCGTGCAGGCAGAGAGGGATTATCGCGGAGCGACTGTTTGGAGAGAGGGAAATGTTGTTGGAGTCGCGAGCGCTTTCGGCGTAACAATACGGATGCGTGCGTGATCATGTGTGACAGCACCTCTGCGGAATATTAACACGTCGGGTAGCAGAGATGGAGATCACGGCGGCAACTATCTCACAGCGACGATGTATCTGGAAGAACGTCTTTTATTGTGTGATGCCTGCAATCGCTGTGACAATCGCACGTTAGAATGTTGTACGAGGCTCATATGTCGAAGGGCGAACAGTGCAACGGTGTGCAAGTTGGGTTTGAGAGACAAGTGGATAGGGTACCCGACGCCATAGCTGTAGTGTGTGGAAAAAGGCACGTAAGCTATAGAGAATTGAACGGGCAGGCGAACCAGTTGGCGCACTATCTGCGCGCGATGGGGGTAGGGCCGGAAGTGTGCGTGGGATTATTTGTGGAGCGAAGTCTAGAGATGGTCGTAAGCGTATTGGCAGTCTTAAAAGCAGGGGGAGCATATGTGCCGTTGAGTCTGGATTATCCGGCAGAGAGGCTAAGCTACATTTGCGAAGATACACGGGCACGGGTGCTCGTGATTGGTGGAGGGCTGGCAGAGAAGGTGGGGGTTACGGAAGGTCGGCGGGTACATTTAGACATAGACGCAGAGCACATTGCGAGACACAGTCGTGCAAATCCGGATGTAAATACGAGGCCAGAGAATCTGGCCTATGTTATCTATACGTCGGGTTCCACTGGCAAACCCAAGGGTGTCGGTGTCACACATCAAAACGTTATCCGCCTGTTAGAAGTCACGCAGCTATTGTTTCGATTTCAGCCGTCTGATGTGTGGACGCTCTTTCATTCCTATGCGTTTGATTTTTCTGTGTGGGAGATATGGGGAGCTTTCTCATCCGGAGCAAGGTTGATAATCGTACCATTTGTAACAAGTCGATCGCCGGAGGACTTTTATGAATTGGTGTTGTTGAACAATGTGACCGTCCTGAATATCACTCCATCGACATTTCAGGCGTTTTCACGCACGCATAAGAAGTCAGGCACTGCGCTTAACTTGCGATATGTGATCTTTGGTGGCGAAAGGTTGGACCGAGAATCGCTGAAGACTTGGACGGAAAACGGATGTAATAGCCAGACTCAATTTGTCAACATGTATGGCATCACTGAGACTACTGTACATGCAACGTTTACGCCTGTGAACATTGCTTCAATGTCTGAGAGGGACGACGGTATCGGTTGCGCTTTGCCAGATCTGGTCACCTATGTGTTGGGTGAAGGAATGGATGTAGCACCGATCGGAGTGATAGGAGAGATTTACATTGGGGGAGCGGGATTGGCGCGAGGCTACATGAATCGGCCGGATCTGACGGCGGAGCGATTTGTACCGAACCCGTATGGGAAGAGAGTGGGGGAACGGCTATACCGGACGGGGGACCTGGCGAGATGGCGAGCGGATGGGAACCTGGAATATGTAGGGCGGATGGACCAGCAAGTGAAGATTCGAGGGTATCGGATTGAGCTAGGAGAGATTGAGGCAGTATTACTGGAGCACGGGGGGATTCGCGAAGCGGTGGTGGAAGCGCGGGAAGAGAAGCCAGGGGAGAAGCGATTGGTGGGGTATGTGGTAGAGCGGGAGGGGGTAAAGGTAGAGAGTGGAGAGTTGAGGAGACATTTACAGAAGCGGCTGCCGGAATACATGGTGCCTGGGGTATTTGTGAAGCTGGACAGTTTACCGCTGACGGCGAATGGGAAAGTTGATCGGCGAGCATTGCCAGGGCCGGAGCGAGGGGAGGGGAAGGAGCATGGATATGTGGCACCGCAGACAGCGGTAGAGGAACTGTTGGCGGGGATATGGGCAGGGGTATTGGGGGTAGAGCGGGTGGGGAGAGAGGACAACTTTTTCGAATTGGGTGGGCATTCATTATTGGCGACGCAAGTGATATCGCGCGTGCGAGAGGTATTGGGGGTGGAGGCGCAACTGAGGAGTTTGTTTAGTTCGCCGCGATTGATGGAGTTTGCGCGTGAAGTGGAGGTGGGAGGCAGAGAGAAGGAAGGGGAGGAGAAGTGGGGACGCATTGGGAGAACGGAGCGGGATAAAGAGTTGCCGTTGTCTTATGCGCAGCAGAGGTTATGGTTCATCGATCAACTGGAACCGGGGAGTGTGGCTTACAACGTTCCAATAGTATTGCGATTGAGAGGGCAGCTGCATGTAGAGGCGCTGCGAAAGACATTCAATGAAGTGGTAAGGCGACATGAGGTGTTGCGAACACGTTTTGAGCAGGTGGAAGGGAGAACGGTGCAGAAGATTGAGAGTGAGGTAGAGGTAGATTTTGAGATAAAGGATCTGAGGGAGATGAAGGGAGAAGAGCAGGAAGAAGAAGTGAGGGTAGAGGTGGCAGAGGAAAGAGGACGGCCGTTTGATTTAAGGAGTGCACCACAGTTGAGGGTGAGATTGCTGCAGTTGGAGGAAGAGGAATACGTATTGATGGTGACGATCCACCACATTGCCAGCGATGGATGGTCGATGGGGGTATTGGTGAAGGAAGTAGCGGCACTGTATGAGGCATATCGAGAAGGAGGGATGGAGTCGCCGCTGGAGGAGTTAGAGATTCAGTATGTGGATTATGCGGTATGGCAGCGTGAGTGGTTACAAGGGGAAGTATTGGAGAGGCAGCTGAAGTACTGGCGGGAAAAACTTGCCGGGATAGAGACGTTGAACATGCCGACAGATCGGGTGCGACCGGCGCAATTGAGTTACGTTGGAGGCAGGGAAGATTTCCAGGTGACAAAGGAGTTGATGAAGCGGCTGCGTGGGGTGTGTCAGGCAGAAGGGGTAACACTGTATATGTTGGTGTTGGCGGCGTTTCAAGTAGTGTTGGGGCAATGGTCAGGACAAGAAGATATCGTGATAGGGACAGATGTAGCAAATCGGAACCGTGCGGAGATAGAAGGGCTGATCGGTTTTTTTGTAAACCAACTAGTGATGCGTGGTGATTTGCGAGGGAATCCGAGCTTTCGGGAGCTTTTGGGGCGAGTGCGGGAGAGTTGTTTAGGGGCGTATGCCAATCAGGATCTGCCGTTTGAACGGTTGGTGGAAGAATTAAACCCTGAGCGGAGCCTGCAGTATTCCCCCTTGTTTCAGGTGAAGCTGGTATTACAGAACGTTCCGTTAGAGAAGATCAAGTTAACGAAGCTACAGCTAGACTCCATAAAGATACCAACGACGACAGCGAAATATGATCTTTTGGTGGACCTATGTGAAGCAGGGGAAGAGTTGAGAGGTGGTTTGAGCTACCGGGCGGCTTTGTATGACGCCGGGACCATACGGCGATTACTGAGTCATTTAAAGCGGGTATTGGAACAAGTAGCGGAAGATGCAGGGAAGAGGATCTGGGAGTTAGAGTTAATAGGGGAAGAGGAGCGGGAGAAGTTGTTGGTGGAGTGGAATCAGACTGAGCGGGAGTATCGGGAGGAGGCAACTCTTGGAGAGCTGTTTGAAGAGCAGGTAAAGAGGAGTCCGGGAGCAGTGGCGGTGAGTTGTGAAGGGGAGCAGTTAAGTTATGAGGAACTGAACTGTCGGGCGAACCGAATAGCGCACTATCTGCGAGGGATAGGGGTAGGTCCGGAAGTACGAGTGGGATTGTGTTTAGAACGAAGTGTAGAGATGGTGGTGAGCATATTAGGAGTGTTAAAGGCGGGAGGGGCGTATGTACCGTTGGATCCGGAGTATCCGGCGGAGCGATTGGGATTCATGTTGGAGGACGCACAGATACCGGTTTTGCTAAGTCGTCGAAGGTTAGTTAGCAATCTGCCAGCAAGCTGGTGTCAGGTGTTATGGGTGGAGGAACTAGAAGAGGAGTTGAAAGACGGGGGAGAGGAAAGTAACGCTGAGCCTCTGGCGAATGGATGGAATGCAGCATATGTGATTTACACATCGGGTTCGACCGGTAGACCCAAGGGAGTCATCATTCAACATCGTAGTGTCGTCAATTTAATGACGGCACAGACAAAGGCATTTGAGGTTGGGGAAGATAGCCGAGTGTTACAGTTCTCATCAGTGAGTTTTGATGCCTCAGTAGCGGAGTGGGTGATGACGTTGTTAGCGGGAGGGGTGCTGGTAATAGGAGGGAGTGAGGAACGTGAAGTTGGAGGAGTTCTCGAAGGATTGTTGAAGCGGGAAAGAGTGAGTGTGGTGACGCTGCCGCCTACAGTGCTGGCGACGATGAATCAAATAGAGTTTCCGGAACTGAAGACACTAATAGTGGCAGGTGAAGCATGTCCGAGGGGGGTGGGCAAGAAATGGGGACAGGGGCGGCGGATGCTAAATGCATATGGGCCGACTGAGGTC
>Ga0206986_1088_pt1 | contig 13020 bp, 12 predicted proteins | sample Alteio_BWMinCont_14_FD_153277 | JGI IMG/M metagenome (GOLD analysis project Ga0206986, IMG submission 153277) | Enriched cells from forest soil in Barre Woods Harvard Forest LTER site, Petersham, Massachusetts, United States -... | ecosystem: Environmental > Terrestrial > Soil > Temperate forest >... | reverse complement strand
CCTCATCTGCGACCGACCACATAAGCAGTCCCCATGTTGTTCCAAGTTCTTAACTCTCACCACGCTTCAGGAAAAAGTAACTGTCGCCGACGTTCCACGGTTCAGAGATGATTTCTTTCATGGCCAGCAGTTCTCTAACCCGCGTCCGAATTCGCTCTCGGTCTGGAATTGAAGCAAAATATGAGCGCGTATATGCAGCCTGCTCTTCGAGCCACTTCCTCGTTCGAGGCGAATTCTGATCTTCAAGCCACCGATACGGGTCTGTGATTTCGAGGCCGTGTAGGACTTCGGTTACGGGTTCAACTGTCGTTGGCGGAGGCGTATCTACTGTGTGAGCCATGTGCTTACACTCCCGAACAAACAGGGCTACGGAGGTAGCAACTCGACGATTTGTGATCGTCCTATGTTTGAGCTAAACGATATGTGCACCATAGAGCGATGGCAGGATACTCGCCGAAAAACTTTTTCTGTGCGCGAAATCGTGCAGGCAAGCTCCGCAGCGCCGGCTCCGAATATTCTTTTGGGTGACGAAGCAATGAGATCGAAAGCGTGGTGAGAGTTAAGAACTTGGAACAACATGGGGACTGCTTATGTGGTCGGTCGCAGATGAGGATCCGGTACGGCTGGGAGTTACTAGCGTTGGGAATCGATCTTAGTATCTGCGCAGAATCGTGCAAGCAATGATCAAGATGAAGAGTGCAATTCCGACCTGTAGAAATGACGACGCTCGATGAGGGATACCGGGAGTTCGAAGATCTGAGTGTCGCTGGCTTTGAACGTGAACTCCCTGCTACATTGGGGAACTGTGCAGGCGGTGTTGAGCGTCGCCGTTTGATCGTCGATGCCACGTGCGCTGCTCCCGCGCACCACAATCCATGCGCCACACCCCGGACAAGTCACGCACGAGCAGGCGATGCACTGTTCCATTCAAGAATTGTAAGGCGCGCCACGCGGCAGTTCCGGCCCGGATTCGATTTCATCCACCGACAGCGGACTCGTCGAAGGCTTCTCGTCATCCTGGAATTTCCATATCTTCCGATACGCTTCACACCGGTCGATCAGCTCCCGATGTTTTCCAGAGTCGGAGATCGCTCCATCCTCCACCACGAGAATTCGATCGGCCCACAGGATCGTCGCCGGCCGGTGGGAGATCACGATGAGAGTTCGCCCGTGGCGAAATAAATCGAGCCCTGCAAGGAGCCCCGCAGCAGTCGGCGCATCCAGAGAACCGGTGATCTCATCAACAATCAGAATCTTTGGCTGCTGTAGCAGAGCTCGCGCCAGTGCCAATCTTTTCCGTTCGCCCCCTGAGAGCCGGCTGCCGAGCCGCCCCAATGGCTCATCCAAACCCTTCGGGAGCCTCGCAAGAACACGGTCAAGCTGCGTAAGAGCCGCGACTTCATCCAGTTCGCCTTTCGTAGCGCTTGGGTTGCCGTACAGAAGGCTCTCCCGGATCGTTTGATCAAAGAGAAACGGATCTTGTGGCACAAGCGTTATGCAGCTACGAAGGCTACGACGGTCTACGTCATGAATGTCCCGGCCGCCGATGAAGACGGATCCCGCATCGGGCCGATATAACCTCGTCGCCAGTAACCCGATTGTGCTTTTGCCCGATCCGTTGAGGCCGACCAGCGCCACCGTTTCCTCTGTATCAGCGTGAAAGCTCATATTGCGCAGGACCGGTCGGTCTTCGGCGTATTCAAACCATACCGAACGGAATTCCAGGTCGGGATTGATGTCAGGTCGCAGAGGTACCGTGCTCCCGCTTCTTTCCGGTTCCAGTTTGCGGTCGGAAATTTCCTCAATACGCCGAATGCTTGCGCCAACACGCTGCAACCGCGATTGGAGGTCGATTGCAATGCTAACTGGCGCGAACAGACGAAAGACGTAACCGTAGAACGCCACGAGGCCGCCAACCGTCAACGCTCCTCGAGTCACTTCATACCCTCCGTATCCGAGGATCAGACCCATGCCAAGAACGATGACCGACACCGAAGCCCCTCCGAAGGCCATTTCTGTAGTGCGCTGTTGAATCTGAAGCTGTGCCCCCTTGGCTGCGAGACGAGCAAACTTCCTGGCCTGCGTGCCGGTACGGTTAAGCAATTGCAACTGCATCATTCCTGCCAAGTGCTCCTGCAGAAAGGCGTTGATCTTTCCCGACTGAGTCTGAACCTGGTCCGCAGCATCCTTCAATTTCGCCGCATACTTGCGCTGTAGGAAGTAGAAGATCGGTAGAACTGGGGCAACTAGCACCGTCAAATGCCAATTCAGAATCCCCATGGTGACCAAAACCATGACGCCCATGAACGCCATCTGAATGGTTAAAGGAAGAATGTCTCCGCTCAGCTCGGCCACGCGGTCCACGTCTTGCTCAAGCCGATAGAGCGTATCTCTCACTTCTTGATCTTCGTGACGCTGCGGAGGTAGCGCGTGGATCTGGCGTAGCAGTGAGACTCGGATCCGAAATACCATCTTTTGAGTGAGCAGACTGCTCACAAAGGAAGCCAAGTAATTGGTCCCCATGCTTGCCAGGTATACGGCGCAAAAGGTCGATGTGCCCAACAGGACGAGGTGGAGATCACGCTTCGGGAGAGCAACATCAATCAGCCACTTCACGACCAGCGGGTCGATTAACGAGAGCCCGCTGCCCAGAATCATGCAGAGTAGATCCGCAATCGCCAGGGACAATAAGGGCTGAACGTAACGGACGAGCCAGGAGACAGCAGAAGACAGGGATTGGCCATTCTGTCTCGACATCCTGTGCTACGTAACACTCTCGGCAAGCTACGCGACAAATCTTTTTTGCTGCAAGGATCTCAACCGTGAAGAGATCTGACCGTCGACTGTGTGCTGTGACACCGAACTCCGCAACCCAATGAGCGAATGACATCTACGGGAGAAGTGGTTTCCTCTGCCAAGGAAGTCAACGGAAGGCTGCCCATGCATTTCTGCCGGTCGGCTGCACGAATTCGTGCAGGGACCAGAAAAGCGTGACGATGGGGCTGACTCAAAACGCTCGTGGAAATCGTCTCGTCGAGGTTCCTCGCTGCACAGATTCTTGCAACAGAAATAGTCTTTGGCGCGTACCCAGAAACCGAAGTTATTTTGGACGGTATCACAACGGCAGGACGGAACGGCTCTGTCGCGGGAGGCAACATGAGCGAACCAGCATTCATCACAGACTTCACAATCGCGACAGGCGTCCGGGAGACTGCCTCCGAAGATGGGGCGGTGCTCCTGGATATTGAACAGGGCATCTGTTTCAGCCTCAATCCAGTCGGACTCAAAATCTGGGAGTTGTTGAAGAAGCGGCATTCCCTCGATCAGATTGCGGATGCCCTGGGTCAGGAATTCTCCGTCCCTCGAACTCAGCTCCTTTTAGACGCAAGCGAATTCATCAAGGCGCTGGAAGCCAAGCATTTGATTCGTAGGACGAACGACACCCTGTCCAGGAAATCTTGGTTCTCCAGAGTGCTAGCGCGCTAGTAGCGGTCGTCAGCCCCTAGAACCGGGCCGCGCGCGAGTTCCGACCCTCTTTTTCAACTCGATTTCTGGATAATAAGCGGCGGCCAGACATGAATCACTCGTCCGATAATCGAGGCCGCGCGTGGTGTCTTGAAAATCATCACCGGCTGGTGTGACGTCGGGTAGGGCACGATAAACAAAGTTTCCCGAGTTAAAAAGCACCAGGAGCAACTGAAGCCGTTTTCGTGCCACACGAAATAAATCGGCCTTTCGCGGATGCTTTTCCACCCACCCATCTCAACCGTGTTGTGGGATTTATCGATGACAACCACTGAACCGGGCGGGATGAGTTCACCCATAGTGTCGTCGTTTACTCCAATAACTCCCAACCGGAAGTCACCCAAGTCCAGGCGCCGGCGCACGGCCGCGGGAACTCCTAATTCCTCAGGGCTCTCTGTGACCAGGCGGGTTTCTTCGAAACTGATGTTGCTGTGAAATGTCGGGGGAAACAGTCGACCCGCTTCGGTGTGAGACCATTGTTTTGAAGTCGCATCGGGCTTTATGGGGTTTTCCGGTACGCTTCCGGACTCGCCCGATTTCATCCCGAAGGCTTGTAATACAGCAGGGTAGGTTACTTTGTAGCACTCGCAGAGACTTGCGACCTCAAAGATGTCCGGTGCGCTCCGACCTGCCTCAAGGTCAGTCAGACGGCCGCGCCGGATCCGATACCGTTTGTCTGCAGCGTTGTTTGCGGACTCGCCCGTAAGCCGCTCTACGCCGCTACGCGTGAGGTGGAGCTCTTCCCGGCGTTCCCGGAGCCAACTCCCCGGATTAGACATCGCTACTGCTCCGTCGTGACAGATTTGACGGTGAGGGATTTCCTCACAAGGGGGCTCACGGTTGATTGCTGCCTGAGCTCGACCACCAGTTCGGATTTCCTCCGAGCCTGTGGCCGTTCCTCAAGAGCATCAAAAAATCCCGGAGCCCCAGACTAAAACATGTGAAGCGAACCCCCTCAGATTCTCGCCCCACTGCCGATCTGAGCCTTTTCCTTAGTCCACTTAGTACTACCTCCAGCGCATTTCTAGATTCTGCGTCGCCGCGTGTGCGCTCCGCGGCTTAGCGAAAAGTCGTCGCGGAGAGCTAGCGAGATCATCGCAATGATGATCAGAGCGGTTTCAATCCGAAGAAACCGCTAACATAGCACCTATCGGAAGCCGGTCGGTTGATACTGTAGCTGTGGTACAAACTATGAAGTAAACCCCAGATCGCACGAGGACTTGGCCGGATTTATGCTGGATGGTCGAAATCCTGCTAAATTTGTGCTCCCGAGAGCGAGAAAACCAAGGACTTACACCTGAGTCTGGGCTATACGTGATCACAATCTAGCCCTTTCTACGTTCGTTTCATCGTTCACGCTGATGGTTTTCTCCCTATTCGGACAAGGTGCTGCCGTCTAATATTTTCACTTTCGCAGGGTGCCGCAAACAGTCACTGAATGCCACGGTGGGTAGCGGGGAAGGTTGCGTTTGGCTGAACCTCGGCAAGCAGGGCGGTTAGATCCGATACCTCCAAGGTGTCGAGTTGCTCGACTGCTCGAATGATCCTGCTCCGAAGCTCCTCATCGGCGAAAACCTCCGCCAGCCAGTGGAATTTCTCCACTGTCCGTTCCCACGACATCGGATTGGTCAGCCCTCCTTCGTAGCCGTTCTGCTCCTTCACAAAGACACGTTGGTCTTTGGTGCGAATCGTGATGCGGGCGCTCAGCTCATAGGGATAGCGAGCGCTGAAACTATCATCAGGACGAATCTCTACACGCTTCAGTAAAGCCTGGACATCTGGAGCTTGGATACGTGCCTCCTCCAGTTGTGCAGGGCCCAGTTGATCGTCGAGGAGCGCGGCTGCGATGAGGTAATTAATGTTGTAATCGCCTTGCTCTTTCATCTGAGGGTGGTTCTTTGGACCGAAGGCTCCGCCGCCTGCGAAGTCGAAGGCGCCCTGGAAGACGTCGCAGCGCACCTCCTCAACGTCGTCGGCTGTCAAACCGTTGCGACGCTTCAGCTCTAACACCGCTTCCAATATGGGCTGGCCATGAATCAGCGAACAATATTTCTTCATGACGGTCTGGGTGATGATTTCGAGCGAGGGCTGTTCCCAATCCACGGGGATCGACTGCTTGAACATGAGTTCCAACCCAAAAGGACCTTCAAACAAGCCTTTTGGGCCTGTGAAACCTCGCCGGGCTAACGAGGCGGCATAGACGGCGCGCATGCCGGTCATTCCGGGCGAGAAGCCCTTCCACTGCGACACTGGTTCGGCATGCACGTTTGCAAGCGAGACGTTGTCGACAGTCGCGATCGAGATCGCGTTGGCGATTTCGTCCGACGAGAGTCCGAAGAGATTCCCGGCGCCGGCAGCTGCAGAGATTGCGAGCTGAGTGGCGTGGTTGAAACCCTTTGCCATTACAGGCACGGCGGATGTGAACCGGCATTGGATTTCATAGGCTACGGCGAGTGCCAACATAAACTGCTCGCCCGACGCACCTACTTGTTCGGCTGCAGCGAGAATGGTCCCAAAGTTGTCACTTGGGTGGCAAAGACCGCCAACCGCCATATAGCTATCCAGTAAATCGACATAGCGCACCAAACTTGAGTTAAAGAGCGCGGCTTGATCTGCTGATGTCTTGCCTCCCCCAATCAGCGTGCAGCGACCGGGAGCTCGATATTCCTCGAACTGTTCGCGCAGTGCTTGAAAGGGCCTGCCTTGGAGCCCTGCGATGGCACAACCGAGGCTGTCCAGAATATTGCGCTTGTAGAGTTGCCGGATGTTGGACTTTAAGTGCTCTGGTCGAGCTGAGGCGGTGAAGGTAGCGATGTGCTGGACTGCGGAACGTACCTGCACCTCCTCCAGGGTCGGCGTGAGTTGCGGCATTGTTCGTTCTCCTTCGTTGAAGCAGCCTGCTGGTTCAATTGACCGGAATGGGTCAGGTGCTTACGCTCGTGTCGTCATCTATTAGGGTTTCTCTGGTGGTTTAATAGGTCCATTCAACGACTGCCTCCCCGCCCCGTACGGAGCGGGGAGGCCAAAGTTGTCTCCTACTGCCCGTTTACTTCGGCAGCTCGCGGCCCGGTGCCCTCTGCGTGACCTCCTGGACGATCCACGCGTTGCCATCGGGGTCCTGGAAGGCAACGTAGGAGCCGTAGCTCTTGCGCGCAGGATCAGGACCGCTGATGCGCGCCTCTGGGGAGAACGGCGAACCGTGGAAGACCTCCGTCGCCTCGATGCCGCTGGCCACGATCTGCTTGTGCGCCGCCAAGATGTCGGAGACGATCAGCCCGCCACGGAACGAGCCGGGCTTGGCGTCCGTAACTCCTTTGCCGAACGTGACCGAGGCCGCTGAGTTTGGCGGCGTGAGCTGAACGGCGCGAAAATCTTTGCCGTTGGCGATATCGTCATCGACTCGCCACCCGAGCTTTGTATAAAACGCCTTTGCGCGATCCACGTCCGAGACGGGAACAATAGCGACTTCGAACTTCATATCGACTTTCATGTGAAACTCCTTTTCCTTGTCAGTTCTTCCCACGAGGCTCCGCGGCTCGCGGGCTTGTTGGAACCTCGCTCAGAGGCCGGTACGACACATAACTCTCAGGCCCAGTGTCGTGGTGCAGCGCGTAACTATGCCTTGAGAAAGTCGAGCAACAAGGCGTTGATCTGATCCGCGTGTGTGGTGCACAGGCCATGGGGCGCCCCCGGGATTACCTTCAACGTCGCATTCTTCACAATCTTCGAAGAGAGCTCCGCCGAGTCGGAGATTGGAACGATCTGATCCGCGTCTCCGTGAATAACCAGTGTGGGCACTTCAATCTTCTTGAGATCTTCGGTGAAATCCGTCTCCGAAAAGGCCTTGACACACTCGTAAGTAGCGATGATTGAGGATTGCATTCCCTGGCGCCAGTACGAATCGCGAACACCTTGCGAAACCTTTGCATCCGGTTTGTTATAGCCGTAAAAGGGAAGGGAGATATCCTTGTAAAACTGTGAACGATCTGCGACAAGCCCCGCGCGGATTCCGTCGAACACTGACATGGGTAAGCCACCAGGATTCTTGTCGCTCTTCAACATGACTGGCGGAATTCCTCCGATAATCACAGCTTTCTTGACGCGCTTATTGCCGTGACGGCCGATATAGCGAGCGACTTCACCACCACCCATGGAATGGCCGACCAGTGTGACTTCCTTCAGATCGAGTTTTTCCAACAATGCAGCAAGATCATCTGCGAAGGTGTCATATTCATTGCCGGTCCAGGTTTGCTCAGAGCGGCCGTGACCACGCCTGTCGTGTGCAACCACGCGGTAGCCATTCTGGCCGAAGAAAAACATCTGCGCATCCCACGCGTCAGCGCTCAGCGGCCAGCCGTGCGAAAAAACGATCGTCGGTCCCGTGCCCCAATCTTTGTAGAAGATTGAGGTCCCATCTTTCGTCGTGATCCTGTTCATGTGAGTCTCTCCTCGAACTTGTTTCTGCGGCGCAGCAGCGCTTGCAGGTTTGGGTTGACCGGCAGCAGCCGGAAGGGGCAACCCCGCGACTGCCACCGCGGCGGCACCGCCAATAAGAATCTCTCGGCGTGTGATAGGTGTCTTCGTCTTGCTCATTTTTTATTGCTCCTCTTTCAAGTCGTCGTCACATCATTGCGAGCTCCAGGTTCCGTACCTCCTCTACTTCATCGTTCTTGTGTCAACGCTTGTTGGCGATGGGCACTCCAACTTTCAACAGCACTGCCAACCTCGGAAATCTCCTTCACCAACCTGTCAAGTAGTGCCCGCGCATTGGTACAACGCGACAGGCTGAAGCCCAAGCCTACTTGGCGAGGAAATCTGTAACCAATTTGATCGTGGCCTGTGGATTCTCCTCCATGATCCAGTGCCCCGAGTCGGGCACGATGCCGCCTGTGACGTTGGTAGCGACAAACTGCATGTGATCGGCCATGTTCTTGCCGAAAAACTTCTCGGCACCGAGGCCAAACACCGGCATGGTGATCTTGCCGCCGTTTGCGAGCAACGCCTTGTTGTCGGCGGCGTCCTGGCGGAGTACTCCAAACTGCTCGAAGGAATCGTGCATCGCATGCGGTCGTGCGTACAGGGCAGCAAAGTGCTGCCGCGTATCTTCATCGATCCTCTTGGGGTCCCCGGACAACTCGTTCCAGAAGCGATCGAGGTAGATGCGCTCCCGGCCCTGTACCAGACGCTCCTCGTCAGGGCCCCGAAAATCGAAGTGCCACAGCGCCGGGTTACGAACGATGTTGTCCCAGTCGCCTATTCCTGGCAGCGGTGCATCGATCACCACCCAACGCGTGACGCGGGCCGGATACTGAGCGGCCAACGCATAGCCGACCATATTGCCGATGTCATGTGTGACCAGATCTGCCTTCTGGACCTTGAGTGCATCCATGACGCCGGCAATGTCGACCGCCTGGTTCTTCTTGGTGTAGCCGGTGTCCGGGTGATCGGACATACCCATGCCGCGCAGGTCGGGGACGATCACGGTATGGTCCTTGGCCAGAACAATTGCCAGGGGGGCCCACATATCACCCGTAAAGCCGAAGCCATGCAACAGCACCACGGCCGGACCCTTGCCGCCGACTCGGACGTAGAGACTAGTGCCGTTCGTCGGAACCATTTGATTGTGAAAGCTGGCCGGAAACGGCGTGATTTCCGCCACCAGGGGCGCTGACAGCGAGATCCCGAAAAGGATGGCGGCAACATATCTGAACATATGAACTCCTCGCTTTCTTAGTGATTGATTTCGAACTTCACCTCAAGCGTGACCGGCAGGCCGCCTTCGCGCTTACCATTTGCCGTTGTGCGCCCCGCCGTCCACGTGCAGCACCTCCCCAGTGATCTGGCGCGATTCGGTGAGATAGACCACCGCGCTTGCAACTTCCGCCGCAGTAGAGATCGTGCCCATCGGCGAAAGGGTCTTCAGGAAATCCTTTGGGTTGTTTTTGTGAAGAGGAGTGTCAACAACTCCAGGCGCGACGGCGTTGAAGCGGATGTGTTCCTTCGAATACTCCGAGGCCAGGCTACGCGTGACGGCCTCGAGACCGCCCTTCGTGATCATCGGGATCGACACCGACAAACCACCAATGGGATTTTCAACCATCGATGATGTGATGGCCACGACGCTGCCACCAGACTTCTGAGTGAGCATCTGCCTGACCACAAGCTGGGTTATGTGCATGTAGCCTTCGAGATTCGTCGAAACAAGTGCACGGAAATCGTCAACGGTGTAGTCAGTGAAGGGTTTCGCCATGAAGATACCGGCGTTGTTGACAAGGGCACTAATCGAGCCGAACTTCTGAACAGCAGTGTCGACCACCTTCTGTGCGGTAGCTGCATGGCTGATGTCTCCATCTACGAGCGTGAGGTTTGGAGATGGACTTAAACCAGCTTGGGTAATCTTTCGTGAAGTTGCGACCACGGAATATCCGCGATCCAAAAAGGTTTGAACGATCGCAGCTCCGATACCTTGTGAGCCGCCCGTTACGATAACTGTTCCTTTGCTTGCCATAATTGCTCCTTTTTAAAATCGATGTTGCGGCGCCGACATCACCTATCTAAATTCCGTCGTAGCGGGAATATCCCCGTTCGGCCCAATAGTCTCTTGGCTCTTCCGCGACATAGGTAATCCTGGTAATGGCCTTCACATTCTTCAAACCAAGTTTCATAGGCACCAACAGACGGAGCGGTGCTCCATGGTCCACCGTTAGGGGCTGACCGTTGAAGTGTGTGGCGAGCAGCGTCTGGGGATGGCGGGCCGTCGCCAAGTCGAGCGACATAAAATACGGGTCAGGATTTCCTGAGCCATCGAGATTGACCGAGGACTCCACCAGCGCCCATTTCGCTTGCGACATTGGTGGGTAGGCGCGAAGTAGATCATCGAATCTCAGACCAGCCCACCACGCGATCGCACTCCAGCCTTCAACGCAAACCAGCCTCGTAATCTGCTCATGCACCGAGAAGCGAGTCAGGAGATTCTGAATGTCGAGAGAGATGTTCAGGCCGGAAGTGAGCCCATCCAGAGTCAATTTCCATCCCGAGATATAGCCGGGATCGGGAGTAGCTCCGTTGTAGTTGTTCTTGAGCCGGGTAATCTGTGACCTGGTGTACGTCGGAACGCTACGATTCGCCGAATACAGAACTTCTGCGACGTCATCGTCGATACGCAGTGCTCGGTTTAGAAACCACTCCTTCGCTGGAGAGTCGATGTTTCGACGCACACCGATGCGGCTGAGCGTATCTTGCGGCAGAAGAAACCCGCCGCCCGTGAGGACTGCCAGCGCACCCGCCCCGAACAACAGAAAATCGCGCCGGCTCCGAGAACGCAGAACACGCGGAGCCGTCACAATGGCCGGAAGAGAGCGCTCTGCAAGAAAGCTTTGCGGCTTTTTCGCGGAGACAGATTTCGAAGCAACTGACGGATGCGCTTCATCTGTTCGCGGTTTGTGATCCACTGATGACGAGGGAGAACCATCTGCATCTACTCGTTGTTCTACCGCTCCACCGGCCCTCGGTTTCTCGATCGTCATGGAGGCCGAAGGGGTCGTACCTTCGGGGCCAGCCTTCGGTAACTCTGGCGTCTCTTGTTTCGGTTCTACTCCCGTCGAAGGTTTATCTTTCGGTTGTAATGAGTCGTCGCCATTTTTCTTATCCTTCATGTGCGACGACCTCCGAGCGCCCTACTCTTGTTGACCAACCTACGATCATGCTGCGCAACGTGTCCCAGCCGTCAGCGAAGACCAGAATCACGTGCGGCACAACGAATTGGATGTAGATCCACATCAGCCAGAAATGCCAGACGCGCGCTGCGTTGTACCCTCCAAACAACGCTGCCAGCCAATGGAGTTGCATGGGCTTGTGAATCGCCCATCCCGTAGCGGCCGAGAGAAACCCGGCGACTGGCACAGAGAAGTAGGCTGCGCGCTGGAGCGCGTTGTACTTTGTGTTGAAGACGGGATGCGGCCATCGACGGCGCGCCAGTTTCGCGAATGGAAAACCGACGTAGTATCGGAACATCCTGAGCGCGTCCAGCAGATCAGTCCGACGGGGGAGCAGCGAGCGCCAGCCTCCTCCCCTGACCAGCCCCGCAACGTACACCATGCCATTCAGCATGAACAGGTACGCGCACAGCCAATGCAGGCGCAGAGCCGGCGCCAACATTCCCGGCCCTAGACTCACGTGGTTGTAAATCCAGTCTGGCGGACTGTTGTAGTGATGCAGTCCAGGCACATGGGCGCATATCCAAATTCCAATGTCCGCTGCCACATCAGTGTTTCCCGTATTCGGATCTGGCCTGTGCTGGTAGATCGGTGAGGCCCAGTAAATCGAGATGCCACTCAGAATGAGGCCGAGAAGGAGCGGCACATTCAGCCAGTGACTCCAGCGGACGAGGAAATGGTGTTTCCTGACGACGAGCACGCCCGGCTGTGCCGGCAACGTGCTCGTCGATTTCGGTTCAGGATGGGGGAGGACCAAAGCATTCACTTCCAACACCTCAACGGCACGATCTAGTGAGAACGGTCTATTGGGACGCTGGAATGAATTGAAATATCTTGTCCGTGACCAGTGTTCCATCCGCGAGCTTCTCGGTCGCCGCGTAGACGACATCGCCCGGGCTAAAAGTGACCTTTTGAGGTGCAACCTCTGTGACCGGGACATTGGGCGGTACCGAGATCGTTTGGGAGCCGCCCTGGTAATTAAGCACGAGCGTGGTACCGCTCTTCTGGACTGTTCCGTTCGTCATGCGAGAGTGCGAAGCGGGTTGAGACACGGAGCCATTGGTCATTCTGCTGTGAGTAGTCGCGCCTGGGGGGTCCGTCAGAACACTGCCTTCCACAGCTCCACTGAGCTCCGGTGGAAATATGAAGACCTGCTTCGCGACTTGCTTCCCGTTCTGCTCGGTCGATGCGGCGCCGACGTAAGACGAAGCGGTGATATGACTCAAATCGGAGGGTATCTGCTTATAGGTTGTAAGGGGCTCCTTAACCGCAACGTGAACCACGCCCGAAGGTGTCTGAACCTCAAGCGCCTTACCATCAAATGACTGTAGCTTGCCGATGACACCTTCAATCGGAGGGGCCGCTTGCTGGGCCTCGGCCACACCCATGACGAGCGTGCACGCGAGAAGGATTAGGCCGAGACCGCGCATCAGGCGTGGGCGGGCTGACTTGGGCTCCCGAAGCGCAGAATCAGCTCGGTGCATTTGTGAGATTTTCATTTCTTGCTCCTTAATCATTATTTTTCTCCCTCATTGCTGTTTCTTTCTGGAACCCGGACTCAGCCTTTCAGAGGGGTGCTTACAAGGATGTCCACTTTTTCCACCTGCGGAGAGACCGCAAATAATTCGCTGGCTCGCGCTCCCAGTGCCTTCGCGATCTCGCCAGTCAAGTGGGCACTGCGGCCCGCCTCATTGGCAAAGGTGTCGAAGATGCCGAACTTCCGCTGTCCGAGCCTGAACGCATACCATTTCAGGGTCCCTTTTTCATCCACCGCCAGTGA
>Ga0206986_1090_pt1 | contig 13071 bp, 13 predicted proteins | sample Alteio_BWMinCont_14_FD_153277 | JGI IMG/M metagenome (GOLD analysis project Ga0206986, IMG submission 153277) | Enriched cells from forest soil in Barre Woods Harvard Forest LTER site, Petersham, Massachusetts, United States -... | ecosystem: Environmental > Terrestrial > Soil > Temperate forest >... | reverse complement strand
CGGCCCGCTGACCGCGGATGGAGTGAAGCGCATTTTCGAGCGCATCATCGACGAAATGCGGCGGGTCCAAAAGGACCGCATGGAAGAAACGAAATAAAAATAATGCTTGTCGTAATGCAGCAGGGCGCTTCCGAAGCCCAGATACAGAAAATAATTGCCCGCCTGGTTGAGGACGGGTTCGACGTTCACCGTTCGACGGGAGTCATTCACACGGTTCTTGGCGGAGTCGGCGGAAGAGAAGATTTCGATACGGCCGTCGTAGGACTGATGGAGGGCGTGAAGGAAGTTCACCGCATCGTCTCACCGTATAAGCTCGCCAGCCGCGGATTTCGCCCGGCGGGCACGATCGTTAAGATTCGGGATGTCGAAATCGGCGGCGGCAGGGTCGTCGTGATGGCGGGTCCCTGCAGCGTCGAGAGCCACGACCAGATTGAACGCGCCGCCGATATCGTCGCCGATGGCGGGGCGAGCGTAATTCGCGGAGGCGCGTTCAAACCGCGATCGTCGCCGTACAGCTTTCAGGGCATGGGCGAGGAAGGCTTGAAACTCCTGCGCGAGGCGGCGGATCGGCGCGGTCTGCTGGTGATCAGCGAAGTGATGGATTCGAGCCAGATTCCGCTGCTCGCGGCATACTCGGATATTCTGCAGATCGGCGCGCGCAACATGCAGAACTTTAATCTGCTGCGAGAACTGGCCAAGCTGCGCAAGCCGGTATTGTTGAAGCGCGGCATTGCCGCCACCGTGGAAGAGTTGCTGCTCTCGGCCGAATATATTCTCGCCGGCGGCAACTATGAAGTGATTCTGTGCGAGCGCGGCATCCGCACCTTCGAGACTTATACCCGCAACACGATGGATATCTCGGCGATTCCGGTGGTGCAGAAACTCTCGCATCTCCCGATCGTGGCGGACCCTTCGCACGGGACGGGACGCCGCGATCTGGTACCGCCCATGGCGCGGGCTTCGGTGGCCGCGGGCGCCGACGGACTGCTGATGGAAGTTCACCACGATCCGGATCATGCTCTGAGCGATGGCGCGCAGTCGATGTACCCCGATCAATATGCCGAGCTGATGAAGCAGTTAAGGATCATCGCTCCGGCTGTTGGCAGGACGATTTAGCCGGATGAAATCGGTTGGCATCATTGGCGTCGGTCTGATCGGCGGCTCGTTCGGGCTGGCTCTGCGCAAGGCGGGATTCCAGGGCCCCATACTGGGGGTCAGTTCCGCGCGGAGCGTCGAACAGGCGGTCGCGCTGGGTGCGATCGACCGGGGCGCGACACTCGAAGAGGCGGCTGGCGCTTCCGATTTGTTGTTCCTCTCGCAGCCCATCTCCGGCATTATCGAGACGCTGCGGAAGCTTGATCCTCTGGTAAAGGAAGACGCGCTGGTTACCGACGCGGGAAGCACGAAGCAGGCGATCGCGGACGAGGCTAAGCGAAGCCTGCGGCGGTGCGCGTTTCTCGGCGGGCATCCCATGGCGGGCAAGGCACTGCGCGGTGTTGCCGCGGCGGATGCGGATCTGTTTCAAGGGCGCCCCTGGATATTGACATCCGACATCGATCATCCCTTTCGGAAATGGCTGGCTGCGTTTGGCGCGCGCGAAATCATTCTCGATCCCGCGCGGCATGATCGGCTCGTGGCGTGGAGTTCGCACCTGCCGCAGTTGGCTTCGACTGCGCTGGCTTCGTTGATTGGCGACAGGGCGCCGGAAGCTGCGAACGTCGCCGGGCCCGGATTAATGGATACTACGCGTCTCGCGATGAGTTCTTTCGATCTGTGGCGCGACATTCTGGCGACGAACGGTGCGGAGGTTTCGGTGGCGCTCGATGCGTACATTGAGAAGCTCACGGCTCTCCGGCGGGATTTCGAAGGTGAGTTTCGAAAGGGCGGCGAGTTCGCGCGGTCACTGCGGCAGCGCGACTGAGGCTTCGGCTACAGCGCCTTCCACCAGCTTGCGGTATTCCGCCAGAAGCTCGGGCGACTGCGCTTCAAAACGCAAAACCAGAACCGGCTGCGTGTTCGAAGCCCGCACCAATCCCCAGCCCCTGCCGAAATTGATGCGCGCGCCGTCGATCGCGATCACGTCGTAGTCGCGCTGAAACCGTTCCCGGACGGCGCTGACAATGGCGAACTTACTCGCGTCCGGGCAATCGACCCGGATCTCGGGTGTCGCGAAGGTCGGCGGCAGATCGCTCAGTTGCGATGACAGGGGCTTGCCGGAGTTCGCGACGATCTCAAGCAGGCGGCAGGCCGCGTAAAGCGCGTCGTCGAACCCATAATAGCGGTCGGCGAAAAACATGTGGCCGCTCATCTCGCCTGCCAATTCGGCATTGGTCTCCTGCATCTTTGCTTTGATGAGCGAGTGTCCCGTCTTCCACATAATCGCGTTTGCGCCATGACGCTGGAGGTCGTCGTACATATTCTGGGACGATTTGACCTCGCCAATGATTGTCGCGCCCGGCTTGCGCGACAGAATCTCGCGGCCGTAGATGATCATCAACTGGTCGCCGTAGAGAACCGTTCCCTGTTCGTCGACTGCGCCGAGACGGTCGGAATCGCCGTCGAACGCGAGGCCCACATCCGCTTTGCTCGCGAGCACAGCAGCGACCAGGTGACGAAGATTTTCGGGCTGTGTCGGATCGGGATGGTGGTTGGGAAAGTGCCCGTCCATCTCGAAGAAAAGCTCGGTGGAGTCGCAATTCAGTTTTTCGAGAATGCGCCGGAATACCGGGCCCGCCGTGCCGTTTCCTGCGTCGGAGACGACTTTGACCCGGCGCGGCAGTTTGAATTGAGCTGAAATTTCGTCGACGTAGGGAGTCGCGATGTCGAACGTTTTCACTGAGCCCACGCCGGTCTCAAAATCGCCTGCCTCGATCAGATGGCGGATCTTCTGAATTTCTTCGCCGTGAATCGTGCTCTTCCCGTGCATCACTTTGAAGCCGTTGTAGTCGGAAGGGTTGTGGCTTCCGGTGATCATGACGCCGGCATCAGATCCCAGGTGGAACACTGAGTAATACAGCAGCGGGGTTGGTACGATGCCGAGATCCGTCAGGTCGCAGCCGGAGGCCAGAAGTCCCGCCCGCAGAGCGTCGTGCAATCGGTCGGAACTCAGACGGCAATCGCGCGCGAGATTGACTTTACGCGAATGGCGGCGGATCAGGTAGGTTCCGAAGGCCTGACCGAGCGCCTTGATGCCGGCGTCGGGGAGTTCGGTGTCGGCGATGCCGCGAATATCGTATTCGCGAAAGATGTTTGGCGACAGCATTCAAGCGCAGTATAGCGTTCATGCCGCTTTGCATTCGTGGTGGAATGGGCTTGAATGGCGATTATTCTCGGGCTCGGATTCACGGGATCGCGTCTGGCCGGCAGCCTGTTGCGCGGAGGTGCTGAAGTGTTTGCCGCCGTGCGCGGTACAGAGCGTTTCAGCGAGTTGGTCACCGCTGGCGCGCAGATTTCGGAATGGACCGAAGTGACTTCGCTGCCGCGAAATACCGTAATCGCCCATTTGATACCGCCGCTTACCGAGCCTGAGAACTCCGCGTTACGGGAGACCATTCAGAGGCTGGCGCCGAAGCGTGTGGTTTATGTCTCGTCGACCGGCGTTTATGGCGGCCAGACCGATGTCGACTGGGACACGCCCGCGGAACCGAATGACGAGCGGGGCCGGCTGCGTCTCGAAGAGGAGCGTTGGATTGCCTCAGGCCCATGGACCAGCCTCATCCTGCGGGCGGCCGCGATCTATGGCCCAGGGAGAGGCGTCCACGTCGCCATTCGGGAAGGGAGAATGCCCCGCGGCGCCGGTTCCGGAATTGTCAGCCGGATCCATGTCGACGACCTCGCCGCGATAATCGAAGCGGGACTGTTCGCGGATATTGAGGGAGCGTGGCCGGTAGCGGACGACGAGCCTTGCTCCAGCGCGGAAATCGCGGCGTGGTGCGCACAATTACTTCAAATCGAGCCGGTTGCCGGGTACGAAAACCCTGGCAAGCCGATCATCGGAAGAAGGGTGAATGGCCGCAAAATCCGCGAAATTCTGGGAGTAGAACTGAAATATCCCGCTTGGCAGGCTGGAGTTGCGGCCTGTTTTGCCGAGGAAGAAACTGCCGGGGAAAAATCTCCTATCCAGGCAGACTTGCGTTAGAAAGAGACGCCGCGGAAAGCACGCTGACTTGGCCTCGCAAAGCTTCCAAAGCTTCGACTAACCCGGAAATATCGACCTTCCCCACGCCGGCCGCGTGCAGAGCAAGGCTGAACTCTATTTTGCACGTTGCTATTGCAAAGAGCACACGGTTTTTCGCCATTGCCCGAGCCAAATCAGGGCGATCCGCTCCCGATTGGACCATCGCCCAGCGCACACCCGCAAGCAAATGAGCATAATCTCTTGTCAGGTACCCGAGATAGCCGCGAAAGAGTTCGCGCCGTCGCGCCCGGAATGCCTTTCGCGTCTTCCTGTTGGCAGCGACGAAGGCCAAGTCGTCATTCGACAGCAGACGCAGCATGGGGCGATAACGATCAGCGGCCAGGGAAGAAGCGCTCCGAGTCTCCACGGATCCAAGAGAGCGCATCTTCAATATGAATTGAAGGAAGATAGCTCCGCAGAAAGTCAGAAACAGGGCGCTGGTAAACAATACCAACATGTAAAAAAGTACTCCTATTAATTGAATAGAGAATACTAGAAGTGACGTGGTTTTGCAAGTCTACTGGTTAAATGAATGGAATATTACCTTCGCGCCGCACGGGTCATCAGCTGGTTTAAGGCGTTAAGTTGCTGCAGCAGGTGTTCTTCATGTGGAGTCGAAAACGCGATTTGCGCCGGTGCATTGCCGGACTCTGGTTTGAGCAGCGCTGCCCAGCCAACGAGGCAAATGGACATAAAAACGCATTCTGTCCAATCTACGTGAAGATTGAAGAGCTTGGGCGCGAGACTGTCGACAAGTAATCCGGCGGCTTCGCTGAGAAACACAACGCTGAAGATCACGCTCGACACGAGCGTGTCTCTACTCAAGTGCAGAGGATACCTCGACAGAAACAGGAGGATCGTGATGATTATGAACGCCAGACTGAAAACTATCGACCGTTCGGACACTTCGAGATAGTACAAATGGGCATCGGCACGCACCATGGCGCGACTGGTCCAGAAAAAGCCTGTGGCCAGAAGCGAAATGCCCAACGCCGACGCTACTCCGGCATACATCACCCAGCGGCCAACGGTGCGAATGCCCGGATACTCTTTAAAAGTCAGGGCAAATAACTCACGGACGGCAAAAATGCTGAAAACGCACTCCAGAGGCTCAAGGACGAGATAGCTCCGGAAATAGGCGCTCGAAGACTTATCCAGCAGACCGAAGCTGACATTCGTCACGGCCAAAAAGACCAGATAAGACAGGAGAGCGGGAAACCGTCCCGCAAGATTAAGACAAACGAGCCGAGCGACCGCGGCAGCAGCTGCTGCCGCCAGCATCAATTCTACGGCGGTCGTCGGATCTATCTTTGCGGGAATGATTCAGTTTACCACTCCCCGCCGCCAGTGCGACTAACGAACCCAGGGGCACGGACTGCACTGCGGCGGCACACCGCTTGCGTCCAGGGCACCGGCAACCGCCAGGTAAGAGAGGCTCAAAGTGAGAATTAGCAGGAGTTTTCGCATCGATTTACATTCCTTTTTGGTGGTTTATTTACTTCCACTGGCCGAGTCTAAATCGGTATTCGCGCGACTAGCGCGGATTGGCAAAGAAGTGCCCAAAACAGAACGCACTGGGCGAAGATGTTGTGTTCCGCTCCAGGGAATTTTCCGATGCCTTACGGCGCATGCGCCGGGTTGTACAATGCGGGAGAGAAGGCCTGTGAACTCAAACCGTGAAGCCGCCGTTGTGGAATCCTGGCAACGAACGCTGTCGGCGATCCCGACAATGATCGGCCGTGTCGCGTATTTGTCGTCGCTGCGCAATGCACACACAGGCAGTTACGAGCATTTCGGGCTGGCTCAGCGGGTCGGGGAAGACGAGGTGAACAGGATACTCCGGCGCAGTCACATAACTGCTTTCCAGGAGTGGTTATGTTTCGGACTGGAACGGCAGAAGGACGAATTGGATGAGTATTTTTCCGAGTTGGAGGGAGACAAGCGGGAGATTATTTCGAATTGGTTGACGTTGGAACCGTGGAACAACTGGGTCCCCGGCGAGTCGCGAGATGTGGAGCGGAAGCTTTTCAGTGCCGACCTTGCGGTCATCCTGGAACTGATCAGGGTCGAGTACGGCGTCGCTTCTCCGGATCCAGACTCATAGCGAGCCCGACTACCTGGCCGACAACCTCGATCTCCCCGGGGTATAGGAAATTCACCACCGGAGCTTCCGAAGCGGGATCCGAAATCAGACTCATGACGCCATCTTTGACACTGCACCAACGGCAGTAAAAGCCGTCGCGATGCTCCAGAAAATAGATGGGTCGTTCACTCAGGCTGCGCCAGCCGGAATTCTGGACTTTGCGCTTCGTATCGTCAATTACTAATAAAGATCCGGGAGGAACGGTGGGGTACATCCCCCAGTCTTCCGTGCCGACAAATCCGTAGCGGAAGCGGCTCGTATCGAGCCCGCTGAGAAGGGCGAGCGGCAGTTTTCCCCAGCGCTGCACCAGTTCACTGACAAAGAAGGTGCGTCTCAAATCGATGCCCGGATCGAGCGAGATCGGCAATGTGGCCGCCGCGCCGCCGTCCGGGTTGAAATTCACGGCGTGCGTCTTTTCGAGTTGGATGAGGCCGGCATCCGCCGCTATGGATTCTACCGGCACGCCGTACCATCCCATAACGTCGTCCAGGTCCAGACGGTAAATGCAGCACAGGGAGTACAAGCGGTAGAGCGAAGGAACCGTGCCCTGATTTTCGATATCGGACAGGCGGCTGATAAGAACCGTGAACTCGGGGTTGCCGTGGCGTTCGGCGATGGACTGGCTCGCCGTCTCCACATCGCGGAACTTCAGATTGAGTCTTTCGCGCGCGCGGCGCAGGCGCTGTCCCGCCGCTTCCGTGTTATTATCCTTTCGCTGGGTGTAAAGAGCGGGGGCTTGCGCCAAGTGGGAACCGTCCTGGTGGAATTATAGCTTCCGCTCTGTTCCCCCTTCAATAAGTTTTATGCGGGCCCGTTCCAATATCGGAACAAAACCGACTTTTTGGGAGGCGATCTGAGAATAGTGGTGGGGGTCACCGGAGCGAGTGGGACGATTTACTCTCTCAGGCTCCTGGAAAAACTACGCCGGCCGACGGTGGAAATCCATCTTATCCTCACGCGCTCCGGCGAAAAGACGTTGTTTCTTGAAACGGGGAAAAAAGCGGCGGAGCTGAAAGCGCTGGCGGATTGTTTTTGGTCCGTGGAAGACATCTCAGCACCACTGGCAAGTGGGTCGTTCCAAACCGCAGGCATGGTGGTTGCCCCCTGTTCTATCCACACGATGTCGTCGATCGCGTGCGGGGTCACGTCGAACCTACTCACGCGCGCCGCCGACGTGGCACTCAAGGAACGCAGGCGATTGATTCTGATGGTCCGAGAGAGCCCGTTGCATCTGGGTCATCTCCGAACTATGGCCTCACTGGCGGAGATGGGGGCGATCCTGGCACCCCCTATGCCGGGGTTCTACAACCATCCGGCAACCGTGGACGACCTCGTCGATTCCAGCGTGGATCGCGTGCTGGACCTGCTCGGTTTGCCCGACGAAAAGGCGCGTCGATGGAACGGCCCGGCACGTACCGGCGAGCGTGGCGCGGAATGAGACGCCGGGTCGCTTTTCAGGGAGAGCTCGGCGCCTTCAGCCAGGTAGCCGCGCGTCAGCTGGCGGGAGACGATTTCATCCCCGAGCCGAAGCAAAGCTTTGAGGAAGTATTTGTCTCAGTCGTAAATGGAAAATGTCACTATGCGGTGATCCCGATTGAGAACACTTTAGTCGGTTCGATTCACGAAAATTACGATCATTTCCTTAAATACGACTTGCCGATTCGCGGCGAAACTTTCGTGCGAATCGTGCATAACCTGATTGCACCGCCAGGCGTGAAATTCTCGCAGCTTCGGCGTGTTTATTCGCACCCGGTAGCGCTGAACCAATGCAGGCGCTTCTTCGAAGAGAATCCGCAAATCGAAAAAACGCCGTTTTACGACACAGCCGGCAGCGTGAAGATGGTGATGGAAAAAGGGCTTACGGACGCAGGAGCCATCGCGTCCGCGAATGCGGCGCAGATCTATGGCGGAAAGATCCTCAGAAAATCGATAGAGGACGATCGCGAAAACTTCACGCGGTTTTTTCTGTTGGAAAAGCCGACGCGAGGCCGGCGATCCGGCAAGCAGGCTGAACGGACGGCGGCAAAGCGATTCAAAACCACTGTGGTTTTCACGACACGCAATCTGCCGGGGGCGTTGTTCCGGTCCCTGAGCGCCTTCGCACTGCGCGACATCAATCTCACCAAGATCGAATCGCGGCCTTTGCGGGGCAGCCCCTGGGAGTATTTGTTTTATCTGGACTTTATCGGGCATGTGGAAGATCCCGCGTGCCGCAATGCGCTGAACCACCTCGCGGAGCTGGCCGATATGTTGCGAGTACTTGGCTGTTACCCGGTGGGATAGTAGCCTTTCGGACAGCGCCCCGTTACTCTTGGAGCATGGAAACTCTCGAGACCGGGATGGCACCGCCCGCCGTCATGGAAGGCAGCGCCAAAGAAGGCAGTGCCACGGATGACAGCACCGCCCATGTCGAAACCCCGGAACTCGAAGAGATAGCCATTCTTGCGGTGCGCGATACCGTCCTGTTTCCCAACGCTCTGTTGCCTTTGAGCGTGGGCAGGCCCGCGTCCGTCGCGCTGGTGGAATCGCTGGGCGAAAACCGCCTGATCGGCGTGCTTTCGCAGATCGATCCCCGCACCGATGTGCCCAGCCCTCACGAACTGCACGAGATCGGCACGGTAGCGATCATTCACAAGATGGTGCGCATGCGCGAGGGGCAATTGTTGTTTTGCGAAGGCGTTTCCCGCATGCGGATCAAGAGCTACACTTCCGTGGAGCCGTTTCTGCGCGCCCGTATCGAACGTCTGCCCGAAATCGAGCCGGAGATCACGCCCGAGTTAACGGCGTTGCGCCAGAATGTCCTGAGCGAGTTTACGCAGATCGTCGCCGCGACGCCGAACCTCTCCGACGACGTTGCGACCGCGGCATCGAATATAACCGAGATCGGGCGGCTGGCCGACTTCATCGCGGGAACTCTTCCCAGCCTGAGCCATATCGAGCGCCAATCGGTGCTCGAGCAAAACGATGCGCGCACGCGCCTGCAGTTCATCAACCGCCAACTTGCGCGCGAAGTCGAACTGCTCGAGTTGCGCCAAAAGATCCAGTCGCAGGTGCAGGGCCAGCTCTCGCAGAGCCAGCGTGAGTTTTATTTGCGCGAACAATTGAAAGCCATCCAGAAGGAACTGGGCGAGGGCGACGACCGGGAGCAGGAATCGGAGGAACTGCGCGAAAAACTCGAAAAAGCGGGCATGCCCGAGGAAGTGAAGCAGGAAGCTCTCAAGTAACTGAGCCGCTTTACGCGCATCAGCCCCATGTCGCCGGAGCACACGGTGGCGCGCACGTATCTCGAATGGCTGATCAGCCTTCCGTGGGCAATTTCGTCGGGAGAGGCGGTGAATGTGCAGCGCGCCGCTGAGATCCTCGATGAAGACCATTACGATCTCGAAAAGGTGAAGAACCGCATCCTGGATTTTCTCGCCGTGATGCAACTCAAGCCCAAGCTCAAGGGGCCGATTCTTTGCTTCGTCGGGCCGCCCGGCGTTGGCAAGACGTCTTTGGGCCGGTCGATCGCTCGTTCAATGGGGCGTAAGTTCCAACGCATTTCACTCGGCGGCATGCACGATGAAGCCGAGATCAGGGGACATCGGCGCACTTACATCGGATCGATGCCGGGCCAGGTCATACAAGCTCTGCGGCGCGCGGGCGCGAACGACCCGGTATTCGTCCTCGATGAAGTCGACAAGTTGGGGCGCGATTTCCGCGGCGACCCGGCCTCGGCATTGCTTGAAGTGCTCGACCCCGAACAGAACTCGACGTTCCGGGACAACTACCTCGACGTGCCCTTCGATCTTTCCCGCGTGCTCTTCATCACCACCGCGAACGTTCTCGACACCATCCCCGGGGCTCTGCGCGATCGCATGGAGGTCATCGAGCTGCAGGGCTACACCGAGCAGGAAAAGGTGATGATCGCATTCCGCTACCTGATCCCGCGGCAGAAAACGGAGAACGGGCTGGACGAGACCAAGCCGCTGGTTTTCCTCGACGATGCGGTGCAATTCATCGTGCGGCGTTACACGCGCGAAGCGGGCGTACGAAATCTGGAACGTGAAATCGGCACGGTCTGCCGAAAGATAGCGCGCCGGTACGCCGAGACGAAAGAGCCGATCGTCGAAGTGACTCCGGCCTTCGTGGAGGAGTCTCTCGGCGCGCCGCGCTACCGCCCCGACACCGAAGTAGCCGAGCGCACGCGGCGCCCCGGAGTTGCGGTGGGCCTTGCGTGGACGCCGGTCGGCGGCGATGTGCTGTTCATCGAAGCGGGGCGCATGCCGGGAGGCAGTAAAGGGTTGATCATGACGGGGCAACTCGGATCGATCATGCAGGAATCCGTGCAGGCCGCGCTGACATGGGTGCGGGCCAGCGCGACGAAATATGGTATCGATCCGGATGTTTTCAAGACCAGCGACATTCACGTTCACGTGCCGGCGGGAGCGATTCCCAAGGACGGGCCGTCGGCGGGCGTGACCATGGCCACGGCGCTGTTATCGATGTTGACCGATAAATGCGTGAAACAGGGTCTGGCGATGACGGGCGAGATCACTCTCACGGGCCAGGTCCTTCCGATCGGAGGCATCAAAGAGAAGGTGCTGGCGGCGAAACGCAGCGGTGTCACCGAGATCATCGTGCCCGCGGAAAACGAAGTGAATGTACGCGAAGATTTGAAAGCCGAGCAGATCGGCGATATCAAAATTCACTACGTCATGACAATGGACGAACTGGTGCCGATCGCCCTCGGCATCAGTTGACGTGGGGCCGGCGCTTCCGCGCTGCCGCCGGGGTTTGGTTTTCAACCGTTCACAATCCGAAAAAATAAATTCAAAATTCCCGCAACCCGAATCCCTGCAACACCCCAGCCTCGGTTCCACCACCGTTCCCAGCCCGCTGTGCACGCCATTTCCGCACCGCCCGTGGTATCTCTCAATCGGCGATAAGCCATGAGGTATCCAAAATGATCTCCGACAAACAATTAGAAGCGAACCGCGCCAACGCCCTTCTGTCCACAGGTCCCAAAACGGAAGAGGGCAAAAAGCGCTCCAGCATGAACGCACTGCGCCACGGCATCACTGGTCAAGTCTCCACGATGACTGACGAAGACCGCGCCGCCCACGACAAACTTTCCAGCGCTCTAATGAAGGACCTCGCGCCCGAAGGAGCTATGGAGACCCAACTTGCCCATCGCATCGCCACCGACAGCTGGCTTCTGAATAGGATCAGCGCCGTCGAAGACAACCTCTTCGCCCTCGGCCAACTCCAGCACGGCGGCCACGCCTGCCCCGATGTTCCTCAACTCGACGCCGCGCTCACCATGGCGCACACGTACACCCAGGAGTCGAAGCAGCTCCAACTCCTCTCCCTCTACGAGCAGCGCATCAACCGGAGCCTGCAAAAGAACCTCGCCACTTTGAAGTCCCTCCAAGCCACGCGCAAAGCAGAGCACGAAGCCGCCATTAAGGAAGCAGCCAGTCTCCTGAAACTCAGTGAAATGAAAGGCTTGGAATACATCCCAGCCCGCGATGGGTTCGCGTTTTCGAATGACCAAATCCACGCCGCCATCGACCGCGACCAGCGCCTCCAACGAGCCTCGACAGCCGATTTCAGCAAATATAGAGTCCGAAACTTCCAAACAAGAGCCGCATGACTGGCCCCCTTTATGGGGGCCTCAGCCTGAAGAGCTGCATGAAGGTTTTCTTTGCGCCCTTTGCACCTTTGCGCCTTTGTGTGAAGCATTGCTTTTCCGCCACCCAGTAGCGCGACCCGGAGTACATCCCATCTCGCGATGGGTTCGCGTTTTCGAATGACCAAATCCACGCCGCCATCGACCGCGACCAGCGCCTCCAACGCGCCTCAACAGCCGATTTCACCAACTACAGACCCCGAAAATTCCAAACCAGAGCCGCATGAGGATGCCTCTGATTCGAATCCGTTTCCATTCGTTTTCATCCGCGGCCAATTTGTCCTGGGCTTTTGTCATTTTGGTGCCGCATCGCATCTGCTGTCGTATCTGCTGTCGTATCTGGTAAGGTGTTCCTAATGTCGCGAGAGCCTTCCCTGCAGGACCCGCTTCGTTTCAATCGCAAGACACCTCCGTGCGCCGTGGTGATCTTCGGCGCGAATGGCGATCTCACAAAGCGCAAGTTATTGCCTGCGCTGTATCGCCTCGCCTGGGAGGGCCGTCTGGCCCCAGGCTTCGCGGTGGTCGGAATCTCGCGAACCGCCATGTCGAACGATGAATTTCGCGGCCACATGCGCGAATCGGTTGCGAAGTATCTGGAGGATTCGCCGTTCGACGAGGATCTCTGGAAATCCTTCGCGCAAGGGCTGTTCTACATGGCTGGCGATGTCGCGGATCAGAACATGTACCAGCGGTTGGCAGTTCTCCTGAAAGAGGTCGACCAGACGCGCCAGACCGCCGGCAACTTGCTTTTCTATCTCTCGACTCAGCCGAGTCAGTACGCGCCGGTCGCCGAAGGAATCGGCGCGGCCAATCTCGCAAAAGGCGACGGCTGGCGGCGCATCATTATCGAAAAACCTTTCGGCCGCGATCTCACGAGCGCGCGGGAGTTGAACCGCAGGCTGCAAAAGGTTTTTCAGGAAAGCGAGATCTATCGGATCGATCATTACCTGGGCAAAGAAACGGTCCAGAACATCCTGGCGTTCCGCTTTGGCAACGGAATCTTCGAGCCTCTGTGGAACCGGCGATACATCGATCATGTACAGATAACGGCGGCCGAATCGATCGGCGTGGAAGGGCGCG
>Ga0206986_1086_pt1 | contig 13726 bp, 9 predicted proteins | sample Alteio_BWMinCont_14_FD_153277 | JGI IMG/M metagenome (GOLD analysis project Ga0206986, IMG submission 153277) | Enriched cells from forest soil in Barre Woods Harvard Forest LTER site, Petersham, Massachusetts, United States -... | ecosystem: Environmental > Terrestrial > Soil > Temperate forest >... | reverse complement strand
GAGGCATGCGATACTCTGATCCCGTCCATGACTCAAGTGAACCATCTCCGCCGCATTCGCATCTGCCTCGCCATCTTCATGGCCGGCCTGGTCCTGAGCGGCGTCACGGCCTTCCCGCTCCAATCGGAAATTCAATGGCTCGTCTCTGTGTAAAGGCTCCCTGCTCTACCCGTCTCAATCCATTCACCTGCTTCCATGGCTTGAACGGGTCGAAACGGCGCTCAGCGCCACCAACGAACGGTATCCCTTCCTGGCATATGGCACAGACTGGCTCGCGTTTGCTCATATCGTCATCGCCATTGCGTTCGTCGGTCCATACATCGAACCCGTGCGCAACAAGTGGGTCATCAGCTTCGGCCTCATCGCCTGCGCCGGCGTGATCCCGCTTGCCCTCATTGCCGGCTACGTTCGCTGCATCCCGCTTCCGTGGCGCTTCATCGACTGCAGCTTCGGCATCTTTGGCGCCATCCCGTTGATTATTTGCAAGCGGTCAATACTGGCCCTCGAGCACCGCTCCATCTGATGGCAAGCCCTGCGCCTATGCCGGCACCCTGGCGAGCTTGGTGATGCGGCCGGTCCGATTCCAGTCGGAGACGTAGATGTTGCCCTCCGGATCGACAAAACATCCATGCGCCGCACTGAACGATGCTCCGGCAATTTCGCCTGGATCGACGTCATAATTCGCCCACTGCGATTTCTGCGCATTATCGCCAAGGAACGCCACCGGCGCATTGTCTTTGTCGAGGATCACAACGCGTCCTTCCAATTCCGAGACCACAGCGTAGTCACCGTAGAAACTCACCTGGCACGGCCGCCTCAGATGTTGGGCGATGGTGCGCACGAACTTCCCGTCGAAATCGAAATGGCACAGCCGGCGATTCTCCCGGTCGCAAACCAGCAACAGCGGCTGAGCGTAGCGCGTGTCGATAGCCAGCCCGTGGCTGCAATCAAACAAGCCGTCGGTCTTGCCCTTGCCCGCGTAGGTCGTAATGAACTGGCCCTTGCGATCGAACCGGAAGATACGGGAGTCGCCATAGCCGTTGGCAATCAATATCGAGCCATCGGGGCCCGGCACGGCCGCTGTCAGACGCCATTCGTTGACCGCCCTGAAACCGGCTTCCGGAGGCGCTGTGATTCGCTGCACAACGGTCCCGTCCGTTTTCATTTTGACGAACAGCCAGTTAGCCTGCGCCGTGCCCTTCTGCACCGTTGTGTAGAAAAACTCCTCTCCAGATTCGACGGCATGCACCATGGAGTGGATCTCGGGAAACTCCGCAGCAATGGTCTTGACGAGAACTCCGTCAGGCCCGTAAACCAGAACTCCCGTGTTGCTTTGCGTGCTGACGTAAATGTGCCCGGCATTGTCACGCGCAATCGCACCATGAGTTCCGCCAAACGTGATGCCTGCGGGCAGCTTTCCCCACTCCGGAACAACTCTGTAAGTCCATTCACCGTTCCCAGTCAGCAGCTCGACTGATTTTGCCTTGCAATCAGCATCGGAATTCTGCGGCTCCGCTTTTGAAGGCGCCAGGATGGCCAGGGCCGCAGCTCCCGCAGAAAATGCGAAATTTCTCCGATTGAGCCTGCTTGCCCCGCAGTCATTCTCATTCTGGTTCATTGCGCGCTCCTTTCGGCGGTATGAGTGTCGCCGGCGGTCGCCGGTTGCGCAGGCGTGTCAAACAGATACACGTGGCGAAGATTCCTCATGGATGTCAGTGGAACAATAGCAGCCGAGTCTACCTTCGTCTCGCTCAGGTTCAAGTAGGTCAAGTGCGTGAGTGAAGTCAGCTTCGCAAGGCCGTTTCCGGTAACGGCTGTCCCCTCGAGATGAAGTGCGCGCAGATGCGTGAATCTGCTCAACGTCTCAAAGCTCGCATCGGTCAACGAAGTTCGCGCCAGGTTAGCTTCAACAATATACGAAGCAAATTTCTGGAACCGCGCGAGCTGTGCGTCCCCAAAATTTGCTGGCGCATCGACCGTATTCAGGATGAGCCCATCAGACGGCTTGGCCGAGACAACCAGAAGCTTCGCCCCCTGCGATTGCGCCATTTGATGGATCTCCGGCATCAGCGCGCTGTAGTCGCCAACCGGCTCGGGCGGCGCCTCCTTTGGCTGCTCCTCAATTACCACGCCGGCCACAGTCCGTGAAGCAGGCGATGCACCCTGCTCGATCCAGGCTCTAATCCGTGCAACTTCATCCGGCTTGAGCGGTGGCCGTCCCTCTGCTGGCATAAAGTGCTTGTTGTCCGCAGGAAGCGTGATCCTTTCGAGCAACACACTCCTCTGCGCATTGCCAGGAATCACGACCCGCCCATCCTTGCCACCCTTCATCAGCAACTCATAGGAATCGAGTCGAAGGCCCCCTTGCATCTTGCTGGCGCCATGGCAGGCCACACAGTTCGCATCGAAGATCGGGTGAATCTGTCTTCCATAAAACGAGTTGGCGTCACGCGCGGCCGCAGCATTGTTGAATAGAGACAGCCGTTTCAACGGGGCGGGCATGTATTCCGTCAGATAGGCACTTCCATGCGTCAGCGTGCCGCCCTGGTGCGCCGTCCAAAGCAGCGCGAACAACACACCCGTGAGCAAAACTGGATATGAATACTTCTTTGCTCCGGTCGACCAGGATGAACGCGCAAGCAGGCACAGCATCAATCCAATCACAAGTGCGATTCCGCCCCACACGTGCCGCGTGACGGTGACTCCCGTGTCTCCGCTTCCGTAAGCCAATAGATAGCCAAGCACGAGCGTGCCAAGACAAGCGGCGACCGCCAGTCCCAGCACAAAGCTCGCCGCCTCCCGCAACACCGGGCGGAATAAGCCCGCAATCTCCAGCACCGGCACCAGCACGATAAGCCCAATCGGGATGTGCACTGCAAGTGGGTGGAAGCGCCCCACAAACTGCAGCCAGTCCGCATGGCGTGTGCCGTCAAGCCTGACGGTCTCGGGCAGCAGCAACAAGACCGCACTCGCGACCGCGGCGCAAATCCAAAGTGCCCGCGTTGCAGCGCTTGTGGGAAGAAATCTTCCAAAGACTCTTCCGGCGCTCTTCATTTCCATCACGCCAGGATTCCGTTAACGACGCTTGCCGGAGTAGGGCCGGTAAGCTTTTGATCCAGCCCTTGAAACTTGTAAGTGAACTTGTTGTGGTCAATGCCCAGGCAGTGCAGAATAGTCGCGTTGAAATCGCGAACGTGGACCGGATCCTTCACTACGTTGTAGCTGTAATCGTCCGTCTCGCCATAAGTTAACCCCGGCCGCACCCCGCCGCCCGTCATCCACGTAGTAAAGCAGCGCGGGTGGTGATCGCGGCCGTAGTTCGCCGCTGTCAATCCGCCCTGGCTGTAGACGGTGCGGCCAAACTCCCCGGCCCATATCACCAGCGTGTCGTCCAACAACCCGCGGCGCTTCAAGTCCGTCACCAGCGCGAAACATGCGCGATCGGTCTCCGAGCACAGGAGTGGCATCATGCCCGTAACGTTGTCATGCATATCCCACCCTCGCTTGTACACCTGCGTAAACCGCACTCCGCGCTCCGCCATTCGCCTGGCCAGCAGGCAGTTGTAAGCAAACGTGCCTGGCACCTTCGCATCCGGCCCATAGAGGTCCCACGTGGACTGCGGCTCCTTGCTCAGGTCCACGAGTTCCGGTACCGAGGCTTGCATCCGATACGCCATCTCGTACTGCGCAATCCGCGCGTTGGTCTCCGGATCGCCGATCTCCTCGAGCGTCTGCTTGTTGATCTGTTCCACGGCGTCGAGCATCTTGCGGCGCACCTCGCGATCCACGCCATCAGGATCGGCGAGATAGAGCACGGGGTCGCCACCTGAGCGCAATCCAATCCCGGCGAACTCTGAGGACAGAAACCCGCTGCTCCACAGCCGCGACGAAACCGGCTGATTGTTTTCCTTCGCGTTCACTTTGGTCTGCAGCACGATAAACGTGGGGAGATTGTCATTCATGCTCCCCAGCCCATACGAAAGCCATGAGCCGAGGCATGGCTTACCCGCATTCATGTTGCCCGTGTTCATCAGCATGATGGCCGGCTCGTGATTGATGGCGTCGGTATTGGTCGATTTAATGATCGTCAGTTCATCGACCATGCGCGCCGTGTACGGCAGCAGGTCGCTCACCCACGTTTCCGACTGTCCGTAGCGCTTGAACCCCCAATGCGATGGCGCAATGGGAAAATGCGCCTGCCCCGCAGTCATGCCGGTCAACTGCTGGCTCCCTCGCACCGAGTCGGGAATGTCCTTGTTGAACAGCGCCGCAAGATTCGGCTTGTAATCGAGCAAATCCATTTGTGCCGGTCCGCCCGACATAAACAGATAAATGGCGCGCTTCGCCTTGGGCGCGAAATGCGGCAGCTTCAGCGCATCATGATCCGGCGTCGCCGATCCGTTTTTGGTATCCCCACTCGCATTACCGCGCGGCACAGCCTCCCCGAACAGGCTCGCCATCGCCGCCCATCCAAGCACTTTTCCTGATCTACCCAGAAAACGCCGCCGCGTCTCCAGCGCAACCCATTCCCGCTTCAAGCCCTCCGGAACCGGCAAGTCCAGGACGCCTGCATTCTGCTCGCAATCGGTGCACAACGGATGTTGCTTCATCTGAAAACCTCAACTACTTCGACAATGTTTCGTCCAAATTCAGCATCTCGCTCGCCACCATGGTCCACGCCGCAAGCTCCGGTTCAGAGATCGATGCATCGCGCCTCTTCTCGCCTACCTCAACCAACGCGTGAGCTGCCTTGGGATCGGCCGCGAAATGATCGCGCATCTGCTTGAGCGATCCTTCCAGCACGGCCTCCATCTTTGCGGGCGGATCGTGCGACAACAGAATCTTGCTCATAAAAGCGATCCTTTGTTCCGGCTGCCTGCCGCCTTCAAGAATCACTCGTTGCGCCAACGCCCGCGCCGCCTCAACCCACTGCTCATCATTCATCGTTACCAGCGCCTGCAACGGCGTATCCGTGCGCTGGCGCCGCGTGCAAACCACGTCTCGCATCGGTGCGTCAAAAGCATCCATACTCGGCGGAGACGCCATCCTCTTCCAATAGGTGTAGAGGCTCCGCCGGTAGAGCGCCGCCCCATGCTCCTGCTGGTAAATCAACGTGTCGCTAGTCGGATAACTCACCTGCTCCCATACATTCGCCGGCTGGTACGGCTTCAGGCTCGGGCCACCAACCTTATCCACCAGCAACCCGCTCGATTGCAGTGCGATATCCCGCAGCATCTCCGCATCCATGCGAAACCGCGGCCCATGCGACAACAACAGATTCTTCGGATCCCGCGCAATCTGCGCCGGCGTCGATGCCGCGCTCTGCCTGTACGCCGCCGACATCACCATCAGCTTGTACATGTGCTTGATGTTCCACCCGCTCTCGCGAAACTCCACCGCGAGCCAGTCAAGCAGTTCGGGATTCGAGGGCCGCTGCCCCATGATCCCGAAGTCATCCGTGGTTTCCACAAGCCCAGTACCAAAAAGCTCGCACCACATGCGATTCACGGTCACCCGCGCCGTTAGCGGATTCTCCGCACTCACCGTCCACTTCGCCAACGCCAGCCGATTGTGCGGTTCATCCGCGGCCAGCGGCGGAAGATAATGCGGTGTGTTCGCTTCCACGCGCTCCGTGCGTGCCGAATACACGCCGCGCGTCAGCACATGCGCGTAGGCCAGTGACGGCTTCTCCCAGGACACCAGCGTCAGGTCGCCTCCCTCGGATAGCTTGTCGAGCTGCGCGTTCAGTGTTGCAATTTCCCGCTGAGTTGCGATGAACGACGGGTCAACGGTGTTCAAATAGAACTCGCTCACCGCATGCCATTGATCCGCATTCCATTCCGACGTCTGACTTGCAGTCACCTCGGCGACGTAATCTTCAAACGGAAGCCGCTTCGCTTCATCGGCCGCGAGGGATCGCGCATAAAGCCGAATATCCTGGTAGCGCGTCTCCTTCGCCGGCGTTGCGTCAGGATAACGCCATCCAAGTTGCATCGGCGCCTGCGTGCGAATCGTCTGGCCATTCAGCGTGTCTGACACAACGCGCGTCGCTACCGCCGCGCCGTTCACATAAATCCTCACTCCCGCGGCACGCCCCGACCCGTCATAAGTAAAGAAGATATGCTTCCACTCGCCATCCAAAGGCAAAGGATCGACAGCAGAAACCTTGATCGCAACCAGCGGCGTATCGTCCTTGGGGGTCTCCGCAGGTTTCGGCTCCTTCTTTTCTTCTTTCTTTTTCGCGGCCGGTTTCTTCTTCTCCGGCGGCTTGTTTGCCGACAAATCTTTCTTCGTCAAATCCTGCGGCGTTGGATAATGAAACGGCTCCTTCGCCTCGGGCGGCTTCTTCTTGGTATCCTCTTTGCTCTTCCCATCTTCCTTCGGCGACTCGTTTACCAGGTCTACGCTCACAATCCCGCTCTTGATGGAAAGATCCCATCCGCGGTTATGCTGCGTCGTATCCATCTTTGAGATCAGAGCTCCTGACGTGCTTCCGACCGGATAATTGGGCGCCGAGCGAAACATGAACCACCCGCCGGAAGAAAACGCCTGCGTCACGTCATAGTCGCCAGCCTGCCCCAGCAGGACACGCGTATTTGACTGCATCCTGAAATCGGGCCACAACCAGGTCGTCTCGCCCCATTCCGGCTTGATAGTCGTGGTACGAAAACTGGCCGGGCTCGCACCGGGCGCGCTGTTCTTCAGCTCGTCACCGCTGCCTTCATCCAGCCGAAGCCGGATCATGAGCTTGTCAGTCGACACCGCGTGCGCCGCATTCTGCTTCGACTCAATCCAGCGCCGCACAAGTTCCCCCTCGTGCAAACGCATCGCGGCAAGCCGGGTCGCAAGCTCGGTCCGTTTCGCAAATACGCGGTCATACTCGGCTTGGTTCTGCCCCATCGGAATTCGCACTACCGGTGCCCACACCGGCCTGTCGTCATTGAACGGCTTTTCATCGATGTTGCCGAAGAATGCGCTCAGCGCATAAAAGTCCTTTTGCGTCGTCGGATCGAACTTGTGGTCGTGGCATACCGCGCACCCCACCGTGATGCCCATGAACGTAGCGCCGAAAGCCTCCGTCCGCTCCCGAGCCATATTCACTCGCAGTTCCTCCGGGATCGTCCCTCCCTCGTTGCTGCTCACGCCCAGGCGAATGTATCCACTTGCAATCAGCGGATCGAGGTTGTGCGCAGGCATCAAGTCGCCGGCAATCTGCTCCATCGCGAATTGGTCAAACGGCTTGTTGTTGTTGAACGAGCGGATTACATAGTCGCGATAAGGCCAGATATCCCGGCTGTTGTCATAATGCAGCCCATAAGTGTCCGCGTAGCGCGCGTAATCCAGCCAATATCTCGCGCGCTGCTCACCGAAACTCGGCCTCGCCAGCAATCCATCAACCAGGTGTTCATACGCTGATGGTGAAGCGTCCCTCACAAAGCTCTGCACTTCTGCGGGCGTCGGCAGCAATCCGGTCAAATCCAGCGTTACCCGGCGTATCAGCGTTCTCTTGTCCGCCTCTGTTGAGGGTTGCAGCCCCTCTCGCGTCATGCGAGCAAGAATGAATCGGTCGATCGCCGTCTTCGCCCAGTCCCCATTCGTTTGCGGCGCCGCCGGTCTTGCGGGCACCTCAAACGCCCAGTGCGGCCGGTACACTGCTCCCTCTTTCACCCACTCCTTCAGGGTCGCAATCTCTTCGGGCTTCATCGGCTTCGCTTCGCCCTCGGTCGTTTGCGGCATCAGATGGTGAGGGTCTTTCGACTCAATGCGCTTGATCAGTTCGCTCCGTTCCGGATGCCCCGGCACAATGGCGTCCGGATGTCCCGGCCGCTTCTTCATTGCCGATTCGCCCAGATCGAGTCGCAGCCCAGCCTTGCGCATCTCCGGGTCAGGGCCATGGCAGCTGAAGCAGCGGCTGGCTAGAATCGGCTGCACATCCTGGTTGAAGTCGACCCGCCGCGAAGCCACCGCGCTCGACTCCCTCCCGTGACAACCCGTTGACCACGCCATTGCCAATCCTGCACACCCCATCAGCAGCGCCAGCTCAGTGCGGGCTCGTTTGCGCCGCCTAAGCTCGGGTGGAGTCTTCGAATTGAGAAGAGATGTTGCCAATGGGAAGCGCCTCATCGCGCCTGTTCGTCACCTATGGTTCTAGCAAGATCGAATTTGGACGCATCCTGCAAACCGCGTTCCCGTGCGGAAAAAGTGTGGCATCCGGCAATCACGATTGTCTATAGACTTCACCTGCGGCTTCGGGAGGCTCTTCCGCGCGTTCTGGCCACCCTAACAAGGTGCAAAACCGATTGAAATGACTGTGTTGTACAATTTTCCAGCCGGGAATAGTTCCATTCAGAATTGCCATCCGAAGGGAAGCGTGACCACAAAATGCAATGGGAGAACAGCGTCGTGGGGCAACTCCGGTGGTCTCACCCAATCGAGAATCTTGAGGCCAAACAGCGGGTCGGCGAATTGCTCGCCAGCAAAGTCAACGACGGCGATGTAATCGGATTCGGTTCCGGCTCCACTTCCTTTATCGCGATTCAAGCGATCGCGGCCGCTCTCAAGCAACGGCAAATCTCCTGCACCGCCATCCCCACCTCGCAGGAGGTGTCGTTTGCCTGCGCCGCCCTCGGCATTCCCACCCTCTCCCTCGTGGATGCGCGGCCATCGTGGGCCTTCGACGGAGCCGACGAGGTCGACCCCGCGCACAATCTCATCAAAGGGCGCGGCGGAGCCATGTTCAAGGAGAAGCTGATCATCGACAGCTCTCCAAAAAGCTACATACTGGTCGATCGTTCCAAGCTGGTTACCCGGCTTGGCGAGCGGTTCCCCATCCCCATTGAAGTCGCGCCAACCGCAATCAGCCACGTCTCTGACAAACTGCACAAACTGGGCGCAACAAAGCTCGAAATGCGCCTGGGGATGGGCAAGGACGGTCCCGTAATTACCGAGAGCGGCAACCTGATCATCGACGCCAGGTTCGATCAAATTGAACCGCATCTTGAGGCCTCAATTAAAGGGATTTGCGGCGTCATCGAGTCGGGCCTTTTCCAGGGCCGTGATCTCGAGATCCTCGTATCGGACCCTCAGTAAACTGAGCCATCCAATGCAAGTTCAAACCCCCTCAACCCCCGTTTTCCAAATCAAGTCCAGGAAAATCGACACCTGCTAGTATCAATCTGAGGTGCGAGCTTGGGGCGCGCCGGAAGCGAATTCTACTCAGGAATCCAGCCGGCGATGTTTGTTGCGCCCATTTCGAGTCTTGTCACAAAGCGCACTCAGCTCCAAAGAAAATCGGCCTCCGGCGTCTACGCCTTTGTTCTCACGTCACTTCTGCTCGCCGCTACTGGACACTTGCTGGCCCAGGAATCATCGCCATCCTTCGACGACCTGGCCGCCCGAGCCGCCGCCGCTCGCGATCAGCAAAACATTCCCCTCGCCATCGAGCTCTATGGAAAAGCCGGGCAGCTCAAACCCGATTGGGCCGAGGGCTGGTTTTATCTCGGGTTGCTGCAGTATGAAGGGAATCAGTTCCCTGAAGCCATTGAGGCCTTCAACCGCCTGCTGCAGCTCCAGCCAACCGCGGCTCCGGCCATGGCCCTGCGCGGACTCTGCGAATTCGAGACCGCTGCGTACGATGACTCTCTGCGCGACCTGGAACAGGCCTTCTCCCACGGCGCCGCAAACGAGCCCCGCAACGCGCAAATCATCCGCTTCCACCTCGCCCTGGTACTCGCTCACGCCGGCCGCTTCCAGGACGCCCTCGATCAGTACAAGTTCTTCGCCACCAAGAACCTTGACGCCCCGGATTTGCAGCTGGGTGTGGGCTTAGCCGGAATGCGTGTCACCACTCTCCCCAAGGATGTTCCTGCCTCCGATCGCGAGCTCTACCAGGCCGCCGGCGAGGCTGGATACGCGTTGTTGTCCGGCGAGTCCGAACGCGGAGACGATCTCTTCCGCAAACTATTCACGCGCTACCCATCGACGCCCAACCTCCATCTTTTCTATGGATTCCTGCTCTTCCCACACGATCCCTTCCTCGCCGTCGACGAGTTCCGCATTGAAGCTGAATTGGCGCCAACCAACGAAACCGCCCACGCCATGCTCGCCTTCACGTTGATGATCGCCGGCCGATACGCTGAGGCGCTTCCTGAAGCTGAGCACGCCTACGCCACCGCCCCCGACATGGAGATGGCACAACTCGCCCTCGGCCGCTCACTTGCCGAAACAGGCGACGTCAAACGCGGCACTGAACTGCTGAACCAGGTCCTGCAAAAGGACCCCGATAATCTCGAAGCTCACCTTGGGCTGGTCTCCATTTACTCCCGCACCGGAAGAAGGGAGGACGCCAACCGTGAGCGCTTGCTTTGCCTCGGTCTCCCTAAATAGCTCGCGGTGTGGACTCGCCTGTGCACGGCTCCCAATCCTGGTCTGCTTGCTCGTCGCCGGCTGGTTCACGCCCTCCGCACTCGCCCAAGCCCCAAAGCCGGCCTCGGCTCCAGTCACCTGCGCCACCTGCCACGTCGGCGTTGCAGCGCATTACGCAACCGCGCCCATGCGGCACGCCATGGAGCCGCAGGGTGCCAATCCGCAGTTGGTGGCCCACCCCAACCTGACCGCCCAACTGGGGAAATACTCCTACAGCGTGCAGACCAAGGACGGCCAAAGCACCTACACCGTCACCGATGGCGCGGATTCCATGACCCTTCCCATCCGTTGGATTTTCGGCCAGCACTCCCAAACCTTTGTGTTCGAGAAAGATGGCCACCTCTACGAGAGCCTGGTTAGCTACTACCCTCGGGACAACACCCTGGCCACCACGCCCGGTGACCAGAAGATCACACCAACAAATCTCACTGAAGCCATGGGCCGCGAACTCTCGTTGTGGGAGAGCCGCAGTTGCTTCAACTGCCATGCCACCGGCGTCGTTCCCAGCGAGAAAATGGTGCTTGAGAAGCTCACTCCCGGCATCGATTGCGAGCGCTGCCACGACGGCGCACAGCGACACATGGCCGACGCCGCCCAGGACAGCTTCAAGACCCTTCCCAAGTCCCTCCGCCGCATGGACGCGGAGGAGGTCTCGAACTTCTGCGGTCAATGCCATCGCACCTGGGACACGGTGGTCCGCAATCACTGGCAAGGGCCTGCGTTCGTGCGCTTCCAGCCTTACCGTCTCGGCAACAGCAAGTGCTTCATCGGCAACGACAAGCGCATCAGCTGCCTGGCGTGTCACGACCCCCACCAGCCGGTCAACCACGATCAGTCGTACTACGACGCCAAATGCCTGGCCTGCCACTCTGCCGCAAAAACGCCGCCTGCAACCTCATCCGCCGACAAAATCAAGACCTGCTCCGTCGCCAAGTCCAACTGCGTCAGCTGCCACATGCCCAAGGTCGAGCTCCCCGGCGGCCACGCTCAATTCACCGACCACCAGATCCGCATCGCCCGCGCAGGCGACCCCTACCCCAACTAGCCGCCGCGGGAATCTGCCGGCTTTTGCGATCCCCCGCCAACAGGCGCATACTTCGTACACTGGCACTTCCCATTCCCCGTTTCGCTGGGCGCTGCCAAACGCAATCAAAGTTTGATCTCACATCAGCTTCGACCACACCCATGGATCGAACCCGCTCGCGGCACGTCTAAGATGAACGGACCGGCTGCCGGCTCACCGCTGGCCCGGAGGAGGCCCAAATGCCTGCAGCCCAACCGCTTCCCCTCACCCTTGGGGAATTGCGCAGCTCTCATCTCTTTCCGGCATCCCTGCTCAAATCGCGCTCGGTGAAAGACGAGATGCGCAGCAATCTCATCGCCCTCTTGCAAGCCGGCCAGCCCATCTTCCCCGGCATCGTTGGCTACGAAGACACCGTCGTCCCGCAAATCGTCAACGCCGTCCTCTCCAGGCAGAACTTCATCCTTCTCGGCCTTCGCGGACAGGCCAAGAGCCGCATCCTCCGCGCTCTCACCGGCCTCCTCGACGAGCGCCTCCCCTACATCGCCGGCTGCGAAATCCGCGACAACCCCTACCACCCGCTCTGCAAGCGCTGCCGCGACCTCATCGCCGAGCGCGGTGACTCGACGGCAATCGCCTACGTCACACGCGCCGATCGCTACGTTGAAAAGCTCGCTACCCCCGACGTCACCGTAGCCGACCTCATCGGCGACCTCGACCCCATCAAGGCCGCCCGTGGTTCGCAGGATCTGTCGAGCGAGCTGACCATGCACTTCGGCCTGCTCCCCCGCGCCAACCGCGGCATCTTCGCCATCAACGAGCTCCCCGACCTCGCCGGCAAAATCCAGGTCGCATTGTTCAACATCATGCAGGAGGGCGACGTCCAGATTAAGGGCTACCCCGTCCGCCTTGAGCTCGACCTCGCCCTCGTCTTCAGCGCCAACCCCGAGGACTACACCGCCCGCGGCAAAATCATCACGCCCCTCAAAGACCGCATCGGCTCGGAAATCCGCACCCACTACCCCGAAACCCTCGAGCAGGGCATCGCCATCACCTCCCAGGAAGCCTGGCAAGTCCGCGGCCAGTCAGCCATCGACATCCCTCAATACGTCCGCGAAGTCGTCGAACAGGTCGCCTTCTCCGCCCGCGACGACAAAAAGGTTGACAAGCGCAGCGGCGTCTCGCAGCGCCTCCCCATCGCCACCATGGAGCTCGTCATCTCCAACGCCGAGCGCCGCGCCCTCACCTCCGGAGAAGCCCTCGCGCTCCCCCGCATCAGCGACATTTACGCTGCCATTCCCGGCATCACCGGCAAGCTCGAGCTCGAATACGAAGGCGAAATGCGCGGCGCAGACACCGTCGTGCAAGACCTCATCCGCACCGCCGTCGGCAAGATTTACGACCGCTACTTCGCCGGGGTCGACACCGAGCAGATCGAGCTCTGGTTCAACCTCGGCGGCACCGTCAAGTTCGACGACAACCAGCCCGCCGCCGCCGCGCTCGCCGACCTCAAGGAGATCCAGGGCCTCTTCGAAAAACTCTCCACGCTCGACGTCAAACTCTCTGACTCAGCGCCCAAACTAGTCGCCGCCGCCGAGTTCCTCCTCGAAGGCCTCGTCGCCCATCGCAAGCTCAGCCGCAGCGAGGAGCACGGCTTCGCCGCACCCGAAAACACAACCCGCAAGCAGGAAAAGCAAAAGATGGAAGTTGACTACGAAGACTGGCAGCGCAATCGCCGCAATCGCCGCGGCGGACTGAACTGATCTTCAATGGGTGCCCCTGGTCCCTCGCATTCGGGGACCAGGGATGAAACTCGATCGAACCTCAAACTGGTTGTTCCGAGACAACTCATGAAGCGCATTCGCTACACCAAATACCGCGGCGACCTCGCCTCCGAAATCGATCTCGAAGATCTCTTGCAGTCGCTCTCCGACTACCTGCTCGACTCCGGTTACTACGATCCCTACTCGCGCTTCCAGGAACTCGACCACGACCTCGACAGTCTCCGCGAAGCTCTGCGCCGCGTCCTCGAATCCGGCGAGTTTCTCGACCAGGCCATGCAGCAAAAACTCAACCAGCTGTCGGCCGACGGCAGCATCGAGGACCTGATTGAAAAGCTCCTCAATCGCCTGGAGCAGCAGAACTACATCTCCTCCATGGGTCCCGATGCGCCCACCGATCCGTCGCAGGTCAACGGCCAGAGCGGCCCGCCCGGCAACGTGCGCTTTGAAGTCACTGACAAGAGCCTCGACTTCCTCGGCTTCAAAACGCTGCGCGATC
>Ga0206986_1083_pt1 | contig 14181 bp, 12 predicted proteins | sample Alteio_BWMinCont_14_FD_153277 | JGI IMG/M metagenome (GOLD analysis project Ga0206986, IMG submission 153277) | Enriched cells from forest soil in Barre Woods Harvard Forest LTER site, Petersham, Massachusetts, United States -... | ecosystem: Environmental > Terrestrial > Soil > Temperate forest >... | reverse complement strand
CAAGCGCGGCATCGAAACCGCCGTGGAAACGGCCGCTCAGGAAATCAAGAGGCTACATAAGGATGTGAAGGGCGACATGATCGCCCAGGTGGGCACCATCAGTGCGAACACCGATAAACAGGTGGGTAGCCTGATTGCGGAAGCGATGACCAAGGTTGGTAAGGATGGCGTGATTACCGTCGAAGAATCAAAGACCATGGAGACCACCCTCGAAGTGGTCGAAGGTATGCAATTCGATCGTGGCTACCTTTCGCCGTATTTCGTGACCGATCCGGAGCGAATGGAGTGCGCGCTTCAGGATGTCCATATTCTCATCCACGAGAAGAAGATCAGTTCGATGAAGGAGCTATTGCCGGTGCTAGAGCAGATATCTAAAATTGGCAAACCGCTGCTGATTATCGCGGAGGACATAGAAGGCGAAGCCCTCGCAACGCTCGTTGTGAACAAACTGCGCGGCACGCTCGAGTGCACCGCCGTGAAGGCACCAGGCTTCGGAGATCGTCGCAAGGAGATGTTGGAGGACATTGCCATATTGACGGGCGGCAAAGCGATCACCGAGGACCTGGGCATCAAGCTCGAAAACCTAAAAATCGAAGATTTAGGCCACGCGAAGAAGGTATCCATCGACAAGGACAACACGACTATCGTTGAAGGTGCAGGCAAAGCCAGCGCAATTGAAGGACGCATCAAACAGCTCCGTACCCAGGTCGAGGAAGCCACCTCAGACTACGACCGTGAAAAGCTGCAGGAACGGCTGGCAAAATTGGTCGGCGGTGTTGCGGTGATCAAAATAGGTGCAGCCACCGAGAGCGAGCTGAAGGAGAAAAAGGCTCGCGTCGAGGATGCCATGCACGCCACACGAGCCGCAGTGGAAGAAGGCATCGTCCCCGGTGGCGGGGTGGCCCTTCTTCGTTGCATCCCGGCACTGGAGAAGCTAAAGCTCCCCGGCGATGAAGCCCTTGGAGTGAACATCGTGAAGAGAGCCCTCGAAGAGCCTACCCGACAGATTGCGATTAACGCCGGACATGAAGGGGCGATCATCGTTGCACGTGTTCGCGACTCGAAGGATGAGAGCTTTGGGTTCAACGCACAGACTGGCGAGTTTGGAGACATGATCAAATTAGGTGTCATTGATCCCGCGAAAGTTACGCGGCTGGCACTGCAAAACGCCGCGTCTATCGCTGCCCTGATGCTGACCACAGAAGCCTTAATAGCCGACACGAAGGCAGAGGAAGAGGTCGCCGCCTAATAGGGAATCTCCAAGAGGGCCGGCAAACAAGGGCCGAATGACAAAGTCTAACTCATCCGGCCCCTTGTTATCTTCCTGAACTGTGTTCTTGCTTCGCTTCTGTTTTGCTTATTCAACTTGCTGAGCCAGTGCTCCGGCCGTTAGCCCATTTTGTTCCGAAGGTCGGAGTTTTTCCGTGTGACAAGGAGTGCTTTGGTCGTGATGTTGCACTTTTCGATTGCGACGACGGATGAGGACCTTCGCAATCATCGCGGGTGGACCTATGGAAGACGACGTGAATTCAGCCGTGAGAATGCTCCACACGCAAGGCCATGCCGTGCGTCCATTCGTCCGTTACGGGATCTTATGGTTTGAAATTGACGGTAACGTCTTGGCTACTCGACAGGAACTGCTGGAACTGGCTGACGGTGTGTACTCGTTCACGGAGTTGCTGGAACTATTAGCTCGAAGGCGCACTGAAGAACGAGGTAGACCCTAGCTGCTCTTGCCGCTAGGTGCTTTAGGGTCGCCCAGTTTCCGGAGTCCGACGTTGGCGGCGGACCGCTTGCGGTGCTTGAGGGTGTTCATCTGATTCGCGTCTTTCCTTCTGGGCTTCTGGGGCCGGTGCTCTTCGTCCAGCGGTCCGGAGCAACCGCAGCCCTTTCCCGGATCTAACAACGGTCATGATCCGCTTGACGGACGGCGGAAACGAGAATACGCTTCTTCTGAGACTGAGAAGGATAGGATCCCCCACACACTACGGGGCCGGATGGAAATCATCTCTGCGTTCGGCCCCGTGCTCTCCCTTCACTGCTACCCCGAGTGAGCCTTCGCAGGCCCGGAATGTCCAAAGAGATAGCAATGGTGGCCTAGCAAACATAGGGACAACCCCGCGACAACGACCAGGTTGGGGCGCAGTCGGGGCGGGCGCGAATCGCTCTACGTTCCCGCCCCGCTGCTTTTTCCGACCACTTAGGCTGCGTTGGACTCGATGCGAACTCCTTTGGCGTGGGCTGCCTTGGGCAATTCGATATTCAAAATGCCATCTGCCAAGGTCGCGCTCACCTTCGACGTGTCAACCTCCGCCGGCAGGTCAACTACCCGTAGGATCTCCTTCGCGCACCGATCGGAGTAGATCGTCTTGCCCTTCTTGCGCTCTTCCTGGGCTTCGTTTTTGCCGGTGATCGCCAGCCTTTGCGGTTCAACATTGATCTTGAGTTCCTTGGCGCTGAACCCCGGTACCTCTGCCCGAACGGTTAGGCTGCCATCGGATTCTGTCATTTCCAGGTGTACGGGGTGCAGCAGTTCGGACTCGGCACGGAGCCAATCCTCCAAGTCGTGACCGAGCTTGCCATTATTGTCAAAGATCTCGAATGCTCTGCGAGCGATCGAGTCGCGGGATTGCTGGATCCGGTTGAGGACATCGCCAGTGACGGACTGTTTGACGAATACAGGCGCCGTGGCCTGCTGTAGTGCCATTGCTGCTTGCGGACTCATCTGTGTTCCCCCTTGATTTTGGTTTTCCCCGACGACACCACGACTGCCAGTTAGATTTCGATGCCGACACACGTAGCGTCGTACTCGAACTGCGGAATGTAAGTCTTGTGGCAGAGAAACCGTCGCCCATGGCGGGCGCGGCGGAAGGTGTGTGGCTAGACCATGAAAGTATACACCTGTCTACCACCGACCGTACGATCGCTGGGTCGTGATCGCGAGGACGTTTTCCCTGAGCGGACCACAACTGGGCATGGGAAAGCTTGAGATCGTGCGGGAGGCTTTCCTTTGCGCCTACAGTTTGGCATTCTCAACAGCTGAGAGCTTTCGGCCACCGATCGTATATCACTTACATGTGCGATAATGCCGGCTACATGCGGATGTTCATCGAGGTCACACGAGGCCGCTGCCTGACCAAGGTTGGCCCTCGGACAGCGACGAGCTTGAATCCGAGCGGTCTAGTTCCGGCGCGTTGGCGCGCGCTGTATCGCTTGAACCATTTGATGCTGTTGGCCTCCGTGGGGTGGTAGTTCTGATCCTGGTGGGCGGATTGATCTATTTCAACAGGACGGAATCGACCTTAGGGGACGTGGTCTAACCGATGGGCGATGTGGTTATCCAAGCTGTGGGGCTCGGAAAGCGCTACGCGATCGGCGAGCGCGCGCGGTATCTGGCGCTCCGCGACGTTCTCGGGAACGCCATGAAGGCCTCCATGAGGCTTTTCGGATCGAACCAGCGAAACGGCGGCAGTCGCAGCCGCGAGCAGATGTGGGCGCTTCGCGACGTCTCCTTCGAGATTGAGCAGGGTGAGATCGTCGGCCTAATTGGCCGTAACGGGGCCGGCAAGACAACGCTTCTCAAGATCCTCTCGCGGGTAACACGTCCTACCGTCGGCTTCGCCGAGGTTCACGGGCGCATGGGCAGCCTGCTAGAGGTCGGCACGGGTTTCCATCCTGAGCTTACCGGCCGCGAGAACGTCTTCCTGAGCGGAGCCATTCTGGGCATGGGAAAGCATGAAATCTTGAGGAAGTTTGACAAGATTGTTGCATTTGCCGAAGTGGAGCAATTCATCGACACGCCGCTCAAACATTTCAGTACGGGCATGCAGATGCGTCTAGCCTTCGCGGTGGCTGCCCAGCTCGAGCCCGAAATTCTGTTGGTGGACGAGGTATTGGCGGTGGGCGATCTGGAGTTCCAGAAGAAGTGCCTTGGGAAAATGAGCGAGGTGTCCAAGGGTGGTCGCACCATCGTGTTCGTAAGTCACCAGATGGGCCAGATCCGGCGCCTCTGCGAACGCGTGATCTGGGTCGACCGCGGCGTCATCAAGCTGGACGGCCCGACGCTCGATGTCGTGTCAGCCTACGAAAGGGCTTTCACGGAGCGTGCGGAGATGAATGCACAAGAGGGGATTTCCGGTCAGGGAATACAGTTCCTCAAATGGGAGTTGGTCGTTGAGGATGGTGCGCCAGCAAACGTTCTCCAGAATTTTGATCCGGTTTTCTTCCGTGTGGTGGTCCACTTGCCGGAACAAATTCTGAAGGGAAACTATGCAATCCTACTGTTCGACGATGCCGGACGGATCATCTGGCATGGGAATTTCGAACTGTCCGGACTAGAACCCGGCACCTTTGAGTTTCTCCATCGTCTCCCCACGCTCCCGATCAAGCCGGGTGCCTATCGCTGGAAAGCCGGAGTTTACGACGGCCATCAATGGACGGATGGGTGGTGGGCGCTTCCCGAGATGGTGGTGGGAACCAAGCCCATGACAAACACTGGGGACGAGTTCCAAGGCATCCTAAATCTTCCTTGCGAACTGGAGGTCCGAGCGGTCGATCCTTCTCGAAAATGACGGGGTGGAGGCAAGCATCATAGACCTGTGAGCAAAGTGCAAGACCTTCGATCGCAATTATTGCCGAGCAACTCTTGCAACATAAAGGATCTGCGCTCCAAATAAGCCCGGGACCAACCGGGAGGCCAATGGATCGAGGAACCGGGCGATCGCGGGTAGCAAACGCCTGACATACGGAAGAGGGAGGTCGCCGTCCCCGAGGGTCGACACGATCTCAAGCCCGTTGGAGCGCAAGAGCTCCATTCCACTGCGAAATGTGTAAAAGCGCACGTGCGTTTCGTCCATAATTCCGGTGGTCTCGTATTCAAACTCGCCGAAGAGGAACCTGATGCGCAGTCTCCAGTAAAGCACATTTGGCAGGGCAACGATGATGCGGCCGTCAGGACGGAGCAGCCGGCGAGCGTCACGAAGGGCAACGTCTGGATGAAGCAGATGCTCGAGCACGTGCGAAAAGACAACGAGGTCGAAAGGCCCGCCAGCCTCTTGCGGAATGCCCGAGTTCAGATCACCCAACCGAACAGCCTCGCAACATTCCGATGCCATCCCCATTTCGCGAGGACTCACCGTTATTCCGGTCACACGCCAGCCCATTTGGCGCAACCCGCGAGCGTTGCCCCCTGTTCCACAGCCACAGTCCAGAGCGGCGCCCGGAGACAAGGGGGCTATCAGCTGCAGGAGAGCCTGATTGCTGCCCTCATAGATTCGCTCGCGACAAACTGGAGGCATCAATACCTTAGCCAAGGTTCCTAAACCAGTCTTCGGGACGATCCAGGGTTACAAGCGCTGCGCTCAACCTCCGGAGTATCCTTTACCATTACGTCCCTGGTTTAGTGCCGACCTCTTCTCGAATCTCGGCAGTTCGAGGCCGAAACGCCGGATCGAGAAAAAAGCCCTCGCCCGGTTGATTGGAGCTCCAGACCCGATTGGAACGCCGGAACTGAAGAGCGTGTGGCAATCGCTTAACGGTCAACCAAAGCGATTCGAGGTCAAGAAGAGCGAGCCTAAATCGGTACCTGATCGAGTTCCTCAGGAATCGGTCAAGTCTGGCCAATACAGTGAGCAAGACGGATCTCCATCGAAAATACTTCGCAGCCACCATGATGCAATTCGAAGAGCCCCATACATAGCGCCTCTTGTCCACAGTGGATTTCACTGCGGAAAGGGTCTTTGCATTCGACATCCCCACCGCATGAAAAACTCTTGCCTCTGGCACCGTTACGCAACGCCAGCCCCTCTGCCAGGCGCGGACGCAGAGATCTGCATCCTCGAAGTCAAGAAAAAACGACGTGTCCCAACCACCAATCTCTTCGTATACGGACCGGTCGATCATCATCGCGCCTGCGCAAGCCATTGCAGTCGGCTCGCCGCTCGCGATGCAGGGCGATTGTTCAAACTTCCAGGTCGGCAGCACCGAACCCGGATCCCACTTGCGTACCAATTGCGTGCCCATGTGAATTACCTTCGCCCCGTGATAATCCCACTGCCAAGGATCGGCAATTCCGATTCGGCGCTCCCGCGATATCTGTTTCTCGAGGTTATGGAGGCAGTCTGGATCGAACCACATGTCTTCGTTGCAAAAGAACAGATTCCCGCACGCTGCTTTCGGAACTCCTGCAGCGTAACCAGCCACTAGGCCCAGCTCAGGAGGCGCTTGTACAACGGTAATATCCGAGCGTTGAGTCAGAATTTGCAACGATCCGTCCGTGCTATGCCGATCAACAACAATTATCTCGAGGGTCACGCCGCGCTGGGCGCGGAGTGAACTGAGCAGTTTTGGAAGGAACTGCTCACCATTGAAATTATTCGCGATTACAGAGACTGACATTGTGAGGCGGGGTTGTGGCCATCTTTGGCTACATGGACCATGACGCCGGCAGCCCCTTTCGAACCTCGATGTTCTGGAATGTTACCGGCTCCGATTTTGGAGAGTTCCTGACCCAGGCGGCCATGCGCTTCAGCCCTTCTTCGAGGTCTACGGACTGTGCCTGCCCGAACACGCGTTTCACGCGCGAGTGGTCGGAAAACGCATGAATGACCTCGTTACGTGCGTCGAGGTGCACGACCTTGCAAGGTCTCTCCATGGCGCTTGCCACGCATTCGGCGAGACGAAGCACGGTGTACGGTTCTTCCGCCCCGAGGTTGAACACGCAATTCCGCGCCTCCTTGACCAGCGGTGACCTCGCGATCACCGGCGCAACATCATCGATGTAGGAAAATGCGCGGGTCTGAAGGCCATCTCCGAAAATCGTCATGGACTCGTTCCGCAACAACTGGCTCATGAAAATTCCTATGACGTTGCGATAACGGTCCGCGATGTTTTGCCTGGGACCGTAGACGTTGTGTGGGCGAAAAATGATGTACTCCAGCCCGAACATTTCGTGCGCTGCCTTTAGATCTAGCTCGACGGCGAGCTTCGAAATCCCGTATGGATCCTCTGGGCTCGGAGACAAGTCTTCGGTCATGGGCAGTTGGTTCTTGCCATAAACGGCAATCGACGATGTGAAGACGAAGGTCTTGACCTCATGGATCACGCTTTGATTGATCAGATTTACGCTCGCTCCCAGGTTGGTCTCATAGTTGTAGCGGCGGATAAAGTGCGAGAGCCCTTCCGCCGCGTAGGCCGCGATGTGGTAAACGTGATCGATGGGGCCGTGGTTCCACAACTGCTTTACATAATCTTCGTTTCGAAGATCACCCTCAACCCAACGGGCACCTGCTGGAACATTTTGACGGTAACCGCCAGAGAGATCATCGGTGGCTACCACGTCGAAGCCTAGTTTCAGGCAATGCTCGGCTACGTGGGACCCAATAAATCCAGCAGCGCCAGTAACTAAAACCCGTTCTTTATGCATTATTATAGTCGGCTCGGCCCGTACTTGGCAGCTTTAGGATCGCCTTCGTTGAAAGGCTCAAGCTTGGCATAGTCTCATATTCTAAGGGCTCGGCCTTCTTCTTTGAGCGGCTGGCACCATGACGGCCTATCTTCATGCCCTCCAAGCAGTTCTAGAAGAGCCCGAGCATGGTCATTCTAACAAATCTGGTCCCTTCGTGACTGCAGCGGCGCGCTCGCCTGCTGTACCGTGCCGTCCGGCGCCGTCGGCTTCTACGTTTTTGGGGAGCCCGTCATGTCCACATATGCTGAAAACGCAAGGAAAGATTGGTGATAAAATCCAGAGACTGATGGTCAACCGTCGAGGACTAGTGTATAGGCGTTCTCCCCAGGGCGAGTGTAAAAAGCCATGAACGTGACGAGCGGAAATAACTTTATCTTCAGACCATTCATGCTCTCCCCCGATCGTATCCGTGTCCCTTGGGTGTACGGTCGCCTCCGCCATCCTCTTTTTGCTTGGTTGGGGCTGCGTCCTATCTTTGCCCAGCACACACAGGCTGAGCACCAAGCTCTGCAGCACTGGGTACGCGGGCGCCGTCAAGTCGTAGAGATTGGAGTGGCAGAGGGGGCTTCCGCACTTGCGCTGAGAGAAGCAATGGCGGATGATGGCGTGCTTCATCTCATCGATCCCTTTCACCGGAGCCGCCTGAAGTGGATCAATGCAGTACGGCGAGCTGCAAATGCTGCAGTGGCACAGAGTCGGCGCGCAAATGTTGTGTGGATTACACAATTTAGCCACGAGGCAGCTCGGGATTGGACCCAAACGATCGACTTCTTATTTCTCGACGGTGACCACAGTGAGGACGCGGTTTGGCAGGACTGGGAAACCTGGCACCGTTTTGTCGCTCCTGGCGGCTGTGTCGCTTTTCACGACGCGCGGGAATTCCCAAACGGATGGCCGACGGCGACGGACGGTCCTGTCCGGGTAGTGAATGCGCTTTTTCGCGAACAAGCCTATCCCGGTTGGACCATTGAGGCGGAAATACATTCTCTGGTAGTTGTGAGACGCAATAATTGATGTGGCAAATCTTATCCACCTTCGGAAACCGGCGATTTTGAAACTTGCTAAAGTCAATTCGCTGGATCAAGATCTTCCATTTGTGGACATATGCAATTGAGGACGGCGCCGTCGAACGTTCGCGGGGCCGGAAAAGACGCCCATCTTCAAGCGGCGGTGCCATGGCCCGACGGATTTTCATTCTGACCACGGAATCGCCCGAGCGAGGCGGCGGCGGGATGGAACATTTTGTCCGCGAACTGGCAAAGGGTCTCATCGGAAATGGCTATCTGGTTCAGATCTTCCACCAGGAAAACTGCCTGCCCGCCGGACTGCGCTCGCCGTCGAACCGGTTTGCAATCTATGTGGCGAACGCTCTCTTAGGTTTTTATGTCGGCAGGTGCGCGGAGAGATCTCTAAACGAGGAAGTCGCCGCTGTGATTTCGAATTCCACGGTCGGCTGGTACAGGTTGAAAGGCCTCACTAGCACCACAAAGAACCTTCACTTTTGTCACGGAACCTATCGAGGCCAAGCCGAGGCGGGGCGGCCTGTCATCAGCCGCCGAGGGTACCTCAAGATGAAGTGGTGGGACTCCATGGTTCTGGAACGTGCCGGCTGCCGCGGCAAACTGGTGCTATGCAATTCAGACCAGACGCGGGAAGAGGTGAAACGTTTCTTTGGTTATGACGGCGTTACCATCTGGTGCCCGCTCGATACGGTACATTTTCGCCCGATAGAGCGTTCGACTTGTCGCTCCGCAATTGATTTATCTGGAGATCGCCCCGTTGGATTATTCGTGGGTAGTATACAACCCCTAAAAAACTTCGCTTTAGCGCGCGAGCTAATCAATACTCTGCCGCAAATCAGATGGATCCTAGCACTGCGGGGCGAAGTGCCGGCTGAGTTTATTGGAAATCCCAGCGTAAGAGTTTTCCAGAATGCATCCCAGGAGCAGTTGCCGTTGCTGTACGGTGCGGCGGACTTTTCAGTTTGTCCCTCACTATCCGAACCGTTCGGGTTAGTTGTCGCAGAGAGTTTAGCTTGTGGTACGCCGGTCATTGCCTCACCGGGCGGAGCCAGCCGTTTATTCCTGCGGGAGGAGCCACTCGATCGCCTGTTGATTCCGGATCCCAACTCTGCTGAGAAGTTTCGCTCAGCGATTTGGGAAATCGTCTCTGACCCGGCATATTTTCGGCGGGTGATTCTCGACCGAGTACGCCCGCAACTGGAAGAACTGATGGCGCCAGCGAATTGGTTCCGTCGATTTTGTAAGATCGCGTCGTTGTGATTGCGTGCGGCGAGGATAGAGAGGTCTATTCGTCCCTGTGAGCATCAAGACGTCCGTTATCATCTGTGCTTATAACTACGACCGGTTTCTTCCGCGCTGTCTTGAAAGCGTGCTTTCGCAAACCCGCCGAAGCGACGAAATCATCGTCGTCGACGATGGCTCGACCGACCAAACATCAGACATCGTCTCTTGTTTCCCATCCGTGCGCTATATACGTCAGGAAAATGCGGGCAAGGCCGCAGCGTTTAACCGAGGGTTTGCTGCTTCGGAGGGAGATTTGATTTGCCATTTGGACGCAGATGACTATTGGTTGCCCGACAAACTAAGACGTGTCACGGAGGTGCTGTCGCAAGATCGTGAAGTGGCCGGACTCGTTCATGAGGCGTTCATTGTTGATGGCAGGGGGAATTACTTGTATGGAAGCGAGCGCGAGCGGGAAAGCAAAGCCCTGAATCGGAACCTTTCATTTAGAGACGTCCTGCAAATGTGTTTCATCTATCGTCCCGGCAATGCTATTGCGGGTAGCCTGGGAGTGACCAACGCGATCTGCGTCTGGAAAGCGGCCGTTGCCGATATCTTCCCTTTGCCCTTAGAACTTGGGCTGGCGGTCGATGGAGCGCTGTTGTTCGGTGCAGCCCGCCGCGGGTTGGTCTACCTTCCGGAAAAGCTATCCGTCTACTGCCATCATGGCGGCAATGCGTTCGTTGGCGCGCCTGGGAGCAGCGGTTCGCAGTGCAGGCTGTTCAAGTGGGTCCCCGGCACCCCTGGGGTCATGTCGCAGCAGGTAGAAAAGTTCACCGAGGCATTAATCCTTGAGACTGAAGTGCAGTCGTCTATGCGCGGGAATGCGAAGCCGCTCCGGACCGCTTACAAAGCTGTTCTGCTTAATATGAAGCTGCTCCAGCTAGGGCTGCTGCCGAATTGGAAGCACCTGGCCACCCCGGTAGGTTGCTTACTTCAATGGGAACGGATACGAAGCGCGCTGTTCCATGATTCGTGATCATTGCCACGGCGGTTTGCGTGCTGGCTGACGCCCGAGATCAATTATTACTCTACACAACGCGTTTGTTAAGATGTGTACGCTCTGCATTCTGGGTTTTTGGCAGAATATCGTACGAACTGGTGCACCGACATTTTGAGTGCCGTGGCGAGGGCTCGTGAAAGTGTCAAAGACCGGCGGCAACGAGGTCAGACGCCAAGATTGGGATGCGAGCATGGAAGGGCGTTTGTGGACGGCGCGGCGAGATTAACCCGACATACCCAACTCAGAAAAGCACAACTCTGTTGATTTCACATGCCAGATAGGCCCCAGCGGTGGATAGCTTTGCTCGGCCGAGGTAGCGGCGCGCCTACCGATGGCCTTGAGGATTATTGCGTTCGTCTCCGGGAGGCACTCAAAAAAAAAGGCACGTCGCTTGAGGTGGTTCGCGTTCCGTTGGCGGAACATGGCTGGCTCCGATCCCTTCGCTGGTTGCGGAAGCGACTTGCCGGGAAGGATGTCAGCGTGGCGCTGCTGCAGTACACCGCCCTTTCATGGTCGCGCTGGGGATTTCCCGCTGGCGTGTTACTTGTGGTTTGGACGCTGAAGAGTTGCGGCTTCCCGGTCATTGTCGTTTTTCACGACACACAGCCGGTCGCCGGCACCAGATTGCGTGATCGCGCACGTCGCCGGATACAGGTCTGGATTATGCGGCGGCTGGTAAGAAGTTCCTTGAAATCTGTTTCCGCTTTGCCGGTAGACCGCCTGACATGGTTGCCGGCGGGCCCCCAAAGGAACAAATTCGCGCTAATCCCCATCGGCAGCAACATGAGCGGAGGGTTGCACCGCAGCGCCGCTTCAGCGCGTAAGGGCAGTCCCAGAATCGTTGTGTTTGGTATAGAGCGGAACCGCATGATGGTCGAGGTGGGGCAAATCGGACGAATCGTTTCTTCCGCTGCGCGAAACGTGGGGCCTGTCCGGCTTGCTGTCTTTGGTCTCGGGGCGCGCGAGGCTGAAGCCGCGCTCCGGAAGAACCTCGAGGGTGCTCCTGTGACTTTGGAAGTCCATGGTATACTCCCACCGAATGAAGTATGCGAGCGGTTGCTCGACTGCTCTGTTCAGATGTTCGTCCGGTCCGGGATATCAGCGTGTCGCGGCAGTGTTGTCGCCGGGATCTGTTGTGGGTTGGCAGTCGTGGGGTGGGAAGATTGGGATACGGCGTATCCTATCACCGAGGCGGGTTTGCGAACCGCCCCTTTCGGCGACGAAGTGGCGCTCATAAAAGAACTGAGTTCTGTGCTTATCCATGAAGCGATTCGCTTGCAACTTACTGTGAGGAGTTCGGAGGCGGCGCGGGAGTATTTTTCCTGGGATAGGGTCGCCGCGAGGTTCCAGGCGGAGTTTGAGACCTTGGTCGATTTCGCATTGGACCGCCGGTATTCGAAGTAGGATTGATCCCCGTCCTTCCACACGATAACATGCCGTTCTTTTCAGTCTGCGTCCCACAATACAACCGCACGTCATTTCTCATGGAAGCATGCCGGTGTTTGAAGCTGCAGACTTGTCAAGATTTTGAAATCTGCATCTCGGATGACTGCTCGACTGATGGTCGAAGCGAAGAGTTGCAGCAACTCCTTCGGGAATCGCAGATTCCTTTTTCGTATCGCAGACAGGAAAAGAATCGCCGTTATGACGGCAACCTTCGTACCGCCATAGGCTTGGCTTCCGGGGAGTACTGCCTACTTATGGGGAATGACGATTGCTTGGCGGAAGACACGACTCTGGAGTCGCTTCGTGCCATTCTTAGAAGTCATCCCCAAACCGGCGTGGCGATCACCAATTTCAAAGACTTCGCCTCAGGACGAATCACTCGGCGGATCGTTCGGACCAGCAATCTCGGGGGTGGGCCACGGGTTGCTGTGCGCAGCTTCCGGAACGTTAGCTTCGTCAGCGGCGTATTCTTTCGCAGAGATCGTGCTCAGGCTCACGCAACCGATCGCTGGGACGGCAGTGAAATGTATCAAATGTATATCGCGAGCCGGATTATCGCCGAAGGGTATGATTTGCTGGAATTGGACACGGTCGCCGTGCGCAAGGACATGGCGATTCCAGGTGAATCCGTCGATACTTATGCAAATCGGCCGCGCCTCGACCCGTGCCCGATTGTAGAGCGGAAAACGACTCTGTTGCAGCTTGGCGCACTGGTTTCGGACGCCATCCGGCCTTATGCGGGGAAGCTGTTGGCTTGGTACGAGGTCCAGATACTGTTACAAGTTCTTTTGTTTACCTACCCTTTTTGTGTTCTGGAGGCTCGCCGCGCTCAATCCTGGAAGTATGCTGTGGGAAGTTGTCTCGGCATGCGGCCGAAAAACTTGTTTTCCCAAATGCATTTCCGGCCTCTTCAAAGATGGTTTCTAAGAGGTGTCTTTTTCGCCGTGACTTGCGCGGCGCTGGTGGTGCCGATCTCTTTCTTCGATGCATGTCAGCCGAAACTGTTCGCAATCTCGAAATCGATCCTCCGGCGCGTCTGAAAGGCCAACTGGAGTCAATCCCTGACGAAACTCTCTACCTGATTAGGTGGGGCAACCATCAGAAGCGGTCTTGCAGAGTGTATTTACGGTATCAACGACTGACAACCCAAGTTCAAACTGCTGCCCATGGAATTAGGAATCGTAGTTCCCAGTGGCAAGGGCTTTCACGCTTTCAGACATGCCTCAGCGACCATAACGGACAGGTTCGGAACTCCGCTTAAGATACGGCACGAACGGTTGGCGCATCACTCAGACCATATATCCGCCCGTTTTCAGCGAGGATGTAAGGTTGCGGCTCAATTAAGCTCCAACCTCCTGTGCAATTCCTTTCCGGAACACCATATACCATGTGTCTCCCAAGGATCGCAATACCCCCAATCTTCCCTCGGCACGCTCATACATGCGATAAAGGCGCCGCCGAAAAGATCTGGACGAGGCTCCCCTGTAGCCCGAGTTATTAGATTCCAGAATACAGCGCTCAAGAGCGAACCCCAATTTCAACATGGCCGCTTCGATCTCCAGGGGTGTATAGAGCCGGATGTGTGGGAATATCCCTTTTGCGGTCGGATATTCATTTGGCATGCTCAGTATACTTTTGCCTTTCAGGAGTAGCAAACGGTTCTCAAGAGATGCCTGATTGGGAGAAGACATAATAAGTAAGCCGCCGGCACACATCACGCGAGCCATCTCAGAGAGGACAAAGTTAAGCCGCTCTACTGGCAGATGTTCGATGACTTCTGAAAAAGTAACAACCGAAAAATAATGATCTGGAAAGGGCAGGCGCTCCACGGTGATGTTCGCGGCTGACAATTCACAATTGTAATGACGAATTGTTCGCAGGAAGTCTTCTCGGCCAAAATAACGTCGATCAGGATGTTCTGTGGCTGTCCATCGAATATGCGGTATGAGTTTTGCCAGGGGGAA
>Ga0206986_1081_pt1 | contig 14292 bp, 11 predicted proteins | sample Alteio_BWMinCont_14_FD_153277 | JGI IMG/M metagenome (GOLD analysis project Ga0206986, IMG submission 153277) | Enriched cells from forest soil in Barre Woods Harvard Forest LTER site, Petersham, Massachusetts, United States -... | ecosystem: Environmental > Terrestrial > Soil > Temperate forest >... | reverse complement strand
GCGAAGGACTATACCCTTTCTCAAGACCTTCTGAAAGAAAATGAATCATGGGGTCCATATCCTCAGGGATGCAAGCACCATAGTGATCACGATAAAACTGAGGATCAAACCAGTTAGCTGGCTGCTTGCCTTGCTTACTGCCACAAGTTAAATAATGGACAAGCGGGTCAGTGACAGTGGCAGCTTCTTCTTTATCCAGCTGAGACAGATAAAAGAGTGGGTTAAAGACAGAGTTTGGGCGTCGCCCCTCTTTTGCGCCATGTAAAACATAATGGAGCAAAGGGTTCATTTTGCTTGCAGCAATATCAGGATAGACGTAGTAGTAATAGCGATGGTCAAAAGAACGGCTAGGGGATCTGCCCTCCTGATAGCCAAAAGCGGCATAGTGAAAGAGAGGATTTTGACCACTTTTAGCTACATCAAGATTGTTTTCCAAATAATAATCAGAATCAAAGAGAGGATGCGGTTTGCGCCCTGCAAGACCACCAATATTGAGAAAGTGCACTAGCGGATTTAAAGGTGAATCGCAGACATCCGGGTAAGTATTTTTATAAAAAGCTGTATCAAAAAGAGGATGCGGGTTGCAATTCATTGCCGCTCCCTCAGTGAGATAATGGATGAGCGGATTTTTGTCTTTAATCAGCTTGCCATATTGCTGACGATAGAATGTCATATCAAAGAGAGGATGCGGATTGGTGTTTGCGTATGCTCCTTGCTCAAGAAAATGAATGACAGGATCTATGTCAATATCACCAACCATATGCAAATAGCGCTTAGGGAAAAAGATCCCTGAGCGCATAATCAGACGATATTCGCTAATAAGCCTTGTGAAGGCGCGAGAAAGACCGCGAGCAACACCATGCATGTGCTTGATGGATTTAGAAAAATCACCTGTTTCCACTATGTTCTTTAACTCAAAATAATCTACCAGCCCATGGCCCGCCCAATCATACTACGCACTGTCATATAATGGGGTAGTTTTATTCCCTGAATATTTTACCAACACCGTCAGGCAACAATCTCAACTGGGGCAAACTGCTGTATTTATTTAACTCTGTTTGATCATGTACCTCAATATTGCCATTCTTTGTGTTGCCGAAGAAGTAATAAAGACAACCCAGCGGCAATGCAAGTCATAAAATCGTTCTAAGAAAGAACCATCATTGCCTGCCCAGGCTGAAATAACTGGTGCGCCAATTACTGCCACTGCCTGGTATTTTGCTAGAAGATCCCGATTTGTCTTTAACGTGCGCAGAGTTCTCTTATTAATGCCGGACCACTGAGCGTATCGCTCAATAAAAAAAGATCTTTGCTCATTGGTTAGCCATACTACTGCCGGTAGGAGCAACAACAAAATACTTGGCAAAAACCACTGCCTGATTTGTAGGGGCATGGCACCGCCATGCCCTTCTAAAACATTCTCTAAAACCAAACAACTTCCACATTGCCAAGCAATCCAATTAAGAGAATAATATTGATAAATATGATTGGGCAGAAGCGTAAAAGGAGCGACCAGACTAATTATCAGGATTTGCAAAAACACTAAGCGCGACCAAGAACTAGTTCTAAAAAAAAGCCCCAACCCAAAAGAAGCAATCTGCACAGCTAGGGTAATTAATGACCCTGGGGTGCTGCCTAGGTAATTCCAGGCTGTCTTAAGGATGCTGTGCCAGCTGGTTACTATTCGGTACGGAAAAGCCTGTCCGGATAAAAAGACACTATTCAATACCAGTCTTTGCTCGACAAAAATACAAACACCTAAAAAGAGAACAAGACACAGAGCCAGCCGCGCTCTTCCTTTAACCGATTGGTTCTTAGCTCCAGCAAAATACAAACAAAGAAGAAAGATGGGCAAGAAAAAATCTTCTTTGGACGAAAGGCTCAATAAGGTCAAAAACACCCCAGCAATAAACGCGCCTTTGTGCCAATTAGCTTGGTTGAAGCTGCGCAGAAAGCTATACATGGCGCCAACTCCAAAGAGCCCAGAAAGCATGTTGGCGACAATGCCTGTGTATTGATAGTACCAACAAAAGTATTCCCAACTGATTGTGCAAACTGCAGCAAAAAGAACCAGAATCAATCGAGGACGTTTTACTTCTAAAAATTCAACTAAAAAAGAGAAAACGAGGGCGATATAAGCAATTGTCATCAAGCTCATTGCTATAAAATAAGCCTTGCTGCCACAGGCGCTCAAGCAAGACATGACGACATAAGTTACTGGTCGGATGGCAGACCATTTGAAGTGACTAAGGGTGTAGCCAAGTACTTGGTAATCATCCATTTGAACAGGAACAGCAGCAAATGGATGGCCATTTGCAATCAGTACCTGAATGATAAAGAATACGATCCACAAAATACCCGTAAAACGCAGAAAGGAACTGTGATACAAGCGAGAAAAGAATATTGCCAGTTTCTAAGCCTCAGGTGAAAATTTGTCAATCAAGATAAGCACAAGTTTAACCGTTTTTGCTGCAAAAGTTATTTTATTGCTTTCCAAAGTCTCTAATTCTGTCATAATCAAAAGTTCTATTTTGTTAGGGCATTATTTATTTTAGAGTAACACTAAAATTTACGGCTCTAAAATATGAGTTATGGAAGTTAAAACTAGTAATAACAATTTGTCCTGGACCGGTGAACGATTTATCCCGGGAGTGGAAGGTTCCATAGAAATGGAACACCTTCATCGATATTGGTCGGTGGTTAAACTTTGTCAGGGGAAAGATGTTCTTGATATTGCTTGCGGTGAAGGATATGGCAGCTACACCCTTGCTCAGGTTGCTAGATCAGTGATTGGAGTGGATGTTGCTAGGCAAGCAGTTGAACATGCCCAGCAAAAATATAAAGGAGCTGGGCTGAGTTTTCTGGAAGGCAGTTGCCAGAGTATTCCTGCCCCACCCCACTCATTTGATGTAGTGGTTAGTTTTGAGACACTTGAGCATATTGTTGAGCATGAAGAATTTATGCAGGAGATCAAGCGCGTGCTTAGATCTGACGGACTTTTGATCATCTCCACGCCGGATAAACACATTTATTCTGATATCACCAATTATAAAAACGAATTTCACGTTAGAGAATTGTATGAACAACAATTTGATCAATTACTAAAAGAAAAATTCAAGCATGTGGAAATCTTATGGCAGGAAGTTCTTTCCGGTTCTTTTCTCATGAAAGAAGGTGCTTCAGAAAAGCGTTCTGTCTTGCTTTACGAACAAGAAGATAAAGAGCTGTGCCAACTAAACAGAGTGCGCAAGTCTCCTTATATGGTAGCGTTAGCCTCCGATCATACTTTGCCAGAACTGGATGAAAGCGTTTTAGTTATTCCACCTGAGCTAGGCAATCATCTCCTCAATATGAACAAAGATTTGCCAGCAGCCCTGAAGTCTGTCAATGAACTTAAGCGAGAGAAGATACGACTTGAAGGTGTTCTCAATGAGAAAGAGGAGATTATTCAAAGACTTGAGCAAGAGAAAAGCAACCTGCAAGAAGAGAAAGATAGCTTGCAGGATAAATTACACTTCAAGCAAGGAGTAATAAATAGATTAGCCAATGAACGCACCCAGATAAGCGGAGTTCCTCCAAGCGCTGTTTTGCCGTCAAAGATTGGCAAATCATCTAAACAATCTGTCCAGGCAAAAAGAGCAATTCAACCGAACGAGCATTTTTCTTTGCCGACTGAAGTGAAAGAAGTTCATCATCGTATTAAAGAATCCGGGCTCTTCGATGCTGAATTTTATCGGGCTAAGTATCCTGACGTTCAAGGGACAGACGATAATGCCCTCATTCACTTTATTCTGCACGGCTATAAGGAAAGACGACAACCGCATCCTTTGTTTGATCCTGGTTTTTATTTAAAAAAATATCCTCAAGTGCATGACTCAGGACAAAATTATTTATGTCATTTTCTTGCCCACGGCAACAGTGGTGATTTTCAGCCCCATCCAGTATTCGATCCGTCTTTTTATCTAGAAAATTATCCAGAGGTTCAAGCTGCCGGCAAAAACCCCCTTTGTCACTTCCTTGCCTTTGGAGGAGTTGAAGAAAGAAATCCTCATCCTTTCTTCAGCACGTCGTTTTATCTCAAAGAATATCCAGATGTTGTGATCAATCCATTGATTCATTACATACTATATGGGGCAGCAGAAGGGCGCAATCCCAGCCCCTCATTTGACACCAATTTTTATGTTCAACGTTACAGCGATGTCAAAGAATCAGGTTGCAATCCCCTTGAACATTATATTCTTCATGGGGTAGCAGAGAATAGACGCACACAGCCATTACAGCAGCAAAAGGAAGAATTACAGAAAGGTTTTTTTTTACCCCTGGTGAATCCCCCGTCTACGCGCCCCTAAAGAATCTAATTGTAGGGGCGTCCCAACGAATCGAAGCTGATCCAACACTTGCTAAGAGTAGTGTAGGCGTTTGCGCCGTGGTCTCGGAACGTACAAGGCAAAGCGATCACAGTGATGCTCTACAGATACAATTTCCGAAAAAGAACGAAGCACCAGATGTCTCAATCATCATTCCAGTGTTTGGGCAACTGCAGCACACGCTTCATTGTCTTGAAGCACTTAGCAGGCATGAATCTCATTTTCGCTTTGAAGTCATAGTTGTTGACGATTGCTCGCCGGACGAGACACCGAATGTAGTATCAAAAATTCCCGGGCTTAAATACGCACGCTCCTCTGAAAATCAAGGCTTTATCTTAAGTTGCAATAAAGGCGCCAAGCTGGCTTGCGGCAAATATCTTGTCTTTCTAAACAACGACACTGAAGTTTTACCCAACTGGCTAAATGAACTTATTGAGACTTTCAGCACTCATCCTCAAACTGGTTATGTAGGCTCAAAGCTGCTTTATCCTGATGGCAGTCTGCAGGAAGCCGGTGGTATTATCTGGCAAAATGGCTCAGTCTGGAACTTCGGGCGAGATGGTGATCCGATGAGGCCAGAATTCAATTATGTGCGCAGTGTGGATTTTTGCTCAGGCGCATCAGTTGCTATTCCCAGAAATATTTTTGAAGAGCTGGGCGGCTTTGATCAAGAATACTTACCTGCTTATTGTGAAGATGTTGATCTGGCTTTTAAAATACATTCACTTGGATTAAAAGTGCTCTATCAACCTTTTTCTGAAGTCATCCATCTAGAAGGTGGTACTGGGGGCAAAGATCTTACCCAGGGTGCAAAGGCGTATCAAATACCCAATCTTGAGAAATTGCGCCGGCGCTGGAAAAATGCCATTACTCAGTTTTTACCACCAACCCGCAGCTATAGTAAAAATTGGGATCGCAATATAGCAGGGCGTGCTCTTTTAATCAGTGCTGATACACCAGCGCTTGATCGTGATGCGGGTTCGTCGATCATAATTGATCTCCTGCAGATTCTAAAAGATCTTAACTTCAAATCTACTTTTATTCCAAATAACTTCAAGCAAGCCGGTGAGTATACAACTTATTTGCAAAAACTGGGTGTAGAGTGTTGTTATAGTCCCTATGTCAATTCAGTGGAAGAACATCTGATCAATACCGGAGATGCATACGATGTTATCTTTATTTTTCGGGCCGGTATGTTTGAAAAATATGGGACACTTTTACACAAATACTGTCCAAGCGCCAAAATTATTTTCCATACAGTTGACTTGCATTACCTAAGACTCTTGCGACAAGCTGCTGCTGAGCAAAATGATCAAGTACTAGCTCGCGCACAAGCAACAAAACACATTGAATTGGAAGCCATTAATATTGCCGACCAAAGCATTATCGTGAGCGAAAAAGAATACGAATTACTTAGAAATGAAATTGCCAATCCCAGGCTTTCAGTCATCTCTTTACCAATGGAAATGAACCCAGGCAGCGGTAAACCCTTTGATGAACGGAAGGACATTTTGTTTATTGGTGGCTTTATTCATCAACCAAATATTGATGCTGTTACTTACTTTGTTAGAGATGTGTTTCCCCTTGTACAAAAACGTATTCCCGAAATAAAATTCCATATAGTAGGCAGTGATCCTCCCGAAGTGATTTGCGCTTTGGCTAATGAAAATATCAATGTCGCCGGACATGTGAAAGATTTAAATCCCTACCTACATTCTTGTCGTCTTTCAGTAGCTCCTTTGCGTTATGGAGCAGGGGTAAAAGGCAAAATAGTCACCAGCCTGGCTTCAGGATTGCCCTGTGTAGGCACAAATATAGCTATGGAAGGCATGGGTTTGATTGACAAAGAAAGCTGTTTGATTGCTGACAAGGCAGAGGAAATGGCAGAAATGATTTATTTGCTTTATAGCAATGAACCTCTTTGGCAAAAGCTTTCCGATAATGGTTATCGGGCTGTTCGGGAACATTTTTCCAAAGAGGCTGTCCATAAGAAATGGCTGGAGTTGTTTGAAACACTAGGAATATTGGCGAATCTAAATGTAGTGTAGCCGCTTGCGGCGTGGAGCCATGGCAGCATATTGATCCGGAAAAATAATGTCTAGCATATCAAGTGCTTATAATGATGCAATCCGTGCAAGGAGGAAGAATATGCTCAGTATTAATCAGGCATTTCCCAATTTTCAGTTGAAGAATCAAGATGGGCAAACAAGAACTTTAAAAGACTATGCTGGCAAGTGGCTGGTGCTTTATTTCTATCCTAAAGACGATACGCCAGGCTGCACAATTCAAGGCAAGTCTTTTACATCCAACAAAGAAGAATTTGACAAACATGGTGTCACCGTAGTTGGTGTCAGCAAAGATGATGTAGCATCGCACAAAAACTTTTGCAACAAATTTTCTTTTACAATTGAATTACTCTCCGATCCTCAGGCTGAGCTTATGAAAGCAGCCGGTCTTAGTCAGGGCAATTGGATGGGGGTTCCTTTTTGGGAAAGAACAACTTTTCTAATTGATCCCAAAGGGATTATTCGCAAAACCTATGAGAAGGTCAAACCGGAAGGACACGAAGCAGTTCTGCTCAAAGATATTAAAGAACTGCATATGACGACCGGAACATGTTCTTATTGAATCAAATTAGCTGACCAGGCAAGGCTTGCCCGGACCAATTAAGAACCAATAGAAATACTTGCTAAATGTAGTGCAGGCGCTTGCGCCGTCCCACGAAGCTTGCAGGGATCGGATCCAATTACGCAACTAGGCTGGGATTTTTACCTTCTGCAGCAGCTTTATCGTCTCCCGACAAAAAGCAGGCAAATCTGCTGGTTTGCGTGATGTAACAAGATTGCCGTCCACTACCACTTCGCGATCTACCCACTTAGCGCCAGCGTGAATCAAATCATCTTTGATGTTGATAAAACTAGTGACTGTCTTGCCTTTTACAACGTCAGCCGAAGCCAGCACCCAGCCTGCATGACAAATGGCGGCAACCACATTGCCGGCTTTCATTGTTTTACGGACTATTTCTAAAGCTGCTTCATTGGCGCGAATCTTGTCTGGTGCCCAGCCGCCTGGAATAACAACTGCATCCCAGGATTGTTTGAGAAAATCAGTGCAGTCACCATCTACTTCGATAGGTACACCATATTTGCCTTTGTAATTCTTCTCTCCCAGACCTGCAACTTTCACTGTTGCGCCTGCTTCCTGAAAGCGATAAAGCGGATAAAAAAGTTCTCTATCCTCAAAATCAGGACCTGCCAAAATCAAAATATTCTTGCCGGATAATTCCATAAGCTAAGTACCTCATCTTGTTATTGATTTAGCAATCAAAATAACTATACAAAACAAGCTTTGCAATCATCAAACAAACAAACTGATGTCATGAGCTATTGATCAGCTACCCTGTACCATTCTCGACAATCATCCAAGCATACATATGCCGTATATAAATTCTTCTCAATGTTTACTCTCTGTGAATTAATAGCTAAGCAGCTTACTTATGGGGTAAAGTTGTTTTGAAGAAAAGAGGTGACAATTATGGATCTGTCAGCCAAATCTTATGACAAATCTGGAATTCATTGGATCTGGACAATACTAATTGTCGGTGGTTTTGCCATCGGTAATTCATCAGCTTCTGCTACAGTCATGAGTCAATCTCAATCCGGCAGTGGTGATATTGCTGATTCAATAGGAACATGTCTTTCTGGCATGACTTCTTTAATGCCGTCCTGGTCTTTGCCTTTTGATGGCACGTTGAAAAAGACAGCCGGATTGATAGAAAATTCTTCTGTCAAGCAAGATGCCGAACCAGAATCTAAGTCTCAAAATCCCAAACTCGCCGACAAAAAGCTTATTCAAAAAAGTAATAATTTATCTATGCCGACAGCAGTTACTCTTACCCCCATGCTGTCGACAGCAGAATCTTTCAAGCATACTGCTGATGATGCTGGCACCATAACTGATACCGAGAATAGCTCTGATGGTGAGCAACCTACGGTTAGATCCAAGCGGGACTATCAAGTTCTCAACTTGACACCACTTAGAAAAGACAATATCTAAACTTCGTGCCACGCCGCTTGCGGCGTCCAACGGAGCAATATGGATCCGATGTTGCGTAGGGGCGGATGACAATCCGCCCGTTGGAACTGGAATCACATCACCGAATTCGATCCTCGCTACGAAAAAAGATCAAAAAAAGAAAAAGGTCGAGGAAGCCGTGCGGCCTCCCCGACCTCGTCTGGTTTTACCGAGCGAGCTTGACTGCTCAGTCCCTAGTCAGGCACTAGCTACGGTGCCTTGTCCGGGACATCTTCCTGAGGATTAGGAGGTGGTTTCCTGTCGTCCATGACAACGGGCGGTTCATCAGCAGGAGATCCAGCTGCTGCACCCCCTTCTCCCTGTCTTCTCTCCCATTCTTCAAATGAGGGAACATCGAAAGTGGATGCGAAGATGTCCTTTGCCTTCTCCTTTTCTTCTTCTTCTCCAGGCAAAGCAAGATTGCCCCAGCCATCGAGAATAAGCTCGAACTCAGAAAAGTCAGAATCTTCCTCGTCGGGAGGTGCGTCTTCGAGAGAAAGATCGAAGTCAGAGCCAGAGCCCTCACCATCAGCAGGAGGAAAGTCTTCCAGAGCAAGCTCGCACTCAGAGACACCATCTTCATCTTCTTCATCATCCCCGCCCCCGTCCTCGCCCTCACTCCCACCCTCATCGTCTAAATTAAGTACGAAATCAGTGTCAGGACCACTGGCGGGTGGGACGCTGGATCCTTCAGACCTCCTCTGCTGCTCCTCCTCCTCTCCATCTTCATCGCCTATGGCAAGATCGAAGTCAGAGGACTCAAGATCAGTGTCCGGACCTTCGGTGAGTTCAGCAGGTGCGTCGAAGATGCTCCGTTCTCCTCCTGGCGCAGCTTCTCCTTCCTCACCAACACCTCTGCCATCAAAAGCTATTTGCAGATCGCGTGGAGCGGTGGCTGGTGCCCTGGCAGCAGGTGGCTTGAGTTCTTCATCTTCACCCTCAACTGCATCCTCATCATCGGGGGTGGTTTCTTGCCGAGCTTTAGGTTTGGATAGCTCACGGTCCAGCAGCGCTGTGGTAAATAGTAGAGCTGTAATGCTGGCTACTACTGCTCCAAACCAGGCTCCTGCAGAGCCAAAGCAGTAGTATCCCACTGCCCCTGCGATCAGTCCGGTGATCAGCCAAAGCATCCGGAGCCTGAGTATGGAAATGCTCCCTTGTTTCTCCACGCCGGAGTGGGACACATCCCAAAAACTTTTGATTTCCTCTTCCTCTGGGATTCGCCAATGTCCCCACTCCCATACGATTTTTTCGAAGGTCAGAAGAATTCTGCGCTGCTTCAATCTTGGTCTGAATATAGCCAGCCACATGACGACCACAACAAGAGCTGCGCTGAGAAGGGCAGGCCATCCTCCGAAGAAGAGAATTCCTTCAACGCCTACCTCAATGACAAGCAGGTAGAAAACGAGGACTCCGTATTCAGACGGTGTTCTCTTTGCCATGACTTCCTCCTTGCCCGCAGGCAAAAAACTGGCGCGCGGCTGGCAAAAGCTGCGCGCTAACCTGGATACTTGATTTGCAACGACAAACCGCCCGACACCAAGTCAGGCGGTTCGAATATTCGATCGATTGAGATACATGGTGTACCCCAAGCTCACAAGAGTTTTTGATTTAGCGATCTATTTTGTTTTTGTTTTGCCGAGGGCTCCAGAGATTCGAAGAATTAAATCCACACTTTATCCTTGCATTTTTGCCAGGGGTAAAATCAAGAGGTTTAACAAGTTTGTAAACCGCAAAAGCCAGTAAATACGTGAAAGTTAGCTGAAAATAATCAATTATTGCTTTGTTTACAATTAGCGCAGCCGCGCTAGGTATGGTGTGAAAGTGTTAATGTGGGCGTTTCACATTTTTGCGGGTATCGAAGTACTGTAGGAACGTCGGATCCCAGATGCTCCGCGGGACGCCGCAAGCGGCTACATTACATTTAGAATGTATCGGATCAACTCCGAGAGGAGGGGCATGGCACAGCCATGCCCCTCAAAGCGGGCAAGCTGCCCGTTCGGCAATTCGCAGCGTTCGGCAATTCACAGGATTGCCTCACTCTCACCCCAGGAAGTGCACCACTAGCGCGTGCTAATTAGCACTACTGGCAGTATCATCTCTTATTTGGTCTTTTTGATACCGACGACACCATTCTTATTTTTAAGTATTGACTTGCGCGAAATCTTGACGTTCTTTACCGTCTTTGTTTTTGCAGAAGCCATTGCTGGTGCTTTGGTTGTGTCAACCGATTCCTTTAGAGCAAAAGCCGGTGAGCTAATTGCTGCTAAAACACTCATTGCCATTATTGCTGTCATTAAGTTTTTCATGATCAGTACCTCTTATATTTTTACATCAGCTCGATTATCGAGCTGTCACTAAAGTTGCTTACAATAATTATGATAACCAGGATGTGTGGCTAATTCGTGTAGTAGTGCAGCCGCTTGCGGCGTCCCATGGAGTAGATCGATTCTTGCTTGACGGGCGGCTAAAGCCGCCCCTACGATACGTCGTATACATAAATGTTTGCATCAACCATGTAATGGATGTGTTAACTACAGCGTCACGAATCTTCCACAATTTTGATCTAAGCTTGTTTATAGTCTATGATTAAGCACGGATATTTTAATGACGGCCACTCCGATTAATTGTTCAACAGGCAATTATATGGCTAAAATACTAGTAGTAGAAGATGAACAAGATCTGGCTGGTCCAATGAAAGACTGGCTTATGCGCGAGCAGCACTTGGTGGAAATTGCTGACAACGGCATCGACGCTATGGAGAAGCTCGACGTCTATAAATTCGATCTCGTTGTCTTGGATTTGATGATTCCTGGCATCAATGGCATGGAAGTCTGCAAACGTTTCCGCGCTAAAGGCGGAGCTACACCCATTCTCATGCTTACGGCCAAATCGGCTATTGAAGACAAAGAAGCAGGGTTAGACGCTGGAGCCGATGATTATCTCACCAAACCTTTTCATTTAAAGGAGCTTTCAGCTAGAATTAGAGCGCTTTTGCGCAGACATACCCAGTCATCTGGTTGTGAATTGCAAATTGGCGATCTTCATCTGGACATTCTGGCGCGTAAAGTAACAATGGCAGGGCATGAAATTCATTTGGTGCCTAGAGAATTCAGCATGCTTGAATTTTTTATGCGCCACCCTAATCAGGTATTTAGTGCTGAGGCATTGTTAGATCGTGTCTGGGCTTCAGACACGCTAGCTTCTCCAGACACAATCCGGACCTATATAAAAATATTGAGAAAAAAGCTGGATGTTAATGGAAAAGACTCTTTAATCCGCACCGTCCATGGTGTTGGCTACAAACTCGAGTCGCCGCCCTGATGTTTAAAAGCTTACGATGGCGCCTTACATTCTGGTTTGTTGTTCTGACAACAATCGTCTACACTATTTCAGCTGCTTTCGGCATGTGGCTCTTTCGGGTAGAAATGACCAGCGTAATTGATGAAGAGCTGTATGCATTAGTAGATGAATTGCGTCCAGCAATAGCCATCAAAAAAGGCAAACCAAATCTGCAAGAATGGGCTAAAACAGCACCTCTTGTTCCCTTCAAACTTTTGCCCACCATCCAACTTTATGACACCAATGGCAATTTGCTTGAGGAGCATGGCCCCAGCGGTGTTTCTATTTTATTTTCAAGCGCGAAGCAAGAAATCAAAGCGGAAGATTATCACATTCGTGTTCTTTCCCTACCTTTGCATGAAGGCAAAAAATTGGTCGGCTACTTGCAATTAGAACTTTCTTTGCGCAATCGTGAAAGAGCGACAACACAATTTGTCAGCACGATGGGATTGATTTTTCCTTTTCTTGTGCTCGGTTTAGGCATTGCTGGCTACGTCTTTTCAGGCAAAGCCGCTCGCCCTGTAGAGAAGAGCTTCGGTATTTTGCAGCGCTTTATGACAGATGCAGGGCATGAGTTGAGCACGCCAATAAGCATAATTCAAGCCAATGCTGAGGCTATGGAAATAGAGCATGAGTCTGGGCAGGCGCGCGAAAACCGACTGGCGGTGATTGTTCGCTCTACCGAGCGCATGGCCAATCTTGTCAAAGATTTGATGCTTCTTTCTAAAATGGAAAGCCCGCAATTGACCACTAATAAAATGTCACTGGATCTAGAAAAACTTGTACGCGCAGCAGCTGAAGAATTTGAAGAACTATTTAAATCCAAGTCGATTACTCTCAATATTGAAAAAGTTCGACCAGCATCCATCATTGGTGATCCTGATGCAATTCGGCGGTTAATCGGCAATTTACTCCATAATGCTTTGCGCTACACTGAAGCATCAGGGGTAGTGACAGTTGAATTAGAACAAGCAGGCAGAGTAGTGAAACTCACGATAAGCGACACAGGTATTGGTATTCCAGCAGAAAGCCTGCCATTGATTTTTGATCGTTTTTATCGTGTGGATAAATCTCGTTCACGCACCCAGGGAGGCTCGGGGCTAGGACTTTCCATTGCCCGCGCTATTGCTGACGCTCACAAAGGCCGCATTGAAGTGCAAAGTCAGCTCGGCAAAGGGTCTACATTCACGGTCTTTCTTCCCGCCCGTATGTAGTTGATCTGCCTGGGAGCGCGGACATTCTGTCCGCCGAAGGATCCCGCTGATCCGAAATTGCTCGATCCGGATCCGAATTGCTTCGTAAGACGCCGCAAGCGGCTACACTACACTTAGATCGTATCCAAATAACATGTGTTAACGTTGCACTACGAAACTTCAACCTTATCGGCAGATTCTGCCTCTGCTGAGGCACCCTTTGCCTTCGCTAAAATAGCGCGGGCTTGTGAGTAACTTCTTTCTGCATCTTCCGTCCTGTTAGTTTTGCGCAAGAGCTTGGCATAATCTCTTAAAATATCGGCGATCTCAAGATGTTCTTCTCCTAACACTTGCTGCTTCATATGCAAAGCCCGCACCAATGGCACCTCGCATTGTTCGTACTTCTCTTGTTTGTAATAAATATTGGCAAGAGTACTGAGACTGCCGGCTAGCTTCAAATGATTCTCAGGCTCATGGTACTCGATAATGGCAACAGCACGCTCCGCATTGGGCTCAGCTTCACTAAACTTGCCCTGTATGCACAAGACATCAATGAGGTTGTTGAGATCAAAAACAAGTGCGGGATGATCAGGACCAAGTTCTTTTTCTCGCGCATCCAAAGCACGAGTGTACAATTTCTCGGCAGTGACATATTTCCCTTGCTCATAATAGCTTCCGGCTAAGCGAGTGAAAGCCCCGCTTAAAACCGGATGTGTCTGTGTGATTTTATTAACGGAAATAGCATAATCTTCTTTTAATTGAAGTACCCCTTCAATAACAGGCATGTCTGCAAGAGTTGTATTTGGATTATCCTCTGCCACTACTGGCGGTGCTTCACCCGTGTTGCTGATCGATTTACTCAGTTGAGCAATTGTCATTGGATCCATTGTTGTTTCTTGAACTTTCCTGTTTCCTGCCAACCGCCGCATTGTCTCAAGCAAATCAACAGGGAAAAAGGGTCGCTTGGTTGATTCAAGAACTGGTTGGGGCTCAGGTATAGGTACAACAGGTGTTGGCGACGCACTTTCTTCAGATTGAGGCTGCGATTCTATTGCAATCGGGCTGTCTCCTGCAAAGAATATTCTTTGTCCAGAGTGATTGCCAATTATTGCTGCTGGTTGCGAAGAACTTATCTTCACTGCTGATTCAGAAGCATTCTCTTCTTTGCGTTTCCAGGAACCGCTAACCAATCCTAGCTCTTTAAGCGCTTCTTCATAAGTTATAGGGCGCTCAGACATCTTACGCAAACAATAATCAAGTCCAATGAGCGCATCCTCCTGAGTGAGGTATCCACCGGTAATCATACGATGGCAGGC
>Ga0206986_1082_pt1 | contig 14379 bp, 12 predicted proteins | sample Alteio_BWMinCont_14_FD_153277 | JGI IMG/M metagenome (GOLD analysis project Ga0206986, IMG submission 153277) | Enriched cells from forest soil in Barre Woods Harvard Forest LTER site, Petersham, Massachusetts, United States -... | ecosystem: Environmental > Terrestrial > Soil > Temperate forest >... | reverse complement strand
GGTCAAAGTGAAATTGCTGTGATCACAGCTTCTCAAGTCAAGCTTTATTCATTTGATGGAAAAGAATCAACTAGATTACCAATTTTGACTGAAAGTGCTCATTATGTAGTTGATAAAGGTGATTACAAACATTTCCTTTACAAAGAAATTTGTGAACAGCCGTCTGTGCTCAGGCAAACTTTAGTTAAATACTTGCCGGATATTGATAAGCAGGTGGCATTGCGAAAACAATCTTCTACCAAAGGCAATGGTAATGGCAATGGCTCAGCGCATTGTGCTTATGGCATAGAGCTTAGTAATGCAGAAATTTGCAATATTCAGCGTATCCAAATAGTTGCTTGTGGGACGGCTTATCATGCAGGTTTGATTGGTAAATATATTATTGAGCAGTTGGCCAGTATTCCAGTTGATGTGGAAATTGCTTCTGAAATTCGTGGACGCAAACTTTTGGTCAACGAAAATACATTGACTATTGCAGTCAGCCAATCTGGCGAAACGGCAGATACACTGGCTGCAATTACTGAGGCTAAACGTCTTGGTTCTTTTACACTTGGCATTACCAATCGTCCTGATTCCCATCTGTCTCATATAACACCCAATTTAATTGTCACAGAATGTGGTATTGAAGTATCAGTTGCTGCTACAAAAACTTACGTAGCTCAGCTGATCAGCTTCTATTTGCTTGGAATTTTCCTTGCCGAAGAAAAAGGGATACTTAAGGCTCACGAAGCAAAAATTCTCAAGAAAAATCTCATCCTTATGCCAGCTTTACAGGAAGCAGTACTGGCTCAAGCAGATGATATAAAAGAAGCGGTGGTTAAATATGCTCATGTTCCTGACATGGTTTTTATTGGCAGAGGCATGAATTATCCAACTGCTCTTGAAGGTGCATTAAAGCTAAAAGAATTGAGCTATATTCATGCTTCAGGATACGCTGCAGGTGAACTGAAGCATGGTCCTATTGCAGTACTGGATGAAGCAGTACCGGTGGTGGCAGTGGTGGTGCCAGGTATTGTCTATGAAAAAATGCTCTCTAATGCTCAAGAAGCAAGAGCAAGACATGCCAAAATGGTGGCAGTGGCAGTTGAGGGTGATCTGGAAGTAGAAAAGATATTTGATACTGTATTGAGAATTCCTGCTGTTGAAGAATTCTTCAGTCCATTACTTACGGTAATACCCTTGCAACTGATGTCTTATTTTATTGCTGAAGCTTTGGGTAATGATATTGACCAGCCGCGTAACTTGGCTAAATCAGTAACTGTAGAATAATTTTCAGTGCAGATGATCCGCCTGTGGTAACGACGCATCTACTTGAGTGTTCTGGGCACAGGATTTGGACTTGCCAATGCCTGTGACATTCCCAGGTTTGTCAAGCTTATGATGCAAAGCTCGGAAAAGCTATGCGAAAGGGAATTGAAAGGCATACTTGTTTAATATTAATCAGAGCAGCCTTATCTTGAGATAAAGAGAATTTCCAAAACTTCATTGCCTAATATATATGTTCTAGCAATGATCAAATTGCGTATGAATCGAAACTTTAGAAGACTAGCATTCCCTTCAAATTTTTCAGTTGGACGGCTGTACGTCGAAGATGAATATGTGAGTAATCTATTTTTTTCAGAGGCGAAAGGTACTATTGAAGTACCTCACAATGCTCAATTGACTCTCAAGATTCATGTTAATGCAGAAATAAACTTATCGATGTTGGCAGAGATAGAATCGGACTCATTGCGATGTCTTTCCCTGGCGGGTTGTCCAGTAGAAGATAATCAATTGATACACTTAGCACACCTGACAGGATTACGTGAGCTTCGTCTTGAGCACACTGCTATCAATGGCTGGGGCTTCAAATATCTAAATTTACTGAAGAATCTTAAAATACTTACTCTTTGGTGGACCAAGTTGAGTGATGGTTCATTGACATTTATTGCTGCATTGAAAAGCCTGAAGGTTTTGACACTAAGCTCTACACCTATTTCTGATGCGGGATTAAGACATCTTTGTGATATGGGAAAACTTCAAGATCTTGATCTATGGGGTACACAAGTTAGTGATTTTGGACTAAAGCATTTAGAACAAATGACAGGGCTCTTAGTACTTGGACTAGCTAATACTCTTATCAGCAATGATGGTTTGAAATCTATCGGTAAGTTAGCAAATCTTAGTTCATTAAACCTTCGGCAGACCACTATTGGAGATGAAGGCGTAAAACATCTTGAGGCATTAACTAAATTATCTGTACTTGATTTGAGCGAAAGCAATATTTCAGATGACTCCTTGAAAATTCTAACCAGAATCAAATCACTAGAACAATTAAGTCTGCGAAAAACGAATATTTCTGATAATGGCACAAGACATTTACTATCATTGCCCCGCCTGAAACATTTGGATATAAGCCACACTTTTGTAACTCAATCAGGGCAAAGATTGCTTCAAAATATGCAAAGCAAGCCATCATTAATATATGTATGAACAAATAACAGATGACCCAAATAATAGAACTACTAGCTAAGAGAACACAGTGATGCCTGCCGTATCTATTTGTCTTCCAGTTTATAATGGTGCAAAGTATCTTGCCACTGCAATTGAGAGTGTGCTAGCCCAAACTTATGAAGACCTCGAATTACTAATTGCTGACGATTGCTCTTTCGATGCAACAAAATCTATCGTTGAGAATTACACCAAGCAAGATAAGCGCATAAAATCTTGGGTCAACAGAAATAACTTGGGTCATTATGGCAATTACAATGCTTGTATAGAAAAAGCCACTGGAAAATACATAAAGCTATTTGCCCAGGATGATACGCTTCATCCAAAATTACTGGAACAATTTGTTTCTGTGCTGGATGAGAATCCAAATATCACTCTGGTTAATTGTGCTCGCTCATGGATTGATGGCAATGGAAAGCCAATAAGTGCAAAATCAAAAATGGAAGTGAGACTAACCAAGCCTTTTGAAAAGAGCACACTTTTATCAGGCAAAGAAGCAATTGTTTCAACACTCAAAGAGGCAGTTAATTGGCTGGGAGAACCTTCTTCTCAGATGTATCGAGCAAAATTTGTAGATGGTGGATTTGATACATCATTTAGACAGATTGGCGACATTGAATACAACTACAGATTGCTGCAGCATGGCGACTATTATTTCATCTCCGACTATTTATGTAATTTCCGAAAACATACAGATAGCTGGACTATGGCTAACAGCCGTGAACTGAGCACTTACTTAGAGTGGTTGATGCTGGCATCAAAATATCGAGAATATCTTCCTTTTGCTGGCTTAACACAAGAACAATACTGCCTAAACTTTATGAAGTCATGGACACGTAATCTAGAAGAAAAGCTGTACCAAGATAAACGTCTTGATAAAGAAGAAAGAATGGGTGTGCTGCGTGAATTATCTGGAAGTATAAACCCACTTTCCCTATTCAATTGTCCCAAAAATGCTGAACGCGACTTTTTGTCGGAATTCAAAGCATTGGGCGCTATAGCACTATTGCAGAGTGCATTACTAGAAAATGAACTGCGCTTAGCAAGCGAAGAAGCTGCACGTTCATACACTGAAATGGGGTTGAAGAATAAGGCACTCTTAGAAACGCGACCAGGCTTGATAGCAGCACTGGAAGGACTAAAAGAAACATTGAGAGAACGTGACAAAGAAATACAATCACTTCGCCTTACTTTAACAGACATAGGTAAGAGCTTGTCATGGAAAGTGACTGAGCCATTGCGTAAGTTCAAAGATCGATTACGTTGAAACTGCATTTTAAGGAGTGTTTTGGATCAGGAGTTCAAGAGAAAGAATATTTTAGTTACTGGGGGTGCTGGCTTTATAGGCTGTGCCTTATCCCAAAAGCTTGCAAACATAAGTCATCGTTTTTTGGTTGTTGATAATCTGGTATCGCAAGTTCATCCATCAACAAAGCGACCGAAGGAATTAGATCAATTAGCTGAGTTAGTCATTGCTGATATAATTGAAGAATCTACCTGGGCTAATTTATTTAGCAATTTTCGCCCAGATATAATAGTTCACTTAGCTGCTGAAACCGCTACCGGTCAATCTTTAACTGAAGCCAGCAAGCATGCTCGTACTAATGTACTTGGCTTGACCATGTTGTTGGATGCCTTAATTGTGCACAAAGTGATACCGGAGCACATTATTCTCCCAAGTAGCCGTGCTGTCTATGGTGAAGGAGCTTGGAAAACATTAGATGGTGAGATTTCTTACCCTGGGCAGCGATCAAATACCCAACTGGCTCGCGCAGAATGGGATTTTAATGGTGTTCCTGTTCTCTCAAGCGCAGGGAAAACTAGAGAGAATCCAACCAGTGTTTATGGTGCTACTAAGTTAGCCCAGGAAAATCTGCTTAGAAGTTGGACATTTTCCTTTGGTGTGCCGTTGAGCATATTAAGGCTACAAAATGTCTATGGACCAGGACAATCCCCTTTCAACCCTTATACTGGCATTGTCATTCTATTTTCGCGTCTAGCTATGAACAAGCGCACAATTGAGCTTTATGAAGATGGATTGATAACCCGAGACTTTGTTTTTATCGACGATGTTATTGATGCTATAACAACAGCAATTAATGAAGTGCCTAAAACCGGGTATAGGCAATTAGACATTGGTTCTGGCGTAACTACAACTTTACTTGAATTAGCAAAAATGATCACGGATCTTCACTCGGCACCACCTGCAGTGATTTGCGGGAAATACCGCAACGGAGATATCAGACATGCTAGCTGTGATATTACCGCTGCCCTTCAAGAACTTTCCTGGGCACCCAAGTGGACCTTGGTAAAAGGGATAAATCTATTACAAAAATATCTGACTGAAAATAATTTAGAAGAGCTTGAAATTTAAAGAGTCGAGAGTTACAGTCAGGGCTTCTCACTTGTTAGCTACCAGTTTGTGATTTATTTTTAGCTAACCTAGAGCAGAGATTTGTTCGGTAGATAATTAATGCAAAACCCAAGGTGTGCTTCCGCCAAAACTGTTTGTAAAAATACCAGCATTTGTACCAGCTGTGGGATCAGGCGCTTGGGCCTTGGCATCATTAATATTAACTAGGACTGCCCTAGTTACATCTTCAGCGGCCCCACCCAGTCCACCCAATACAATCATGCAAACAGACATAACACAACCAATACCGATTGCATATTCAACTAAACTTTGTCCATTTTGAGTTCTTAGCTTCATATCAGAGCCCAGCAATTTCATTGTCACAGGTTTGAAATCATAAACAGTAGAACTAGAGAAGTCAAATTAGAGGGGCTTGAAATTTAAGGAATTGGAAGACAATAGATCCAAATTATTTGAACAAAATCTAGACTTCAGGCATCAGACTTAAGCCGCCACTGATTGGCTGGTTTGTTTGGAGATTGATTGTGGATTTGGCTTAGTGTAAGCAGAGCGCAAGTCAAGGAAAGGTTTCTCAATGATCAAATAAGTAAGAATGGAGGCGGCAATTGTGATGGGCAATTCCAGACAAAAAGCAAAACAACAAGTACTGGCAATAGGATGCATTTTAAGAAAATTGCTGGTGGCGACAAATAGAGAATAACGATGATGCTCACAATAAACTAGAGGAATATACCAGCGATTGCAAAGGTTTAAAAAGAGAAAGTGAGAAACGTACATGGAAAAACTTAAAGTACCTCCCAGAGCTAACAATTGCGATAGTCGCTTAGGAAAGGAGAAAGAAGAAGCATTGTAAAAGAAAATTATAGCTCCCCAGATTATGCCTTCTAAAGTTGACCAGACTATCCAAATTGGGTTGGTGCGCGACCCAATAAGACCACCAAGATGTGAAAAAAGCATAAGCACAGACCCAGTTAAGATGATTGATGCAAATAAATAGAAAGGATGTTTGAATTTGCTGCTCACTTTACGATAAGCAAAACCAAGCAGCATGCCTATGATAAATTGGTCGAGTCGGCCAAAAATTGTTGTGTAGCCTAACTGAAAAGCAGAGCCTGTGATGATGAAGATCATAAGCCTGATGCCTATGCAAAGCCCTAGTAAGGCAAAAAGATACTTAAGACCATAGTTGCGAACAAAAATCAAAAGCAAGGGGAAAAGTAAATAAAATTGCATCTCAATTGGAATGGTCCAGAGAACTTCGGTAAATTGAGGGTAGTAAACACCCCCAGGCAAATTGTGCATGAAGAAAACAGAGGACATAAGCGACCAGAAATTGTTCTGTACCGGATCAAGGTAACATGCCAACAAAAGTGCAGCAAGAAATAGAGGATATATGCGCAATAACCGATTTATATAAAATCCGGATGTCCTGATTTCTTTATCTGCGCAAATCAAGACAAACAAAAAGCCACTCAGAGTCATGAAAAGAGCAACGCCTGAATAACCTTGCAAGGCTAGTTGAACCATAAGATGTGGTTTTATGTCTTGTGGTTTGAGGAAATTATCTCCTGCAAAATGTAAAAAGACGTGATAAACAATCACATAAGTTGCGGCAAAAAAGCGCAAGTGGTCAAGCTTTTCTTGATAAAGGCTATTTTTGCTTTTCATACTTGATTGAACACTTGTTAATAGGGACCTTAGATCACCATAATCTTAAGTAAGAGAGCCTTTCAATCTCCTTTCAATCTCCTTTCAAGGAAGAACTTGGTGGCTGTTATACTAATGTCCAATAAAATAACGATGCCAGGTAAATGTGAGGGCATGCACTGCCTTGTCTTTCAGTCGGCGATGGAGCGCTTATATGCGTCTTTTGATTGTAGAAGATGATGATTACTTAGCTCGGAGTTTAACCATGGCTCTTGGCGAACAAGGTTATCTAACTGAATTAGCTTCAGATGGTCAGCAAGCAGATTCAACTCTTTCCCATACCTTTTATGATTTAGTGGTACTTGATTTGGGATTGCCTCACATGGATGGTGTGGAAGTATTGAAACGTCTGAGGGCAAGAGGTTGTTCTACACCGGTTTTGATTCTTTCGGCTCGTGACAGTTTGGATGATCGAGTCAGAGGATTGGATAGCGGCGCTAATGATTATTTGGGCAAACCCTTTGAATTGGCTGAATTCGAAGCACGGGTGCGCGCTCTTTTGCGTAAGGATCGCTGGCTTAATCTCTTAGTTGTTGAGCATGGTGATTTGGTTTTCCATACAAGCACTAAAGAAGTTTTTATTGCTGGCGTTAAAATAGATTTGACAGCCCGAGAACTGGTACTTCTTGAAATCTTGTTAAATCATATGGGCAACTTAGTAACCAAGCGGCAAGTGCTTGAGAATTTAGCCGACTGCGGTTTGGAGCTTAGTCAAAATGCTCTAGATATTGTCATGCATCGATTGCGTAAAAAGCTGGAGGACTCTGGCTGTGAAGTAAAGACAATGCGTGGTGTTGGATATACAATGGTTCACCTATCATAAGCTGGCAAAATTATGTCTCTTCGGCTACGTGTACTTCTATGGCAGCTTTTATCGCTTTTAATTCTATTAGCGGTTAGTTGTTTATTGATTTACTTGCTGGCTAATCAGTTGGCCGGCCAGATTTATGACGAGCATCTTCTTAATTCAGCTGATTCAGTGGTTGGGCGCATCGAAGATGATACCGACAAGATAGATGTAGATTTACCAACCACTGCCAGGACAGTCTTGAGACATCAAGACAAGGACAATTTTTATTACCAGGTACTAAGATCTGACAATAAACTAATTGATTGCGATGAATTTATCCCGTTGCCTAGAGTGCGGGCAAAGAATAAGAAACCTGTTTATTATGAAGGAATTATTGATGGCAATAAAGTGCGAATTCTAGAGACTCGTATGCTTGATCCAACAAATCCTCAGAAATTTCTTTATGTTGAAGTGGCGGAAACTTTAAATACACGTCGGGCGTTTGCTAGAAAAATTCTTTTTACTCTTTTACTTATGTTGCTATTATTTATTGCCTGCAGTGTGTTGTCTATGTGGGTGGGGCTAGGCAGGGGGCTTTTGCCTTTAAGATCTATGCAGAATTATTTAGCATTGCGAAATCCCTCTGATTTGCAACCTGTTTCATTAGATAATGCTCCAACTGAGGTTCTTTCTCTGGTGAAAACTATTAATCGACTTTTGTCTCAAGTGAGTGATCATATTCTGGCACAAACTAGATTTGCCGCTAATGTGGCTCACCAACTGCGTACACCATTGGCAGGTGTTAAAACTTATGTGGATCTGGCTTTCAGGTATTCAACCGAGCCTAGGGTACGTGAAGTTCTGGAACAAATTGATCAGGGTGTGCAGAGACTAATTTCTTTAATTGAAAAAATGTTGCTTTTAGCTCGCTCAGATCCAGCTTTGATTTCTACTAAAATTGATTCGATAGTTGATCTGAATGCTATAGTTTTGGAAACTATAGCAGAGCTGACACCGGTTGCTAATAAGAAAGAGATGAATCTTGACTTTTGCCCACTGCCACATCCAGTGGAAGTTCATGGTGATCCAGTCAGTTTGCTTGAGTTGATCAAAAATATTATCGAAAATGCCATTACCTATAGCCCTGTTGCAAGCACAGTTCATATTGATATTGAAGTGGGAGAGCAAATCTGCATAATAGTAAAAGATAATGGATTTGGAATTCCTATTAATGAGCGAGAACGTGTATTTGAGCCGTTTTATCGCTTATCTGCTAATAATATTCCAGGCACCGGACTTGGACTTGCCATTGCTCGCGATATTGCCAGGGCTCATCTGGCTCAAATTACACTTGAGAATAATAATGGAGCAGCAGGAACAAAAGTGGTGATTAAGTTTTTACAAACAGGAAAGCAATTATGAGAGAAGCAGTAATTGTTTCAACGGCACGTACGCCAATTGGAAAAGCTTTTCGTGGAGCTTTTAACGATACACATGGAGCAACAATGGCTGGTCATGTTATACGACATGCAGTTGCGCGTGCAGGTATTGAGCCAGATGAAGTTGAAGATGTTATTTTAGGCTGTGGCTATCCAGAAGGCGCTAATGGCCATAACATTGCTAGGATATCGGCAGTGCGAGCCGGATTACCTATCACTGTAGGTGGTGCTACTGTCAATCGCTTTTGTGGTTCTGGACTACAGAGCATTGCTATGGCTGCTCAAAGAGTAATTGTTGATCAAGTACCAATCATGGTTGCAGGCGGTGTGGAATCTATTAGTCTGGTGCAGGAGCACAGAAATAAATTTCGCTATACTGAAGATTGGCTAATGGAGCATAAGCCGGCATTGTGGATGCCAATGATTGAAACAGCTGATATTGTAGCTGAGCGGTATAAAATTAGTCGAGAAAAACAAGACGAATATGCTTTGGTGAGTCAAGAGCGTACAGCAAAAGCTCAGGCAAAAGGCATATTTGATGCAGAAATTGTGCCGCTTGCCACTGTCAAAATAGTTGTTGATAAAGAAACTGGCGCAACTTCGCGTGAAGATGTGACATTGACTAGAGATGAAGGAAATCGTCCGCAAACGACCCTTATTGATTTAGCTAAACTGAAGCCAGTGAGAGGAGAAAATTGCTATATCACTGCGGGTAACGCTAGTCAACTTTCTGATGGTGCTTCAGCTTGCGTAGTTATGGAAGCAAAAATGGCTGCAAAACGCAATATACAGCCGCTTGGTATTTATCGAGGGCTAGTGACAGTTGGACTTGAGCCGGATGAGATGGGCATTGGACCGGTTTTTGCAGTGCCAAAATTGTTAAAGCGACATGGATTGACAATAGATGATATTGATTTGTGGGAGTTGAATGAGGCTTTTGCTGTGCAAGTGATTTATTGTTGTGATCAACTTGGTATTCCCATGGAAAAACTAAATGTTAATGGTGGGGCTATTGCTATTGGTCATCCTTATGGGATGAGTGGAGCACGGTTAGTTGGACATATTTTGCTGGAAGGTAAGCGGCGAGGAGCTAAATTAGTTGTTGCCACCATGTGTGTAGGCGGCGGGCAAGGAGCTGCCGGTTTATTTGAAATTGTTTGAAGAATGCTTTGCCATACCATAAATGGCTATTTCCAGGTTGTTTCTTGCCTCATTTAAATGAGGGTTCAAGCGCAGAGCCAACCTGAATTCATTTATAGCATTGATAATATCTCCTCTTTTATAAAGAATGTAGCCAAGATCATTGCGTGCCTCAGCGCTCAGTGGATCTAAGCTGACTGCTTGATTGAATTCTTCAGTTGCTTCAGTAATTTTGCCAGTAGCAAAAAGTGAACGGCCGGCAGCTATGTGACTTAAAGCCGAGTTTGGATTTAAAAGTAATGCTTCACGTGCTGTGCGAGCAGATGCTTGTAAATCTCCTGCAAGCAAAAGAGCTTTTGTCAAAATTACATGAGCTTGTGCCGAATTTGGTTCCTCTGAGACAGCCTGGCGAGCAGCTTTGACAGCACCATCAATATCTTGAGCCCAAATCAAAGACTGAGCTAAACCTATCCAGGCATTAGCGGTTGGCTTAATGCCAATAGCGCGGCGATATTCATTAATTCCTTCTGAAATATCACCTCTACCCAGTAAGTTTTCAGCATAAAGATAATGATTGGCAGCGACAGTTGGAGCAAGAGCAATGGCTCGACGAAATTCAATGGTGGAAGCTTCATGTTCACCGATATCAGCTAGTGACTGGCCCAGTAAAGCATAGGCAACATAGCTGGAAGGGGCAAGGGCAATTACATGTCTGAATTCTGAGGCAGCACCCTCATAATCACCAGCTAAATAAAGAAATACACCGAGCTTTTGTCTGTTTGCAGGATCATGAGGATTATTGGTAATCTCAGGACGTACGGCAATGATCGAATCACCAACTGACTTCAAATTAATTGTTGATTCTTGCTGTTGTTTAATTAGCTTAATGATCGACTCCAAATCTCCAATAGCAGCTTCTTGATTGGCAGTGGTTGATTTAACTGTAACAGCTCGATCAACTTTGATCCAAAGTTCTGTCGATGAAGGGACTGTCATGTTGTGAAGATTGTTGCCAGACAGGTTATTGTTATATCTCATAGGAGCTGCGCACCAGGCAAGAATGGCTTCATCTTGAACAGGAGGTGGAGTTGAAAGTGAATGGATTGGAATCCTGTGACTTTGTGATTTTTTAGCGATTACGGCTAAGCAGTTAATGCTTGCTGCCAATACTGCTTGAGTGAGACAGATCAACAGAAATAAATTGAAAAAACTTAGTTTCATCAGGGTTTTTGTAATAAGATAACAAGTTGGACAAGGACAGGATTCAATTTGATAGGTCAGTAGTGGGTATTTGTTGGTGGTATTTAAAGGATAATAGCAAGAAAAATGATTTTAAGTGCCTACATTCATATCCCATTTTGTTCTCAAAAGTGTGATTTTTGCGACTTTGCTGCATATGCTGGACTTTTGCCGCTTGAAGATCAATATTGTCAGGTTGTTTGTGAGGAGATTAATAAGCGGCTGGAACAACTTGATACCAAGCCTACCCTGACATCAATATTTTATGGGGGTGGTACACCTGGGTTGGTAAAACCAGCTAACTTGGCTAAAATACATAATACTTTACTTGGTTATGTTTCATGTGTTGATGATATGGAAGTGAACCTAGAAACTACTCCACATGCAATCACAAAAGCCAAAGCACAAGAATGGCTTGAAATAGGGATTAATCGTTTATCTATCGGGGTTGAATCCTTGCAAGATGAAGAATTGCAAGCGATTGGCCGCGATCATAACTGTCATCAAGCTGTAAATGGCATCAAAATTGCTTGTCAGGCTGGTTTTAGTAATATAAATTGTGATCTTATGTATGGTTTACCTGGGCAAGATCTAGACAGTTGGCGCAAATCCATTCAGGATCTTATCCTTCTTGCTTGTGAGTATCAGCAAATCAAACATGTTTCTGCTTATGCTCTTGAACTTGCTCACCATTCACCATTGCTTATGCGCTTTCCAAAAGACTCTAAAGCATATCCTCCTGAGAGCGAAGTGGTTAAAATGTATGAGATCCTTGTTGATTTATTAGGACAAGCTGGTTTCAAGCAATACGAAATTGCTAATTTCAGCCAATCTGGTTTTCAATCAATTCACAATTTGAACTACTGGAATAATGGTGAATATTTTGCTTTTGGAGTTGGTGCTCATCGCTATTTCAATGGTTGTCGTAGCTCCAACTGGCGATCTTTCAATAAATATATTGAAGATCCATTTGGTAATGAAACTAGTGAATTTATTGATCAAACAACACGTCTTAATGAAGCAATGATGCTTGGTTTGAGAAAAATAGATGGAATAGATCTTGCTGCCTTTAAAGATGATTATGGGATCAATATTTTGGAGAAATATGCCGCCAAAATTGATAAATTGAAAACGGGTGGTTTTGTCCGATTGCTTAAAGGTAAGCTGAGTTTAAGCGATAAAGGTATTTTAGTCAGTAATTCTGTCATTGCCGAGTTTATTTAAGCATGGAAAACAGTCAGGATTCTCTCATAGGTACTAGGTTAGCCAACCGCTATGAAATTGTTTCAGTGGTAGGCAAAGGTGGTATGGGTGTAGTTTATCGAGCTTATCAGGAAATGATGGATCGTCACATGGCAATTAAAATGCTGCATTCGCATATGGTGACAAATCCAGAAGCTATGCAACGTTTTTTACGAGAAGCTAAAACGATAGCACAGGTGCAGCATCATCATATTGTTACTCTTTATGATTTTGGCGTGACAGAAGTTGGGCTGCCTTATTTAGTTATGGATTATTTGGAAGGAATTAGTCTCAAACATTTGGTTCAAACCTCAGAAATGCTTACTTTTGAGCGAGCCAATCGGATTTTTAAACAAGTTGTTGATGGACTGGCTGCAGCTCATGCGCATGGGGTTGTGCACCGAGATCTTAAGCCTGAAAACATAATGCTGACCAGGCAAAAGGATGACGTTGATTGGGTAGTTCTGGTAGATTTTGGCTTGTCTAAACTAAAAGATATAGAAGGAGAGAGAGCAGCTAGCATTACAAAGGTTGGTAATATTTGCGGCAGCCCACCCTATATGAGTCCAGAGCAGTGTTTATCCACCGGTGTTGTTGATCCAAGAAGTGATATTTATTCTCTGGCAATAGTTGCTTATGAAGTATTGACTAAGAAATTGCCTTTTAGTGCTAAATCAGCTATGGAAATGTTTGAATGCCATTTATATAAAGAACCAATTCCTTTTAATCAAGTTCATCCTGAGCTGAAAGTAGCTACTGAGATAACTAATGTTCTCAGGAAAGCTTTAGAAAAAGAGCCAGAAAATCGATATTCAACCGTGCAAGAATTTGGTGCAGCATTACAAGAAGCACTGATGCGAGATGCGGTGAAGATAAAGGCAATTAATTATAGAGCGCAACAACCTTTATTATCTTTTGAAGAGCTCGATGCATTGCGCCCTCATCACCATACTTCTTTGAATATATTGCAGGTGCACAATAATCCAGATTTAGAAAAACGAGATGCTGAATTGGTTAAATTGGCTGATGAAAAAGCAAGAAAACTGAGAAGAATTCAGGAAATACTAAAGATAGTATTTGCGGTGCTGGTTGTTTATGCTGGTTATGTAGGATTGAATGATCCAACTGTGATTAAAACTATTCAAAAAATAGCTCTGGTCTGTGGTTTTAATCGATAGATTGACATGTTTTATTAGCTGGGAGACCAGGAGCCTTTCATGTTTTGGCCAATGCGAAATCCTTGAATAAAGTTGGTACGCATAAGTTGATAGACTTCATGTAAAAACTCATCATCATCGATGCCATACTTTTCTGAAATTGCGTTCATCTGTTGTATGGCTATGGCTGAAAAATATACAAAAACTTCGTCGCGTACTTCGCCTCTGCCTTGATTAGGCAAACGCAATACAGCTTTGCCAAAGTCATTATTGACGGCTTCTATAAGCTCGTTTGACAGAGTGTCTAAGTAAAATGATTCAGCTCTTTTTGCCATTACCAGTTCTATCTCAATGCTTTGTGAGTGACGGGTGGGGCAAGCCCACGCCGCTCGGCAATTCGCTGGATTGCCTCGCTATATTGCAAGTATTAGATGCTACCAGAAATTAATTCAATGAATCAAGTGTTGACTTAACAAGTTTTATATCTTGCCACATCAGCCATTTAGGACTGCCGATTTCCTTTGAGTCATTGCGCAGTAGATAAGAGGGATGAAATATAGGCATAGTCTTGATATTGCGATATTCAAGCCACTTACCGCGAATTCTACTAATTGGTTCCTTGAGCTTTAAGACATACTGAACAGCAGTTGAGCCTGCTAAAAGAATTAGTTGAGGTTTGACGAAAGTAATTTGTGCTTCTAAAAAAGGACGACAAGTAGCCGCTTCATCGCTTGTGGGCACGCGGTTTTGAGGTGGGCGGCATTTTACGATATTGCAAATATATGTCTCTGATTGGCGATC
>Ga0206986_1078_pt1 | contig 14698 bp, 12 predicted proteins | sample Alteio_BWMinCont_14_FD_153277 | JGI IMG/M metagenome (GOLD analysis project Ga0206986, IMG submission 153277) | Enriched cells from forest soil in Barre Woods Harvard Forest LTER site, Petersham, Massachusetts, United States -... | ecosystem: Environmental > Terrestrial > Soil > Temperate forest >... | reverse complement strand
ATTCAGAACTTCGACGGAGCGGTAGGACGGCAGACCGACCCGGTTCAGCTCACGCTCCAGAATCTTCGCAACCGTCTGAGACTCCGGGACTCCCCATCCGAAGGTGGTGGAGTCCCCCAAAATGACGATACGGTAGACATCCTCCGGCTTTGCAGTGGAGTACTCGCGATCACGCAGACCGTGAGAGTTCGTGGAGACTGGTACCCCCATGAGGAATGCGGAACCGTTTGGGACGTGGGCGAAGCTCAAATTGGGATCGGGGACCGTCTGTTTCAATTGAACGGCGTATTTCCACATCTCCATGGAGAAGTCGAGGCTGCGCGCGTAAACGATCCGCAAGGCAGCCTCGGTCATCAAACCGAAAACGAGCATTGTGACGAGCAGAATGCCGACATTCAGCAGCCCCTGATAAACGGGCCCTTGCGCAGGGGGATTAAGATCTTGAGTTTCTTGAGTTTGCATTGCGGTTAGTTCGCCACCCAAGGGCAGCAGGTTCAGATCGGCTGGTATGCGTCATTGGCCGTTCAGATTGGTTCGCGTGCCAAAAGGCTTGGCGAGGAGTTGCTGCTTCACGTTTTCGGCGACCATGCGGGCGCCGCCTGCGTTGAAATGGACGTCATCATAGAAGGCTGAGGTGTCCTTAGGAATGTGGGCAGCGAGGTCATAGCATTCCAACCCGCTTTCCCGGCAGACATCGAGCAGTATGCGGTTGTAGGCGTCCATGGCTCGCCCGAGATCTCCCGCCGAGGCAAATCCTTTAGGGTGTTCCCATCGCCCGACCCGGCCGTTCCAAAGAAGGCGCTGCTCGGCCGGACTCAGGTCGTCGCGCCATAAGGAAGGCTGGGTAAGGAACATGCAGCGGATCCCCAGAGTCTTACACATGCTCTGCAGGGAAAATATCCGGTGGCGGTATTCTTCGAGTCCCACGCGAAGATCGGGAAGTGGAACAGCCGGTCCTGCGGCACGCTCCTCGCGATAGGGAACGACATCGAGATCCGACGGACGCGCCGGCGCCGGCAATTGGTCGGCGCGGTCGTCACGGCTCGATCCGCCGAACCGCCGCTCGAGTATGCCGGCAACGCCATGAACCAGCTGGAAGATCTGGAGGCGCTGGTAAGAAGGGTGCAGGAATCGGAATCTTGTTCCGGCAGGCAATTCCCCCTCGTATCCGTCAGCCCTCTCCAGAATCGTCTGGGTGGGAGCGCCTTCGAAGGCCAGAGTGGCATAAAGGTCGTTGACACCCACAAGAAAAACCACCATGTCGACATCCACAACGCCGGGAATCCATTGCAGAAGAACCAAGTGGCTGACGGCAGTCCTGCCGCTTACGCCCGCATTCCCCACCCAAATCGGATGGTTCGGCTCGGCGGCGTTTGTGTTCTCCATCAACAGATGTGTCCACACCTCGGAGTCGTCCAGGTAGGTACAAATAGTAGTGCTGCCGCCGATCGCAAGAATTCGGTACGCACCGTTCCGCTCCGGCGGGAGGGGACCGCGCAAGCCCAAGCTGTTTATTGTAAAAGATTTCACTCCGTGTATCCCGGGGAAAACGGCGGGATCGACCGGGCCAAATCGCGTGTGACCCGGGCGCAACTGTCCGGGGATCGGAGGTTGCGGGAACACGGCGCGAGCGAGGAACTCCGTGACGATCATCATCGCGTAGACAACATAGACGCTGGTCAGGGGTCCGAGAGCCCAGCGAATAAAGCTTGGCCCGCCCCGGCTCGCGGCCAAAGCCCCGATCGCGGCAAGCACCCAGAGTGCCGAAAACCCTGCAATCAATGTGCTACTTGACCATGGCCGAAGCGCCACTTCACCGTGGCGCCAAGCGGTAATGACACTCATGAAAAGAAAGGCAGGCAGAGCAAGATGTAGTAGATAGGCTATGACAAAAACAGTCGGTCTCCGCTGCCGCCCGAGCTGGTTCCCACTTTCCGATGCCACTATCGGCGGCCCCATTTCAGTTAGCGTTTTGCGAGGAACAGACTAGCCGGCACATCGTTGTGCTCTCTGGCAACCTCGGAGTATACCCCTGTCCTTCCTCAAGATAACATCGTGATCAGCAAAGGCAAGAGCCAGAATCCTGCGCACGCGGAGAAACGTCCAGAACTCACTTTGAAACGACGTCGTATCCCCCCAAAAGCCAGCCCAGTAGGACGGTGGAAGGATTCAGTTTACAGCAACGACGGAAACAAGCAGCCGTCTCAGTATTACCGATCATGGTACTCAGCGCAACTCCAGTTCCAGCGCTGAGGGTTCTCCAGGATGACAACGGCTGAGCTTTTGGTCACCGCGTTTGAAATGGTGGCGCGATGCGGTATTGACGCGACGAAGGCCGTCTCTGATCGAGAGCACATATGCTGCTTTCTTGAGCATTTACACGATCTGTGCTGGATGCTGATCCTAACGGAATCAGTCGTTCGCATCATGGGAAGCTCTGGAGGATTTTCCGTCGGCGAGAAAGATGGCGCGAACCTATTCAGATGATTTGCGTCGAAAGTTTCTGGAAGCGCACGAGGAGTCTGGCCGAGCTTGCCTGTCCAGCGAAGGCTGGGCCGAGAAGATTTCCGCCACGCTGCGCCGGACCGGGAAGAAGGAAAGACCGGCGGGTGGTAAGCGTGGTCCAAAGAGCCGGCTGAGTCCGGAGGCGACGGAGTATCTGCGATCCCGGGGTGAAAGAGCGACCGGATCGGACGCTGGCGGAGCTACAGGAAGATCTTGGGCGCCATAAAGGCATCGGGATCGGGATTACACGACTTTGGGTAGTGCTGAGGCGGATGGGACTGCATCTCAAAAAAAGTCGCTCCACGCCGGCGAGCAGGACAACGAGCGAGTCAAGGCGCGACGCCGGTTCTGGAAGCGGGAAGCCCGACACATCGATCCGGCGCAGCTTGTATTCGTTGACGAGAGCGGCGTCACTGACGACTGGCGCAGGCCAATGCTGACCTTATCCTCCGATAAGTTGACCTTTGCGGCTTCGCTTATGGTCAACTGACGCGGCGTTAGGGACCGGCGCTGAACGGCGCGCGCGTCGAAGAAGGAGTTCCCGCCGGACGCTTGACGGACACTGACAGTGCCGGGAGCGGTCAGTGTTTCCGGATGGGTGGCTACCATGTCGAAGCGCCCACCGATGGCGATGTCTTCCGGGCTTATCCCGAACACGTGCTGTGTCCGCAGTTGAAGCCTGGTCTACTGGTCGTGATGGACAATCCGGAGCCCATAAAGTGGACGGTATCGGGGAACCTATTGAACAGACCGGCGCCGCGCTCTGTTACTTGTTTCTCTACTCGCCGGACTTTGACCCGCTCGAAAAGTGCCGGGCACAAGTCAAACAGAAGCTGCGCGCGCTCAAGACCCGTTCCCTCGCCGTCCTCCAGCACGCTCTCCCCGAAGCGCTCTCCACCGTCTCCTACCAAACGAATGGCCTCACGTGCCACCCCGGAGCGCGAATTAGCGCTCCCCATTTGGAACCTAACATGCTGACCTTCGTTATCGCGATCGAAAGGGCGGGCCAGTGCCGATAGAAAATCAGAATGGAAGGGTCCTTACCTGAAGGCGGAAGCAAACTGGCCGCGGACCCAGGAACGCACGACCGATGTTTTCTGCTCCGTAATATGCGCGACGGCGAACGCATAGAACAGGACTACGGTGGCAATGCCCGCTCCCCAAAGGAAGTGTATTCCGTCAGGCTGCCAACGGAATGTCGGCAGCCACTTCGCACGGATAAGCAGCAGTAGGGGAAAGTGGAGCACGTACAAGCTATAGGAAAACCCGGCGAAAGCCCTTGCTAACCGAAGTCCAATCATACCCAGTGGAACACGTAGCTGTACGATTCCATGCGTCAACAGAGCGAAGCTCAGACCCACGGCGAGATCCGACCCGAGCCATCCGCGGTTGGCGCGAGCGGTAATCAAACATATCCCCGCAAGTGCCCCGGTACAAAGAGTGTAGAGTCGCGCTGCCCAACCACGGGATGCAGAAAACCGGAAATGACAAGAAGTCAGTGCTATGCTTCCTCCGGCGAGCCACACTACAAATCCAGAAAGCTCTCCTCCGAGGACCCAAGCGGCAAAAACAGCAACCCCAATGTACACTACCACCATCACGGAACGGCGTTTAGCGGACAAGATCACCGCAATCAGTACCGGAAAGAGAACGTAATACCAGAACTCATTAAAGAGGCTCCAAAGCGGACTGTTGGAACCTAAAACCGTCGTGAAGCGAGTCTGGAGAAAAAACAGGCTGCCCAAAAAGCTCGACATGTTCAACCGCTGGGCGGGAATCCCACAGCAGAATGCCACCAGGGGCGCAGAGTAGATCCCGGTGTGATTGAAAAAACGGACTCCAACAAGGTCCCAGAGCGCCCCCAACAAAAGCCCCGGTACCAAAACCAGATAGAGCCGAACTCCCCGATCGATTACATAATTGCGCCAGCTCCAGGTAGATCGGTCCAAGTTCCGGAGGACGGAAGATGAAATGAAAAGCCCACTCAGGACGAAGAAGACCATCACCGCCTGGTGTCCGAAGCCGGTCAGGAAATAGATCGCTTTGACCGGAAGCGTCGCCACAGACGGCGCGATGTGCTCGTAATCCACAAAATAAAATGATCGCCAATGACCGAGCGTGACCGCCAGTGCCGCTAGAGAACGGATGATATCCAGATAACCCGAGGCGTTCGGGGTCAGATCGACGGGCCGGAAAATGCTCCGCGGGGGTGTATTCACAACTGCCTTACGAAACGGTACTGCAAACATCGGGAGACTCAATTCTCATTATCGCGTTGCATCGTATGTCTTGGCGTAAAGGGGTTTGTCTTTTGATGGCGCGATGGCGGAAGGAAGGCGCTTACGCGCCCTCCCCCTATGCGGGCCGCGTGGCTTTGGAGCAAACCGTAAGCCCCACGCGTTGGGCATCCCGCGATTTTTACGCATCGAATCGCCGCGCATTTCGATGCGGTTGGCATTGTGAACCAGCCGCTCACGGTTGGGGACGAAATGAGTATCGCGTATAGTACCGGCTTGCGAGTTGCATCCGCCTCAAAACAGGGTATAGATGAATGGCGCCGCCCCAGTGCCACCAGCAAGGACCACGAGAGCCAGCAGAAGCAGAAGTATAAAAATCGGCGTGAGCCACCATTTCTTGTTGTGGCGAAGAAGGAACCAGAACTCCCCCAAAAATCCGCTGGACTTTCCTGAGGCCTTCGTCGCAAACTCAAACTTCCCCGGCGTATTTCCGTGTTTTTCATGCATTTAGCAGGCCCTACATTTGCCTGAAATAGGAATCCGTATCCGATGGTTCCCAGGGCAGCCAGTACGATTTGGCGGAGGGATCAAATTTTCTTCGCATCGGATCGTGAAAGAGTCGCATAAACGCTCCGATGGGGGAGATTATCGCGAAGTAGGCTATCACCATCATCGCCTTCGATAAAACCAATCCGATCGGGTAAGTGAGACACAGCAGGCCCACGTACGCAGGCCGGATTACGGCAGGATGGATCAATCCCGCAATCGCAAGGGCGCCTGCGACGGTCCATATCAGCAATGCGGCGTGAGCCGCGTGATGCCGCAGCGCGAACAGTCCGACCATTCCGCAAAAAGCCGGGAACCAAATCCCCGCGAACGTTCGCAGCTCCTTTTCGGGCGGTCTCAAATTCAATTTAAAAAGGGCCATATCGATTCCGGCATCACATCATTTTTCGGGGCGGCGGCCGACCATCATGAAAACATCGCGTTCTCGGTCTCCCGTGACAATCTGTTTCATTTGTGCTGAAAACCGGCTCAAAGCGGTCCCGGCCCCACTCGGTTTGAACAGGTCGCCGTTATTCAGATCCGATGCGTCCCAGGTCAAAGACGGGATCGCTCGCACGAACTCCAGTCCAGCCTCATCAAACCATTCCAGTACTTCTCCGGTCGCGGTCCGGCCCCAGGAGTTACAGAGGCTGATGACAATGTGTCCGCCGGGCCGAACCAGCGGCACCAGTCCGCGGAACCCTCCGCGCGGATCGCTTGTGTGATGCAGGACTCCATTACACAAGACCACGTCAAACTCCTCGGGCTGAAACGGCAATCGGAACAGATTTGCCTGCAGGAACCTGACGCGCTCCAGATTATGTTTGCACCTGAATTCGTTTGCCAGCCGCAGTGAATTGAGACACAAATCGGCGCCCGTCACCAGCCGGCAGGAGATCCCCAGAAAATTCGCCAGCTGGCCCGTTCCGCAGCCCACCTCCAATACCGACGAATTGTATGGGATGGCTGCGTCCAGAGCCCGCGCATAGAGTCCCTTGCGGGACTTTTCGATCAGCGATCTCACGGAATCGTGATCGTTATAATTCGGAAACGGAGTCTCCTCGTAGAACGCTTTGACGCGCTCGGTGACGTCGCCCGGATCGCCGGCCGAATCATGTGGCCAGTAGAGCTGCGGTATTCCGGCGGTGACGGCAAACACGCGGCCGCAGCCTGCGCTGATCAGGCGGTCTTCGTCCCGCTGAAGCGCTCCGCCGCATCCGCAGGGACAATACAGGGACTCGGTGGAGTGACCCGCCACCGACAGCGACGTTGGCTGGTTTCGCTTGGTGATCAGGAACGGCCCCATGCAAAGCACGTCGATATCGCTGGCCATGAAAGTGGCATAGGCTTCCCGCGGAGTGCATACGATGGGATCCCATCCCAGATTGAAACTTGTGTTCAGGATCACCGGGCACCCGGTCTCCTGGAAAAATGCGCAGATCAGCTTCCTGTAAAGTCCATGGCGGTCCGGGTCAACCGTCTGCACCCGCGCCGAGTAGTCCACGTGCGTGACAGCGGGAATCTCCGAGCGGACGAATTGAAGCTTGTCAATGCCGGAAACCTGCGCCTGCTGCGAAGAGAGCGGCACAGTGCGGTCCTTAGAAACCGGGGCCACGAGCAGCATATACGGGCTTTCGACGGACTCGTCGATATCGAAGTAGCCGGAGGCCGCCTCCCGCAGTACCGCCGGAGCGAACGGCCTGAATCCTTCGCGGAACTTTACTTTGACATTCACGACCTTCTGCATCGCGGAGTTCCGCGCATCGCCGATGATGCTTCGGGAACCGAGCGCGCGGGGGCCAAACTCCATGCGCCCCTGAAACCACCCGATGACGCCGCCCCGGGCAATCTCGCCCGCAACTCTCCGGACCAACTCCGTCTCGTCGTCGATGCACTCGTACACGGCGTTGACACTATCCAGAAACCGGCGAATCTCGCCGGCCGGGAACTCAGGACCGAGCAGCGATCCCTGCTGTGAATCGCACCGCTGAGCCACTCGCGGCTTTCCGAGGAGCTGATGCCAGACGAAAAGCGCAACGCCCAGCGCCCCGCCTGCATCCCCCGCCGCGGGCTGAATCCAAATCTCCTCGAATGGACCCTCGCGCAAAATTCGCCCGTTGGCGACACAATTCAGAGCAACTCCGCCGGCGAGGCAGAGCTTGCGCATGCCGGTCAGAGCATGAGCGTGCCGGGCGGTCAGAAGGATAATCTCCTCGGTGACTTTCTGAATCGACGCCGCCACATCCATATGGCGCTCCTCGATCAAGGTATCGGCCTCGCGCGGCGGGCCGCCGAAAAGACGATGGAATTTATCCGAAGTCATGGTCAGGCCCTGACAGTAATTGAAGTAGGACATGTCCATCCGAAAAGAACCGTCGTCCTTCAAATCGATCAGGTGCTTCCGGATCAGGTCCGCATATTTGGGGATTCCGTAGGGGGCGAGGCCCATCAGCTTGTACTCCCCGCTATTGACCGTAAAACCGCAATAGTAGGTAAAGGCGGAATAGAGGAGGCCGAGGGAGTGCGGAAAATGCTGCTGCTGGAGCATCTCGATCCTGTTGCCGCGGCCACGCCCCAGGCTTGCCGTCGCCCATTCGCCCACACCGTCCAGTGTCAGAATCGCAGCCTCTTCAAACGGCGATGGATAGAACGCGCTTGCGGCATGCGACTCGTGATGTTGAGCGAAGATGAACCGTTTCTTGTATGTATGGCCAAGGCCGGCGTTCATCTCGCGAGTGAGGTGAAGTTTCTTGTTCAACCAGATCGGCAGCGCCTTTTCAAAGGAACGAAACCCTTGCGGCGCGTAGGACAGATAGGTCTGAATGAGGCGATCGAACTTCAGAAATGGCTTGTCATAGAAGCCGATGTAGTCGACATCCTCGGGTTTGAGCCCGGCTTCCTCGAGACAATACCGGATTGACCTCACCGGAAAGTCTTCGTCGTACTTCTTCCGGGTGAAACGCTCTTCCTGAGCCGCTGCCACAATCTTACCGTCCACCACGAGTGCGGCGGCGGAATCATGGTAGAATGCCGAAATTCCCAGTATCGCGGTCATTGGCTATCTGGTTGTCCGCCAGTTGGCGCACTTTCAGCCCTACTGGGGCGTCGGCCGGTTGATATACGCATTGATCGCTTCAGCGGCTATCCTGTGACCATCCGGCGTCAGATGGATGTCGTCCGTGTAATAGGGCAAAACACCTTGTTTTACGCCTTCCTTAAGCGCGGGGGTCAGGTCCACGTAACCGACTGGCGGGGACATATGGCTCACGGATTCCCGCATGCGTTCCGGCAGATCGCTCAGTTCCCACTTCCGGCACTCCGATTCCTCCGGAAACCGGCAGTAGTCGCGGAAGACTCTGAACTCGTCGGGGATAAATACAAAAACCAGACGAGCACCCTGATCGGCGGAAAGCTTATCCGCCGTCTGGACGATTCGGCTCGTCTCGTCAAGGGCACTCAGTTCGTCCGCAGCGAGGGAGTGAGAATCAAAGGTGAAGTAAAGCTTCTGAAATTTGTCCTTCGAGGTGGTCAAAACCCCGGAGCGGTTTTCGCCGGAGGGCTTCGGCGGCGCCCCAAGACGCCTGAGACTGCGGTAAACAACACGCGTAAAGGAGCGCTGGAGAAAGAAATTCCAGTAGTTTGGCCGGTTCTTCACGATGTCGTGGTAGGAGAGCGTATCCTTTAAATCGTTGGTTTCGGTGAACATCCAGACGACCAATCGAGGTTTCAACGGCAGCCCATACCGCTTCAACACAATCAGTTCCTGCTGGGGGCCGAATCCGTACTGGCCAAGGTTCGAGACGCTCTTGCCTTGCCAGCGGGCGAGGAGCGAGGTAGTCAACTCCGCTGTGGTAACTGTCATGCCTTCAACCATGGAGTCACCGATGACGACGAGATCGGCACTACCCAAGTCAGTGTCATTCCGAAAGCCGTTGTGGTCGTATCTGAGATCCCATCGATACAGCGCCTGTTCTGCCAGCGGCAGCGTATACAGAGTCTCGAAGATACCTCCCCGCGACGAGCCGACGAGGTGTTTGTATGGTGGCTCAAGGTGGGTCAACTCCGGATCAGGCACCCTTATGAAACGTAATCCACCCCAGATTCCGGAGAATTCAAGTCCTTGATAATCCAGTACATTGAAGAACGCCGGAAGCTCGATCAGAGACAATGTGAAAACAAACGATCCCGCAGCCAGGAGAAATCGGCGCAAGTATAGAGATTTCCGGTTCTGCGTCGATTTGAAATCTCCTTCAGTTGACGGAGTATTCCGATTCGAGCCATTCTTGCGGCGGGATACCCAAACCAGAAAGATCAGAGCAAATACTCCAGCCCCTACAACCACCGCTATCGCGGAGGCTTTGTTCTCATAGTTACCCACGTTTTGGGCGAGGGCGGGAATCATCGGCATCATCGCGATTTCCCTTTATATCCTTTGCCCATGCCGCATTATCCCACTCCGCACCTTGTCCGTCTCCCCGTATGGGTACAGTACCCGCTCGCGGCAAATCCTATGTCCGGCTTCCAGCGCACATCGTCGGAAATTGTCGACGTTCGAATTTATGGCTTCAGTGTGATGCCGCCGAGGTGGAGACCCGCAGCCCTCCTCAGGAATCCTGCGAAATATTAATCCGCTTCTTCACCAGCCACGCGTTCGACCGGAGAGGCGGCAGCCTGTGATCGAGCCCTGCGAATCCGGTGATATTGTTGGTGACACGTTAGTGACCTTCAAAACAAGCGATTACTCGGTACTTTAACATCAGAGTTTCGCCTCTCTCCCGCTGTTCGGATGGTGGTGAAAGGCGCCATCCCAATCGTGATTCGGAATTTCCAACCACGGCCACGAACATCTTTTCTGAACCATTCTAGGCTATAGTGCAGGTGCGAACACCACCGAATTCGGATAAGGGACCGGCAGGATAGTGCCGGTCATCGTCAGACTCCCGGTATGTTGATCGATCCTGAATTCGATGACGTTCTGAGTTTCCACGTTGGCAACAAACAGATAGCGACCGGAGGGATCGATCACGAAACTTCGCGGCCGGCTGCCGCGCGTGGAGACGTATTCGACCGGAGTCAGCGCTCCGGTAGCGGCATCGATCGTGAAAACCGCAATACTGTCGTGCCCGCGATTCGATCCGTAGAGAAACTTCCCGCTCGGATGCACGAGTATCTCCGCAGTTGCGTTTTCGCCGTGGAAATCTTCCGGTATGGTCCGAGCTGTGCCAAGCGGCAGAAAAACACCCTTCGCGGCTTTCCACTCGAGGGTCTTGATGGATGATCCGCTCTCCTCGATGAGCCAGGCGAACTTGCCGGCAGGATCAAAGGTGAGGTGCCTTGCGCCCTCGCCAGCGGGCGTCTCCACGAATGGCGGATCGTTTGGCGCAAGGGTGCCGGCGCGGGGATCGAAACGATACACATAAACCCTGTCGAGCCCCATATCCGCGGCAATGGCGAACCGGTTGTCCGGTGAGACATTGATCGAGTGCGGGTGCGGTACCCGCTTCGGGCCTGCTCCTGAATCCCGGTGGCTGACTACGCACGTCGCTTCCTGAAGGTAGCCGTCGGGACCGATCGGCAACACGGCGATATTTCCGGCGTCGTAATTCGCAACGAGCACGTCGCTTCCGGTCTTGTCAACAGCAAGAAAAGTGGGAAGCTTTCCGGCCGAAGATACGGAATTCAACACTGTCAGCTTCCCGGTAGAGGGTTCGATGCGAAACGCAGATACGTTCGGAACCGGCAATTCATCCGCGCTGTAGAGATAACGCCCGTTCGGGTGAACCGCAAGTGAAACGGGGTTTTGTACACCACGGGCAATGGACTTGGCACTCGGCCAGCCCGCTCGAATTTGAGAAAGCATCCGTGGAACGCTGCTCCATGAAGCGTGAGCATTCGCTTCCCAGAACCTCCCCGCCGCCAGACCTTCCGGCTCCACTTTACCGGTGCCCGGATGAAACCGGAATGCGTAGATCCCACTGCCCCCTCGGGCTGTGTAGCTGGCTACATACATCCAATAGTCGTGGGAGCTTACAGAGCCGGCCTGTCGAAGCCCTGACACCGCAAGGAGGATGAAGGCGCAGGTTCCGTACCGGAGTCTGGTGCGCATAGGATATTTTGTTTGGCACGGAACAGAGTCAGCCGGCCTTCTATCTATTTGTTGAAGTGCAATTCGGGATGAGCCAGTATAGCCTTCGCAAGGGCGTCACCGAAGATCTGGTGCCCCGCCTCGTTAAAGTGTATTGAGTCCCGGTAGTAAACGTCAACACCGCGTTCCCGCGCTTCGTTGAAAGCGACAGCGCCATCCTCGATCATCAAAATGCCCAAGTCCTGAAACATTTTCTTGAATGCGGAGTGGTAGGGTTCTTTCAGGTCGCTCGCAGCCACGATAAGACCCCGGCCCGCGCTCAGGGCCTTGATCTGGGCGAAAATCTCGCTCGTTTCGGCGACGGATCTGTCGAAACCCGGATAGCTTGCTCCAGCTTTCGCGATCTCGTCTTCAACATTGCGTTCCTTCGCCCATTTCTTCACCAAAAGGCTATCGTACCAGTTCGAGGCAACTCGGGAGTGTGAGCGCAACGACTCGAACCACAGCGGGAAATGCGAAGGAATCAAATATTCGATTTGGCCGGACCTCCAGTAGGGACGCCTCATGTTGTGATTGTTGACGAAGCTTGCCTTCTCCAAGTCGAACTCGTTGTTCATGAAGTCGTCATAACCAGTCTGGACAATGATCAAATCCGGCTGCACCAGGGGAATGAATCGTTCGATAGCCATTCGCTCCTGCAGAGTTCCGTATCCGCCGGCACCGTATGCCACGGCCGCAGCCTTGAGATCCCGCGCCAAAACGCAGGGGTACGGCTTGTCGTCGCTCACCTCAAGTGCTTGCGTGTGTGAGTCGCCAACCACCAGTATCTTCTTGCCCTTGACGTTCGTGCTGCAGAGGCGAAGGCCGGATGCGTCCGAGGAATAGTGCACGCTGTAAATGGTGCCCCCAAGAGTCCTCCGCGTATAAGTGCTCTTGTATGATTCCCTGGGGGCCCAGCCGAGCTTAGCATCATACCGAAAAGGGCCGGGCCGATCATTGGACAGGATAGGGGCTCGCGTATGCCGCCAGTCCTGCAGTCGCTGGTACATTTCCGCGACTGCAAACAGGGCAACCGCACCGAGCAACGTCAGCAGCAAAACTCGTATCCACGACTTCGGCCCGGTGTTGTTACCAGGGATCGCACCGCCGCTCATCTCGGGAGTCCTTCTTTCCGCGCGTCCTGCTTGTTTTTGCCGTATAAAGATAGCACGCTGGTCCTCCTAAAACTCATTCTGAGAAATGCGCTGAATTGCGCGGGCAAGCGCCTCGCCGGCAATCCTGTCGCCAGTCTCATTCCAATGCACTCCATCGTGTGCGAACACGTCGACGCCTTGCGCGGACGCGCTGCGAACCGCCGCGGCGCCATCCTCGATAAAGGGAATGTCCAGTTCCTGGAAAATCCGGCGATAACCGGAGAGATAGGGCTCCTGCAGATCGGTCGCGAATACAGCCAGACGTCGCGCCTTCGACAGTTGTTTGATTTGACCGAAGAGCTCGCGAGTTTCCACCGACGCTGTCTGGAAACCGGGATGGCCAGCGCCGTCTTTCTCTATGTCTTGCTCCACCGAATGCGCGGTTGCAGCGGAGCGGTTCACAAAACCATCGTACAGATTAGAGGCGATACGCGAGTGCATCCGCGCTACTTCGAACCAGAGCGGGAAATGGTTCGGCAGAAGGAATTCGACGTGCCCTTCCCTCCAGTAAGGCCGTCTTTGGAAATGATTATTCTGCCAGCTTGCTTTTTCGAGGCCGAAGTCGTTATTGATGAAATCGTTGTAGCAAACCTGAATGATCACCAGGTCGGGTCGCTCCGTGGGGAGAAGACGTTCGACAACCATTCGCTCCTGCAGCGTCCCGTACCCACCGGCCCCAAATCCATGAACCAGCGCGCCAAGACTCCGGCCTGCGACGCAGTAATACTCAAGATTGTCGTTCACTTCCCACGCCTCGGTAAAGGAATCTCCCACAACCAGAATCTTCCTGCGTGCTCCGGTTCGGGCATCGTCGCAGACGCGTCCGCCGGATGAGTCTGTGGAAAATCTGACGAGGTACCGGGATCCACCGTGCGTGTATTGCGTGTAAACCCTTCGGTACGACTCGCGCATTGCCCAGCCGAGAACAGCGTCGAATCGTAGAGCGCTCGGCCGGGTAGCAGACATCAAAGGGACTCCGTGGTGGTGGTCATAAATGCGCACTCCAACCTCCACGCACAGTAATCCCGCTCCCGCCCCAAGTACGATCAGAAGCAAGACGACCGTGACGGTTTTGAACTGAGATTTCGTCCCGGAAGCAGTCATGTGAGTTAGTGCCGGACGCATCGGCAGAGCGGCCTCTACTGCCTTCCGCGCGCTATCGCCTCGGCCAGAGCGCGCGCGTAAATCCGGTTCAATTCCGGTTCGGGGTGTCCATCCGGCTGCCGCTTGGGCGGTATACCCAGTTCGCGGCTAATCCGGCCAACCTGCGATGCGACCGAAATGAAATTTGGCATTTGTTTGACACGCTTCTCGAACTCCGGAGGCAGATTGCCGTCCAGGTGCACAAAGAGCAATTTTGTGGCTGGTTCGGAGTGGGCGATCGCGTAATCGAGAATCGCCGGGTTCAATTGGTTAATACAACGTTCACGCTGCCGCTGTAGGAGGATCTGACCCACCAGGCAGACCAAGCGTGACTTGGCGGCAAATACCGCTAGTGCATCCACTAGTCTCCGATAAGGTCTTTTGTGCTCAGCGGCCTTTTGCTGAAGTGTCGGCACAGGGATTCCTGCCGGTTGGGCTACACCGTTCTTCAGAACAAAATATGGCTTGCTCATGTTGAATCCGAAGGCAGTGCAACTCCGCGCCAGGTCAGCTGCGATAAAGGCCAATATTACGGTCCCTGGTCGAAAAGATGGCGCAACGCGCGTAGCGGATAGCGCCATTTGATCCAAACCCCATCCTCTGACTCCGAGGTTGACGACATCGACCTTATTGTTCAGTTCACTTTGGAGATAGGAGGATATGGTCTGCGAGTAACGCAATCGTAGTCCGAAGACGAACGAGTCGCCTATAAGGACAATGCGCTCGTGTTTCTCTTCCAAAGCCTCGGGGATTCTCCAGCCTGTTCGGGCCACCCCACCCTCCCAGGCCGGATAGGCATTCCTCCATCCCAGCAGCGGGTCGAGTATAGTCTGGGTGATCCCTCCGGAGAACCCTCCGTAATAATGGAAGAAACTTTCGTACGTCTTCGTGCGCAGCAGGACGAACTTATCCGCCCCCCCCCACTTCTCAACCGCCCTGGCCATGGCTTCCGCGACTAGCAGAGAGAGCAGTACCGATATAGCCAACAA
>Ga0206986_1076_pt1 | contig 14764 bp, 9 predicted proteins | sample Alteio_BWMinCont_14_FD_153277 | JGI IMG/M metagenome (GOLD analysis project Ga0206986, IMG submission 153277) | Enriched cells from forest soil in Barre Woods Harvard Forest LTER site, Petersham, Massachusetts, United States -... | ecosystem: Environmental > Terrestrial > Soil > Temperate forest >... | reverse complement strand
CAATGAAATTTTCGCCACTGATGCGCGGTCAAGGGTCCGAGGATGGGGTGATCGAGCAATCGAGTTCGCTTGCCAAAGCGGGCTTCGCATTGCGCAATCACTTCGTCCATGGCCGAGATCCGCGGTCCGATTTCGCGGGTGACTTCGTCGGCCCGCATGCCGCGAGGCTGGGTGCGCTCCGGAGCTTTTCTTCCCTCGGGGAAGTATCCGAGGCTGGTGACCACAATCGCTCGCATGCGATCCTTCAGCGCGGGAGGTCGTGCCAGCGGCTTGTTCGCCTGCAGGCAGCGCTCGAATGCTTTCGCAGTTCCGGTATAAGTGAGGTAGAGATGTTCAAGCACTTCCGCAGTGCTCCATTTTCCCTCGGGATGACGCCGCAGGTCTTCAGCGGTCATGCCGTGAGTGGCGGACGCAACCGCATCCTGTAACCTTTTTAGATACGCATCCATGGACGAACACCTCCATTGCATCAAGTAGAATCGATTTCGGCATAGACGGTTGCAAAATTTCACACCCAACGGAATGGTGCTATGAAAAAATTGCTGATGGCGATGCTGGCTCTGGCATTCTTGACCATGGCAGGCTGTTCGTCGGAATCCTCCAAGCCCCGCTCCGGCCGAGAAACCTCAGCCCAAAGCCGCAGATTTGCAGACCGGCCGCTACGCCTTCCAAAAACTCTACATCGCAGCCCGCGGCTGGGCCCAGGATGCGCAACCTTTCCGGCTGGAATCTCAGCCCACGGCGGACTCTAAAGGGAAGGACGGCAAGTCGGCGGTGTGGCGCGGCTCTTTCGCATCTCCGCGTGGACGCGGCGTGAAGCCGTATGTGTGGTCGGGCACCGATGCGCAGGATGCTCCTTCGCGCGGCATCTCTCCCGGTACCGAGGACACTTACAGCCCCACCAACTCGTCCACTCATATTTTCGACATGGGTTTTCTGAAAATAGATTCGGACAAAGCTTTCGAAGTCGGCCAGCAGCACGGCGGCGACAAGGTACTGGAGAAGGCTCCTGACACCCCGATTCTCTACGTGCTCGACTGGAATCAAGCCACCAACGTGCTCATCTGGCACGTGATTTATGGAAACAGCCGTGACGATGCCAAACTCATCGTGGACGTCAATGGCACGTCCGGAGAATTCATAAGGGTAGAAAAGTAATCTGCAGGACCGAAGTCACGGCTTGGACTCAGTCTTCTCCGAGGTTTCATTCTTCGCTTGAGGCGCCTTTAATTTCTCCAGTGCCTTCCGCGCTTCCTTGGCGAACGGACCGTCGGGCAGAATCTTCAGATATTCCTGGTAGTGCGGGATCGCCTGATCCGGCTGATCCAACTTCTCGTAGCACTGGGCCATGCGGAAATTGGCCACCGCATCTTTCTCTTTCCAGGTCAATGCGTCCTGGTAGCGCGCGAGTGCGGCCTTGTAGCTCTTGCGTTTGAAGTAGTAGTCACCGACCTCATCATCCTTCATGGCCCGATAAGGGTTCCAGGGATGCATCTCCTGAACGTCTGCAGGTTCGTCTTCAGGGTTAGTGTCGACCACGCTGCTCATGGGATGATTCTTGGTGTCGTCTTTTGGCGCGCTGATGTCTTCCCTGGTGTCGCGGCTGGAACTCTGCCCCGCTTCGGTCGCCGGAGCCGAGCGCGGAGGCGCCTGATTCTGCCCGGGCTGCTCTTGCTCTTGATCCGGCTGCTGCTGGCCCACTGCCCAGCCTCCCAGAAAAAGGGAAACCAGAGCCATAAAAACAAAACTGCGCATGGATAGATTTTAGCGCTTTGTCAGGGCAAAAGGTACGGGGCAGAACCTATAAACCACAGAGGACACGAAGGCACACAAAGGAAGCAAACCACAACACTGAACCAGCCACGCCCCAGCATAGGCTTTGCTTTTGATTTCCTTTTGGTTCTGCATTCCAGAAAAAAATCAGGCCACTCCGGGGGATGGAGCGGCCTGTGTTGGCGAAGTCCTCCGGGGAGGAGGGTAAACTTGTTTACAGAGACGGTCCCGACGGCTGGTTCGTCGCCGACGCGGGAGCCGTAGTTCCCGTCGTGTTGGTCATCAGCCGCACATCCACGCGGCGGTTCTTGGCCCTGCCTGCCGGGGTTTTGTTGGAATCAACCGGCTTGTCCTTGCCCAGACCGATTACATAAATCTTGTAGGCCGGAATCTGGCGCTCCGCGGCCAGATACTGGATCACGGCATCGGCGCGGCGCTGGCTCAGGCCGTAGTTGTATTCGGCATCGCCCACTGAATCGGTCGCGCCCTCCACGGTAAGGATGTAGCCCTTGGCACTGGACACATCGCTCGCGAGTTGATCCAGCGCAGCTTTAGCGTCCGCGGTCAGGTTGTCTTTGTTAAAGCCAAAGTGCACCGACGTCTCAGTCACGACGTGATAGTTGTCCAAATTAGCCACGGCGTTCTGCAGGGAATCTACGCGGTGGACAGCATTGTTAGCCTGAGTCTGGGCCTGATCAGCCTGCTGACCGGCCGCCTGGGCCTTCTGGTCCACTTCGGCGGCCTTCGCTTGTACCTGCTGGATTCCAGCCTGGGCGCGCACGTCTACATCCTTGATATCCTTCGAATTCTTTGCAGTCAGGTCGTCCAGTTCATTAGTCTTGTTGATCAGCGGCGTGGTTTCTTGACGAACATAATTCTTGCTGGCGCATCCGACTGAGGCCGCTAGGGTCACTGCCAGTAAAACCGTTAACGAAGTGCGATTCATTTTAGGAAGGCTCCTTTTTTCTCTCGAGTCAGCGGATCTTAAACTTACTTGATCCTGGATTACTGAACCTGCAATCTTTGATCCTGGGTACGAACCTGGTCTTCAAAATCCGGCCGCCATGAAGCGCGCGTCCGCCTTGTACTTAAGCACGAGCGGTGCCAACCCTCGCCAGCAAAGGGTTGCGCTCTAAGTTGTTGCTGTGGCGACGATTATACATTTCTCTGGGAGAAGAGGTGACGCAGAAAGGGAAACAAAGGCCGTGTGACTGAGGAAATTTTATACGGTAGAGCGCGACTCGGTAGCCGTTGGCGGGACTTATCGCGTCTCGAAACCGCGCCGCGAGGACAGATCGCGAGGACCATTATCTTTCCCGCTTGCCCCATCCACCGGTCCACCGCTCGCGCTTTTTCCAGGGTCCGGATCACCACCCACCCTTTGGACGAGCTTGTCCGACGTGCGCTTTCGGTGATCCACGTTGACAGCTCTTTGGGTCAGACGTATTTTGAGGACTCGATTCACTGACCACAATTCTAATCGGTTATCTCTCCTGCACAAAATCACTTTCGGCTAAGGTGACGCTTGTCCACTCGGGGACACTTCCTCCGCGTCGTCTAAAATAAGATCATTCAGATGGATCTCTCGCAGAAAATCCGGACCCTGCCTGTTTCGGCCGGCGTGTATCTCTACAAGAACGCCGAAGGCGAGGTTATTTATGTCGGCAAGGCGAATAATCTGCGCAGCCGGGTCAGTTCGTACTTCCGCGAAGGCCGTCTCGAGGATGCGAAAACCGACACGCTGGTGCGCGAGGCGGTTGACGTTGATTACATCGTCGTCGCGAACAACAAAGAGGCCCTGGCGCTTGAGAACCACCTCATCAAGCAGAAGCAGCCCCGCTTCAACATCCTGCTGCGCGACGACAAGACCTATCCCTATGTGAAGCTAACGTTGGGTGAGCGTTTCCCGCGAGTCTATGTTACGCGGCGTCTGCGAAAAGATGGCAGTTCGTACTACGGCCCGTATTTTCCAACCAGCCTTGCGTATCGGATCGTGGACCTGATTCACCGCCATTTTCTTATCCCATCGTGCAAAGTAGACCTCAGCCGCTTTCATCCGCGGGCTTGTCTGCAGTACTACATTGGCCGCTGTTTGGGACCTTGTGTGGAAGGGCTGACCACGCCTGAGGCTTATCAGGAAGCGGTACGCGATGTGAAACTGTTTCTCGAAGGCCGTCCAACGGACCTTTCGCAATCTTTGCGGCAGCGTATGGCAAAAGCCGCCGAGGCCGAGGAGTATGAGCGCGCGGCCAAGTATCGGGATTTGATCTCGACGGTCGAACAGTTGCAGGAAAAGCAGCGCATTGCCGCGGTCGAAGGCGACGACGCCGACGTCTTCGGTTATCACTACGAAAATGACATGCTCGCGGTCAACCTGTTTCACATGCGCGGCGGCCGCGTGCTCGATCGGCGTGAATTTTTCTGGGAGGAACTGCCCGAGTTCGAAACATCCGGTAAAGACGTAGCTGGCTGCGTCTCTACCGAAAACATTGCAAGCAATGTTTCTACAGAGGGATTTCATCCCGGCGAATTCTTTTCCGCTTTGATGAAGCAACTCTACATCGGACAGCCCTATGTTCCGCGGAACATCTACGTTCCGGTGGAGTTCGAGGATCGCGAAACTCTCGAGGAAGTGTTATCCGAGCAAATCGCCGCCGAGGGTGGCCGCGCCACGCGGGTCCACATTGTCGTCCCGCAACGCGGTGAGAAACGTTCGCTGTTGGACCTGGCAGGCAACAACGCCAAACAGTCGTACGATCAGCGCTTTCGAGTCATGAAACCTAACACGAAGGCTATTCAGGAGGCATTGCAAGACGCGCTCGGCATGCCGGAATTGCCACGCCGTATCGAGTGCTTCGATATTTCCCACATTCAGGGCGCCGAGACAGTGGCTTCCATGGTGGTCTGGGAAGACGGCCACGTGAAAAAGTCGGACTACCGCAAGTTCATCATCCGCAGCGTGGATGGCGTGGACGACTTCGCTTCCATGCGCGAAGTCGTGACCCGCCGCTACAAACGCCTGCAGGAAGAAAAGAAACCGATGCCGAGCCTGGTGTTGATCGACGGTGGACTCGGCCAGTTGCACGCCGCGGCCGAGGCGCTGGCGTCGCTCGAGATCATCAATCAGCCGCTGGCCGCGATCGCCAAGCGGGAAGAGATTATCTACGTGCTGGGACAGGAGAATGAACCCGTCGTTCTCGACCATCATTCTCCGGTGCTGCACCTGATTCAACTGATTCGCGATGAAGCTCACCGCTTCGCCGTCACTTTTCACCGCAAGCGCCGCCAGATGCGCGATCGCCCCACCGAATTGCTGGATATCCCCGGTGTGGGCGCGCGGACGACTCGGCGATTGCTGGAACATTTCGGAAGCGTGCAGGCGGTGAAGCAAGCCGAAGCTGCGGCTCTGTCCTCCGTCGTCACTCGGGCGCAAGCCGAGGCAATCCTGGAACACTTTCGGAAGTGAAATCCTAAAAACGCAGAGCGCGCAGAGGAGTTCACCGTTTACTCAGCGACCTCTGCGACCGTTCTCGGCGACCTCCGCGTTTTAAGGTTGACCCTCCCTGCAAAAAGCAGCGACAATTCTACTCGACCGCTAATCGACGCGCGACGCCCTCATCCTGCTAAACTAGCGGCTCGTCCCATGAGAACGCTCCTGCTCGTCTTGACCCTCAGCGCCGGCTGCGCGCCCTGTGCATTGGCTCAAACTCCGGATGCTCCGACCCCACCAACTCCGCAACCGGACCTGGCTACGCCCCAAGAAAAGCACTTGCGCAACGTTCGCCAACTCACCTTCGGAGGACAGAATGCCGAAGCGTATTTCTCGGCGGGCGGCAAGAAGCTCATCTTCCAATCCACTCGCGACAATCTCCAATGCGATCAGATGTTCACCATGAACGTGGACGGCTCCGACGTTCGCATGGTCTCCAACGGCAAGGGAAAAACTACCTGTGGATACTTTTATCCCGACGGCAAAACCATCCTCTACTCCTCCACGTATTTGGCGGACCCGCAATGCCCGCCCCGGCCGGACTATTCCAAGGGATACACATGGGCCGTCTATCCCGGGTTCGATATCTTCGCCTCTAATCCGGACGGCTCCGGACTCATGCAACTCACCGACGCCCCGGGCTACGACGCCGAGGCCACGATCTCGAAAGACGGCAAGCGCATCGTCTTCACCTCCCTGCGCAACGGCGACCTCGACATTTACGTCATGGACGCCGACGGCAGGCACGTCAAGCAACTCACCTACGAGTTGGGATACGATGGTGGGCCATTCTTCTCGCCCGATGGCAAGCAGATCGTCTATCGCGCGTATCATCCCACCAGCGAAAAGGAAATTGCCGAGTACAAAGACTTGCTGGCCCAGAACCTGATCCGCCCGACTTCGCTTGAGATTTGGATCATGAAAGCCAACGGGAGCCACAAGCGCCAGATCACAAAGTTGGGAGCAGCCAGCTTTGCACCCTCGTTCTTCCCCAAGGGTAAACGCATCATTTTCTCTTCAAACCTGGGCTCGACCGGCGGGATGGGCAACTTCGAGCTTTACGCCATCAACGTGGATGGCACGAAGATGGAGCAGATCACCTACAGCCCCGGCTTCGACGGATTCCCCATGTTCAGCCCCGATGGCAAGAAGCTGGTCTGGGCCTCGAATCGCAATGCCAAAGCGCCCCACGAGACCAACATCTTTATCGCCGACTGGGCCCCATAATTCGAGGCCCCAAACTCGCCTTCTCATTCCAACGATCTAAGAACTCATCATTGTCATTCCGAGGAGCGAAGCGACGAGGAATCTACTTTCCTCTCCCGCGCGAAAAACCCGGGTCCCTCGCGGATGACTGCGACGGACAGAAGTTCTGGGCCTTCCGATTGCCTTTCCGGCGGTTGGCCTTCGCGTGGCCCGCCGTATAATAACCCTTCGCCCATGGAATCTCTGATGAAATCCCGCCAGTGGTTGATCATCAGCGGGCTGTTGGTGCTGGTGTTAGCCGCTGTCATCGGCTCGATCCTCACTCGCGATCTGGGCCCACTGCAGGCGCCCACGGCTTCTGGAGCCACCCAGAAAACTTCGCTGGTGGACGAGCGCCCCCTGCAGACCGCGCGCGCCATGGCCAAACTGGCGGCCGGCCCGGACGAACATCGTTTCGCGGACCAGGCAGAGGAGCAAGCCGATAACGAGGTCGACCTCGCCTTTCACGACGCCTTGCGCGATGCCGCCAATCATCCCGCGCTACCCAATCCTCAGAATCGCGAACTCTATCAACACGCCGGCGAGTCCGAAGCTCAGGTCAAAGCCGACCAGGATCTGCTGGATGAACTGAAGAAAAAACTTGCCGTCGCAAGCGGCGCTCAACAGCAGCGCGTACAGGAGCAACTCGACGTCGCCCAGGCCCAACTGGAACTCGATCAGGACGAATCCAACGATGCCAAGGAAGACCTGATCCGCTCCGGCGCCGATCCCGGCAGTTTGATCCAACGCCAGTTCGACCAGCACCAGGCCGCCGAACACGCTGCCGATGAAAAAACTGCCGCAGCCGCAAATAACGCGGAAGTCAATTACCAGGCCGGCAGCCTCTACGCCCAATTCGCTGCCTGGCGCGCCTTGCGCAGCAAAGCGATCCCAATACAGCAGGCGCAGAACGAAGCCCGCCAGGCCGCCGCCGTCTTGATTGAGAAGCACGCAGCTTTGGAGACGCGAGTCACCGCTGGAAAAGCCAAACAGCGGGAGAATCCGCCGGCCTTGAATCAAGCAAATTCCGGTCAGTCAGCTTCCGCGCAGTCCCCTCCCGGCCAACCTGCGGACCAGGCAAACCTCGGGTCCCCAGCCGCTCACACTGCGGTCAAAGCCTTGCATCGTCTTTCCGATGATCAAAAGAACCTGGCGGACCTCGATAAGCGCATCCAAGACCAGCAAGACTTGGCCAACAGTTACGCCGGTTGGATCGCGGTGATCCGCTCGCACCAGCGAACTGCGCTGCACGGCATGATCCAGTCGGCGCTCTGGATCATTCTCATCATGCTGATGGTCTATCTCGCCGACCGTTCGGTGGACCGCCGCCTCGCCGAGATGGGCACCGGCACCCGCTTGCACACGCTTCGCGCCGTAATTCGTTTTGCGGTGCAGGCCTTCGGCGTCTTGCTCATCCTGTTTGTAATCCTTGGTGCTCCTCAGCAGACCACGACCTTCCTTGGCTTGGCCACGGCTGGAGTCACCGTGGCGATGAAGGATTTTATCGTCGCCTTCTTCGGCTGGTTCGTACTGATGGGAAAAAACGGACTCCGGGTGGGCGACTGGGTTGAGATCAACGGCGTCGCCGGCGAAGTGGTCGAGATCAACCTGCTGCGCACCGTCCTGCTCGAAACCGGCAACTGGACCGATACCGGCCATCCCACTGGCCGCAAGGTAGCCTTCGTCAACAGCTATGCCATCGAGGGCCACTTCTTCAACTTCACCACCAGCGGCCAGTGGATGTGGGACGAACTCCAGATCACGGTTCCACCGAATCAGGATCCCTACCCGCTACTCGATGCCATTCAGAAAACTGTAACCAAAGAAACCGAGACCAACGCTGTTGCCGCCGAGAAAGAGTGGCAGAATGCCGCCAGCAACTACAAAGTACGCTCAGTCTCAGCCGCGCCGACGGTCAACTTGCGCCCAACCTCCGCCGGCGTCGAAGTCCACGTCCGCTACATCACACGCGCCCAAGAGCGCTCCGCGATCCGCGCCCGCCTGAACCAGGCCTTGGTAGAGTTGCTGCATCACCGCGGTGTTGACGAAAAGGCACGCATGTCCGCGGCAAAATGAGGTGTCCCTTGCAACACCGCGCCTACAACGACTTTCTTGTTCCTCGTAGACATTCTCCATCCGCTGAGAAAGCTCATGCCCTGAGGGCGCGCAGACTCCTTCCGGTCGCACTTCTCCTGTTGCCGCTATATGGATTGTCGCAAATCAAGCCCGTTGGCCAATTCGGCTGCGGGCAAGACCAGCGAGCGAGCTTTTACGGCCGCCCGGACTTAAAGTTCGTCGCAGTGGGTTCGCCCGATGCGATCAAGCAATGGAAAACCCGCCCCGTTCTTGTTTTTGATGGCTTCGAGTCTGTGAAAAACGGTTTCACCCGAGCAGAATTCTATCGCTGGCACCTGCCTGTACCGGGACGTGAGGAATTTGACGGCACAAACAACTCAAAGGACCGGTTGGCGCTCGCGGTTCGAGTCGTGGCTTCGGGTGGCGAACGCTGGTTTGAACTTGCCAATCCCGAGAAAGAGGCGGAAGACCAGCTCTACATTCAGCCGCGCGGTGAGAGTGACACCAGCGAAAATCCAGGAGATACGGGTGAACAACACGGCTCAGGTCCTAAGCCTGACGAAATGACTGGGTGGATTAGCATCCAACTCGCCACACCCGACGTGGGATTGCCGTTGTTCATTCTTAAGTATCAGCATAGCGACCTCGAGGTGTACTCGGCTAGTTCGTTTGAGAGTAAGCTGCTGGTTGACCTGCGCACGAGCACGCCACAGATCGTCGAGGCGGTGAGTTGCGCGTCTTTTGAGTCGATTGGGGGCGCGTGCTCCGCCCAAGACGAAGGCCACGAAGGCCACGACACTTTGGAATGTCAGTGGGACAACAAGGTCAGCGACTTCCGCTGCACCATGACTGTTCCTTACGGCAGCCCATATGCGGCACGCATGGCACAAACAGATTTTTATCTGCTGTCAGATAAGCCCGCGAACCCAACCAACCGTGACCCTGCGGAGTTAGTCTCCAGCCTCCGCGATCTCGCGTTCCTTATCCGCAACAACAATATCAACCGGACAGCAGGAGTGCTGGTCTCCGGACTTGGGCCAACAACGCTGCTTGAGCACTTCAAAGACCTGCTTCCTGAAACCGACGTATTTGTCTTTGCCAGTCCGGGTGCGGGTGACATGTTGAACGCACACTTATCCCTGGTCACTCTGAAGCCCGACGGCAAATTTGATAGGCAGGCGATTCCCAAGTGGGGCATTGCGGGTGACGTGACCGATGAATATAAGACCGACGGACACAAAGATATTGTTCCCATCAATGCTGGCGATTTGTATGGCGCGTCCGAAAGCTATGTTCCCATCGATGCTGATGATGCATATCGCACGCACGTCTTGGAGCAGCGGCCTGGCTTTCGCGCTGTCGACACAATCTTGACGGTTGGAGCGGAGAAGAAGAATCCGGTCCGCGTTATTTATTGGCTCGGTCTTGAAGCCGTCGATGGAAACATTGTTGCCAACGCGGTGCGCCTCGCAGGTGAGAGTTGGGTCTACGGAGGTTGCGGCGAGGAGTACCGGGAAGGCACCGCAAGGTTTATTCGAAGGAAAGCCGGTGTGGCCGAGGCCACCGTCGGAGTACAAGGACGGTACAATCCTGAGAGCTCAAATGCTTTCCCTCCTGATTATCCCACCGAGGGCCCAAACTGCGTGTGGACCGATCTCCTGCATTGGAAAGCGGGCGCTGGTTTCCGCGTGCGCAAACTGGCCGAGGACTGCAAGGCGCCACACGAGGAGGTCAAAATCGCTGACGACGGGTCTATAAAAGCCAGCTCGTCACACTGAATGCCTGCGATATTGGGGTGGCCCACCCTTCTAAGACGGAATAAATCAAGTCCCGGGTGCCCCGTTCTTTCGCGTTCTGCGTGTTCTGCGCGAAAGGGCGGGCTGGGATCGCAAGCCACAAAGCGGCTCTGAAAGCAGTTTTATAAATGCCTGAGCAAGATGTGAATGCAGGCGAGTTGAACAAAGCCAGGGAAGTTCTCGACCTGGTACTCCCATCGGGTGACGGGGCGGCGGAAGTGGTGCATCCATGCGAAGAGACCGGTGCCCCAGGTTCCCGCACGGTTTTTTGGCGCGCTAACCTGGGAGCCGCATCGGTATGCGCCACCCTCTACGCTAGCGTCAAAAACCGGCGCGAACCCGGGGCGATTGATATAGAATCGTCAGAAGTAAAGAAGGCACTCTTGAGCCCACCACAACGCCTTTCCTGGCGATAACACAACGCAAGAGGAGGAGTCCATGGAACGCAATGAGAATTTGGGAATGACCAGAGCTCTGCTTGCAGTCTTCGCGCTAAGCCTAATCTTTGTGCCCAGCGCTCTGGCAACAAGCAAAACACTGTATACGTTCACTGTTGGCAGTGACGGGTACGAACCTATTGCCAGCCTGATCTTCGACCAGTCAGGAAACCTCTATGGCACGACATCTCAAGGCGGCAGTGCGAGTTCAGGTTCAGTCTTCAAGCTGACTCCGAACGGAGACGGAACTTGGACGCAGAGCGTGCTCTATAGTTTTCAGGGCGGAACCGATGGAGCTCACCCCGCAGCCCGGTTGATCTTTGACCAATCAGGAAATCTCTATGGCACCACGGCTTTTGGGGGCTCTACCAATCAAGGCACGGTCTTCGAGTTGACGCCGAGCGGGGGAAGCTGGACGGAAACTGTCCTGCATACCTTCGTCTTTGACTCTGTCGGGAATCTTTACGGCACCACCGAAAAAGGTGGAGCTCACGGGGGTGGCGCGGTTTTCAAGTTGACGCCGAACGCGGCCGAAAGCGTGCTCTATAGTTTCTGCTCCGTCACCAAGTGCGGCGACGGAAAAGGTCCTATGGCTGGCGTGATCCTCGACCGGTCGGGAAATCTCTGCGGCACGACGCAGTTTGCCGGTGCTAATGGAGACGGTGTTGTGTTCAAGCTAACCCCAAGAACGCACGGAAGCTGGAAGGAGACGGTATTGCACAGCTTCATTGGCAGCGACGGATCCCAACCTATCGCTGGCCTGATCTTCGACGCGTCCTGGCGGCTTTATGGAACGACGCTTGGCGGCGGCGCTCACTCAGATGGCGTCGTCTTCAAGCTGACGCACCAAGCAAACGGAAGCTGGGCAGAGAAAGTGCTCCATAGCTTCAGCGGCAGTGACGGAGTCAACCCAGCTGACAGCGTGATCTTCGACCAGAGTGGGAATCTCTACGGAACGACGACGGTTGGTGGCGCTGGCGGATTCGGTGTCGCTTTCAAACTAGCCCCGAACTCGCACGGAGGATGGCACGAGACGGTATTGCTAAGTTTCACTAACCATCCGGATAACTTTCCTGACGCCGGTCTGATCTTCGACGGAGCAGGCAACCTCTATGGGACGACCTTTGGGGATGGATCAACCACCCACGGTTCAGTGTTTGAGATCATGCCATAGCTGGCTTCTCCGGCTGCTCAGGTTTGAGTGGCCGGAGACCACCTTTTGGCTCGTAGCTGTTTGTAACATCCCGATACACTCCCTCCCGCTGAAACCCATGCTCCGCGCCCCTTTCCGCTGGCTCACTGGGCCCATGGGCGTTCCTACGCTGTCATTGGATTGAATACCATTTACTGGGTCCCGGTGCGCCGTTCGGAATGCCGCAGCCACACACATTCCCATTGACCGCACCTGTACAACCAGATAACATATATCTAGCCAACATTATCTGTTGGATAATCTACGTTCTTTGACAACTGATCCAGGCCAGCGTGAATCACCACCGAAGCGGATCGCTCTGCCGTGTCCCAGCCGCAAAGCGGCGGAAGAATGCAGCCCATGGCGCAAGCCATGGGAATGAGCGGAAAGATGAAAGAGCCCCAGCGAGGCGAAAGACAGCAGCGCTTCGCAGGCTCAGCCCGTCCAGTTCCAAAAAGGGAATGCAAACCGGACGGGAACCGGCCGTAACTCCCATGTTGTCTAGATTTTGCGTGTAACTCCTTTAAACTCAAAGATCTAGCACATAGTCGTAAAATAAATCTTGTGTTTTCAAGATTTTGCACACGACGGGGGGGGAGGGGGGTACCAGTACCAAACAGTAAACTCCGGTTCCAATTCCCAGATTGGGCCCTGCTCAAAGCTCTCAGCGTTGAAGCGTACAGAACTCTACGACCGAGCCCGCTTGCGCGCCAGTTCCAAAGCACCCTTCGCCGGATCCACTGGGGTCGCGTTGGGCAGAACTTGGGGACGCTCGCCAGGCAATCGATCATAGAAAACCCGCCGAACCAGTTCGCAATTAAGAAAGACTCCGCCTGACACCGCAACCGGAACGGATTCAGCATCCCCAAAGAGTCGCCCGATCACGATCTTCGCCAGGGCCGCCAGCTCTGCACCCGCACGCGTCAGGACGGCGCGAGCCGTCGCATCCCCGGCATTTGCCGCAAACAAGATTGCCGGCAGCAAGGCCGCGAAGTCCGGAGGAGGAGTCGCATTGGCAGCGACGACCATTTGCTCCCGTGTCGTCACGCCCCAGGATTTCATGATGCTGGCGAGCAAGCTCATGTTCTCGGCTCCCGTCTCGTCGTACAAGCGCATCGAAGCCGCGACGGCCGACCGACCGATCCAGTGCCCGGAGCCTTCATCGGAAATGGCGAACCCCCAGCCGCCAGCGCGCGCGATTTCGCCTTTGGAATTTCGCCCGTAAGCAATGGATCCAGTGCCGGCAATCACAATCACACCCGGCCCGCTGCCGAAAGCCGACTCCATCGCGATCACCATGTCACCCACAACTTCAATCTCGCCGGAAACAAACTCAGACAACAACCGGCGCACGACCTCGGCGATTTCAGGACGAGCGCCGCCCGCGATCCCGAGGCAAGTTTTTTCAATCCGCGCCGGACTGACGTTGGCCGCCGCACAAGCCTGTCGTATGGCAGCACCCAGAGACTCTCGCGCCCGATGTTCCCCGGCCCGCACCACGTTACTGCCAGCGCCTGTCCCAACGCCCAGCACCGACTTCTCGTCGCCGATGACGCACGACGTCTTGCTGCCGCCGCCGTCAATGCCAACGAAGATGCTCACGAGCGTAGTTCTATCACAAACGCCGTTTCACCACGGAGACACAGAGCAACAGAGGAAACTCATTTGCTCCCTGCCATTTTGGGCTGCGATTGCCAAAATCCGAATTAAAGGGTATGTCTTCCTCGGTGTCTCTGTGTCCCCGGGGTGAAAAGCCTTTCGCCCAATTTACGAGCTGGATACCTCGCACAGATAAGCCACTGCGAGAATCCAAAGCTGGATACTCTTGAGGAATCGAATCGGAGATCCATGACACTGGACAGACTCGATCTCGCCATTATTGCGCTTTATCTCGTGGGGATCACCCTGTTCGGCCTGCGCTTCCGCAAACGACAACGCACGTTGCGCGATTACTTTCTGGCCGATCGCAACATTCCCTGGTGGGCAATCTCGCTTTCGATCGTCGCGGCCGAGACCAGCACGCTCACGATCATCAGCATTCCCGGCCTCGCCTACGATACGAATCTGATGTTTCTGCAGGTAGTCCTCGGATATCTCGTAGGACGCGTCATCATCAGCTTTGTTCTGCTGCCGCACTACTTTCGCGGCGACCTCTACACGGCGTACGAACTGATCGAGCGTCGCTTTGGCCGCGGGCTGCGATCTCTCACCGCAGGCCTCTTTCTGATCACCCGAGCTGCGGCAGAAGGGGTGCGCGTGTATGCGGTGTCCATCGTGGTGGCCATCGCGTTGGGCACAGGTGAGATTGCCTCGATTGCCATCATCACGATATTGACGTTGATCTATACCTTTGAAGGTGGTCTGGCTGCGGTGATCTGGACTGACGTCGTGCAAACCGTCATCTACGTCGGCGGAACGCTCGTTGGGTTGTTTACCATCCTTCACCTGGTTCCCGGAGGATGGGCCACCATTCACAGTGTTGCCGAGGGCGCGGGCAAGCTGCACATCTTCGACTTCACCCCCACCCTATGGAAGCCCTACACATTCTGGGCGGGCGTTGTGGGCGGAACCTTCCTGACCACGGCCAGCCATGGCACCGATCAACTCATCGTGCAGCGCCTGTTGGCGGCGCGCAGCCAGCGGCAGTCTGTCACTGCCTTGCTCTCGAGCGGAATTGCCATCCTGTTCCAGTTCGCTCTGTTCCTGATTGTCGGCGTGATGCTGTTTGTCTATTACCGCGTGCCTTCCGCGCAGT
>Ga0206986_1072_pt1 | contig 14797 bp, 11 predicted proteins | sample Alteio_BWMinCont_14_FD_153277 | JGI IMG/M metagenome (GOLD analysis project Ga0206986, IMG submission 153277) | Enriched cells from forest soil in Barre Woods Harvard Forest LTER site, Petersham, Massachusetts, United States -... | ecosystem: Environmental > Terrestrial > Soil > Temperate forest >... | reverse complement strand
TATTGATCAGAGCTTCATTCTTTAAGAGTTCGACATGCTGACGTTATCTAAAAAGATCTGGCGATCTCTTCAGTCTGACGGCTTGTCCGAAACTATCTACAAAATCGCCAAGTATCCTTGGAGGGAAGATTGGCATTCGGTCGAGCAACGCGTTCTCTCCCGCCAGACTTTGGAGGAGAGGTTTACCGAAATTTACAGAAGTCCCAACTATTGGGGAAGCCGCAAGACCGTTAGCGGTCACGGCTCTACGATGCTCTCAACAGAGAGCCTAAGAAGCGGTCTGCCTGCACTGTTCGTAAAATTCTCGATCGAAAGCATATTTGATGCACCCTGCGGTGATTTTAGCTGGATGAGGGATGTAATTGGTAAAAGCGACCTCGCGTATATAGGAGGGGATATAGTATCCCCTCTGATCGAGGCTCTAAAGTCGAAATACGAAGACGCGAAGACAAAGTTCGTTCATATTGATCTTACCAAAGAGGAGTTTCCTAAAGCAGATTTGATGATTTGTAGAGATTGCCTGTTTCACCTATCCTTTGAAGACGCGCGGAAAATTTTGCAAAACTTCGCCGCATCCAAGATCTCCTATTTACTTACGTCGACTCATATCCATACCTCTGAATTTCGAAACGTAGATATTGTGGCCGGTCGCTTTCGCCCGATTGATCTGTTCATAGCTCCTTATAACCTTCCACGCGACGTGTTGTATAGAATCGAAGATTGGCGGGCTCCCTATCAGCCACGCGAGATGTGCCTTTGGACAAAAGACCAAATTGCCGCCTCGCTGAAGTAATCGACCGCGGCTTGCTAGACCCGAGCGCTCAAAGAACTGGGTGGCTTGATACGCATCCACCGGCGCGATGCAACGCGAACCGGAATATCGTAATATCGCTCAAGGTAAGCCGAAAGAACAACGAGCCCGGCTATCACGAAGATCCCGAGCCAGGGAGCATAGTGGCTTCCTTCCAATTGCAATGTGTGCAATGCGCGCGAGATCAAGACTATAACCGAATAGTGCATGACGTAGAGAGGATATGAAACTGAACCGAGGAACGCAAACAGCAGTGCCTTCGGAACGTCGAGGCACGCAGCCAAAGCGATCAACACAGGAAATACGATCATAACCGCTGGCAGTTCGACCAGTTCGGCTCTTGGAGCATGCGCAGTGACAACCGCGAGAAAAATTAAAGGCAAAAGATAAGCCCACCAGGTTGCAACCGTGTGCCTCGGCAAGACCCTGTAGAGCAACACGCCCACACTGTAGGGAAACACTACGCGGCAAATACCGAAAGGAACGGTCGACCAATCGAAACCAGTGTGCAAAGTGTGAAGGTGCAAATCTACCCATACCAATGCCACCGCAGATATTAGGACGACGATGATGAGCCTGGTCAAGGTCAGCCACGGCAAGATCAACGCGTAGCAGAGGTTCATCAGCAATTCATAAAGCAGCGACCACGAGGGATCGTTGAACGGCATCAAAGACAAACTTTGGTACCACGTCGGAGATGGCAGCATCAACAATGCGGCCGCCACTGAAATGGGAAACGTAGCGACGGTTAGCTCACCCTTCCCCATGGCAAGCGCAGCTGCAGTGCTCGCAATTCCGAGCACTGTTCCGACGATGTAGAGCGGGTACAGTCGGATGTATCGCGCTATCAAGAATTGCAGAACTGTCAAGCGCGATTTCAGCCGATGCTCATAGGCCAGCGAAATCACAAAGCCGCTCAGCATGAAGAATAGATCGACTGCCAGATAAAAATGCGGAAACATATGCACCGTCCAATGGGGAATATGGCCGATGACCACGACGATTGCAGCAGCGCCCCGCAGGCCGTCCATCGTATGAAATCGTCGCTCTGCCCACCCATCGCTCGGTTGCGTTGACTCACCCTCGTCAAATTGTATGGCCACAACAGTTCCTTAAGATGGGTCATGAGGTCGCCTGATGCCGGGACCGTTGTCAATCAACGAGACACCATCCTGGAGCGGCCAGCGACACTCAGTTGCTGCGGGGACGGAAATGATCGGCGTAACCGCCTCGTTTTCGTCCGGCACGACCTTTCACGAACGAAGCACAATCTACAAAAGCTGCAATCGGCAGCCCGACAAGTGGGGGATACCAAAACCCCGCCAGGCGCAGGGCGGCGCTGAGAGCAAAATGAGGGCGGGTCCATTCGGCTCTGCCATCGAGCGCGCCCGAAAGCGACATCGCGGAGAGCGTATAAGGCGACAAGTCCAAATAGACCGCCTCAATATATTCTCGCAATGTATATTTGCCCTTGCCGGTGCTCCCAGCGCCATGGTCAATCATCCACGGTTTCTGCCCCTGGGCATGAATGAACGATGGTGAACAAAAAAGAATATTCTTGATCCGCTCCGCAACAGTGTAACCCGAAAGCCCAAGATACTGAATGATATCGTTGCCTCGCCTCAGAACTTTTACGGGAATCTCCGCAAACTCGCGCGAAGTCAAAAGGGCCGACAAGACATCTTGATCACCCATCATGTGTGCCGGCTTGTCACGCCAGTCCAACAACTGATTCTGCTTGTACTCGGGGGATTCAAGCAACTCCTTCCATCGGTTCAGTAGCGGCGCATGGTGTCTGGTTACTCGAACAACCGCAGAGTTGATCGCAAACGGTAGCACGCGCCCCACCTGAAAGCCCCATAGCCGCGCTCTCAGCGCACCAACATCGCTGTGTGCTCCCCAAAGAGCTTCCTCGGCAACCGCGATCGTATCGCTGGCCAGTCCCTGGAATAGCTTAGTCAAGGATCGCGCGGCGATCACATCCGAATCAATCCAGACGACCTCCTCGCACCCTTCAGCAAGGAGATGCAAGATTGCATGGGGTTTCACATTCCAATGATATGCCCCGTGCAATGGTTCCGTGCGAACAACGACTTGCGAGTAGGCTTTCGCCCATTGCATAAAACTTTCGTTCGCAGGCGGATAGAAGATATGAATCGGGAGGCCGCTGCAATTTCTGTCGAGGCTTTCGATGAGCAGCCGCAAGGCAGGCTCACAAGCGGTACGGTCCTCGGCAATGCACACGTTAATCAAAATCTACCCCAAAGACAGATCCAGCCTCGCCATTGCAGCGGCGCGGCCCCAATGTGGCCCCCCGCAACGGGTCGGAAGATGATTTGTAATCCAACCCCAGAAGCGGGATAGAATTGAGTCAAAATGCTGGCGCCGGTTGTTCGGTGCGCTTTGCTGAGCTAGACTTGAGGTCCTCCAACAAGCAGACTTCGGGACCCTACATGCTGATACAGCCTCTAGACCGGGAAGGACTTAGGCGACAATGCCTCAGAGCCCGACCGTTTCCATTCGTGAAGATCGACAACTTTTTGGAACCTCAATTTGCGAAGGAGGTCGCCGATGCTTATCCCACATTTGATTCGGCAGAAAAAGCAGGGAGGTCTTTTAGCACGGTCAACGAGAAGCGGAAGGTCCAGATTACTGACGCCGGCCTCTTCCCCACCGCCGTTGCAAAATTAAACCAGCTGCTGGCCGCGCCTGAATTTCTCGCGGACCTGTCCTATATCATTGGAATTCCAAAACTCATCGCCGACGAGGAACTGGTGGGGGGCGGTATCCACGTAACCGGTCCCGGAGGCCGCCTGGACGTTCACGTTGACTTCAATTACCTCGCAGATCGTCAACTTCACCGCCGTGTCAATCTCCTGCTTTATCTGAACCCTGTCTGGGATGCGAAATGGGGTGGCCATATTCAGCTTTGGGACGAGGACGTGAAGAATTGCGAGCAAGTATTTACGCCTGCTCTCAACCGCTGCGTCATCTTCGAGACCAGCGACAAGAGTTTTCATGGCGTCACGCCGGTGACCAGTGCGGCCCCCTTCCCGCGCAATTCGTTCGCGACCTATTACTACACAAAGGAAAGTCCCGAGAACTGGAAGGGTGGCATTCACAGCACCGTCTTCAAGGCTCGCCCGACGGAGAATATGCGGGCGCATATCCTGATGCCGGTTGAAAGGCTTCGTCGCAGGGTCAGGAAAAATGTCGGCCGACTGAAGCAAGGTATCAGGCGTTTGATCGGTACCTAACTGAATACACCTTCCATTTCTGCTCCCGAAATCCGCTTTAGACCGATGAACCAGCCCTCTAGTCGTGCGCGGCGACCTAAGATAGCGTTCTCCGGTGCTCGTCATCATTACTGTGGTCTCGCTCGCCACCTCGACCGTTGACCACCCAATCAGGACCTGAATGTCGAAGTTCAGTCGCGGCAGGGGATTCTAGCAATGGGAGTGCCTCGTCAACCTGATCCAGGATATATACCCGCGTTGGACGGGTTAAGGGCGGTTGCGATCATCATTGTGATCGCGTCTCATTTCGGATTGTCCGGAATGGTTCCTGGAGAATTTGGCGTTACTCTATTCTTTTTCATTAGCGGTTTTTTGATTACGCGGCTCTTGCTGGCCGAAATGCGTGCAAGCGGAAAATTTTCTATCGGACGGTTTTACATTCGCAGATTTCTTCGGCTAGGACCACCGCTTTTTCTGGTGATAGCGACAGTCAGCGCCCTGAGTTACTCCGAACGAAATCCAATAGGGCTAATGCAAGTAGCCGCTGCTGTCTTCTATCTAATAAACTATTTTGTCGTTCTTGGGGGCGCCTGTTCGTTGCCGCTGCTGGTTCTTTGGTCTCTTGCTGTCGAGGAGCACTTCTATCTTCTATATCCAGTTTTTCTCTCGATCGCCTGGAAGTGGGGCACCAAATTCATTGTCGCGATATTTTCATTGTGTATCGCAGTTATGTTGTGGAGGACTTTTCTCTATTTTTACCTCCACGTTGGACGCGACAGAATAGCCTACTCGACCGACACCAGGATAGATTCGATTTTGTTCGGCGTTGGACTATCGAGTATCCTTGCCATCAAGCCAGATGGACCAATAGTCAATCGATTGGCCTCGATGTCCGTGCTGCTCGGTTCGATTGTCATACTTCTTGCTACGTTTCTCATTAGGAATGAAGGATTTCGCGAGACGATCAGGTATTCGCTCCAAGGAACGGCACTTCTGTCCATCGTCTATTGCTTGATTTTCTCCGATCGAACCCCACTAGCGCGATCAATTCTCAATTTTCCGATCATGAACTGGATTGGTCGACTGAGTTATTCCCTGTATTTGTGGCATCCGACAGCAGCGTACATCATTTCAATAAGTGAACCATCCATGGGCGCACCACTAAAATATATAGCCGCGCTACAAGTTACGCTTTTGCTGGCGGCTGCCTCTTATTATGCTGTCGAACTTCCGTTCGGCAAACTCAGGCGCAGATTGCGGCAGGATTCAGTCTTACCTCCAAATCGAACTCTGCGTCTTAATGCGAGCACCACGCATGTTCCCTCGTAGTTTGCAGAAACCTCGGTCTGCCACTCTGGTCTCGATCGAGATATCCTTTTAAAAGAGGAGACTCTAGCCTTTAGAGCACCGTGGCCTTGTAGAAAACCGTTTCGGAGTGAACATTGCGCTTACCGCTATCTAGAACGCGGGCCGAGTGGGCCTACAGATTGAAAGGCTTCATTTTCGAAGTCGCTAATCTCCAATCGATGATTGATCTTCGCGAAAAGCATCAACTTGAAGACTCGATGGGATTCAGAGGGCAATGGGAAAATCACCGTCAATTCCAGATTGCCATTCTGAAGAGAAATGGATTGACACAATCGCACCATTTTCTTGAACTCGGGTGCGGCCCGCTCACTGCGGGAATACCAATCATCGATTATTTGGATGCAGACCGATATATCGGTGTCGACATCCGAAGTTCTGTACTGGACATGTCGTGGCGCGAAATCGGGAAGGCAAAACTGAGCAAGAAAAATCCGCGACTGATTTGTTCAAAATGTTTCGGCGACGAATTGCTGTCGCCGGACCAAAAGTTTGATTTTGTCTATAGTTTTAGCGTTCTATATCATCTCAGTGATGAGATTTTGGACGCCTATTTTTCAGCGGTCTCTCGACGGCTGTCCAAAGGGGGAAAGTGCATCGCCAATGTTAATGTTCATATTCCGAGCGACAAGTGGCTTGAGTTTCCGTTTATAAAAAGAAGCGTCAACAACTACCGAGATATCGCTGCTAACCACGACCTTTCAACCGAAGATCTTGGTACAATCGAGAGCCTTGGGTTTTCTGGACATGGAATAGAGAAATTGAATCCCCTACTGCTTTTCCGCTGCGCTAAGTCTCTTTCGACTGAGTCCTAAACGGAAGGGACTACTCGCGTTTTTTCGCGGCGTTCCTTGAGATTAGGCTCGTCCCTTGTTGTAGTCACACATTGCCTGAAATGCGGGATTAAACGCCGCGTTCTCTATCCTGTTGGCATAGGCATCGACTGTGTTGTTCCCACCATGCCGAAGCAACAACCCAACTGAGGCGGGGATAAAGGTCCATCTGACAAGAACTAGGTCCAGTATGGCCGGCATTCCGAATCCGGGATTTGATGACCAGGCTTTCAGACACTCCATCCAGGTCTTGGCCCATTGCTGACCGTTCAGCACACCAATCAGAAAATCCGACTCAGGTCGCGTGATCGCGTGACCGTAGACCGATCCAAAGAGAGGCCAGTCCGGTCCACCCTCGTACTGGATGAGCCTCTTGCCCAGCGCCTGCATGGCAGCCGCGTGATCCGCAACCTGGGCATTGTAATAGAATGAACCCGCCTGCCCGGACCCTATGTTTAGTTGAGCAATGAAGTTGTCGATCGCTCTCGACGGATCTGGAGCTGCATAGGGAGTGCTACCATTGTACATGGCCGCGTCGTCCGCGAATCCTTCGGTACCTTTTTTGTTCCAGTAAGAACCTGGTACCGTAAGGTAGGGGGCGATGGCGAAATAGTCGTGATGAGAGATGGGTGGTACCGACTTCCCCCAGATGTTAAGCGGATCGTTGAGGAATCTTGCCGTGCCAAGACATCGTTGCGCATTACCGCTGTTCTTGAAGTGCGCGCCAGAATTGTTGGCCCAACCGCCGAGAACGAATTTGACCCGGTCAGTCGATCCCACGACGCTTCGGACATCTTCGCACATATAGGTCGAGCGAAGTGTGTACATGCTGATCACGTCGAGATCGCTTCCTCCCCAGTGAAAATTTCCTCTCGCGGACAAGTATCTCCCCTGGGCAAATGCCAGGCCAGCCAAGTTCCACAGCTCGTTGCTGAACTCCATGAATAGTTTGCAGCGAGGGTGCAGACCCTTGTAACCGTTGGCGCCACTCAGGATCACCTGCGCCGCACCGGAAGCCCAGTTCGAGTTCTTGTCATAGTCGGGGTCCATCGACAGCATGGAAAAAGCGCCGATGTTGATCCAAAGGTGGGTCGGACCGCCGAACCCTTGCGCCTCGTAGATGTCCTGCAGCTCGTTGATGTAGCTGGTAGAGATCTCCAGAGGAAGGCCACTTTGCGAGGTTCGGGTGACCCAGACTCCCGGAATCCGATTACCTTTTCCATCCTGCAGAGTGGAAATCGTCTTGTCGAACATGAAGGTTCTGTAGCCGGGACCGATATTCAGACCGTAGGCAAATACACCTGTCTGCCCGTCTGCGTCGCAAATGGGGAATGCCCCGCGGTTGGCAACATTCAATGAAATGTACGACCAAACCCGTGCATTCGAGGGGTCGAACGCCGGGTAACCCTCGGTGGATGGAACCTCTATGGTAAAGCGGGTCGCGTCGATCACATTCACCGCGGCGGCATAGTAATGCAGCTTGACCATGCCTTTCCACATACCGAATTGCACAAAATCGCCGCTATTGGCGCCGTGAGGCTTCGCGGTCGTTACTTCCAGAGTCACACCGTCGACGATCGTTATATTTGCGATCGGCATTCCGTTGCCGGCCCCAACCCCTCGTACCGTGGCATTTGAAACAAGGCAGGTCACAAGTTCGCCATGCTGCATCGTGACCGGAGTTTTCCTCGGATTCGCCCTAGTCGGTTTTGCCTCTGGGAGAGTCAGGATATTCGTGCCCGATGTGCGGTCGTAAACGGGGCTGGCCTGCCAGTTGGCCGCCCACCCCACGCTGGATGGCAACAGGCGATTTTCAAAGCGGCACTGTCCGTCATTGTTGCCGCCTTGCGCGCCCATAAAGCGGACGGCGGATGGGTTGAGTTTCGCGATATTCTCAAGATAGGCCCTTCGGAAGATCCTTCCTGCGTTTCTGTCGCCCTCGTCTCCCGAGCCCGGCGTTTTTCCTATCCGATAAAGCTCAAATTCGCGTGGAAAATTCGAGGTCCCGCCCGATCCCATGGCACTGATAACCCAGCCCATTAGGACCGGTAGTCCGCCGTTGGTGCCGTTGAAGTTGAATACGATATAGGGATCGTGACCCGAGAACGTACCGCTATTGATCTTTCTGTAATTCTTGCTCCGGGATACATCCACATCGAAGAACGTGTTGCTATCGGCGCGGGATGTCCCAATCGTCGCCGAGCCCTTCCAGCGCAGCGCATAGAATTGCCCGCTTCCCGTGGCGCCATAGTTGACCGAGTCAGGAAGGTAACAGCCGCCTCCCCAAGACTGGATCGCGTTCGGAATAACTCTGTCGGGATACCCTTGCGAATCTATCAGACTGGGCCATGTAACATCGGATTTCCCCGTGAAAGCCTGGCCAACCGGTCCGAAACATGAGGGCCCATATCTCAGATGGTTTATAAAGGCGTAGTCGGTTGCGAACGAACCCTGTACGTTGATGACGCATCTCTGCGAGGGAGCGTCGTAATCAGGCGCGCCGGTTGCGGCGTTGACCTCTTCGACCCCGGATGAGGACGCTGATAGCGTTGCAGCGGCAACCGCGCAACTAGTCTTTACGAACGCGCGCCGGGTAAGTGTGTCCATAGATTCCCTCTATCGTGTCCAGTTCTTCCATTCGCGAGAGAATCATTATTTGCCGGTGTTTGCAAATCTTCCGACCATGCGATAAGCGTCAAACGAGCCTAGCACGGTTCCCCGCTTCAGAAAAATCACAGATGAAGATTGCCCTGTTTGTTTCCTCCTGGCCACCGGGCTCGCAAGCGAACGGAATCGTGACTTATGCCGCCCAAATCGTGCCCGCACTTCGCCAACTCGGACACGATGTCTTTCTCATTACCCTCAACAAGCAAGACGACGATCCAAGGACGATCGACCTTCGAGGCTTCTTTCCGAAGCCGACGGTTTTCACCCGAATTTACGCAAGAATAAACTTTGACATGGCCATGATGAGCGCAATTAGTACGGCGCTCGGTGAAGCGATCGAAGCTGGTCTTGCCCGCTACGACCTGGATGTTATTGAGATCGAAGAATCATTCGGCTGGAGCTTTAGGGCATCCAGCCGCCGTCTATTGCCCCTTGTGGTGAGGCTTCATGGACCGTGGTTCCTGAACGGCCAATTCGATGAACAGGATTTCGGGAGCGCCTCGAGTCGACAACGACAAAGATCGGAAGCCAGGGCAATTAAAAGCTCCACTTTCGTGTCATCCCCGTCCGCAATTGTCCTGGATAGCGTGAAACGTCATTATGACGTCAGCTTGCCCAACAGTGCGGTAGTGCCGAACCCGCTCGACGCGGCCCCACGACAAACCTGCTGGTCCGTTGAACGGGTTCAGGTCAATAGCCTTCTTTTCATCGGCCGTTTTGACAAAAGAAAGGGGGGAGACCTGGTGCTGCAGGTCTTTTGCAACCTTGCACAACACTATCCAGAATTGAGGTTAACGATGGTCGGCCCGGACATAGGCATCAAGGTCGACGATGGTCGACTGCTTCGGTTCGAATCGTTCGTCAGGGAATTTGTGCCCGCCGGAATCCGATCGCGGATCACCTTTTGCGGCCAGATGAATCGCGATGAATTGACGCCGCTCAGGACCCGGCACTTCCTTACTATAGTGGCCTCTCAGTACGAGATCATGCCCTACGCGGTCCTCGAACCGATGGCTCTCGGCTGCCCGATCGTGGCAACCGATGTTGGCGGTATTTCCGAATTGATCAGAAATCACCAAAACGGACTTCTCATTCCAACGCAAGATGCCGGCAAGATGACCGAGGCATGCAGGCTGTTGCTCGATGATCCATCAGTCGCGGCGAGACTTGGGCATCAGGCCTGGGAAGATTGCCGTGATCGATATGGTACACAAAGAGTTGCCAAGCAGACCATTGCTGCCTACGAGGCTGCAGTGAATGCATTCGGGCAACTGCGGAGCAGCGTCGAGCGAACCGCGGGAGGCTCTCAGCCGTAGTTGCGACCAATGCCGGTCGGAATCGGGGATCCTATTGCCGACGGTCCCTGTCCACTTCTCGGCTCGCGTCCTTTCTGGTAGGCGAGTGCTCGTAATGCTTCCGCCCTGCCCAGCAAGGCACCCGACAACAACCATGTCCAGGGCATCAAGCCCGAATTGGGTAACAGGTCAAAAATGTTGATGGCGACGATCAGCGAAAGTGCCCCGAGGCACAAACGCTCGGAATTTGATTGCACAAACCTGAGCGAAGTGGCAGCTCGAAACACGCCTATCGACAGCAGCCCGAACTCCGCAATGAATCCAAATACGCCGAATGTTCCCAAAGTGATGATCCATCGACCGTCGGTCGTGCTCATGTCCTGGCCCCACTCGGCATAGACGCGGCTGCGCCCATAGCGTCCCCAGCCAAACGTAAACCGTTGCGAAGCGCGTTCCAGCAGCCTGTCCTCGTTGTTGAGGCGGAACCTCAGAGATTCAGCACGCTGCGAACTGATGAATGAGGCGGCACCAAGAATGGCGCTTGTCGGAACCAAGTCGAATGAGCGGAGTGTAGGATAGGCCAACGCCAAAATTACCAAGACAAGCGCGACGCGAACCTGAAGCCTCGGTTTGGCAAATCGGACGAGCGGGACCAGCGCCACGGCGTAGACGAGGGCTCCCAATGTCTTACACAATACCAATATGCCGGCCAGATAGAATGTGGCGCCCGCCGGAGGAAGACTTTTCCAAGGGATCGCGCGCAGTCGCCATAGCGCCGCGGCAGCCACGACAGTCGTCATGACAAAGAATGCCGCCAGCAGTCCGTGTCCCATGAACACCATGGGACGAAAGCCGCCGTCGCGCATGTTCTGCAAAAATTCGCTGGGATAATAACCGTAGAACCAATAGTGCAACTGCGGACTAAACCGAACCTCGAATAGCATCGGCAGCGAATAAACCAGGCCGGCGACAACGAGCGCCTGCAGAACTTTCAGACTGTCCAACGGGCCAGAAAGGTACTGCCTGCCGAGGAAGAACGGAATCAGAATAATGAACGCGGCTTCGGATGCCGAGATGGCGTCGTATATACCAACGCCGGGCAAGACCAGCGCATCGCCAATGTAGATATTGTCGCCGTTCAGTTCCGACGTGATGAACGGCCCGATTAGGTTCATCACAATAAGGACTTCGGTCAGCCCCAACGACTTGAACAATTTGGGTCGTTGCCGCGGCAGGATCAGGCATGCAATCAGCGCACACAGGCAAGGTATGCTGTTCTTGTCGAACTGCGGGACCATCTGGAACTTGATAGCCGTGCCAACCGGCAATAGCAGCTGCGCAGCCAGAATCGTCCAGAGCGTCGCTTGCCCAAGCGAGAGCGTCCGGTAAAGGCAGATCGACACCACAGGCCAAAGCACCAGTGCGATTGTCGCCAGCCAATTGCTATGCTGCTGCATGGTTCCCGAATTTGCGTATAAGCAGATCGCTTCGTCGCTTTACTTCTCTAGGCGAAATTTGCTGCGTCGCCAAGCAGGCAGGTCGCACCGCGGGTTCGTCTTGCGGCCGTCAGCGCGGCCCAAGATCTCTTACCACCTCATCGTAAACTGAAAGGATCTGGTTCGCTTTGGCGTCCCATGTCAGAAATTCGAGAGCGTGGGTCCTGGCGGCATCGCCGAGTGAGGAAAGCATACCGGGAGAAGTCAAAACGGTCGCGAAGGCATTTTTGAAACCATCTACAAGGCTTGCCGTGTCGTGGAATGGCACCTTAATGCCGGTATTTCCGGTAACCAGTTCGGAAGGGCCACCATAATCGGCGACAATCGGCGGAACGCCAAGGGCCATCGCCTCGATCACGACCCCTCCGCCGAACTCCCTGACGCTAGGGAGCGCCAAGAGGTCATATGTCCTCAGTTTTTCCAGCGTCTCCCGATGCGGCAACCACCCGTGGAAATGAACGGAGTTGGAGATGGCAAACCTCTCGGCCATCCCTTCGAGCGACGCTCGCTCGGGCCCATCGCCGATGATGTGCAACTCGAGAGCGTCCTTCCTTACTAGCTCGCTTGCCGCTTCCAGCAGCAAGTCGGCGCCCTTGTAGGCAACAAGGCGCCCGACAAAAGCGATCCGAATGGGTTTCGAAGACCAGGACCGGTTTCTTGGCCTCGCAACGCTCTCAGCATCAACGCCATTTTCCGGAATATAGACGCACTTCGCTTTGGCCCAGTCCGGCATGTCTTCGTAGGTGAATTTTGATCCAACAATGATCCGCTTGCTGAGACGCCGCATTGATCCATATGAGGGCATGCATTTGTAGAGCCAGCGCACACTGGAAAGCCATTCGCGCTCCGCGTATTGGCGCGCCCTGAAATTTGGCGGCCACGGCACTCCACCGTTCAGTGGTCCGATCACAAACGGAACGCCGATCCTGGAAAGCGGCCTCGCAATCAGGCTTTGGCTGGTGGGACTTAGTGGCGTCACGCGATGAACCAGATCGAATTCACGCGCAGCAATACGGGTACCAAATTGACGCCAAAGTTCGGTTTCGAAAGAATAGTAGGCGAAAGACGAAAATGCTGCACTTGTCGTCCAGCCCTTCCCCTTTCCACCCCTGATCTTCTCGGCGAGCTGATAGAGCGGCGCAGCAATGCGCTCGTTGTCAATTGCAGTGAAATCACGTCCTTCCAGGAGTCCTTGCCGAATGATCGCGTCGCGATTGCGCACATGGGTGACCAGGTGAACATCTACAACTTTCGACAGCGCGCGTGAAAGATACCACCCAATCAGGGGGACACTGGTCCACTCCGGATTCGCGGCCTCCGCGATGACCAGAACGCGGTACCGTCGAGTCGTGGTTCGATCTCGAACAGGTTCAATCGATCGAGGCTGGCTCACTCGGTCACCCCGCCTTTTGCCCAAAAGCGAGTGCCCTCAGGAGGGTCGCCTGGCCTTCAGTTTCCTGGCAAAACTCACGATCGCATCGAGCGCATCTATGCGATCAAACCATCGAGCTTCTCTTATATCGGTTCTCGAAGGTCGCTGATAGCCGAGCACCGGAGCGATGGCATAGGTTTTGAGGAGCGGATTCTGGGCCCGAATGGTCGAATAGGCACCGTCAACGTGCATGGGCCCTCCCAACGGGTGTCCGGCCGGGCGTCCCAGGATCGTCTCCAGTCCCTCTATGATCGTTGGAAGCGCCTGCGCCTCGATCATCAGGAAATGAGCGCACAAAACGCTTCTTTCGGGTTGAAGCAGCGCAAATCCGCCCGGCAAATTGTCCAGGGCGTGGCCAGGATAGAACATCGACCATTCCTGACCACTCAGCTTCTCGACCGCGGCATTCCACTTTTCGCGAAAACCGCGGACAAAATTCACATCATCCTCCAGAATGACTACCCGGCCGGCACCTGAATTCCTTGCGGCGCTCAGGACCGCCAAGTGACTGAGAAAGCAGCCATGGGCTCCGATCGAACTGAAACCGCCAGCTGACGCTGGACGAATGGCGGGAAAGAATTTCGCGTTCCATCCAATTCGCGACAATTCGTCCTGCATTTCTGACCGCCGATCAGTGCGCTGCGGGAGATTGATGACGTAGGTCTCGTGCTCAAAGCCGTAGGACAAGATCGACCTCACTCGTGACACCGCGTGGTCAGAAAGCAACGCGACCTCATCTTTGCGGGCGAAGCTGCGCACTCCACCAACTAGGCTCCGTCACTTTCGACAGTCCACTCGCTCTCCTCGAAATATGCACTTGCAGACGGATCCCAGCCCCATAATCTGGTGTCCTCAATTCGAATGACTTCAAATGGACAAAGACCGTCCAGCTTCTCGTAGATCTCCATGCCGGGTGGCTCTGTCAGATGAGTCCGCAGGTGGTAATGACCGATGTTCAGCTTCAAGGCAGGGAACCTGCATATGAGCTGGGTTTCCCCGCTACTGTTTCCGTATTGAACCTCTGGAGGAAATGCCCATGCGTGCACAACCGCATTTTGAAACTGGTTAACGATGTTGAAGGAAAAGCACGCCCTCGACATTGGCCTGTCGTGCCTGATCAAGAATTTCACCTCGAGCGGCCTGCCGAATTGATGAACGCCGTTCAGTTCGGACGTGACCACTTCGACGCGTTTGATATGAGGCGACGAGATGTTTTCCCTGTCATTTTCGTAGACGGACGCGTTGGAAACCTGCGACAGGTAGTGTGTGATGGCCTCAGCTACGGGAGCATCCGCCGACACCGAGCCGCCGTTCAATACAATGGCTCGGCTCGTCAGGTCAGCGACCGCAGCCAGATTGTGGCTCACGAACAAGACGGTACGACCCTCGCGCTGCGAGACGTCTCGCATCTTGCCGAGGCACTTCTTCTGAAACTCTGCATCGCCGACCGCGAGCACCTCATCGACCACCAATATTTCGGGCTCCAGATGCGCCGCAACCGCAAACGCCAGCCGGACGTACATGCCAGAAGAATAACGCTTGACCGGCGTATCTAGAAAGCGCTCGACACCGGCAAAATCGACAATCTCGTCGAACTTCGAACGGATCTCGCGTTGGGTCATTCCAAGAATGGCGCCGTTCAGGAAAATATTCTCGCGTCCC
>Ga0206986_1069_pt1 | contig 15387 bp, 6 predicted proteins | sample Alteio_BWMinCont_14_FD_153277 | JGI IMG/M metagenome (GOLD analysis project Ga0206986, IMG submission 153277) | Enriched cells from forest soil in Barre Woods Harvard Forest LTER site, Petersham, Massachusetts, United States -... | ecosystem: Environmental > Terrestrial > Soil > Temperate forest >... | reverse complement strand
GTAAATGCCAATAACCTGGATAGGATTATTGTGCTGCTATCTATACTTAAAGTTTTAGCTGAAAATGAGGATTCTGAACCGATAACATTATCGCATAACGAATTTCATCAATCAAACGAATTAGATACTATACGCCTTAATAAAGTTTGCTCATATACCCTGACTAATTATAAGAAGGAAATAAGCTTAAACGAGATTGCTGCAATTGGCAACCTGAGTGTTACATCGTTTTGCAGGTATTTTAAGTTGATGACCAAAAAGACATTCTCTGACTTTTTAACAGAGATAAGGATAAGCCATGCCTGCCGGTTTTTGATTGAGGATAAATTGCCTACGGAAGTAATTTGTTTTGAGTGTGGATTTAACAATATTTCGAACTTTTACCGGCACTTTAAAAAAGTAACCGGCATGACTCCGCTGGAATATAAGAGAAGATATTTGAAAGGGCAAACCACTCATGTTGTTGCTCAAAGCGCTTAATCTACTTTGTGTTCAAAGTTAAAGTTGACGGCATTAGACCTCTTGAGGTAGCTTCTACTAAAACCTCCCCTTTTATTTTTTGTGAGCGCACTATCAGCAGGCACATGCCGTGGAACGCTTTGCGGTAGTTCGCTTTAAATGGTTCCATACTTATTTGGGAGCCGTTATCAACGCCTGCAATACTGGCAGCACCTTTTACTTTAAAAGTAACGAGGTTTTCGGCATCGGGGATTATGTTTCCATCTTTATCCAAAACTTTTACTGTGATAAATGAGAGGTCGTTGCCATCAGCATAAATAGATTTCCTGTCGGCAATTAGTTGAATTTTCGCAGGTGCACCCGCTGTATGAATTTCTTGTGATAATACGATCTTTCCATTTTTACGGGATATTGCTTTTAATGTGCCCGGCTCAAATTTCACTTTCCATGACACATGCAGATCATCTCCTTGTTTTTTCTTGATTCCTAATGATTTGCCATTTAAAAAAAGTTCCACTTCGTCGGCCTGGCTATAGTATGCCCAAACATCAACCAGTTGGCCTGGTTTCCAATTCCAGTGAGGTAAGAGATGCAGAACTGGTTTATCCGTCCACTCACTTTGGTACATATAATAAACATCCTTTGGAAAGCCAGCCAAATCAACAATACCAAAATATGAACTGCGGGCAGGCCATGGATATGGCGTTGGCTCGCCCAGGTAATCGAAGCCCGTCCAGATAAAAAGACCGGAAAGAAAGTCGTATTTTTTAATAATCTTCCAGGTTTCTTCGTGCGTTGAGCCCCAGTAAGCGGCTACATTATCATAAGCAGTGACTGCAAATTGAAGATTGCCTTGTGTAAATGGAATTTTTGAACTTTGTGGCCAATGGCGGGTAGTATCGGTTGGTGTATCATAAAATCCCCGGGTTTCCAACGCCGACATGGTTTCCGTAGCGATAAATTTTTGGTTGGGATAATTCTTTAAAAAATCAGCATATACTTCCTGGTGGTAGTTTAGGCCAACCAAATCCAAAGCACCTGATTTATAGATGAAATTTTTATGTGGATCAGATTCGCTTAAAGCTGATGTAACCGGACGGGTGTCGTCGAGATTCTTTACGATCTTAACCAGTTCGCGGGTTATTGCAATACCGGTGCTATCAAATTGTTCGCGAATCTCGTTACCTACACTCCATATAAAAACGCAGGGGTGGTTACGATCGCGGAGGATTTGGTCTGTCAGATCTTGTTTGTGCCATTGGGCCCAGTCTTCATGATAATCGTGTTTAGTTTTTTTCTTGGCCCACATATCAAATGCTTCATCCATTACCAAAAAGCCCATTTTGTCGCAAAGGTCCAAAAACTCAGGTGCAGGCGGGTTATGCGAAGTACGGATGGCGTTACAACCCATTTGCTTTAAAATTTGCAGCTGCCTTTCAATTGCACGGGTATTTACTGCTGCGCCCAAAGCCCCCAGATCATGGTGCATGCAAACGCCTTTTATTTTTATTTGGATGCCGTTTAGAGAAAAACCCTTTTGACTATCGAACTTAAACGAGCGGATGCCTATGTTAACTTGATAATCGTCCAATAATTCGTTCCCCTTAAATAACTGCAAAACGACTTTATATAAATAAGGATGATCGGTAGACCATAAAATGGGATTTTTAATTACTACATCTCTAATGGCACCAACCTGATTAATTGATGATAAATTATCGGCAACAACTTTGCCCATTTCGTTATAAATAATAGCTTTTAAACTCAGGCTTTTATCGGTAGATGATATGCTGGTGCTGATATTTACAATTGCACTGGAATTACTTATTTGTGGTGTGGTTATAAAAGTACCCCATTGTTTAAAATGGGATTTATTTACTGTAGTAAGCCATACATTACGATAAATGCCTGAACCGCTATACCAGCGTGAATTAGGCTGATCGGAATTGTCAACCCTTACCGCAATAATGTTTGTTTGATTTCCAAATTTCAGATAACCGGTAAGATCATAATTGAAAGAGATATAGCCGTTAGACCTTTTGCCCAGGTAATGGCTGTTTATCCAAACTTCGCTGTTACGGTAAACGCCATCGAAATTGATGATGATGTTTTTGCTTTTTGACGATAATGGTAATGTGAATGTTTTGCGATACCAGCCAATCCCTGTTGGTAAACCACCCTCATTTGCTGTGGATGGATTTTTTTGGCTGAAGCTACCTTCTATGCTCCAATCATGCGGCAGATCGAGGGTGCGCCATTTGTTGTCGTTAAATGTGTTGCTTTTTGGCTAAACTGTCATCGCCAAGCATAAACTTCCAAGTACTGTCGAAATTTTCGACTTTTCGTACAGATTGTGCTGATGCGCTAAACCAACCTGCAAAAACAAAACTGATGAAAACAAAAAACAGCTTCATGTAATGATTATTTTTTGATTTTTACCGGGGGCGCAATGTAATTCAATGTGCTTTTGCCCATATCTTTTGATGTAGCTACCGCGATACCACGCTGCTGCGCTTTATTAACGGCACAGTAAAAATGATAAACTACACCTTTCCAGTATATCACCTCAGATTTATGCGCGAATTCATTATCAAAAGGCTCTGATGCCTGTATTAGTTTTGCACCCGTCCAATCTGTCCAATGTACTAAATCATATGAGCAGGCAAAGCGGTTAAACACGCCGCCGGGACCAGTCTTCCAGAATGCGCCAAAATAGAACATTACATAAACATCGCCTATCTTTTGAATATCAGGATCGCCGGTTATGCCGGGGCCATGGTTTAATACCGGGTCTTTACCATAACGTTTCCAGTGAATCATATCATCAGAAGTGGCCATGCCAATACGTTCGGCTCCGCGTTTTTTATCCACACTATCGCCGTTGGCATTGTAATACATCACAAAAGGGTGCCCGGTAAGTTTTGATTTATCCCAGATAACGGTTTCTTTATATTGAGTATGATTATCCCACCAACTAACATCGGCATCGGTTGGGGTTAATACCGGGTGATCTAAACGATCCCATTGATGTGCCGTTGTTGGATCCTGGCTGGTGTAAGCCATCCCTATAGAAAGCACACCTTTTTCATAACCACGGTCATGCCCACCGAAATACGACATCCAGTATTTGCCGTCATATTTTTGTGGTTGATAGCTCCCACCCCATTTGTTATCTATGAGCGCCATGTAGCCTGCTTTTTGGTTGTTATCCCAATGAGTAGTATCCGAAAAGGACATGATACGGCCCATGGTATTCCAATGCAGCAAGTCATTACTATTTGCCAGCCAGGTTTCGTAACCACGACCGTTAAAAATGATGTAGGTCATGAACCATTTTCCATTCTTTCGGAATACAGTAGGGCAATCTGTTTTTTTGATATTGCTATCAGTTACCATTACCAAACCATATTTGTAAGGCGTTTTTACCTGATCGTAAATTTGCTGCATTATCTTGTCAGGTACTTTATTAATATCTGATTGCGCATAAGCTGTGTTTAAGCTAATTATGCTGATAAATGCAATTAATAAATATTTAATTTTCATGGTTGAATGATCTATTTTCGTTTGCGATGAAATCATAAGTACCGGAGCCAATTGCTATTAGTGCCTTATTATTTTTGTAACCTAAGAACTTGATATTCTTAACTATGCTAATGGATTTTCCACTTTCTGTTAATGCTGCCTTTTCGCTCACTGGCAGGTAAACGGTAGCGGTAGTATTTGCAGGTATTTGAACAGTTAGTTCAAACTTACCGTTAGTCTTTTTCCAGTCTGTTGCTATTACACCATATGGCGATTCATAAGATGCTTTAGCACTGGCTACATCACCAACCGGTTGCGGCCTGATCTCGATATTTTTCATGGCAACATCGCCTGACGCAGACCGGATGCCCGCCAATCCGCCGTAAAACCACTCCATAATATGGCCGAGCATGAGGTGATCATTGGAAACCTGCGGTAATGCGCCCCACGATTCTGTTAAAGACGTTGCGCCATGTGCCAATTGATAACCATATCCGGGAACATCCGATCGGCTGTTCATGTCAAATATTACATCAGATCGGCCTGCATCATCCAAAACCTTCAACAGGTAACGGAAGCCTATATCGCCAGAGGTTAGGGTATTTCCGTGTTGCTGCAATTCTTTTACAACGTTATTGATTACTGCTTGCTTATCTTTTTGCCCAACTAAACCCATATAAACCGAAATGGCGTTTGCTGTTTGGCTGCCTGTGCCGTATTCTTTTGTTGTTGAGTTGAAAAAGGCTGAATTATAGGCTTGCTTAACCGTTGATGCTAATTTTTGATATTCCGCAGCGTCACGGGTTTTGCCTAACAGGTTTGCAATCTTAGTTAGGATATTAAGATCATAATAGTAAAAAGCGGTAGCCGTAATGCCTTTAGGTGTTTGCTGCGAATATCCCGGTGCTTTAGGGCCCTGGTCGTACCAATCGCCTAACCCTTCTGTCAGGATATGCCCTTTAGCCTGTTTGCCCAAATAATCCAGATAGCGTTTCATCATATCATAATTCTGCGCAAGCACCTGATTATCCCCATACCATTCATGCACATACCAGGGCAGGATAATGGCATTGCTACCCCATTCAGGAGAATCACGGAAGGGATCACCGAACTTGGTATACTCAGGTGCAATCTCCGGTATTAACCCATCCGGCGTTTGCGCGAGGCGCATATCATCAATGCATTTTAAGGCGAGGCGGTGAATATCGAAATTATAATGGAGAGCATTGCCCACCAGGTGAACTTCTTCCAGCCAGCCTAATTTTTCGCGGTGCGGGCAATCGGTAAATACGCTTGCCAAATTACTTTTCATCGCCCAGTCTATCAGCGTAAAAATTTTGTTGAACAGCTCATTTGAACAACTAAAAGTTCCTACAATAGAAGCTGAATTGCGGGTATGCAAGCCTTTTATATCTAACATTACCGGTGATGATCCGGGGTTAAATTCTCCTTGTGGCACAGCTCCGTTTACCTGCAAATACCTAAAACCGTAATAGGTAAACTGCGGATGCCAGGTTTCAGGGCCATCACCCTTTAAAATATAATCGTAATAATGCGGTTTGCCCGATCCGGTTTGATTGGCTGTACCATCCTCATGAATCAATTCAGCCGGGGTAATCCTTACTGTATCTCCTTTTTTACCCTGAACGGTGATTTGCGGGATTCCCGATGCATTCTGACCTAAATCATAGACCCATACGCCCGGGCTCAATTGTTTTTTACTTATGGGTGTGAACTGCTGCATTACCCTTAAAGGATCGGCAGCCTGCGCGTTCAATTGCGGAGGGCCATCTACAATTATAGCATTCTGCCATTTTGAATCATCAAAATTCACGGTATTCCAACCCAATTGCTCCAGGTTAGCATTATAATCTTCGCCACCGTAAATGCTGGTGAAGGTTATTGGGCCGGGTGCTGCTTTCCAGCTTTCATCACTTACTAGACTGCCAGTTGTACCGTCCTTATATTCTAATACTAAACGACATATCATTTTCGGATAACCATAAGCGCCGGTCATTTTACGGTAGCGATGATCGCGGGGTATAAAGTAGAAACCATTGCCCAGCATTACGCCAAGGGTGTTACTACCTTGCGCTAATTTTTCTGTCAGATCAAAAGGAACATACAACGCTTGTTTATCATATTGTGTCCATCCCGGGTCGAGAAAATGATCGCCAACTTTAGTACCGTTCAGGCTCATATCAAAATGCCCTAAACCGGAAATGTACATGGTGGCTTTTTTAAGCGGTTTGCTGATGGTGAACGTTTTGCGCAATAATGGAAGCACATCGTTATTTGGCGGCAATCCTTTAGGGCCTTTACCTGCGGGAAACGGCACCATTCGCATGGAATCTGGCATTTTAGCGTAGGCTATCCATTTTGCGCCTTGCCAGTCAACTGGTGCGAGCAGGCCCATTTGCCATTTGGTGATATCGCTCCATGCTGAATTATGATGGTTATCGGAAACAATAACCTTCCAGTAATAAGTTTTTGCTGCTGATAATGGCTTGCCTTTATAAGTAATTTGTATGGAAGCAGATGACAGGACCCGCTTTGAATCCCACATATTACCTATGTTGTTGATTAAGGCTTCCTTATTATCGGCGACTAAAACATGATAAGCCGTTTGTGTGGTATTTCTTTGATCAGATTGTAGCACCCAACTTAATTTTGGTGAGATCGATTCCACTCCCTTGGGATCAGACTTATATTCGCACATCAAATTGGTCACTTTTAAGCCTTGTGCAAATACCTGTATCGGCAGCATTAAAAAAAGTATGTAGAATCTTTTGATCATCATTTTTATCATTTGGCAACATTACTGCATTTCTAATCCCAATATAATTAGTCCTTTTGCGTCAATAGCTGTTAATATCACCTTATAGTTTCCTGCGTTAATACTACCATTAGTTGATGTGCTTACTGAACCGGATTTACCTTTTGTTAGTGGTTTAAAGTTTAATACTTCGCTCTTCATGATAGTACCATCGGCAGCCTCTAACTGCATTTTAACCGTAAAAGTTTGCGAACTATTGTTATAATACTTAAAGTTTAAATTATAGCTATCGGCTACACCGGGCGTAATGAGTAGCGTTGCTATTGCATCCGACGATCCTGTGAACCGTAAAACTTTTTTCTTATTTAAAGTATCCTGGATTATTCCATCGCCTTGAATTGAAGCATTGGCAACATCGTACTTAATACTCCTTTTTAGGTCGATGGCAGGTTCGAGCGTGGTAACGGGTAGAACAGCCACGGTATATTTTCCGTTCTTGCCATACTCGCCCAATGGAATTACCGAGTTGGCGGCATATCTTTTTTTATAAAGCGAGAAATCACTACTCCCGTTTTCATCTGTTTGCAGGGATAATCCTGTTGGCTGATAATCTTTTAACCAGTATGGCCGATCTTCAGCCTTAACATTCATGGCGATGTAAACATCGGCAGCGACAGTAATTGAAAAGCTTGCTGGATGAGAGGCATCGTTTGATGCGGTTTTAATCCAGTCAGCGCCATATAAAGCAGGCGGTAATTGACTGAAACGGATGTTTGCATCAGGATAAACTTGCTGACCAATATCCATCCATGATTGTACTGACCATTTATTTTGTTTATCACCGTTAAGGTTTTTGATGGCTCCGCCTGACGATGCTGCCGGAATTGCTTTTTGGTTTAATGTACTTATAGCAATAGCTGAAATAATAGCTTCCCCAGCGGCGGTATGCGGGAAAGATATTTGCATTTGGCCGCCTGTTATATGAACGGTAAAGGTTTTTTTCAGGGCATTATCAGCGCCTGCTTCTTTCCAGATATCGAGATCTTTTAAAACCGTTTTGTTGTTGATGGCTACATCAAACAAGCGCCAGCCGATGCAGTCCATTCCGCCCCCTATGCCGTACCAGGGCTCGGTAAAATAAAGCTCTACCCGGTAATCGCCATTCGGCACAGGGAATTGGTATTTTAGTTTGTTCATCCCAAAGCGGTAGGACTGGAGTAGCTGTTCATCGTTAGTAGAGTGGATTATATAAAAGCTTCTTTGCTGGCTTCCGAAAAAAGCGGGCATGCCAGGGTAATCGTCCGTCCATGACAGAGATCCCCAGGTTTTCGCGCTGGTTTTGTGTGCATCGGCCATCCATAAGTTGCCTTGATGATCGGTATAATCGGGGCCACCGCAGTTTACGCGATAGAGGTATTTGTAGCCTTGAGCAGGTTTGAGAATATCTGAATTTCCTGATGACAGTTGCTTTAAATTTGGTGCTGCTGGCAAGTGGTTTAAAACGATATAATCCTTCGCTACAGCCTTACCATTTACATAGCCAATGGCATATAGGATGTTGTATTTGATGTCGACATTATCCCATTGGAAGTGGGTACCTATGCCCTGCCGTGTTTTTTTTCCGAGCGAAATTTTGCCTGCATCGTTAAATAATTCAACTTCGTCGCAGTTGGAGTAGACTGTGATGCTATCTTTTTTGCCCGGCTTAAGCCACCTGTTTGGCCAGGTGTGGGACACGATGTAAACCATTGGCTCTTTTGCCTTATCGGCATAGTTGGCACGGTACATATAGAAGGCATCAGTTGGCTGCCCCCAGATGGTGAATAAACCTTTGTAATTTACAGGCCCAACACGGTCGAGTTCGCGGTCGCCCTCGCCGCCTTGTACACGGCCCGGGTTTTCGTGCGAATAGAGCAGCCACATAAATTGACCTGCCGCTTTATCTTTTACGGATTCGGCTAATTGGACTTTCTTTTCCAATAACTGGGTCATGCGGTCTTCACTTAGAACAGCCGTTTGCGCAAATGGTCCGTTGGTGTGTAAATCAAGGCTGCGCCATGCGCCGTACTCGCCTACTAAAATGTCTTTTTGCAGATCGGAAGCATAATCTAATACGTTACCGCCATAGGTACCCGACCAGTTTTGTGGAACGTCCCAATCTGTTCCTCTGCCGCCGTTACAGGTTGTTATTTTGCGTTGCGATGAAGCGGTTGGATCAAGGCTGCGAATGATTTCGGAACATTCTTTAGCAAAATCTTCGGGTAAACGGCTTTCGTTTTGGAGTCCCCATAGGATTACTGACGGGCTGTTTCGGCGTTCGATTATCCAATCTCTTAGCAAGGCTTTAAAGTTTTTTCTGAATTCTGGGGTATCGTACCAAATGTGCGCGGTGTATTGCGGCCACCACAGGACGCCCAGCTTGTCCCAATACTTTTGGTATTCGAGATTATGCGGTTGATGCGCATCGCGGAACCCATTAAAACCAGCCGATCTTAATTGCATTACCCTTGCCCTTATTTCCTGGTTACTGAAGGCGTGGCTATTGCCCATTAAATGCTCGTATTCGGCTATTCCGTTGATGAATACGGGTTTGCCGTTTATATAAAAGCGGTTATCGCCATTGTTACGGCCAATGGGCCAGCTGATCCAGCGGATACCATAGGGAATGGATGTTTCATCCACCAAATGCCCGTTGATGGTTAGCGCTGCTTTGACCGTGTACAAATACGGATCAGCAGGCGACCATAAACGCACAGCCTTAACATCCGGCATAATTTGTTTCGCGGTGATTGTTGCACTTGCCGCTATATTGATAATCGATTTTGTTTGAGCAACTAGCTTCCCGTTAGCGTCGATCAGTTGATCGGTAACGGTTGCCTCACAAGGCTTATCGCCATAATTTTTCAGGGTTGTTTCTAAGTTTAGTGTGGCTGATCTTTCGGAAACTGTGGTATCATTCCAAACGTGGATACCGAATGGTTCTACCCGAATAAGGTCGGTTACGATGAGGTGGACAGGCCTGAAGATCCCCATAGGTTGTGAGCCTTCAGAAAAACCCGGATCATCAGAGTCGGCACCGCATACCCAGGGAAGATCTCTGATAAAAGCCGGATGATCAGCCCGAACGCAGAGGAGGTTGCTGCCTTGCTTGATCGCATTGGTAACATCGAGCGTAAAAGTGGTGCGACCACCGGCATGGTAACCCACCTGTCTGCCGTTAAGCCATACTGTAGCATATGAGCCAACTCCCTCGAACCATAAAAAATAACATTTATTGGGCTGTTGCTTAGTGACTGCGAAAGTTTTGCGGTACCAGGCGTAACCATGAAGATTGCCATGTTTTAAGCGGCGATAACCTCCGTATGTATCCCAATTGTGCGGCACATCAACAGTTAGCCAGTTTTTATCAGCAAAACCTGCTTTTTCAAAACCTTTATGGGCGTTTATGTTATGTTCATCGGCAGTGGTGTGCCAATTGTTGTTTAATAATATTTCCTGGCGGATATTTTGCGCTAAAGCTGTTTGGCAAGCAGCCATCATAAAAAGCACAAAAGCCATGTGGCAAAGCCATCGGCAAATACATTTTATATACAGCTGCTTATTATTTAACACTTTCCATACGATTTAATAAGCCATCGAAATCATAACTCACGCCTTTTTGAGTAATGATATTAACTATTTTGCCATGGTACATCAACTTACAATTGCCGCCTGTTGTAGATGTTACCTTAATGTATTGCAATTGCCCATGAACCCAACTATAACTTAATATAAAGCCACCTCTTGCACAGATGCCAACAACTTTGCCAACGGGTAAAGTTGTTGGTAATGCCGGCAGAATCTCTATCGCATCGCCCTGACTTTGCAGCAGCATTTCGGCAAGGCCTGCGGCACCGCCAAAGTTGCCATCTATCTGGAATGGTGGATGGGCATCAAATAAATTATGGTATACTCCGCCTCTTTCTTTTCCCAAGCTTACATCGGCAGGCGAAAGTAGCATGTCAAACAAACGCATCGCATGGTCGCCTTCTTTTAACCGGGCGTATAAGTTTACTTTCCAGGCGATGCTCCATCCTGTTCCTTCGTCGCCACGGTATTTGAGGGATTGTTCGGCAGCCTTCATTAAAGCCGGAGTGTCCCACGTAATATCTGTACCGGGATAAACGCCCCACATGTGCGATACATGGCGATGTGTATCGGCGGTATCGTCTTTATCCTCCATCCACTCCTGTAATTGACCATAGCGACCAATTTTATTAGGCGCGATTTGGCCGTACATGGATTTCAGCGTATCTATAAACTTATTATGGATGCCCAAAACACCGGCAGCAGCAATTGTATTTTTGAACAGATCACGAATGATCTGATGATCCATTGTCGGCCCGGCAACCAAGCCGCCATGCTCGGGTGAATTTGATGGTGTGCTAATGAGGTAGCCTGTTTTAGGGTCTTTGGTTAAAAAATGAACAAAAAACTCAGCCGCGCCTTCCATATCCGGATAAGCCCGGTTTTTTAAAAATGCCTGATCCTTGGTAAACAAATAATGCTCCCATAACTGGTGACAAAGCCATGCACCGCCACTTACCCAAATACCATGCGTAGATGAATTTACAGGGGCAGTTCCGCGCCATATATCAGTGTTGTGGTGTAGTACCCATCCGGGCGCATTGTAGTGTAGTTTGGCTGTGGCTTTGCCTGTTTTTGCCAGATCATCAACCGCATTAAAAAACGGGGCACTACATGCTGATAGATTTAATTCCTCGGCAGGCCAGTAATTCATTTCTAAATTGATATTGGTGGTAAATTTACTACCCCAAGGTGGTGTTAGCAGATCGTTCCAAAGTCCCTGTAAATTTGCAGGCTGGCTATTGCCCGGGCGTGATAATGAGATCAGCAAATAACGGCCGTATTGCACATATAAGGCTATCAAGGCAGGATCGGCAGTATTGCTGAATTTTAGGATGCGCTCATCAGTAGGTAAGCTATCATTTGGAGTAGACCCTAAATAAAGAAAGAACTTATCGAAATAAGATTGATAATCTTTAACATGAGCGGCCATTATAATCGCATAAATTCTACCTGAAATTTTGCTAATAATATTTTTACAAATCGCATCAGGGTTGCCGGAAACATCTTTATAACTTTTAAAATTGGTTGCGGCGGTTAGGTATAGCGTAGCCTGGTTAGCGTTGCTAACAGTTATATCATTTGCATTTACCACCACTTTGCCACCTATCGCCTCAATATGTAAATAACTAACGCCCCGCAATACGCCATCACTAATTTTCAGCGATAATGCCAAGGTATGGGCATCGACTTTGTGAATATTGAAAGACTTGTGTAAGGTTTTAAGTAACGCGTTAAAGGTTATGCTGCCGGGCTGGCTTGCTGTTAGGTGTACCGCTATAACCTGATTGGGTGCGCTTCCAAAGTATTCGCGGGTATAGGTAGTACCGTTTGATTGGTAGGTAACATGCGCGATGGCTTTGGTCAGATCAAGATCGCGGGTATAGTTTGACACCTGCTGTTTAGGGAATTGCAAGTAGAGATCGGCAAAGGGTTGGTATTCGGCATTATATGCAGGGTGAGCTGGCGGTGAATCATTTTGGATAGCATATTTCCAATTTGATTTTAGTGGGATAAAGTTTGCCGGTGCATCTTTTTGATAAACACCCAGTTTTTCTTTTACCGTAGTTAATCCGCCTTTATCATAAAAATTAAGTACCTGTATAGCTATGGTATTTTTGCCGGGATGAAGCAAACCTGCCGGGATGGTATAACTACGATTTGAATTATTACCGGAAGAGCCAACCAAATGACCATTCACATAGGTAAAATCCATATCACGAACCCTACCAATATTTAACACCATCGCTTTCCCAACCATGTCTGCTGGCAGATCGAAGCTATTGCGAAGCCAAACGGCGCCATCTAAACCCTCAAAACCGGGAAGTACCTCCCAACCGTTTACTTGCGGCTGCGTAATAGTTTTCCAGTTACTGTCATTCAAATCAGTTGTAGCATACGATACATCCGAACGCATTTTTTTCACCCATGCTACTGAATCGGCATCATAGGTAAACTCGTGGCTTTTCATCCCCATAAAGTGTTCCTGTGCAATTGATTCAGCCTCGGCTTGTTTGCCTTCAGCGATGAGACGACGGATGATGGGTAGATATTTTGCTGCTCCCTTACGGGCGTAAGCTCTCGGGCCGCCGGTCCATAAGGTTTGCTCATTAAACTGGATGCGATCTTCGTCCGCACCGCCAAATATCATAGCACCTAAACGACCGTTACCAATGGGCAGGGCATCTGTCCATTTTTGGGCGGGTTGTTTATACCAAAGTCTTAAATTGCTTTGTGAGAAACCATGCTCAGGATTAATCATCGCGAACAGCAGAACCGTTGCACTAAGTAATATCCGGGTTGTAAATATGTTGGTTTTCCTGTTCATTTAAATTAGTTAAACAACCATCTTAAATCTTTGATGTTACCTTCGTTACTTAAGCCTGCATCATAAACCGGGATGGTGGCCGAATCATCCACAAAACCCAATACTAAACATGCACCTTTACCTAAACTTAAGGTATTATTACCTGCTTTGAAAGTATAAGTATGCACATTCACCGGGGGTAAACCATCGATTTGTATGGCATTGGCAATCTTAATATCAGCCTGACCATAATCATTTGCGGTGGCGTCTGTTTCCAGTTGGGGTTCCTGTAAATACTTGCTTTCTTTGCTTAAAAAATATCCAACCAAAACTTTAACAGGTTTTGTATTAGTAAAATTTATGGTTGTACCATCGGCAATTTGCATTGCCCTGTCCAATTTAATACCCTGTAAGCCTGTTAATTCAGAGGCAATGTTTTTGATTTGGGCGGAAGTATCCGTAAACACCTGCCTGCCTGCTGATGCTTTGTAAAAATCAACATTAGTTAAAGTTACCAGGGCGTCAATCAATTGTATCTTTTGTTGCTTTTTGGCGATAGACTTCGGCATTTTAAGGGAATCAATATTCCGCTTAAAATTATTTAGCTCCTTTTGGTAGATGGGCAATAACTCAACCCAGGTTTTATTTTTACCATCGTTACCCCCTACCGGTATTTTGCGTTGCTTGGTTTGCATACTGTTGGCATACAAGTAGGTATTTTTGGTAAGATCAACCAATTGCTGGTAATAATTCAGACTGATCTGCAATTCAGGCAAGGCCTTATCCAAATCGCTTAAATCATCAGAATATTTGTAACGCAATACCCATAATGCAGCCTTTACCTTATGCGCATAGGAATTAGCCATGGCGTTATAACAGTACATATCATTTTTAAGGCGATCAAATTCCGCTTTATCAGTAGTTACACCTTTATCAGCTGCATCAATAGCTTTAACCGCGTCGTGGCCTTCTTCTATTATGTCGTTAACTACCTTAACCGGGGTTTCGCCAACGTGTGGCTGGTGTTTCCATTCTTTGGCGGCATACTCGCTTAACATTTCCCCTTCAGGGCCTTCAGAATTGTATAGTAATGAGAATAAGCCATATTTTTCAGGATCAACCAATTCGTTCATGGTCATCCCCAAGGTCATGGTTTGGCGGTTACCATCGGTTATGCCGAAACGCCTTAATATCTTGGGCGAAATCTCGCCGGATTGTTCGTAGGCATCTAAGATATCTTTGCCGTGCTCAAAATCGCAACCGTATTTTGAGGATAATTGCTGTGACCAATACTTAACTTCTTCGCCCCTATCACGATGGCAATTCCATGCATAGCGCGACCATTCTTTATACCAGATCCAGTCCCTGTCCATTTCCAGCTCTCGGGTCGAGGTGTTATCAGCGGTATATGGCCAATCCCAGTAAGACGCCTGCGGATAGATGTGGATACCGTTTGATTCATCAGGATTATGCATCGCCTGAACGCATTTTTGTATAAAATCATCCGAACCATACCTGAAAGGTTCAAGGTTAGCCAAAATGTGAACATTTTCAATTTCAACAGGGCCAAGTTTGCTCAGCGTTTGGTGCAATTCCACCCAGGGGCCGTGAGGTGTATAAGTAGTTAAAGCTTCGCCGTTGTACTTGATCATGGTATACAGGTTGCTATATAATGGTTTGGCATATTTCATATCGGATGGCGCATCAGTATCATGCGCGCGGAGAACGATCGGCGGCTCATCGGTACGGCCTAAAGCATGCAGCCCATCTTTTACGCCCGGAATTATTGTTTTGGTGAACCAATCAATATCATCCTGACCAACACCCTCCATCGCCTCGCCTAAAGTTACCAGCAAACCTACGTTAGGGTATTTTTGTACAAAAGCAGCAATAGATTTACGGGTGTAATCAGCTATGATGGGTACAATATGCCGGTTGCGGTCTTGTGTTTTGAGGTGATTGTGTTCGGCAAAAGGTTTGGAAACGATGATGTTGTAAAAGCCCTGTATCACCCAGATACCGCGTTTATCAGCTTCGCGGGTTAGGAAATTGTATATGTCGACGTTCTTTTCGTAGGTAGCTTCGTCTACCTCCAGGGCATATGGATAATCCTTTACCTTAACGAGCGAAGCAAAGGGGTGACCGCTCCACAGGTAAAGCGAATTCATACGGTTTTGCGCCAATGAATCTAAATATT
>Ga0206986_1065_pt1 | contig 16147 bp, 10 predicted proteins | sample Alteio_BWMinCont_14_FD_153277 | JGI IMG/M metagenome (GOLD analysis project Ga0206986, IMG submission 153277) | Enriched cells from forest soil in Barre Woods Harvard Forest LTER site, Petersham, Massachusetts, United States -... | ecosystem: Environmental > Terrestrial > Soil > Temperate forest >... | reverse complement strand
GCCGCGTGCGAGACCTTGTGGACATGGTTCTCTTAATTCAGTCCGCAACTTTGGCTCGCAGCAAAGTCGCTGAAGCGATTCGTGTTACGTTTGAGCGTCGCAAGACACACGCATTGCCAAACGCGCTTCCGGTGCCTCCCGCTGACTGGCAGAAACCGTACGATGCACTCGCTCGCGAGTGTGGCCTATCTGGTCAAACTGAAGATGCGTTCGAAATACTCCAAAAGTTTGCAGAATCAATCGCAGGCAGCTAGCGACGGCTGCGCTGCACAGTAAGCGGCCTCTCCGAGGCTGGTACAACAGTGCCAACTGTGCCAGCTGTGCCGGAACTTTCTGACTCAAATGTCTGTATGATCCTACAGGCGAAGTTCTAAGGGAATCAACGTATTGCTGGGCGCTCTCTTGATAAAGCGCGTATCCCAACCACGGCGGTTCCTCATCCATGATGGGGTCGGTCTCGTCGGGCACCGTGTATCTCGCCTACATTCCAAATGTCCATAGGATGCCGGCCGGTTAGCAACTCGAAAGCAACCGGGAACCTCAACAACTGCCGGCTGGCTACGCTGCCAGGCGAATCACTCTAGGCTGAATGGCAGCACTAAAAAATTCGGATGGTTGTAGGCCCCGAAACCAAAATCTCTTTTCCTTCAGCAATTTCGCGATACCTTACAACCATCAGAATTTGCGTGAGGCAAGCGACTCTCTTACGTGCGGAAAGATCAACCGCCCGCCTATTCAAATGTTAGCCGAAATACTCTGAGGAATCCCCTGTCCACCCTCTTTACGGCAGAAAACAAAAACCCCGCTCGCAGGGTGTGGTGTGCGAGCGGGGTGCATTGCCTACTCCCGGGGTGGCTAGAAGTAGATCTTGCCTCCAAGCTGGAGGATTCTCGGGTCAAATGCAGACGTCACTTGGCCGAATCGGCTGTCGCCGAGGTTGGTGCTGACGGCATCGAATTGCGTATGGTTCCAGGTGTTGAAGGTTTCTAAGCGTAGTTCCAAACGGCTGCCACGAGATTCGCTCAACATAAAGCTCTTGAAGAGCGAGATGTTCCAGTTGTCGCGACCGGGTCCGCGCAAATTGTTGTGTGGCAGGGTGCCCCAAGCGCCAAGCGCTGGAAGCGAGAAGGCCGACGGGCTGAACCATGCGGCGACGGTATGTGGAGTGGTGAGTGTGCCGGTCAGGTCTGGCCGGTTGGCACCGTTGGCCACACCGTTGCCGCCCTGCCCGCCGCTGATGCCGATATTAATGGGCAGACCGGACTCCATAGTGACGATGCCGGAGACTTCCCAGCCACCGACCGTAGATTTCAAGAGGCGGCTTTCGCTATGCCTGAACAAGGGGATGTCGTAGATGAAATCGGCCACGGCCACATTCGTGCGATCGTATCCACTCGGTCCGATGTCGTACCGCCAACCGGCGTAAGGATTGGATACGTTGCTAAGGTCGCTACCGCCGTTACCGCCAGTGGTCGGGTCGACGGCGCGGGAAAGCGTATAGAACGCGCGGAGGTTCAGGTCATGGCCGAGTTGCGAGTTCAAGTCTACTTGCAGGCCATTGTAGTGAGTGTTGGCTTCGTTTTCGGAAAGGAGGATGGCATTGAAGCCCGGGTAGGGCAGGCCGGGTGCAGTCTGATAAGGAGCGTTCCCAATGAGTTGCGGAAGATAACTCTCATTCGGCAGATTGCTGTTGCGATAATCGTTCTGATGGCGGCCCTGGTTCCCGACATAACTCACCGACAACACAGTCTTCGTGCTCAAAGCATGCTGTACGCCAACGCTCCACTGGTAGCTCACCGGCAGCTTGTAGTCGTTCACATCCAAGCCAGTGATGCTGGCAGCGTTAATTGGTTGAACCGCTGCCGTCCCGCTAGAGAGAGAGATGCTGGGGTTTTCCATGGTGACGCCGTTGAGACCGACCTGCAGGCTGAAGGGGATGTTAGCCCCGGCGTTGTACATGTCGTTGCCTTGAATGCGCTCGTACATGATGCCGAATCCGCCACGGATCACGGTTTTGCCGCTTCCCGTGATGTCATAGGCAAAGCCGAGACGAGGACCAAAAGCGGCCCAATGGTTGTTGACAAGGCCCTGGGGGACGCCGTTCTGGCCGGGAATCCCGATGCCGTTCAAATAGAGCGAAACGCCAGCAAGAATAGGATTAGGGCTGGTTCCGAGGCCAGGACTGGTGGCCGTGCAGCCCGGGTCCGCAGGCCCCCTGCAGATGCTATGGTTGGAGTCGAAGGTGGCAGCATTGGCCGCGTTGTAGAGGTTGGGATAGAAATTCCCCATGCGGTTGTTGGCTTCGTAAGTGTGCGGCACGCCGTCCCAGCGTAAGCCGAGGTTGAGGGTCAACCTACGGTTCACGCGCCAGTTGTCCTGGACGTAAGCAGCCCAAGAAACGTTGTTCCAGAGGCCGTGGTCTTGCACGGCTAGCTCTTGATAAGCACTGGGGGCACCTAGCAAGAAATCAGCGAAGCTGTTTCCCGGGTCAGCGGGAGTGCCATTTCCAGTGTACGTGCCATTGAAGGTGAAGCCACCCTGGGTCTGACCGAAGAGGTCCTGAACTTTCTTGTACAGCGCCCAACTGCCGCCGAATTTGAGCTGATGGGCTCCCTTGGTCCAGGAGATGTCGTCGCGGACTTGGTAGTCATCGGCCTTGTTGTGCCACGGCCAGCTGGAGACTTCGAATTGCGCGCCGCTGCCGCCGCTCAAGTCGATGTTGGGGATGCGACTGAGGTTGTTCGGTCCAGTGAAGAGTCTAGAATTCGTGGAGACATAACCGCTCGGGAGGGCCAAGCTGGATAAGCCTGTGGCGGCATAAGGCACGATGTTGATGCGGTTGCCGTTGTAGTTAAAGGCGGCTTCGTTGACGAGGGTTGGGCTGATCGTATAGGTGGTGTGGATGACAGCGCTATACGAAGGATTGCCGAACGTGTCGCCGACCGTAGGAACGTTGTCTCCGCTCCACTGGCTGGTTGCGAAACCTTGCGAGACTTGTTCGGCGATGTAATGTCCGAAGACGGAGAACTTGCTGCTGAAGTTATGATCGATGCGGACGATCTCTTCGCGCAAATTGGTGGGAGTGTTGGCGCCGCCCTTGAACTCCGGACTCCCATTCGAGGCCACCCCGTTGTTCGCCGGGAAAATGCCGGCCTTGACCAGCGCTGCCGAGTTCGGATTGATCATACAAGTGGGAATAATGCTGCCGGGGAAAGGTGAGCCTTGAACGATTCCTGCGGGAGCCACGCCACCACAACCGGCAAAGAGAACGGATGGGGCGACTTGGGCCGTCGTCGGAACAAGGATCGGCGTGCTGAGAGAACTGAAATTGCCACCGTACGTAGCAGTCCCGGGAACCGTCTGGTTGGTCGCGCCGCCCTGAATCAAGGGTCGCCATTCCATATTGTAGAAGAAGAAGGTCTTCTTCTTGTCCGGGTTATAGAGATGGCCAAGGGTTACCGGACCGCCCACGTTGAACCCATAAACATTCAGGCGAAGCTCCTGATTCGGCACGAAGAAGTTCTGCGCGTCGAAAAAGTCGTTGCGATTGAATTCCCAGGCCGAAGCATGGAACTGGCTCGTGCCAGACTTCAGAACCATGGTCATCGTGCCGGCCGAGGAGAGGCCGTAATCGGCGCTGTAGTTGGAAGTCAGTGCGCGAAATTCCGCGATGGCGTCGGTGGAGGGAGCAATGCTCATGCCACCTGCGCCGCCACGGTCATCATCTTCGCCACCGTCAAGCAGGTAAATGTTGTGGTTCTGGCGCATGCCGTTGAATTCCACGCTGTTGTCGCCACCCACTGGAGTGTTGACCTCACCTGAATTCATGCCACCTGCGCCAATCTGGCTCGACGCTCCCGGAGTCAAAGCGGCAAGCTGGTAAATGCTGCGCCCGCTCACGGCGATCTGGCTCATCTGCTGGTCGGTGATGAGGTTGCTGACCTCTCCCGAATCGGCCTGCACGCGAACGGCGTTGGCTTCCACAGTGACAGTTTCTTGTGCCGCACCCATCTGCATCTGGAAATCGACGCGAATGCGGTCGCCAACGGTCAGCACGATGCTCTTCTGCTCGGCTGCCTTGAATCCCGCCGCTGTGGCCTTAATGCCGTAGTGGCCGATTTGGAGATCGACCGCCACATATTGGCCGGCTTCGTTGGTCGGATACACACGATTCAAACCCGTATCCGTATTGGTAATGCTGACCGCCACGTTCGGGACGACGGCACCGGAAGGATCCGTAACCGTCCCAACGATCGTGGCTTGTTGAGCGATCGCTGAACTTGCAAAGCAAATCAGGGCAACCAAAAGAACAAACGGAAACCGCAAAGTAAACTGCTTAATCCGAGGCAAAAGGCTTTTTCGATCGCGCACTTGGAGATACCCCCCTCTTAGAAATAAGGCCGCCAGCTTTCTCATCCCGCGAGACGGAAAACTGTTTCGGGCCTACTGGAGCATCCGCACCGACGCCCCGTATCTATTGCACCTGGACCAAAGCCAAAAGCGATGTGCAATATCGATTTTTTTGATGTTGCGCATCAGAGTGGTCGGGCGCAATATCCACTTGATCTAAATTCGTTATGACCAGTTGGGAGGGGGGCCATGAGGAAGGTACCGAGCGCTCTGTCGCCCGTGATAGCTGTCGACCGCAAGGCCGCCAAGCCTTTGCACAAGCAGATCTATGACGCCTATCGTTCCATGATCGTCAGCCGTAACTTGGGTGCGGCCCAGCAGATTCCATCGACTCGGGCTCTTGCTGCTGAATTAAGAATCTCTCGAATACCGGTCCTAACTGCTTATTCTCAGCTTATGGCCGAAGGATATTTCGAGGCGCGCGCCGGTGCCGGAACCTTTGTCTGCAGTTCCCTGCCAGACCAGTTGACGTCCAGTGACCGAGGCTCGGGCCGTTCAGCGGACCTTCGTTCCGGTGCGCGGGTTACTTCGCGACGCGCGATGCTGCTTCCCGCCTACGAGAGGCTCCCGTGGTTTGGTGGTTTCGGAGCTTTCAATGTGAGCCAGCCAGCGTTCGACCAATTCCCATTCCTGACGTGGTCGCGCATCGTCATGCGCCACTGTCGAAGTCCCCATGCAAGTGCATTGCAGTATGGTGGACCGCTTGGTTACGCAGAGCTTCGCAAAGCCATATGTGCCTACCTCAGAACTGCGCGTGCGGTGCATTGCGATCCGGATCAAGTCATGATTGTCGCCGGTTCTCAGCAGGCTTTGGAGATTTCCACGCGTGTACTGCTTGACGATCAAAGTGCCGCATGGCTCGAAGAACCCGGATATTGGTTGACACGACAGGTGCTAACTGCGGCAGGCTGTCGTCTGGTGCCGGTGCCGGTGGACAGCGAGGGCTTGGATGTCGCCTTGGGCGTCGAGAAGTGCCGCAAAGCGAGAGCCGCTTTTGTTGCACCTTCTCATCAGTATCCGCTCGGCGCGACTATGAGCGCGTCTCGCCGGCTTCAACTCCTCGACTGGGCGCAGCGTTCGGGGTCCTGGGTAATTGAGGATGATTACGACAGCGAGTACCGCTATGGCAATATGCCTATCGCTTCGTTGCAAGGCCTGGACCACAACTCTCGCGTGATCTATATTGGAACTTTCAGCAAGACTTTATTCCCGTCTTTGCGGCTAGGCTATATCGTTATTCCACGAGACCTGGTGGGTCGTTTCGCGGCGGTACGGTATGCCATGGATATCGGACCGCCACACTTTTTCCAGGCAGTGCTCACGGACTTCATGAATGAAGGCCATTACGCGCGCCACATTCGCCGCATGCGCCAGCTTTACGCCCAACGCCGGATTGCGCTTGTCGACGAACTCCAAAGAGAACTCGGTTCTGCGCTCGAGATACTTGGATCGGAAGCTGGCATGCATCTCGCGGTCATCTTGCCGAAAGGATTCCGCGATCAAGAGCTGGCGGCGCGTGCCGCCCGCGAGAAACTTTGGCTTGCGCCGCTTTCCCCCTCGTACCTCGACGGGATTCCCCGCCAGGGATTTATTTTGGGATTTGGGAACACCATGGCGGAGGAGATGCCCAAGGCGGTCCGCCAACTGAAGAGCCTGCTCTTTGCTGAAAAGGGTTTCCGTGCGAAAACAACTGGTCATAAGGGAATGTCGTAATGTGGATATTTTCTTTAGCCGGGTGATAGACGAACATAGCTGCTTTGAAGAAGGAGGTGACTTTGATAGCTCGCGTCGGCCAGAGCCCAATCTGGCCCAACTTCCGATTAAGAGTCGGCTCCTTCCAGATCCGCAGGGGGTCACTCAGTATCTGTCTAACCCTTGCTTTTCTATTGGCAGCCAGCGCAGCCAGCTCTGGAACGCACTTCACGGCTGCCGATGACACCTCGACCATTCCTGTCCTCGTAGAGTTGTTCACCTCGGAAGGTTGTTCCAGCTGTCCTCCCGCGGATGCTCTGCTAAAGAAAATGGACGCTTTACAACCGATTCCGGGCACCCAGCTGATTGTCCTCAGCGAGCATGTAGACTACTGGAACCACGATGGCTGGACTGATCCTTTCTCCTCCGCTTCCATCACGGACCGCCAGAGCGCGTACGTCCGCGTTCTTGGACTGAAGAGCCCGTTCACTCCGCAATTCCTCGTGGATGGAACTGAGGAGTTAGAGACCCATGACACCCAGCAGATCGTACAGTCCCTTCAAAAGGCGGCCTCCGCCCCAAAACTTCCTATGCGCCTTGCCTCGGTAACTATCGAACCTGGGAGTCCCGCGATCATTCAGGGGCGCGTCGAGTCTGACGTCAACGCCGGAAAACACAAAGCTGATGTGTATGTAGCAATTGCTCTCGACCACGCAGAATCTCAGGTTTTGCGCGGAGAAAACAATGGGCGTCATCTCTCCCACGTTGCAGTTGTGGCGGAATTCACAAAAGTAGGCAAGTTGGAGCCCGGAAAAAGCTTTGGCCAGGATTTTCGCGTCAAGCTCAAACTTCCCGGTCCTAGTCCGACCAGTCTCCGAGTTGTGGCGTTTGCCCAAGAGTCCGGGCCCGGAAAGGTACTTGGTGTGGTGTTGAAAAGCGTCGCGGTTAACTAAGCCTGAATTCCGAAATTAGGGAATACTGAATTGCCGCAACGCGGTTAAGTCTCAGTTGGATAGAAGAAATAAAAACGACTTCGCTGCATTCGATCACGCTGCAACAGAATTGCTTCTGTTTCCAAGACAACCGGCAATACGCAGTTCTCTATGCCTCTGGATAGCCAAACACGAGGGGGCGCCCGTTATGGCGCCAGGCTACTCGACCATCTCCGGTAGCGCATCAATCAAGAGTGGCGTGATAGCTGGGATGAACTAGATTCCGAGATGCTACACTGCGTCGCGAATAGCAAATGAGCCGGTTCAACTAACCGTGTCGAGATGACCTTCCCATGGGCGAAGGCCAGTAGATGAGGTAGCAGATGAAGCAAACGCATCGGCGACACGGAAACCTTTGCGACGTTATCCGCAACGAACGGGATATTTTGTGCGCCCCTATCCCCGTCAGAATCCCGGCCATCGGACTGCCGCGCCCGTGAGTTTGTGAGTGGTGCAATCAGAGTTCGAAGGTGATTTGATTCTATTCTGTCTGGCAAATCGTCAACGCAAAACCCTCATTCGGGTACGCTGAAATCGTAAATCCTGCCGGTGGCGCTCCCGCCCGCACGCGAGCCAGCTCTGCCTCCGGAGGTTGCTACCTCCCCGCCGGTTCCCATAAAGAAACCAAACTCACCGGGATTTAGGTCTGCATCCAATGTAAGTTTGTAGGTTCTGATCCCCATATGCTCCGCTTTGAAGCCGATTTCCTTATCGCGCTTTACTCCTGATTTGCCACCCGTCGCACCTCCGAGAGTTCCCACCTAAAACTCCCTGCGGTCGCCTTTCTTGTTGAGCTTGAGAAGCACATGGTCACCTGAAGTATTTCCATCGGGAACGTAAAGGTAGAAGACGGGGTGGCGCTCTTTCACCACGTTGTTGGATTTCGGGCCGTTCAAGAACGCGTCCCAATGAAGTCCCCTCATTCCGTAGGTGAACATGCTGCCTGCTTTGCCGCCAATTTTGGATTGGCTTATTGTCACCTGCCCTTGAAGGAGCACAAAACTGGGGCCGTCCTTCCAATACACGCCCACTTCCGGCGGCGGCAAATTAGGATCCAGACTCGTGGGGGTCGCAGATCCCACCATCATCACGGACGGCGACGAAGGATTGATCATGACCTTAATTACCGCGTCCGAAACGTTGGCCCCTTTGAGCGCCTTCAGACCGTCCAGACTGGTATCGAATGCCACGGCAGACGGGTCTGCGGCGCTTACCGCGCGGATCTTGGCAATAATCACGTCTTCTGCAAGACCCACCTGCGCCAAGTTGACGATGTCCGCGTTGGTCATTCTCTTGTGCTGGTCCTGATTTCCCTCGGATGGGGCGCAGACCAGCAGAAGGAAGCACAGGAATGAGGCGAAAACTCGAGTCATTTTCATCTGAACGTCCTCGCTGTCTCTAAATGCGGAAAATGCGGGCCAAGTGGCCCACAGCCGGCTTTTGCTTAAGCATTCGTGGTGGTTTGAACTCCACCGCAGCGGCGGGACTCGTTCACGTGGGTGACGCTTGGCAGGAAAAGAGCGCTATGGCTTCGCGGCAAGCTTCATTGCATAGTTTTCTTCGTAGAGTTGCTGCCAGCCAAGACCAATCCATTCAAACATGGGATCGTCCTGTTGCGCTTTTGGAGCCACAAACGTTCGCATGCCACGATGACCGTCGGCAAAACTAAGAATCATGGTCTGGCTTTGAATGGAATAGGTTCCACGCTGGATGCGTGGATGCTCATAAAAAGGGCTGGGGACGATTAATTGGTCCGTGACTCGATGGTCAATGAACGTACCATCGGGGAAGAACTGCAGGTACTGGTCTGTGGCAGGCGGGCCCCAGATGTATTTCCCGCCGAATCTCTTTCCCGTGCAACGGCACATGGGAATGAAAGTGTCCGAGCCGGGATCCCACGCGGGGTGGGCAACGGTTTCGTTGCGTTTGATGCGTACGGGGCGAGCAGGGTCGCCAAACTGGTTTTGCCAGACGATGTCGATCTCGTCGCCGTTCGTCTTGTAGCGTCCGACCCAGTTTTTCGTGGGATTGCTGTCGGGGCGATAGTGGGCGAAATCAAAACCGATCATGCCTTCTTGGGGAAGGCCGTAGACCATCAACCCGTCTGGGTAAAAAATAAATTGCTTGTTGGTTGGCTTCCCATCAGCGCCACCAGTGCAGACGTATACTCCCTCCAGCATTCCCGCTGGTAACGGTGGCGGTGTTTCCTGATCAGGTTGGACGCCGTCCGCAGCTGGGATTTTCGACCCGGGCAGCGCATCTCCAAAGCTCAGGTCGGCAAGAAAGGTTTGAAACACCGCCAAGTAGGCATTGTAGGTCGCCCCAGAAGGAAGATCGCTCAAGAACATGATGGTCTCGAGACGTTTCCCGTACTGCGCACCCATGAGGTAAACGTTCCATTGTTTTCCAGTTTTATCGGAAGCTAGAGTAGTGGTGTACTCGGCGTCGTAGCCTTTGCTGGAGCGCATGGTGCTAATCCGTCCGCCTTGCAGAATTCGATAGGAGCTCTGAAAGCCAGTCCACAGCTCGTTGAATGACTTTTGCAGATCGCCGTCGAGGTCGTTGGCCGCCAAAGCAATGAAGGTTGCTGTTCCCGGCCGCGGCGCCGGCGCGACGAGAAGAATGGCATCTTCTTTCTGGACCGGATTCCAGCCATTGGGCACCTTGAAAAAGAAATTTCCAAACTGCGTATACGATGCATCCTGTGCCGGGCGCTCCGCCGCTGCATGAACTACCAGGCCGCACGACGCCCACATGGCGAAGAGGGACACGGTGATCACGCGGGATTTGCGTCGACGCTCAATATTTCGGAAATCGATCAGTCGCTGCCTAAACGCTGCTAACTTACCCTTTTTCACGGCGTGACCACCGAAATCATGATGGTGCGGGTCTCTGTCGCCGTGTCAATAATTGGCGCTACGTATGTTCCAACGAAGGAAAAGGTTTGCGTCGTGTTTAGCGGCATGAAAAAAAGGTTTCGCCCTCCGGCTACGATGAAACCAGTTTGGTAGAAGGGCAAAGTGAGGGGGGGAGCCATGATGCACGGCGTGCCTGGGGGCGGTGCCAGCACCATGTCGCCGACTTGAAATACTTCCCCACTCGAGACGGTGAGTGTGACCGTGACCGACGGGGGCCCGGCCGTGATGTTGTAGTCTGGCTGCGCTCTGACGGTGATGGTGTTCCCGGCGGAGTCACTTACCAGCGTCGTGCAGAATTGAATGACGATTCCTCCCGGTTCCGTGACTGTGCCGTTTACATAGTTCAAGCTGAGGTAGTTCAAGGGTGCACCGCTAATCTCAAAATCTCCCTGGAAGCCGCCGGGAGTTGGGTTCACGGGACGCTTCCACGTCAACTGGAGTCCATCTGCCTGGACGTGAGATTCGCCGGAGGTGAAGCCCAATCCGCCAATCCCACCTGGGCCACCGCTGAACACTTGAGCCACGTCATCGTCGAAATTGAATACGAGCTTCAGGTTGGCGCACGCATCTAGTTCTTGCTGATAGTTCGGGCCAAGCAGCGCGGAAGGATCACCTCCGACAAGTTCCTGAGTTCGAATTATGGCCAACATCGCGGTCAATTGCGTCACATCGGCTTGGGTTACGCAGCGTTGGAAGGCCCGGTCATATTTTTTTACGGTTATCGAGTCTATGTGTTGAACGATTTGGTTCCAGTCATCCTTATAGGGCTGCTCGTCTTCCTCACCCGCACCGAGTAGTTGGAGGTTGCGGTTCCAGCCCACCGCCTTAGAGATGGCTTGATCGGCTGTGTCAAGATTCGTTTCCGCGGTTGCCAGGGCCGGCTCGATCACTTCCGTAAAATATTGCTCCATGAAACCGCCAAGTTCACTGGGTCCTTCAGGATCTGGCTGTCCAAGCAATTGGGCTTGCCTCGCTTCGAGCAGTTCCTGTTGGATTTCGCTGGTCAGACGATCTTCGGCATCGGTGGGAGTAGAGGACGGAGCGTTCCCCAACCCCAATCCGTATCCACTGAAATGCAAAATCGTAAACGAGACCGCATTCACGACATCGAGTGGATAGAGGAAAAATTCCTGGCCTGTTCCGTGATAACTGAACCCCACTTGCTGAGCGATCGGAACATTCGTGGGAGGCTGGATGGTCAACTTGGCCGGCTGAAAGAGGCGCAAGCCCTCGGGTGCGAGCTGCACGCCAGCAACGAGACCTCCGCTGAGCGGCATTCCAGCAGCGCTGCTCACAGGCGTCATGGTAACTACTTCGTCGCTAAGCAAGGCATTCGCAGGAACGGTGAGAGTGAAAATGGTGCCATCGGCGCCCGTCGCGATGATGGTGCCGCCGGTGTCTGCCGATACGGTTCCGCTCACCGCTTTTGTTGAATCTACCGACGGAGTCAAATTGAGCGGACTTGCCGGAAGGTCAAAAATACTTGTCGTTCCATAAGTCACATTCGCGCTGACGGAAAGGTTCACCGTACTGCCGCTCGCTTGATAGGTGCTCGAAGCCGTGAGCAGGTATTGATTGCCGGCGATAAGGTTTGTTCCGTCGAAGGTAAAATCTGCCGCTGCCAGCAAACCAGAATTGATATCACCTAGCAATAGCGGGAAGGAAGCAGGCGCCGTCACGGAGGCAACAACCCCACCCTGGGAGGTGAGGCTTATGGACGTAATCTGAACATTGGATGCAGTGCCAGTCCCGTTATTCACCACCGGAAAGATAACGAAGAGGCTGTTGCTGGAACTCCAGAAGGTAGGTGGGCCTGCGGCAAGCGACGCGGATTGTCCGCCTGAGCCGGCCGTAACCGAGATTTTGGCCGTGTTACTGAAAAATCCGTCGTTCACGGTCAACTCGGCAACGTAGGTTCCGGCCTGGTCGGCAACAAAACTGGGATTGACTGCCGTCGTGCTGGATAACGTCGCCTTTGTTCCGGCGGGAGCGTTAACTAGCGACCAGCTGTACGTTAGGTTGTCGCCATCGGGATCGTTGGACTTGCTACCATCCAGTTGCACCGTGGCCCCAGTTGCCACGGTCTGGTTCGATCCGGCATCGGCGACGGGTGGTGTGTTCGCGGTGATGCTGACTTGGGAATTGGCAGTTAGCGTGCCATCGCTGACTGTCAACTGTGCAGTGTACGCTCCCGGTTGGTCAGCGATGAACGCCGGACTAGCGATCGTTGAGTCGGAAAGTGTGGCTGAACTCTTGGGTGGATTGGCCACAAGCTTCCAACTAAATGTCAGCGTGTCTCCGTCCGGATCGTTCGATCTGCTGCCGTCAAGTTTCACCGTGGAGCCGGTGGTCACCGTTTGATTGGCTCCAGCATTGGCGACCGGTGGGAGATTCGTCGTAATCGCCATGGCGGTCACTTTAGCGCTGCTGCTGGAAATTCCGTCACTTACGGTCAACTGGATAACGAAGCTTCCTCCTACATCTGCAACAAAGGTTGGACTCACGGAACTCATGCCCGACAGCACCGCCTTGCTGCCTGCGGGAACGGTGAGCAGCGACCAGAGGAAGGTCAGCTTGTCGCCATCGGGATCGCTCGATTTGCTGCCGTCAAGCTTTACCGTCGCTCCAGTGGCCACCGTCTGGTTGGATCCGGCATTGGCCACCGGAGGCACGTTCGCGGTAATGGTGACCTGGGAATTGGCAGTGAGCGTGCCGCTACTGACCGTCAACTGGGCAATGTAGTTTCCCCCAACGTCTGCTACAAAGGTCGGAGTCACGGCGTTCGTGCTGGACAGCGTGGCCTTACTTCCGGCCGGAATCGTGAGCAACGACCAGGCGAACGTCAGCGTAAGGCCAGAAGGATCGCTCGATTTGCTCCCATCCAGCTGCACCGTGGCCCCCGTGGCCACCGTCTGGTTGGACCCGGCATTGGCCAGAGGTTGCGCTTGTGACTTCGGCGCGATCATGCACCCCGTCGCGCCCAAGACTATGATGATTGTCGCCAGTATCGCCGCCGACAAAAGGGCAAGCGAGGCTCTTGGGCATCGCCTTTTTCTTATCGTACCGATCTTCTTCATGTTCTGCTGCCTTTCGGGCGCGGCTGACTGAAGGTTGAAACGGCGCGCCGAGACATCGTCGCCAAGACGGATCGGAATCACCCTTTCTTCTTGTCGTTTGTAAGTGCGGAAAATAAGGGCAAAGTGGCTCACGGAAAGTGTGGAACAGGAGGGGCCAAACCTTCAGCCCGGTCTGGGAACAGGGATCTCGATCGAGTGCGACGCGAGTCTACGGGGAGGGCTGTGGGCCAATTTCCACTCAGATTTCGCTGTATAGGCAGGGCGTCTAGGGGACGGAGGGAGAACTCGGCGTGTCTTTTGCGAGCATTCCCAAGTTCACTCACGTCCGCTAAAACTTCCGGAGCTTGAAAAGGCCATGTCCACTTTTGTTTGCACCTCTTTGTCCGTTAAGGGGTGGCCCCCTCGGCAATTAGCCATCGATTGACTTCGCCTGGCTGCTACACTATGGTTACCGAAAAACTGCAAGTCTTTCGCCGATCAGGAGTTGCGCGCGTGGCCGAAGCCCCATCACATTCCGTCAGCGAGCTTTTGATTAAATGGCGAGCGGGTGACCAAGAGTCCCTGCAAGTGCTCATCCCGATGGTCTATGGCGAACTTCGCCGCATCGCCCAGCATCACCTCCGCCAGGAACGTCCCGACCACACCTTGCAAAGCACCGCTCTTGTGCATGAGGCCTATTTGCGTCTGATGAAGCAGGGACCTGCGGAAATCGAGAATCGCGCGCACTTTCTTGGCGTGGCGTCGCGCCTGATGCGGCAGATTCTGGTTGATCATGCCCGCGGGCGGGCGGCCGCCAAGCGTGACGGTGGGTTCAAGCTGGAACTCAACGATGAGATCGCGCGGCAAAAAGGCCGCAGCTTGGACTTGGTCGCTCTTGACGACGCTCTCAACGAGTTGGCTCGCCTCGATGCCCAACAAGCACGCATCGTCGAGTTGAAGTTCTTTGGCGGTCTAACCATCGAGGACATCGCGCTCGTTATCGGCGTATCTCGAACCACCATCAAACGCGAATGGACCACCGCTCGTGCTTGGCTTCGGCGCGAAATGGCCAAGTCGGAAAAGCCATGACTCCTGAAGAGTGGCACAAAATCTAAGAAGTGCTGGAGACGGTCCTCGAGTTGGAGCCCACGGCCCGCGGAAGATATCGGGACGGCGTATGCGCTAATCAGCGCTTGGATGATCAATTCTGAGTCGCAAACGATTCGGAAGTCATCGCGTGAAGTAGCCCGCCAGCGATTTCGTCAGTGCTGTGAATATCAGAGAGGCGGGACCCGCCTTGCTAGCCTGCTCGTGGTCTTCGGGCGAGGTAAGCCCGTCGTGGCAGTTGAACCCCGAAGGTATCCCCGCTTTGGCGTGGAACCAGTAGGAATCCCCTCCCTTTAAGGGGCCCTTTAGGGAAGGTTGGGAGCTAGTTGTTTGCGACACGTCAGCAGAGCTCGCGTCCCTGTTCTTTGGCGGCTGCGCCGCTTGACAGACATATCTTGGGACTTGTCTCTGGGGATGCGTGGGGTCACACCTGATGAGCAGTGTAGTTCGCCACAACTCGGGCCACTCTTCCAATCGCCGATAGCTCCATGAACTCTGCTGTGCGTGTCCCCTTTTGATTTGTGTAGAGGAGCACCACGCTGTTTATGCCCCAGAGCACGTCCTCAAGGTGAAAGTGGAGTTCCGGATACGCTTCCAGCCCTCGCTGGAAGTAAGCTCTCAACTTTGCCTTTCCGACCACCTTCCCATCAGGCGTACCCAGCAGCTGGGCGGCAACCGGCGAAGTCAATTCGATGGCATCCTCATAGTGCGTCATTATCAAGTCCAGATCATGGGCGTTCCAGGCCGCAACCCAATGGTTGGCCAGTTTCAAAGCTTCGTCTCTCGTCACTGCCGTTCCTCCAGTGGTCGACTCGATGATACAGCGTAAAAATATAAGGCGGCGGGAGATGTGATTGAACAACCTCACTATAGATAAATTGCCCTTGTCACTAAAACTTTGGTAAAGTGCCGCGTCGGCTATCCATTCGGATCCCCAGCATCGGAAGGCGATTATGAGCACTCTCGACTTGCGGCCGCTGTCCATCGGCGAGCTTTTGGACCGGACCTTTAGCCTGTACCGGCGGAATTTCCTGCTGTTCATCGGAATCTCGGCGATTCCGCAACTTCTGGTTCTGGCGATGCAACTTGCGCAAATAGCCTTCATGCCGACCAGGGTTCCAATTCAGCCGACGACGACGACGACGGACTTCCAGGTCGCTGGTTCCGGTTTTTCCACTGGCGGCGTTTTGGGCTTCCTCGGGGTTGCCATCGTAGGACTCATCGTTTATGTGTTTGCCTATTTGTTCTCTCAAGGCGGAACGGTCTTCGCGGTCTCCGAGCTTTATTTAGGAAGGGCGACCACAATCGGCCAATCGCTGGGCCGGGTTCGCGGTGAGTTAGGATCCCTGTTTGGCGTAATCATTCTCAACGGTCTGGTGACCGGCGTCGCGTTTCTTCTTCTGATCATCCCGGGGATCTACATGGCTTGCCGCCTGTGCGTTTGTATTCCGGCGGCTCTTCTGGAGAATCTCGGTCCTCGCGAATCGCTCGAGCGGAGCTTTGGGCTGACAAAGGAAAATGCCGGACGGGCATTTCTGATCCTACTTCTCTATTCTGTGATTCTATATGCAGCGCTATTCCTGTTCGATATTCCATTTGCAATCGGCATTCAAGTCGAGTCGCACAATCCGTCCATGGTCCGCTTGTTGACTGCCTTAATGCAGGTCGGAAACTTCGTCGCCGGGGTTTTGGTTACACCGGTGTTGACGATCGCCAGTTCCATCTTCTACTTTGATTTGCGCGTACGGAAAGAAGCTTTCGATCTGCAGTTGATGATGAATCCACTCGCCGGAGGAGTGCCAGCGCCCCGGAGCGCCACCAGCCTCTTGTCCTAAATGTCGCCGGAAAGCGCCGTCGATCCTATGTCCCTGGGCCGAGCATGCCGATAAGGCTTCAGCGTTTATCGCGCCTTCTCGCTGGACTATTTTTCGTACTGGCGATGAATTGCCTGGCGCTAGGAGCGCAGCAAGAT
>Ga0206986_1062_pt1 | contig 16570 bp, 12 predicted proteins | sample Alteio_BWMinCont_14_FD_153277 | JGI IMG/M metagenome (GOLD analysis project Ga0206986, IMG submission 153277) | Enriched cells from forest soil in Barre Woods Harvard Forest LTER site, Petersham, Massachusetts, United States -... | ecosystem: Environmental > Terrestrial > Soil > Temperate forest >... | reverse complement strand
GCCGGGAATCGAAGGCGGCAGCAGTATCCCGACCATTTCCTGGCCCTGCCATGTCTTCCGCAGTCGCCGCGCCAGAAAGAGTGTTCTCGCAAGCACGGCGAAAAAAGTCAGCTTCGGTGTTTGTCCATCGGCCATGGCGAAGCGAAACGGATGGCGCCGCGCGGTGTAGAGAAATGTCCTCGGCAGCGGCCGCATATGGCGCTTGCGCCGCGCGAACGCTTCTGCTCCGAGATCCTGCACGGCCTGCCGCGCCTCCTGCGCTGATGAGGTTGCCGGCAGCGGCTCGCCGAACGTCACGCGCACGGGATACGGCAAGTGGCGCGGGAATTTCCACAGGAATCGCCCCCCGGCAAAACTGAAAATGGAGCCCCACACGCCGTCAAGATTCACGGGAATGATCGGAACGTTCACACCCTTGATGATGCGTTCCATGCCCCGGCGGAACGGCATCATCTGCCCGATGCGGGTCATCTGCCCCTCGGGGAAAATGCAAACCAGTTCGCCGTCCTCGAGTGCCTGCGTCGCGCGCCGCAAGGAATGAATCATTTCGCGCGGGCCTTGATCGGACGAAATCGGGATCACACCCAATATTTTCGCGAATGGCTTCACCAGCGGATGATCGTACGAACCTTTGAACATCAAGAACCGCACGGGACGGTCGATCGCCGCGATGAGCAGCACGGCGTCAGCCATCGAAACATGATTGGGCACCAGCAAAGCGCCACCTCGCGTCGGCACGCGTTCACGCCCCGCAACGTCGAGCCGGTAAAGCGTGTGCGTAAGCATCCACAGCAGCAGCCGCAGCAAGGAGTCCGGCAACAGCCACAAAACGTAAGCCGTCGCCGCCAACGACATCACCGCCGTCCAAATGAAGAAAGACTGCAATCCGATGTGCAGATAATGTGTAAACCCGGAATAGATAGCCGAATCGCCAATGACTCCGACAAAGGACAGGAAATTTGCAAACGCGATGACGCTGCCTTTTTTGTCTTCAGCAGGTCGGTGTTGAATTAACGCGTTGATGGGAACAATAAAAAAGCCGCCAGAAAATCCGAGCGCGGCCAGCAGCAGGACCACCTGAAGAAACGTCAACCCATGGATGGAAATCGCGAAAGCAAACAACGACATGCCGATGGCGCCCAGCGGGATGAGGCCATATTCGATCTTGCCCGCAGAGAGAAGTCCTGCAGCGTAGCTGCCAAGCCCGATGCCTATGGCCAATGCTGCTTGCAAATACCCGCCATGCGTTTCGTCGATGTGCAAGACTTCACGGCCGTAGAAGACAATCACGAACTGGAGCAGCGCGCCGAGAAACCAGAAGTAGGTATTGCCGACGACGGCAAGGTGCAATGTGCGATCTGGCCGGACAACCTGAACTTGCTTGATCAGATCGCCGAAGATGTTGAACCGGAATTTCCGGGAAGGGTCGGCGGCAGGAACGCGGGAAATGGTGAAACTCGTTGTCAGACCGACCAACGTGCAAGCACCAAAGATCAGGCCTGCATAGAGCTCCCGCCCATGAAACCGCTGAGCCAGCAACGGTCCGGCCACAGCCCCCGCGATAATCGCGATGAATGTCGTCAGTTCGAGAATCCCGTTGCCCCAGGACAACAGTTCGTCCGGAAGCAACTCCGGAAGCAAGCCATATTTCGCCGGGCCGAAGAAGGCCGCTTGCGTACTCGCCAGAAAAATCACGGCGAACGCCAGGCCGGTACTGCCGTTCGCGAAAGCATAGAGCGCGAACAGCATCGCGAAAATTTCGAAGATCTTCGTGGCCATGGCCACGCTTCTTTTGCTGAAGCGGTCCGCCAGATAGCCACCGGCCATTGAAAACAGAAGGAACGGCACGGCAAACAGATTTCCAACGTAGAAAACTAAGAGATCCTTCTGAGAGTCGCTGGGGTTGGTTCCGAGAACAAGGAAAATGACAAAAAACTTCAGGCCGTTATCATTGAACGCGCCCTGAAATTGCGTGGCGATCAGGCTCCAAAAGCCCAATCGCCACTTTCCGTTTGGTTCTCGAATCAAAGGAGTTCCGTCGTCGGCCATGCAGGCGCACCCACGCGCTCAAGTGGAGGCTACAGAGATAGAACGATCTTAGCAGGCCTTCTTGCGCCGAGGTGCGTGGCAGCGGCCCAGTGTGCCGAAAGCGAGACGCCAGTTTGTGAGGTAGTCTAGACTACGGTTTTCGAGCTGCACCGCTGGCCCCGGCCTTCCCTGTTGCCGGCGGCGCTGTTTTACGCCCGGCGTTCAAGTGATCGAAGTGTAGCGCGGCGTTGAGCAATAGCATAAAGCTGCCCTGCGTCTCCTGCCGCCACATTGGATTCGTCGCGAATAAAACGACATGGCCGCGCCCCACCGGGACGTCGACGATGGCCGGCGATTCCGCCAGTTCCGAGCCGCCCGCCAGCATCCCGCTAATCCACAAATCTTTTTCACCCGCGAAACGCAGCACAACGCGCGGGTAGAGCGATGGTGGCGGAAGGAACGAGCTCAGACCCGCCCGCATATCCGGGTCGACGTAAAGTTCCTGTTCCGCCTTACTTCTGTGCACCGGAGCTTCTGGTTCGGTCCATGCGCGGCCCTGCGGAATGTCGGGGTCGGTCATCGAGCCTCGGCCGCTTGGGCGCGAGCTGCCCGCCTCGGCGCCAAAAAACCTCCCAAATCTCCCCGCCACAGAAACACCAAACACCGGCCCTTGGTTGAAGTACACCCCAACGGAATCGTCATATCCGTAGGTGATGGGGCTGGCCTTGTCCTCGACGGTTGCGCGAGCAATCATCCCCCGCGCCTGTAGTTGATGTGCGTCGCTGATGCTCACCGTATCGGTCAATCCCAGGTCGATCGGCAGGTGCGCGCTGGGGCCGATGGGAACGAAGAGCCCGCCATCCTCGATGAATTTCTTGAGATGAGCCACGCCGTCGAATCCCAGCCCCCCGCGAATGTCCGCGGCTTCGTCGACCCCGCCAAAATTCGGCGTCGTGGAAGAATTTTGCCAGGGAATCGGCCCGCCGGATGCGCTACCGTCCGCTGGCGTCCGAGCCGGCAAACCGTTGAGAATTTGCTGCAGTCCAAAGAAAGTCGGCGGAAACAGAATCACATCGTACTTCTCGCGCAGGTTCGCTGTATTGCGAACATTGCTATCGGAAATGTAGGCGTAGGGCACGCCGGTCTCTTCCAGCGCGAGCCGGAACCAGCCCTCGTTTTGCGTGTCCGTCCAGTTGTGCATCAGCGCGATACGCGGCACGGCGACTTCGTGCCGCGCCACGTCCGGTACGGACTCCGCGCTCGTCACGCGAACGCCCAGCTCCCGTGCCGTCGCGCTCAGCCGCAGGTCCAGATCGGGCGGATTGCCATCGAGCGGTAGAATAAAAGTCCCAGGAAAGAATTTCTGTCCCGCGGCCTCGAACCCCTCTTCCGCGGCGAAAAACTTCACGTCCTTCAGCCGAAAACGCAGCGTCGCCAGGTTGGGCTCAGCGGTCGCGTTGATCACATAAAATCTCGCCGCTGCCGCCGCTTTGCCCTTCTCCGAGTGCGGCGGAATCACGCCGCCTCCATCAAACCTTGCAACCCTGTCCACAAGCGTCATCGGAGCTTTCAGAATCGCCGTATCGGTAATGCGCACCGTCTTCACATTGCGCAAAGGCCCGAGCGTCCAACCCGTGTCATCGTAAGGACGCGGATCGCTCGTCGAGTAGTATTGCGTGTCGAGCAGCATGTCCGCCATTCGGCTGTAGGGCTGGTCCATGCGGATGATGTAGCTGCCCAGCGGAAGCTTGGTGGTCTTCGCTTCCTCGGTTTTCTTTGTGCCAGCATCCTCTTTGGGCCTTTCGGACTTCTCCGCTTTTGTTTTATCGCCTGTTTTGCTCTCGGCTTTCGCATCCGCGCCCTTCGCGTCCGCGGATTTTGCCGCTGGCGACAGCGTTTCCTTCACCTCAAAATCCTGCTCAAGCTTTTGCACTTCGGCGCCCTGTCTCTGCAGCAGATTCGCCAGCTGGGCCGCAAGCGCGGGACGCCTGCCGTCATTTACGATGGCCCAGGCCGCTGGGCCTTCCGTCCTGGCTTTGGCAACGGACCGTTTGCTCTTCTCGTAGAAATCTCTGAGAAGCTCCTGCCCGTGCTGCGCCGTGTAGTCCAGCGAAAGGAGCACGCCGCTTTCCTCGAGGTTCGTGTTATTGCGCAAGGACCACATCACTTTGGGCAAAGGCGGATTGGGCCGGAACCAGGCCCGGCTCGTGGAACTCGGAGGCAGCTCAGCTTCCTTTGTTTCGGGTGTGCTGTTGCCGTACGTTTCGTAAAAACGCCCGATCGAGTTGTGCCCGTTCGCGACATAAAACATATAGTTGGGCGCCCACCCGTCATAGAAACCGTGGGTCCACACACCCACCACACCGCGTTCCGTCAATCCTTCGACGTCGTTGTAAGCAAACTTCTGCCACTCGCTGATGACCATCGGGTCGAGCCAGGCGTTATAAGGTCCCGTGCCTGTCGAGACGTAAAGGTATGGAATCGACTCATGCAAATCGTGGAGCACCTGCGGATGCCAATAGAAAAAGCTCTGCATCATCATCTGTGAAAGTTTCAGCCCCATGGCGATGCCGTCGCGGTTGTTGTCGTGCTGCACGTAGTGCCCCCAGTAAACCAGTCCCGGCTGGGGCTTGTCGGGATTGGCCTTTTTGTAATTCCAGGCGTCCACCACGCGGTCGTGCCCATCCACTTCGACGATCGGAGTAATCAGAAAAACAGCGTTTTTGCGAATATTTTGAATGAACGGGGAATCTTCCACGGCCAAGCGGTACGCCAATTCCATCAGCATCTCCGGCGATCCCGTCTCGGGCGAATGAATCGATCCCGAAGCCCAGTAAAACGGCTTGCCGCCGGCGATCAGCTGCTTCGCGTCGCCATCGGTAATCTTGCGGGGATCGCCAAGCTTGGCGGTAATATCGCGCAGTTGATCGAGCTGCGCGATGTTCGCTTCGTCGCTCACGGCGATAAGCAGGAAGTCGCGCCCCTCCTCCGTTTTGCCCACGCGGTAAACCTTCACGCGCGGACTGGCCTTCGCGAGCTCGTCGTAATAACGGTAAATGTCCTTCGAATAAGTCAGAAAGTCCGGCGCACCAACGATGTGGCCGAGAATTTTCTCTGGTGAGGGCACTGTCGAGGAAGCCGGCAAGTGATCGACCAGCTCTGTAAGAAAAAATGGCTCCGTCGTAAACTCGCGAATTTTCTTGCCATACTCTTCATCGTTTGCCGGAACGCCTTGCGCACTGGCAAGCGCAGCCGTGCAGCTGGTGAAAAGAAAAGCCGTAACGGCCGGCAACCAAATACTCCGTAACCGAGTCCGCCCTGCCCGGGCAAACTCACACAAGACTCCACTCGGAATTCTCATCATCGCCTCACTTTTATGCTTGCCCTGGCACCCAACCGGCCGCTGCACCATGTGACGGGCAGTTCGCAACAAACGTTTCAGCCGTTTTAAAGCCTGCCCGCATCACGGAAGAAGCGGGTAGCATAATGCCTCCTAGGCTTGGAGGGAAGAATGACAAACGGCGTAGCTGTTCAAAAATCTGTGCTCATCACCGGCGCAACCGACGGCTTGGGCAGAGCCACGGCGCTCTTGCTGGCGCAGCTTGGCTATCGCATTTTCGCCGCCGGACGTTCGCCAGAAAAACGCGCCCAGCTTGAAGCGCTGGCGCAAGAGAAGAAACTGCCCCTCGAAACGCTGGAACTCGACGTCTGCGACGATGCTTCCGTCCAGCGAGCTGTAGCCGCCGTGCTCAGAAAAGCCGGCGCCATCGACATCCTCGTCAACAATGCCGGCGTGAATTTTTCCGCTACCGTCGAAGACTTGCGCATGGAAGACTGGCGCCGCCAGTTCGAGACAAATTTCTTCGGGGTTTTGCGCGTCACGCAAGCGGTGGTGCCGCTCATGCGCGAACGCAAGCGCGGCCGCATCGTGATGATGAGCTCGGTTTCCGGATTCGTCACGGCCCCGACGCAAGGCGCTTACAGCAGCAGCAAATTCGCCCTCGAAGCCATGAGCAACGCGCTGCGCCTCGAACTGTATCCCTTCGGCGTTCAGGTGATTCTGATTGAGCCGGGCTACATCGTGACGGGCATCCAGCAAGCCGCCTTGGAACTCTCCAGACCTTACTTGGATAAAGTGACGAACGGCCCCTACGCCCCTCTGTACGTACGATTCTTCCAAAGTGTCACCGGCGCTCGCGCCAAATCAAAAACGACACCCGAAGATTGCGCACGAGTGGTCCTCCAGGCGATCGAAGCGCCCAACCCGAAAATTCGTTACCTGGTCACGGGGCTAGCGGTCGTCGCGAAATGGTGCAAGCGCTTGTTGTCAGATAGAGGGGTAGACGCCATCTTCCGGCGGAGATTCGGAATTGCCCGCGAGACATAACCCAAGTCGCGCCCATTAGAAGCGTGTACGGTTAGCGGATCCCTTATGGATTCGAGATCTGGAAGGAAAGGCTGTTCTCTCGCAATTCCTGCCACTTTTTGGACCAAGCCTCATGAACGGGGCTCTCGGCATAGTCGGCGGCAGCTTCAGCGCTCGTGAATTCAATCGCATACACGCCGCTGAAATCCTTGATCTGGTTGCGCTCCGTCTTCAGCCAAACATTCTTGATGCCGGGAATTTTCCCCGCCATCTCCTTGATCCCCTTGACGGCCGTCTCCCGGTCATTGTTTGAAGTGGCGTCCTTAAACTTGTAAATCACTACATGCAGCACGGTTTTCGGCTGCCCGAACCGGTTTTGCCCCGCCACACTGCGAGCATGCAGCGAACCGGCTGCGATTCCTGCTATAAACAATCCTGCGCATAAAACAATCTGCGTCACGCGTTTCTTGGTTGATTTCACCTGCTCCTCCTGTCGTTGCTACCCAGCCAGTCTATGAAATGAGTAAGGGGCGAGGCAACCTGCCGCAAAAATCGCCCGAACCTCCGCCCGCCAAACGGTTTGACGCGGCTGCGTTCGGACCGTTACGCTGCCAAAGCGCGTTTTTCGAGGATGGCATGGACGTTTCGCCGGGCGGCTTACCCGCCGATCAGGTGCAAGCGGCAAACCCGCCGCCACTCCCGCAACTGTGGGTCGGCTATCTTCTAGGTTTTGCCACTATCGTCGCGGAATTCGTCGACGCCTTGCTTCACCCCCCGGAGGTGGTCATAAACGAAATTCCAATTCCAAATTTGTATCTCTTTCTCCTCATGTTCGTCGGCGGCGTCTACTGGCTCGTCTGCGTGTATCGTTATCACGTGGTGATGCAGCATGTGCCCGGCTGGAAGCACCCCACTTCGCCCGCGCGCGCCGTCGGCTTCCATTTCATCCCCATCTACAACCTCTATTGGGTGTTCAAGTGGCCTCAGGAGATTGCCCGGTTCGTGAACTGGAGGTTCCGAGGGCCGGTGATGAAGCCGCAAATGGTAGGCCTCATGATTTTTGCTGCTTTCGTGATGCGTTTTCTGTTTGATCCCGGGCTTGGCCTGATCCTGCTTTTCCTGGCCGCTTCTTACGTCTCCGGCTCTCTTCGCAGAGCCTTGGCCTTGCCACCGATGCCCACGCTGAGCGCGCCGCCTTCGACACAATGAATTCACCCCGGGGCCTGCGAAAGCCTCAAGGAAACAGTAGATGAACTTGCTCGTCATGTGTTTGAGTCTTCCGGAATTGGCAGGTGCCAAGCTAAGCGGAGCGCGTATGCCCCTGGAATATTTACCATCAAAAGAAAAACGGCCCGGTGAAGATGTCTCCACCGGGCCGGCTGTTTTAAATTTAAGAATTTACCTGTTCGGTTTGTTCGGTACGTCGGCGGCTTTCGGGTCGGCTTGCGTTGCCGCGCTCGCGGCGATGGGCTTGCCCGTATCACTGCCGAAACGCGTCAAGTAGGGCATGAAGGGCGTCACCTCGAACGGCATCTTCTCGCGCTCGGCCACCGTGCCCACTGGCTTGCTCTTGATCAACTCCAGCTTGTCGTTCCAAGAATCCATCTTTACACGGCCGCCAATCGGCAGCGCCGCGATCATCTGGGGGTTCTGTTTTTGATCCACAGGCGTCGAAGCCTTCAGATCGCCGATCACCGGCACACGATTTCCCAAGTGCGGGCTGACAAGGTTCGGAATTTCCTTTTCGCGCGCAGAGAGCGCCGAAAGGAAAAGCCCGGCGTTCCCAAGCTGACCCTTATATGGCGAGTTGTTCAGCAGCTTGATGGCTTCCGCGTTGGCGGCGTTTTCTTCATCCTTGGTGCGCGCAAACCCGAAGTGGCGGAATGTTTCCTTGTCGTCCACCAGCAGCTGGTCGAAGAAGGCATACGTCGAATCCAGGCGATGGCCCAGTACGATGTGGCTCAACTCGTGGGCCATCATCGTCGCCAGGCTGGCTTCGTCCGGCAGAACGTCTATCAAGCCGCGGCTTAGCACGATGGTGTGGCCCACGGTGTACGACTCCAGCGTCGAGGTCATCATCACGCGGCACCGTACATCCGGCTCCACGTCGATGTTGTTGGTCACTTCCAGATTGTTAACCACCGTATCGAGGACTTTGTCGACTTCACCCTTCGGCGCGACCAATCCGATGCGCTCCAGCCGGTCAATCACGTTGTCTTCCGCTTGGCGGTCCCACGAGCGCTGCGCCTGAATCGGCGACAGGTCATTGGCCGTCTTGGTGTCGTCCTGCACTGGCGTCTCGACCAGAATCTTGCTCAGCTCCTGCTCCTGCTGGGAATGGCCGAGGTTATATCCCCACAGCCGCGTCTGGGCCTTGAAGTCCAGCTTTTTGCTCATCGCGTAGTGCAGATCTTTTTCTTCGCTGTAGACAAACGACGGCATCCACAACCCCGGCTGCACGTTGCTCCGCCAGCTATCAAAGTGGAAGTACCAGCTCGAGTGCCCTCCGCCGCTATAAGCGCCGTTGAACCGCACGATGTTGTAGTCCTGATCCTCCACCCAGATGCGCCCGAGGAACCTCCCCTTGCCCGACTTTTCCTGAGGAGAGACGTCGAACACCAGGCAGCGCACTTCGCCAAGAAATTCGCGCCGCACATAATCAAACTTGTAGTGCTGCTTGTCGAATCCGTTGGTGTCGATAAAAATCATCTGCAGAAATCCGTCCGGAAGAAACTGCATCGCGAAGGAAAAGAAATTTCCTACCGACCCGAAAATCTTCTTGCCCTTGCTCTCCGCGTTGCTCAACGACACCAGCTGCACACCCTTCGAGAAGTCGGCGCGCCCCAGGAAATATCTATCTCCTGCGGGCACGTAGCCAAGATCCTTGTCGGGCTTCAGGTTCTGTATGTAGGTCTCCACCAGCGGCGAATACTGCCGGATCTGCTGGTCGAGACGGTTTTCGTTCGTGATCACACGGTCGATCACCTGATCCATCGTCCGCGCTTGCTGCGGTTCTGCCGCCGCCGCGCTGGCGATGGTCCCGGACCAAACCAAGACGAATCCGAGGACAACTGTAGCTCGCATACCCATTTCTCTCTCCCCTTAGTAAGCCATACGGAACTCAATCCGCACGCGTGCTGGAAAATCTACCGGCTGGCCATCGCGTCTTGCAGGTTTAAACTTGATCGTTTGCGCCGCACGGACCGCAGCCTCATCGAGGCCGTGGCCCAGTCCGCTTACCACGTGATTTATTTGCATGGTGCCGTTAGAAAGGAACACCACGTCAATCACCACGTCGCCCTCTATCTTAAGACTACGCCCTTCGGCGGTGTACTCCGGCTTAGGCTTGTCTAGGATGTCAACAGGCGTGTCCGCCGGTCCTCCGGCTGCCACCTTTTTCTTCGGCGCATCCGCCACCGTTTGGTCTCCAAAGCCCGAAGACTGTACTTTCCCTGGTTTGCCGCTCGGAGGCGGGTTTGCCGTGCTATTCCCAAAACCGGTGCTCGCCACCGCCCCTTTAATCCCTTTGTCACCGCCCGTGCCGTTGCCGTAACCCGGACCGCCGGGAAGTGCGGGCGAACCCAGCCGGTTCACATTGGTTGCATGTTGCGGGTCGCCTTTGCCAGGCATCCCGTTCGGATCGCCGAAGCCGCCGGTCTGCACCTTATCGATGGGTGCCTTCACGGTTGCCGGCGCTGCGCTTCCCGAATTCATATTGTTCAGCTTCACTTCTTCTTTCGGGCGCTTCGGTCCGTTGCTGGTCGTATCGATCTTCGCCGCCTCTAGATGCACCTGCATCTCCGGCGCCAGCGCTTCCACTTTTTGCAGCTTCGGCACCACGGCCTTCGGAATCTCGAAAATGTGCGGCTTCTTGGGATCCAGTTTCACCGGTTCGACCACTGCCGGTTTCGGCGTCGGCGGCGGCGTTTTCGCTCTGACCACCTTCGGCGGCGGAGGGGGCGGCGGCGCCACCGGAATCTCCGTCAACGGTTCGGCAATCTCCACATTCTGAAAGTGCAGCGCCGTCTTCAACTGGTCCGGATAAATCAGCGGAATCAACACGCAAAAAATCAGCAAGCCAAGTTGCGCCACTGCGCTGACGCCTATCCGGCTCCAGCGGGGCTTCGAGTCTGGCAACAGCGCGAGCCGCGCCGCTATGGGCTTCGTACCGATGGCCGCCTTCCACGCCTCTGCATTGGGTTGGCGACGCCTATCCGCGTCAAATCCGACGCCCAACCGCGTCGTACTCCGTGGTGAATCTGCAATCATGGTTGTCATCCGCTTGCCGCCTCGAGAAGGTTTCATCTTTGGGAACCTCGGACATCTGGGAAGACCCAGCATACCCAAGGTCGCCATTTTTTACGATCGTGCGCTTTTCCAGTACTAGGGTACTTACGGGGCTGAGGGTGTCCTAATAGGACTTTCGTACTAGCGACGCGAAGTCGCTACTGGTCCCGCGAGCGCACGGTTTGCTTCCAGTCTGCTAACCCGGCGAGGCGGTTCTTGTTGCGGGGTTGGAAGCGCAACGCATATAGGATACCGCAATGGGGTCCTCGGCGTCCGTACTTTTAAGTACACTCCCCCTCAGGCTGGATTAAGCTCCTAGGATGCCAAGGATACCCGCTGCGTTGGATGGTCTGCGATACTGTAGATACCCTAATACTCCATGAAGAAAGACTCTAGAGACCGCCCGCAAGCCAGCAAACCCGCTGCCCCCACCCGCACTGCCCAGACGCTGGCGGCGTCCCCCGGCAAACTCGACTGGCTCTACGAGCAATCTTCCGCCGCCCGCTGGGGTCTCTCCCGCGAGCGATTTGCCGCCTCGCTCGAACGCAGCGCCGAGAAACGGCTCACGAGTGGAAACCTCGCACCCGAAAAACTCGAGGAATACCTCGCTGCCCTGCATCTCGAGGACTTGGCGCTAGCCACCGCTTGCATGGAAGATCGCGAGCCAGCCTGGGAACATTTCGTCAGCGCCTACCGCCCCTACCTTCGTGCGGCCGCTGCCGCCGTGCTTCGCTGCAGCTCTGCTTCCTCGGAAGCCTCGGAACTAGCCGATTCTCTCTTTGCCGAACTCTATGGCCTCGCTGACGGCACCCGCGGCGAACGCTCGCTCTTCCGCTATTTCCACGGTCGCAGCTCGCTGAAAACCTGGCTCCGCGCCGTTCTCGCCCAGCGCCACATTGACGCGATTCGCGCAGGCCGCCGCTTCGAATCCCTCGAAGACGATGACCGAAAACCCACCGCGCAAAAAATCCCGCAGGCAATGTCAGTTCAGCCGGCCGACCCCAATCGGGATCGCTACTCGACGCTTTTCGTTCGCGCCTTGCAGGCGGCGATCGCCGCCCTCGATTCGCGGGACGAACAGCGCCTGCGCCTCTACTACGCCCAGGAGCAAACCCTGGCCCAAATCGGCGAGCAACTCGCCGAGCACGAGTCCAGCGTTTCGCGCAATCTCGATCGCATCCGCCTCGCTCTCCGCCGCGCCGTCGAAGAAACTCTCCGCAAAGGCTGCCCTGCCGCCAAGGGCTTCGCCGCCGAACTCGGCCTCAGCGACGCGCAAATCTCTCTCTGTTTTGAGTACGCCTCCGCGGACGCCGCATTCGATTTAGAAAAGCTCCTTGAGCGCCGCGGTGGCACAAGCCCCGCAGTGGGGAGGCCCGGCCCATGAAACCGCGCTCCATCAACTCTTGCTGCAAGAACCCTGCCAACCCCCGTTCTAAGGAAGGAGAAAATCATGGCGTCTGAGGACCGCGACCGGACCTTTGAAAAAGCGCTGGCCCGCCAATTGCGTTCTTGCGCGTCTTCCAACCCGGACGCCAAGGCCTTTGCCGGAACGCCGGCGGATCCCAGCACCGAATTTTGTCCCGATCCCGAGACCCTTGCTGCCTTTCACGATGGCTCTCTCTCTGCCGAGGAAGGCAATCTCTGGAAACAACATGTGCTAAGTTGCGACCACTGCCAGCTTGTCCTCGCTCATCTCGCAACCCCTCTCGACATTCCGGTCCATCTGGGAGCCAGCGAAAATGTCCTGGCGATGCCGCAACGTGTTTCTTCTACCAGCACCGCTTCCCCTGCGCCCATTGCCCGTCCCAGTCCTCCTCACACTTTGCGCTGGCTCTGGCTCGTTCCTGCCGGCGCCATCGCCGCGACTCTGATCGCTTGGGTTTCCCTCGAAGAAAGGAAGCCCAGCCCGCGCTCCGCGCCGCCGTCCGTTGAAGTAGCGGAAAACCGCGAGTCCGCGGTGGCTGCGCCCACCGCGAAAACAGCACCTGCGGTTCCGCTTCCACGCAAGGAGAAGGATCAGCCTGCCGCTCCCACCGTTGGCGGGCTCCGGGGCGCCTCATCGGATGGTGAGCTCGCTTCCAAGGAGTCCCAAAACCAACTCCAGCTAAGCCAACAAGCTCCATCTCTGCATGCGGCCACTCCCGCTCATGGACCTTTCCTCGGCCAGCAAAAACAAGAACAACAGATAGGCCGCATTGCCGCCGGCAGCGCCGGAGCCGCCGATCAAAAGAAGTTCGACACGCAGTCTACCCGCAATGTGGCTGGGCGGGACGCGGGAGCCCTCGCGCGCGAAGCGCCAGCATCCTCACCGCCTCCCCCACCCTCTGAACCCGCCTTCCTCGCCGACGGTTCCGTCTCCGCCCCCTTGGCGGACAAACTGGCGCCGCCTGCAACCGCGCCGGCACCCTCGTCTGCATCGAATCTCTCCGCCTCCAAATCCAAAGCCGAAAACCTGGACGCAACTTCCGCGCTTACAGAATCCGTCGAAGTTTCCGGCGCTCGCCAAGCACCCTCGAGTGCTCGGGCAAGGATGCGCGCCGCCGCCCTAGAAAACCCCCGCGTCTTTTGGGCCCCGGGCGGAAAGCAGGCTTGGCGCATCGGCCCAGCCGGTTCACTCGAACACTCCAAGGACCAAGGTCTGAATTGGATTCCGCAGATCAGTGGCGTCTACACCGATCTCCTGGCCGGCTCCGCCCCCAGCGCAAGAGTCTGCTGGATCGTCGGCACCTCCGGCACTATATTGCGCACCACGGATGGCGGCACTCACTGGATCAAACTGGACGCGCCGGTGACCGACGATCTAACCGGCATTCGCGCCGCCAATGCCATCGAGGCCTGGATCTCTTTTGTGCCAGATTTCGGAACAGGTCTCATCAAGACCTATCAAACCACCGATGGCGGGCTAACCTGGTCCTCAATTCCCAGCCAGCAGTAACGGGCAAGCATGCGCTCTAGCTTTCTTGCAAGGAATTCTCGACCGACCGTTCTAAGTTGGAAGCGAAATCTTGATCGAGGTGAACATCATGGAACTCCGCAAGTCAAAATGGCAGAGTCGCCTGCCCTGGATTCTCTCCGGCACCGCTATTCTGCTTGCCGCTGCTGCATTCCTTAATCCCGCCTGCCGCAGGCAACACGTCTTTGCTTCGCAAGACAAACCCACGCAAGAAAAAGAGGCCCCCCGGGCCACCGGCCCCGATCAATCCACCAGCCTCAACGATCAAACCGATCTCAACGTCACGGTCTACAATTCCAACATCGCCCTGGTGCGCGACGTCCGCAATCTCACTTTGCCCGGCGGCATCTTCCGTCTCAAATTCATGGACATCGCCGCCACGGTAAATCCCGCAACGGTTCATTTCCGCTCGCTCACCGATCCCGATAAGCTCGCCGTCATCGAACAAAATTACGAATACGATCTCCTCGAGCCTGCCAAGCTGCTCCACAAATACGTCGGCAAAGAAGTGACGCTGGTCCGCTCTTACCAGGAAAACGGCACCACGAAGCACGAGGAAATCAAAGCCACTCTTCTTTCCGACAACAACGGCCAGGTCTGGCGAATCGGCAACGACATTGTTACCGGAACGTATGCCGAGAGCTACCGCTTCCCGGAGGTTCCCGCCAATCTCTATGACCGCCCGACACTTCTCATGTCGCTTGAAAATTCCGGCCAGCACAAACAGCAGATCGAGGCGTCTTACCTCGCCAACAATCTGTCCTGGAATGCCGACTACGTCCTGACGGTAGCCCGCGATGACAAGGCCGCCGACCTCGATGGCTGGGTCACCCTGGTCAACAACAGCGGCACCGCCTTCCACAACGCGCGTCTGCAGTTGGTCGCCGGCGATCTAAACCGTCTCCCGGCCAATGGACGAAGAGAGATGATGGACATGGCAGTGATGGCCAAATCTGCCCCCGCCGCTCCTCAATTCCAGCAGGAGAATTTCAGCGAATACCATCTCTACACGCTCGGCCGCCGCACCTCCGTCGAAGACAAAGAAACGAAACAGATCAGCCTGCTAGCCGGCACGGGCGTCCCGGTTGAAAAAGTCTTCGTCGTCAACGGCCAAAACTACTACTACCACAATCGCCAAAACCCCGGCTCACCGATCAAGGACGCCGTCATGGTCTTTTACAAATTCAAAAAATGACGAAAAAGCCGGCCTGGGCATCCCCATTCCGGCCGGCAATGTCCGCGTCTACCAGAAGGACTCCAAAGGCGGCATTCTCTTCGTCGGCGAAGATCGCATTGACCACACCCCCAAGGACGAAAACATCTCCGTTCACATCGGTAACGCCTTCGATGTCGTGTGCGAACGCAAACAGACCGACTTCAAAAGCATCTCGTCCAATGTCTGGGAAATGGAATTCGAAATCACCCTGCGCAACCACAAGGATTCGCCAATCACCGTCCAAGTCAACGAACCCATCGGCGGCGACTGGGAAATGCTAAATGCAAGCTACAAATACACAAAAACGAGTGCCTGGGCCGCCCAATTCAACGTCCCCATCGACAAAAACGGCACCTCCGTCCTCCGCTATCGCATCCGCGCCCACTGGTGAATCATGGCATCCTCTTGGGCGCAGCGCGGTCGCCCCGGCTTGGCAGGACTCGATCCGTATCCTCATGGCTATTGAGTTTTCTTTGGCGCCCAAGTCTTCCCGCTCAATCCGCCACCGCCACAAATATCATTTCTGGAGACCCGTCCCCCAACGGCGACCGATCAAAATCTCCATAGACCGCGCTAACGCGAAATCCGCACCGCGCCAACAGATGCTCCACCTCATACCGGAAAAAATATCTAAGCGTCCACGCAAACACCAACCTCGTCTCTTTCCCTCGCGCATCCGTTACATAAAAAATCATCTCCACGTCATTCCGCTGTTCCCCCCGATGAAACGCCATTACCCGCTCCATAATCCTCACCCGCCGCCCGTCCGGCATCGAGTATTCCGCCACCAACCCTTCCTGCTGATAAGCCGGGTCTTGCATGCGCTCCGCGTCGGTCTGAAAAACATCTAGAATCAGCCGCCCTCTCCGCTCTCCGGTTGGTCTTCCATCAGCCCAAAGGTGTTTCCGCACGGATTCGAGGCAGGAAACTTGGTCTGCAACCTCCAAAAGATGCTGCATCGGCCGGAACGGAATAATGATCAGGCGAAATTTTTCGCCGAGATCGAACCGTGCCATGTTGCCCCGCACCAGATGCACCCGCTCACGCGCCTCTGTCGGCAACCTCGCCCGCTTCTGGTTGCACCGCTCCAGCATCCGCTCGGAAATATCCAGCCCGGTAACCGGGTGTCCCGCCTCTGCCAGCGCCACAGTAATCCGCCCGGTCCCGCAACCCAATTCGAGCACCGGATCACCAAATTCGTTGACCGCATCGCGGTAAAACGCAACATCCCCCACGCGCCCCCCGCACCATCGGCGACTCGTCGTAATAATCCGCAATAAACCCGTCGTAAAGCGCTGAACTCACGGCCATTCCTTCCGAGATCCGAACGTCCGCGGATTGCTAGCGACCCTTCACTGCCCGCCGCTCACTACTCTCTCGTCACTCAAGACCGCATCCGCCTCAATCTCCACCAACATCTCCGGCGAAATCAACTTGCTCACTTCCACCATGCTGGTCGCCGGCCGTATGGCCCCAAAAAACTCCCCATGCGCCCGACCAATCTTTTCCCACTCCGCAATGTTGGTGACAAAAATCCGAGTCCGCACCACATCCTTCAATGCCGCTCCCGCCTTCGCGAGGGCCGCCTCGATGTTCCGAATCGTCTGGATGGTCTGCGCGTACGCGTCGCCCACCCCCACGATCTTGCCGTCCGGCCCTGTAGCCGTAGTCCCCGAAACCGCCAGGACATTTCCGATCCGCACGGCCCTCGAATACCCCA
>Ga0206986_1059_pt1 | contig 17017 bp, 25 predicted proteins | sample Alteio_BWMinCont_14_FD_153277 | JGI IMG/M metagenome (GOLD analysis project Ga0206986, IMG submission 153277) | Enriched cells from forest soil in Barre Woods Harvard Forest LTER site, Petersham, Massachusetts, United States -... | ecosystem: Environmental > Terrestrial > Soil > Temperate forest >... | reverse complement strand
GAGCGGATACTGCACGATCAGTAGTGCCGCGACCAGCCAGTGAAATACTTTCGCGGTTGCTCCATAGTGTGGTTGTTCGCTCATGATGTTGCTTGCCTTCGGCTGTCTGGTGATGCTTCGTCGTGTGATGCTCGTTGCCGAGCGGGTTCAGCAGTCAGAAGACTCATCTATTTGACGTGACTCGACAGATCGGACTGAATACCATTACGGACCATGTTTTTTCCTCACTCATGTTGACCCGACGCTTGTCCTCGTAGCCAGTGAGAAGACTTGCTGCGGGACCATGATATTCCGGGAGGCCCGGTTTTTGTTGGCGCCCGCATCGGCACGATTCCGTGAGCCGTTGAGGTGCGTTTTGGCCTACGTCACGCTTGCACCAGCAGCGGCCGCATGACTTTTTTTGAGAATAAGGACCAAAAGTGGGGAATATCGATACCCGAATATTTGTCTTGTTATCGGAGGTCGCGTGACGGCGTCTTAGCAGCACCTTCGCCGGAGCCGCCCGGCCGGCGAAACCTCCAACGCGTCTCAGCCAACAGCCCCTGGCTGAGACGCTCTTCCTTCTAGCTGTCGATGACCGCGAAGGCGTTACCGGGGCTGCTGACCCAGGTTCAAAGAGTTGGTTGATGGCGGTTCGTCTTTTCAGGCGGGGCTAAGAGCGATGAGTCACCACCGCGGGCTCTCGCATATTAGAACTCAGACCGGTCACCCGCCACCAGTACAACGCTATCGCAATTGAAGCATTCAAAAACTCGTACGCGCGGGGCCGCGGCCGATTTGCTCCGAACGAGCATCGGAGCGCGGCAATTTGGGCAAGGATGAAGATCAATTTTGTTGGACGTGAAACAAAAGAGCGAATCCGACGCGGACATATTGCTCTCCTTTAACACTCGTTCCAATTGGAGTTGGTGGCGGGTTAGAATTCCACTCGGAACCGCACGCTGAGAGGTTCGAGGTTGGTCATCGTCGAGTCCCTCCTCGTTGTTGAGCCGGTGCGCAGCATGCGCGGACCTTTGATAGAAAGACTCGAAACTGCTTTGGATATTCCCGAGCACGCGAAATCGTTAAGTTGCCGCAGGTCGTTGCGATGCTCCTGGCTTCGATGCCGATCCGGCGCCGGTTAGGCGCGCCCGCGCGTTGCTGGTCGATGAACGGCATATGCCCCATGAAGGTCGGCTCGCGCACGAAATATATTATTGCGCCACACAATATACTTTCTGGGATGGGAATTTAGCCTGCACGGATAGAGTCGCTTTGACATCCCTTGAGGTGGTCAGCTCGAGGTCCTGGTAGGATTAGACTGGAATAGTCATGAAGAGCCTCGGATTGCTGCTCGCGACGATCTTGCTCGCGGGAGCTGGAACAAGTGATGCGGCGGTTCGAATTGTTGATGATCCTGGAGGCTGGATCGAAACCTACGTCGACAGGTATGAGGGCGTGCGAGCCTCAGGCGAGAAAGTGATGATCGATGGGTACTGTGCCTCGGCCTGCACCATCGTTCTCGCTGCGATTCCTCATGACAGGATATGTGTAACCCCCCGCGCCAGGCTCGCATTCCATGCTGCCTGGGACCCCGATTACCACGGTCGCAGAATAGCCAATTACGAAGCAACGCAGAGGCTATATTCCATGTATCCGTTTGAAGTCAGGTGGTGGATCGACCAGCGCGGGGGATTGAACTCGCACGTGATGTTCCTGAGTGGTCGCGAGCTCGCGGCGATGTATCGGCCATGTCATATGGACCCCCAGGGTTCTTCGTATTGAGAAGCGTTGTCATCGTGTGCCTGCTGGCAGTCAGCTATCGCAGGCAAGCCGTTTTCGAACTTCATCAAGCCGCTTATCGAGCATGTCAAATCGGACATGAAGGCTCTTGTCGTGAAGGTAGAATATGTAGCCGACCAAGATGAAGCCGAAAAACCAATGGTGATGGTCCAGGTAGCCGAGAACGTGGTCGACCGCCCCGCCGCCTAAGACAACGAATTCCCACACAGAGCTCATTTGAACCGTCTCAGAGTCGCATTTCCGACCGTATGGTCTCTGAACCAAGACCATCGCGCCAATGGGATTATTTCAGATGTCGAGGCCTGCTCGCGCTAACTTGCTCTTTCGGTCGGCGGGCATTTCGAAATTCCAAAATCTCGACGGGCAACGCTGCCGGTCAAACGATACCAAGCGGCCGCGAAACATCGCTGACCGCGTCGGGGTCCCAGCAAGCACGCAAACTAAATCTTGCTACCGGCAAGCAACGGGGGCGCGCTGAAGACTTGCGATTGAACGCGTAGTCAACGCGGTTGCGTCCGTTGAAAAAAAGTGCGCGGATTGGGAATTTTCAAAACTCAAGTCCGAGTCTCGCTATCAGGGGTCATCAACCCGATGCTCTGTGATCTTGGCGAAGGCGCGGATATTTGCGCCGCGCTATTTTTTTGGGGGGGTCCGTGAAGAGGACTATTATATCTACAGCGGCGGTTTTCACCGCCGCAACGATGGCGCATGCCGGTGAGCTTTCGGACATCCAGGCGCAATCCAAGGAGTTACGCGAACAAAATCAGGTGCTGACAAAGCGAAACGCCGATCTTGAAAGGCGGCAGCGCAAGCTTGAAGCACAACCCGCAAAGCAGCCCGGGGTCGCGGCAAGGCCGGTGAATCCGGGTGATTCAATGGCCGCCGACATCGCCTACAAGGCGGAGCACAAAAAGGCCCCAGAAGATGACAGCCTGACCTGGCACGGCATTACGCTATACGGCCTGGTCGACATGGGCGTGACGTACCAAAATCACGGCGCCCCGTTGAGCAACACCGCCGGGCTCGGATTGAACTACCTGATCTCGAAGAACAGCAACCGGTCTTACTTCGGCATCGGCCCGAACGCGCTGAGTTCTTCATTTGTCGGTCTCAAGGGAAACCAGGAGATTGCGGATGGTCTGTCGGCCGTATTCAATCTTCAGACTGGATTTAATCCACAGTCGGGCAAGCTTTCCGACGGCCTCGGGTCCATTGTGCAAAACAACGGGCTGTCGATTGGCGAGCAGAACTCGTTTGCCGATTCCGCAAAAGACGGCCAGCCATTCAACGTGGCGGCCTATGGCGGTCTTAGCTCACCGACCTATGGAACGCTGACTTACGGTCGGCAAAACGCACTGACTTCGGACGGCGTAGCCAATTATGATCCCATGAGCAACTCGGGCGCTTTCTCGGTGATCGGCTTCCAGGGAGCCACCGGCGGCGCGGGAGATACGGAGAATCGCATCTTCGACAATTCGTTCAAATATTCCGTAAACGTAGGGGCTTTCCGGGCCGCCGCGGAAACTCAGATTAGATCCGGGGCCTTTAGCGCGCCAGGCAATGCTATCCAGGGGCAAATTGGCGCGGACTGTGCCGGCTTATCAGTCGACGCGATCCTCAGCCGCGTCACGGATGCGGTTTCGTCAGCCCCGCTCAGTATTGCGCAGATCGCAGCCGCGGCGAATTTGGGTATAAACCAGGGGGCGGGACTTGTTTCCGGAACTGTTTCCGACAACACCAGCGTAATGCTTCTCGCCAAGTACGCCATCGGGCCGGTCAAGCTCTATGGCGGCTATGAGCACATACAATTCGCAAATCCGAGTAATCCATTGTCGCCCGGCAGTTTCATCACGGGCGGCTATTCTCTCGGCGCAGTCAACAACACCAATTTTACCACCGATAGGATCCTGCAGGTATTTTCGGGCGGTGCTAGATATGCGGTCAGGTCCGACGTCGATCTGAGCGTCGCCTATTACCATGAAGAGCAGAACAGCTTTCAGTCGGGCGCCGTGAACGTGGGAGGTGTCTGTACGACCAGCGCCTTTGCCTCATGCAGCGGGCAGCTGGACGCGGTCTCCTTCCTCGCGGATTACAGGTTTGCGAAACGATTCGACGCCTATGCGGGTATCATGTGGTCGCAAGTGTCGAATGGTCTTGCAAATGGCTTCCTGCAGAGATCCTCGATCGACCCGACCGTTGGCTTGCGCTTCCAGTTCTGAAGTAAAACTGAGGCCAATGCAACGCCTCGCAGCTGAGGCCGGCCAGGCCCGCTCTTCCTGCTCGAACGGAGTCACGATGCCAGGCCAATCTAGGCGCCACAAAGTCGAACCGCTGTTCTATCTGCGCGGGAGATTGAATGCTAGGTGATAGACTAGGTTCGATCAATGCGCGACCTGCGTCTGCGCTCGTTTGCGCGGCCTTAACCGTTGGTAAGCACGCAATAATTCTGGCGACGATACTTGTCTATCACAGCACAATCTCCGCGAAGGCAGACAGTTGTTCGAGCATCGCGGACGAGATTGTTACGGATCGGCCTGATGTCACGAATTCCAGCATTGTCATTCCCGCGGGTAGTTTGCAAATCGAGAGCGGCGTCAATTTCAGCGCGCGAGATCGCGATCAAGTTATTGATGGCACAAATACGCGCTGGCGGACTGGAATTGCGAACTGTCTCGAATTCCTCGTGGACACTCCGACATATTCTGCAAGTGTCCGCAGTCCACAAAACTCCGGTTTTTCCGATGTAGCACCGGCGCTGAAGTGGCAGATCAGCCCGGTCCCCGGAAAGGTCGCTCTATCGGCGGTGTTCGGTGTGGCATTGCCAACCGGAACGGCCAGCATAGCCGGCCCCGGCGCTCAGCCTTATTTGCAATTCCCGTGGTCGTGGGAGTTACGCAGCGGATGGGGATTGAGTGGAATGTTCACCGAGTTCTTTCGTCCTTCGGACCCGATCACCAGGCGGGTCACGGAAATGACTTTTGCGATCGAAAAGCGGCTGACCGAGAGGGCGAGCTTGTTTATGGAGTACGTAGGTGACTACCCGGAGGGTGGAAGTCCTGCCGAGCTGCTGAATTCTGGGGGATTGTATCGGCTCAGTCCAAATCAGCAGCTGGATTTTCACGTAGCCTTGGGACTCAACCATAACGTGCCCAGTTACATTGTGGGTGTCGGCTATTCAGTGCGTTTTGACGAGTTGTTCTCGGCCAGGCGAAATCCTTCCAGCGCCCCGCGCAATTAGAGGATGTGAGTCGCGATCCAGACTGAACCGAGCGCTGACCGATCCGGGAATTGCGGCGGCGCGAACTGCAGCCTTAGCCGGCTTGACGGCCTCCTGGAGCCCGGGCAGCGGCCTCACCGTATTGTCCAAGCCGCGCCGCTGTACCGGCGGCGAGTTGCAGTAGAACGCCGAGCGCCCACCCGAACCCAATCCCAACATTCCAAATGGCAGGCGGGCTCTCGTCAAAGATAATCATATAGACCGATACAAGCGCCGCAAAAGCCGCAACGAACGTGCCAATGGCACTTGCCAGTGCTATCGGGTTCGTCTTCGGACCTGGGCCGGTGTTGGAAGATGCACGGCTCGAAGAAAGCGAGGGAGTGTTAGTCTTAAAGTAGAAGCCGAGAGAACCATACAGCACTGCGGAGAAGAGAGGTCCAAGGGAATTGATCTCCTCGATACCTGCTTTAGCTACCATGGCTGCAACGAAAAGCCCGCATAGCGCCCCCGTTATGGCGAGACCGGTTCTTTCCATGACTTGGGCAAAGCCGTTGAGGTCGTATCGGGTCGATGCCGCGGCATCTAAGACGTCTACTCTGTTGGTCATGGTTAGATACTCTCTGTTTTAGTCGACTAGACTGGTCGGCTTCTTGCCGGAATTTTCAGAGTCAGGGCACAGAGCCGAAAGATGCCCTCGTACATAAATCTGGAGACTGAGCCTGCGATTGTTTTATTCCGGGGGATTCTGCTCGCTTCGACGGGGCAGCTGATGATCCGAACATTTCGTCCAATCGGGAAGCGGAAGATGGCGACCGCGCATGAACAATGAATGCGTTTTGGATGACCCTTGACAAACTAGGAATAAAGCTTGCCTGCAAGGAGTCTTTGAAGTGGTTGCGCAAGTGTGGAAATACGCTCGCACAGCACGCAGCATTTATCCGTCGTGTTGAGTTGATCCGTATTACCGCGCCGCCTTGGCCCAGCTTTTCTCCCAAAAGCTGGGCCACTTTTTGCCGGCAAAGGAGTTTGCTCTTAAATAAGAAATGTGTGTGCACGCGGGAATTTCATCACGCAAAGGTGAGTCTTCTGTGAGGTGCAGCGCTCGCCATTCGCAAACAGCGGAGCCGCGCGACCGCCATTTTGATTCGTCTCTGCACGGGCGCGCCGATCGATGCTCTTCCCACAGATAGACTCAACCCAAACAAGGAGATTGGTCGTGACAGTTCGCAACCCAATGCACATCGCCACAAATTCGACGCCGTCTTCAAAGGTCGGCAGCAAGATACAAAACGCCCTGCATGCGTTGAGGTTGACCATCCTGTTCACCACTCTGACGTCCGCCCCTTGTCTGGCTGAAGAGTCGAACAAAATCGGCCCCGGCTTGGTGGCGACCGTGAGCATGGACCATAATACTTTCATTCCCGGCGAAATCACGGTAGCGCCCGGCACCACTGTGACCTGGGTCAACAGGGAAACCATGCCTCACACCGTGGTGGATACGAACAAAGGGTTTCGATCGAAGACTCTTGCCAAGGACGCCAGCTTCTCTTTCACTTTCGCTATTGCCGGAGAATATGGCTATTTGTGCTCGATCCACCCGAACATGAAGGGCAAAGTCATAGTAAAGCCAGCCAGCTGATGTTCTCGCTCAACAAGATGCTGTGTGTTGCCATGAACCGACCGCCGGCGTCCGAATCCGGTCTGAGCACGGTCGGTGCCTGTTCGGATTGGGAACTCGTCCTGCACGCTTTCTTCGACGGAGAATTGGACGCAGCAGATTTTCTGGCTTGCGAATTTCACCTCAGGCGATGCCAACGTTGCTCAGGCGAGTTGGAGAATCTGAAGTCGATGAGGCAGAAAATCAGGCGTTCTGCCATCAGGTGGACTGCGCCTGATGCGTTGCGCGACCGAATTGGCCAGCGCCGATCGAAGGGCCGTTCGTTGCCGATCATATGGAAGAGACACGAGTAGCGGCGTGGTTGTAGTCGGTGATTTAAGCGGGAAGATCCACGGATCGGGGAAAATGTAAATTTTAGGGAATAAAGATCGGGCTGGCCGAGTCTCCTGTTTAGCGGCGCAATTCGGCGCTGTTTGGTGCCGTTCGGCCCACAGGGAGACTGAGACATGGCCAAAAAGGGCGTTGAGGATCGTGGACAGGGACTAGGCCGCCGGGAAGTGCTGGAATGCATGGTCTGGGCGGGTACCGGGGTGCTGTGGACTGTGACCGGCGGCGTTCCTCACTCAGTAGGATTGATCGGAGAAGCGCTTGCCGCGGAGCCCTCGGGCTTCACGTTCCTGCAGATGAGTGATAGCCATATCGGCTTTGACAAGGCGGCGAACCCGGATGCACTCGGCACCCTGCGCGAGGCCGTCGCCATCGTGAAGGCGATGCCGGTCAAACCGTCCTTCATCATTCACACCGGCGACATCTCGCATCTTTCCAAACCCGCCGAGTTCGATAACGCCGACAAGGTTTTCGGCGAGACCGGCGTGCCGGTTCATTGGGTGCCTGGCGAGCACGACCTTCTCGATGAAGACCGCGGCAAAGCCTACCTGGAACGCTACGGCAAGGGTTCGAAGGGCGCCGGCTGGTACAGTTACGACGATCACGGTATTCACTTCGTCGGCCTCGTCAATGTCGTCGATCTGAAGGGCGGTGGACTCGGCAATTTCGGCGCCGAGCAGCTCGCGTGGCTTGAAGCCGACCTCAAGGACAGGTCGAACAGTACGCCGATTGTCGTGTTCGCGCATATTCCGCTGCAGGTGATCTACAAGGAATGGGGCTGGGGCACCGAGGATGGCGCGCAGGCGTTGGCGCTGCTCAAGCGCTTCGGCTCCGTTACCATTCTGAACGGACACATTCACCAACTGGCCCAGAAGGTCGAGGGCAACATGACCTTCCACACCGCGCTATCGACGGCGTTTCCTCAGCCGGCTCCCGGTACCGCACCTTCGCCGGGCCCGATGCTTGTCCCGGCCGACAAGCTTCGCACCTTCCTGGGATTGTCTACCGTCAAGGTGGTGCAGGGTAACAAGCCGCTCGCCATCATCGATCGTACATTGGCCGGTTGATCGGGGGATTGTATATGAAAAATCTGATCAGGCAGATTCGAAACGTGACAGCCCGGTTACCTCTTAGCCGTGCCGTCATCATTGCAATGCTTTTGGGCCCAATTGCCGGCGGCGTGCTGGCGTACGGTGCGGTAGCGGCGCAGCAGGAGTCAAACGTGGTCACGATCGACAATTTCTCGTTCGGGCCGAAGGAATTGACAATCCCGGTGGGAACGACGGTCAAGTGGATCAATCACGACGATATCCCCCATTCGGTGGTCAACAAGGACAAGGCCTTCCGGTCGAAGGCGCTCGATACTGACGATTCGTTTTCCTTTACGTTCGCCAGCGCCGGTACCTTCGACTACTTTTGCGGGCTGCATCCGTTCATGATGGGAAAAGTCATCGTCAAGTGACATCCAATCCTCGAGCCTTGGTGTGTGCCAAACATGACGATACCCATATCAGTACGCCGGTCGAATTTCCGGCGTACCGAACCTGACGAAGTCGTATCGAAAGAACGGCCGGAACGCTCGGATCGTTTGTCTGGCCAGCAGCAGGCGGTCACAACTGTGCAGAACAGGGATGAACGCGCAGTGTTCGACGAAGTCTTTCTGCCGCACATGGCCGAGGCCTATCGTCTTGCGCAATGGCTCACCGGCAACTCATACGACGCCGAAGACGTCGTGCAGGAAGCCGCGTTGCGCGCATTCCGCGGCATCAAGAGTTTCGGTGCCGTCAATGCTCGGGCGTGGTCCCTAACGATTGTGCGCAACACGGCCTATAGCTGGTTGACGAAGAATCGCGCGAAGTCGCTGGTTTTCACCGACGATCTTAGTGTTACCGAGCAGCAGGAACTTGAGCTTGAAGGCTCACAGGGAACGAGGATAGAGACACCGGAGGAGATCGCACTTTTCAAGGCGGAAGCGGAAGACGTTCAGCGCGCACTGGCGCAGCTGCCGGCGAATTTTCGCGAAGTTATCGTCTTGCGAGAAATGAATCAGTTGAATTATCGCGATATCGCAGAGATTACCAACGTTCCAATCGGAACGGTAATGTCCCGTCTGTCCCGGGGGAGGCAACTTCTGATCGCGCTTCTAGGAGATCGAAAGTAAAGCTATGATAGCATTGATGAAAGATGACGACGAACTAGAGATGAACGCCTATTGCGATGGCGAGCTCGATCCGGCCTCCGCGATCGAGTTCGAGCGGCGGTTGTCTGGCGACGAGTCGTTGAAGGCGAGGTATAATCGGTTGCTGTCGTTGCGCCGCGCCGTTCGTTCGCTTCCGCAATACCAGGTACCTGCGGGTCTAGAGGCCCGCATCTGGTCGGCCTTGGATGCCGATCGGCCGGCCAAAGCGGATCGGCTGGGCCAGGCTGGTCGTCTGGTGCAGGCGGGACGTCCGCGTCAACGAAGCTGGCCGTTTCAGGCGTTGGCCGCAGCCGCGGTGTTTGGCGCGGTGATTTCGAGTTCCGTCATGATGACAATGAACCGGTACGATCAGCACGAAGAGGTGGCACGCCAGATCGTTGCAGGCCATATCCGGGGCCTATTGGCTCCGCAGCCCTTCGACGTTGCGTCGTCCGACCGCCATACGGTCAAGCCATGGTTCACGTCGCACCTGCCGGAATCGCCTCAGGTGCCTGACCTCGCGGCGCAGGGCTTTGTGCTCGAAGGTGGTCGCGTGGATGTCGTTGGCCACGAGCCGGTTGCGACGATCGTCTACAAGCACGCCAAGCATACGGTAAGCCTGACAACCTTGCCGCCCGGTCAGTCCGTCTCAGATCAAACGATTGCTGGATACAATGTCCGAAGTTGGAGCGATGCCGAATTCACCTATATTGCGGTTTCGGACATTCCTCCCGAGGATCTTGCATCGTTCGAGCGCGCATTCTCCGAGGCATCGCCAGCGCCGGAAGTCAAATAGACCAGCGGTACCGTCTCGCGCTCGGCCGGGACGTCGCGATCCGTAAGCCCCAGATGGGCAGGCCGGCAGGCGCAGCTTTATGCTGATCAAGGATCTTGAAAAGCTGCGTAAGAGAACTCTGCGCGAGCGGATCTATGAGGAAATCGTTCGCCTTATTCTGGCCGGCGAACTCCCGAGTGGCGGATGGTTGGACGAGAAGCGGGTGATCGACAGGTGAGTCGAACCCCCTTCCGCGAGGCGATCGGGATACTGGCAAAGGGAGGGTTGGTCGAGATCAGGCCTTATCGCGGCTTTTACGTGCGCAGCTTTTCCTGCCGCCAGACCGCGGATCTCTACGAGCTGTTCAAGCAACTTGAATGTTTTGCGGTCGGCGCAAGCGACGACCACGACCGCCGCCGCTATGAGGAAGTTAGATTTCTGGTCGAGGGTCAATTCTTGGGCCAGCAGTCTTTTCGTGAGCTTGATTTCGTCCGCTCGGTCGACATACTCACCAGCCAATTTTCTCGGTTGTTGTTGGATTTCTCCGTCGCCAATGTTCTTGGCGTGCCACTCACACTTGGCCGCTTCGTCTCGCAAATAAATTGAGCGCTCCGACATAGGCGCCTCGCTACAGACAGGCAGCAGCTTAGGGCGGGACGCCGCGCAATATGTCCTCAAGCTACCGAAGGCCGAGCGTGATTTGCCGCAATGGGCAACCGCGATCGAATGCCTGATGCTCGTTGGCGAGCACGGCGGCGATCCGATGTTCCCGCACATCGCGATGATGCAAGCCCTGCGACGGCATGAGCCGAAGGCGGCGCCGGCACCGCGCCGGAAGGCCGCCAAGGTCTACAAGATCGTTCGGTAGAACATGGGCGGCTTGATTGCGAAACTGGCTACAAAATGCTACCCGGAGTCAAGCCGGACTCAAACCTACGATGACGAAAAATGTACAGATCACCATGACGAAGAATGTCCAGATCGCGCTCGTAGAGAATTCAAGTGCGGGCAACCCGCCTAAAATCTTTCCTGCGCAAACTGTCGAAATCGTTCATGAGACCGATACAAGCCGCACGGGCGTAGATGGTTTTACCAGTACCGCTCGACACCAATCGAAAATATTCTGGCATGCGGCACGGCCAAGGAATTAGCGAAGATCACCAATGTTCGGATTGTCGACCATGCCGGCAAGGTTCTGGTCGATGGTGAACTAAACACCACATTCACAGTCCCTCATGAACGTTCTGGCGGTGTGGAATTCGATGTCTTGCACCCGAATTCCTGACGAGATAGTGCATCGCTACTGCACCCGATCGCATGCCGGGTGCGGCACCGGCCCTTGGTGGTCGTCAAGCCACACCCGATCGCGCAGATCGACATAGCCGCCGCAGAGCGGGCACCTGCGGAAGTGCTCGGCCTCGGTCACGGGCGTAGTCCTTACCGGGCAGAGCCGTCCGTGTTCGGGATCGATAACGTCGATATCACGCTGACGGGTAAGTCAACCGCGACGATGACGTCGTGCACCGGGACTGCCAAACAAGCGCCGGACCTGACTTTTGAGGCAATCCGCATCAAAGAAATGATCGCAACATCGAGTGTCTTCTAGCTCTGCTCTCGATCATCTCGATCAGCATCGCTGCTTGTTAACTAAAAATTAAGACCTCGGGGACCTCTTATAGCTTCCCGTTCGGTCGACGACTCACGAAACACTTTTGAAACACTACCGAAGCCGTTTTTCTTTGGGCGCGAAATCGCCCTGCCGCCGATTCCTTATACTATTCCGCTAATTAGGAGGCCGCCATGACTGCTATTGCAAACGCCATCTCGAATATGATTCCCGCCGTCTCGGCCGATGTCGACTTTCTCAAAATTGCTCTGTTCTGTGGAACAGGTCTGTTCGCCTCTCTGCTGATGGCCTCCTCCTACGGTTTGGATATGAGTGGCGGCTTTTTCTAGCGCTTCCTCACCACCGATCATCATCATCAGGATGCGTCCACCGATATGGTGTGATCTCACGCCGTTCGGTCAGCTTGACCATGTGAACGGGCGGCTTGTAGCGCTCCGTTCCGCACGACCGGCATTTCAACGCCGCTTCTAATTTCCAGATCGGGGTATCTCGCGGACGCGTGATCGCATCGAGCGGGATGCTGGCCTTTCTCAGCGCGGCCGCTGGCGGTCCCCCGGTATGCGCGCGTAAGCAAAAAAGCTCTGGTTGGTCGGGCTGTCCATCAGAGTTCCGCACTTCTCACAGGTCACATCATCGGTGGGTACTGCGGTTACGGTGACTTTGTAGTTCGCCCCGCAAGCACATCTATGCGTTCCTGTGAGCCATTCCACGAATTCGGTCATGCTTGGAATATGCGCTGCGGGTTGTGGTCGAGCGTAGCTATCTTTCGGGTGTACTGCCAAAGCTCGACATGATGACCGCCAACCAATTGCTTCGCCTTCATAAGGGCTACTTCGTCATCCGGGCATTCGAGTGGAACGGAGTTTTGAACCTCGCCATCAGAGCCAACGATATGCGCGCAATATTGAGTCATGCTGCTGCTCCCTCGGATTAGGCGGGAGCACAAAACTCTCTGTCACCGAATGATACCAAGGGCCGAGCGGTGATGTCTCTCATATGGTGATCGAGCGTCATTCAAACAGGCCACCGCACTATGAAAGTCAGGCCCCTTTGCTGCGTTCCGAGACCATCATACGAACACACAAGCACCTTCCAACGAACAAGCGGGAACCCGGTTTCGAGGCAACCAATGGCGACGCGTGCCATTGGTCCAATGCTAAACAAACAAGGGAACTCAAAATGTCGAATGAAAACCAGGGCAACTTGAATCAGGATTTCACGCACCAGCAGAATGGCAAAGAACAAGTCGACACAGGGACCGCGTCAAACAACACCATCCCTGGCAGCTTTCAAGCGATTGTCACTGCTTACGGCGACTACACCAAAAAGTCGTTCGAGGACACAAAGTCCTTTGTTGAGAGGCTCTCGGGCGTAAGGTCGCTGGACAAGGCGATTGAAATTCAAACCGAATTCGCGAGGACGGCTTACAAGACATTCGTAACTGAGTCACAGAAGATTGGAGGTCTGTACGGCGATCTTGCCCAGCAGTCCTATAAGCCATTCGGTAGCATCGGTACAAAGATGTTCCCGAGGAATCTATAAGTCTCAATCCCGCGGCGTCCGGGCAAGGTTGCCCTGTTCATCGCGGGAGTTTTTCAATAATCACCAGATTTATCCGCTTTCCCGGCAACTGAGAGCTTGCACTCGAGCCTGTTACGAAGGGCATCATGTCTCATCTCAATCCCCTTTTTCAGGTGCAGCTCACTTGACGATAAACGCGAGCCTATTGAAGCCAACGATCTCCCCGACTGTCTCGCTCGGTGGAAGGCGCGGGAAAAACAACACGACAATAATCGAACCAAAAAGGCCTTCTTCGTTGGCGCCGATGAAATCCGGGCAACAAATTATGACCTTTCGCTGAGTCGCTACAAGGAGAGAGTCCACTCTCAGGAAGTATGCACGATTGCAAGGCGACGACGCCATTTCCTGCTGACACACTTTACAAATCGCTTGGAATTGAACCGCGACTGAACGATGCTGAAATAAGTCAAATCCTGCAATACGGGTATCAGGGTCGGTACACAAATCTTGTGCTGTCGTTACTTTATCCGGACCGTGACTGGAAGGATGCAGTCTTCCACGAGGACCACATCTTCCCGCAGTCCGAGTTTCAGGTTAGACCGCTGAGAAAGCGGGGATACAACGATGGGAAAATCCAGTCCTATCAATCGAAGTACAATGTTCTCGCCAACCACAACGTCATAATTTGCAATCGATTGCAGAAAAGAGCCGAAGATTTGAGCAGATCGCGACTTGGCGCCCGTTACAACGTACACGCCACTTGCGAGGTCAATCAGCGGCCGCAGGGTTGCAGAGAAACGGAACTGCGACACGTCATCTCCATTGCGGGAAGCACGACGGCTGCCTGGCTTTCGACTGGATCCTGGATGTTCCCCGTCAGCACCAGTGAGACAAACTGAGGGTCTTCACGGAGGGAGGATTTCTGGTTCATCGTAGCCGCAAGGAGCGAAGATGAAACAGAAATCCGGGCCGGATAAAGCGCCGGCAGAACAAGTGCTGAAGGACATTCGGCGTCAGACGCGTCGGCAGTACTCGGCTGAAGAGAAGATCCGCATTGCGCTGGAAGGACTGCGCGGCGAGGAGAACATCTCGGAGCTTTGCCGCCGCGAAGGCATTTACGGCTGGTCGAAGGAGTTCCTCGAGGCCGGCAAGCGCCGGTTGGCGGGTGACACGGCCCGCGCCGCAACGTCCGGCGAGGTGAAGGACCTTCGTCGTGAGGCCACAGCCTTGAAGGAGGTCGTGGCCGATCTCACCCTGGAGAACCGCCTGCTTAAAAAAAGCATGAGCGGGGATGGGGAGGACGGCGCATGAGATATTCTGCATCCGAGAAGGCCGAGATTATCCAGCTGGTTGAGCAATCGCATCTGCCGGCCAAGCGCACCTTGGATAAGCTCGGCATTCCCCGCGCCACGTTCTACCGCTGGTATGAGCGATACCGTGAGGGCGGCCCTGAGGCACTGGATGACCGCCGTTCACGACCAGATCGTGTTTGGAACCGGATCCCGGACGATGTCCGCCGTCAGATCATCGACCTGGCGCTGGATCTTCCAGAACTGTCGCCGCGAGAGTTGGCCGTACGATTCACCGACGAGAGGAAGTATTTTGTCTCGGAGGCGTCGGTCTATCGGCTGCTGAAGGCGCATGATCTCATCACCAGCCCGGCATATGTGGTGATCAAGGCGGCGAACGAGTTCAAGGACAAGACCACAGCCATCAACCAACTCTGGCAGACGGACTACACTTACCTCAAGATCACCGGTTGCCGCGAACACGCTGCAAAGGTGCCAGCCAGGGGTCGCCGGTGCGCGCGGGTTCGGTCGCAGGCCCTGGTGCCAACCTTGCGAGACGTCAATCACGGGCCTCTACCTCAGACCGAGCAGAATTTTGAAGGCGGGTTAGTATTGCCCTCTCCTTGAGGTGTAGTTTCGAATGAATTTCGAAGAACAAGCTTTGTCGCCGGTTCGATCGCGAGGCATCCATGTTGCTCTGCGTTGCCCTGACACAGGGACGCTCCGCGCGCGACGGAAGTCCAGCACGTAGCGAGCAACCTTGTGGCTCTCGTGAGGAGCGTGCCGTCATAAAGTGGCGTTCCCCCGGCCCCTTGACCTGACGAAACCGTGGGACGCGGTTCGACTTGTTGGCTGAAGCACTTCTTCGCGCCTGGGGGCGCCTTCGTAAGCCAAAAATGCGGGACGGATCTGTTCCGATACAGGGGCATTAAGAAATTTTTTACTAGTTAAGTCTTTGAAATACAATGATTAATTCAGATGGCTAATACTTGAATTACTTGGTGTTTACCCGGCTCGCGGAAGTTCGAGCTGCCCGGCGAATCGACTCGCCTGGGATTCGGTAACTCAGACCAGAAGGCAAGGAAATGACGAAGTTTGAATTAAACGCGGCGACCAACGCCGGGTTGATAGAGGTTCAAATTGACTATCGGGCGGTGACAGAACTCATCTTGGATTCTCGAAACCCGCGGCAACATTCTCAGCGTCAGGTCAATCAACTCGCGGATTCCATCCGAGAGTTTGGTTTCGTGATGCCGGTGGTGGTCGATGGTAGAGGTCAGGTAGTTATCGGTCATGGACGGGTATTGGCGGCAAAAAAGCTCAGAATGCCGCGCATACCCGTTGTCGAGATCCGGCATCTTTCGGTGGCGCAGCTGAAGGCACTTCGGATTGCAGACAACAAGCTGGCGCAGAATGCTCATTGGGACGAGCGGCTGCTCGGTGAGAGTCTCCTTGAATTGAAAGAACTCGACCGGGATTTTGATCTGTCGATCACCGGGTTTAGTCTGCCCGAGATCGATTTGGCGATCCAAAAACTCAGCGAGACAGCCGTCGAAGACGGCGATTTTGCCAGCTCGGAGACGGGGGTGCAGGTTTGCCAAGTCGGCGACGTCTGGGAGCTCGGTGGTCATCACGTCCAATGCGGCGATGCAACTTCCGAGGCTGCTTTTGAGAAATTGATGGCAGACGGCCGAGCGGGCGTCGTCTTCGTTGACCCGCCATACAACCTTCGCATCGACGGCCACGTTTCCGGCAACGGAAAGGTTCGCCATCGCGAATTCGCGCAAGGTTCCGGTGAACTCAGCCGAGAGGAGTTTATTCGCTTTCTGACCGGCGCCTGTACGCTACTTAAAAACTACAGCAAAAACGGCGCTATCCATTTCGTGTGTATCGATTGGAAGCACGTGGATGAACTTCTCGCCGCCGGTCGCGAGGTCTATACCGAACTGAAGAACATCGTGGCCTGGGTCAAGAGCACGGCCGGCCTGGGATCGCTTTATCGCTCCCAGCACGAATTGATATGTGTCTTCAAGTCAGGCACCGGCCGGCACGTTAACAACATCGAGCTGGGCAAGAACGGCCGGCACCGCACCAACGTGTGGGAGTACGACAGCGCCGGAACTCAAGCACGTAAAGGTAATAACGTGCTGGAGTTGCACCCGACGGTCAAGCCGATTGAGCTGGTAATGGACGCGCTGCTCGATTGCTCGAACCGCGGCGATATCGTCCTCGATAGTTTTCTGGGTAGTGGCACCACACTGCTCGCCGCCGAACGCACGGGCCGCATCTGTCGCGGGATCGAGCTTGATCCGATGTATGTCGATACAGCGATCCGCCGCTGGCAGAATTTGACCGGCCAGGATGCGGTCCGAATATCGGACGGCAAGCCTTTCCGTGAAGTCGAATCTGAGAAGGAACAGAACGATGAACAATGAGAAGAACGAATATGAAGTCGGATACAAGAGGCCACCGGTCGCGAGCCGTTTCAAAAAGGGGCAATCCGGCAATCCGAGTGGTAAGCCTAAAGAGACCGCTCCGGAGCTCAACCCCGGAAAAATTTTGCAGTCGATCGACAACGAAGAGATATTCGTCAACATCGAGGGCAAAGGCAAACGCATGCTA
>Ga0206986_1058_pt1 | contig 17662 bp, 14 predicted proteins | sample Alteio_BWMinCont_14_FD_153277 | JGI IMG/M metagenome (GOLD analysis project Ga0206986, IMG submission 153277) | Enriched cells from forest soil in Barre Woods Harvard Forest LTER site, Petersham, Massachusetts, United States -... | ecosystem: Environmental > Terrestrial > Soil > Temperate forest >... | reverse complement strand
TTGGCGGAAGCTCAAGAAGCCTTGGGCCTCCATCTCGTCATTTGCGGCGCGGCGTCTCGCTGTATCGTCGGCTGCCGCATGGACGACGAAGAGCAGTTGGCTCACGGGTGGCAGAACCCGAAGGCGGTTATCTGATGTTTGGGCTCGGAGGAGATTGCTGCGACTCGCGTTTGGCGCGCTGCGGACGGGGTTGAGGCTCAATTGGCGGATCAGGTGGATTGGTTCGTTCATACCGGGGAAATACGTTGAAAGGCCCGATTTCCCCTGCACTTTCGGTCGATTTTTGCATTTTCCTCCTTCCTCCATTTCCCGGCGTCCCGCCGCAGTGGACGAGAGGGAAATCACGTTTTCCCTCAAACCTTTCCTCTGGGGGGAACTTGGCTCCGCACCTACGCGGGCCGCTTGGCGGCTGTCGCCGCAAGGACTTCTTCCAAGGGGACAAGCGGGATGCCCGAGGCCCAATCCAGAACCCGCGCCCACTGCAAATGCTGTTCCGTGAACAGTCGCACCGCGCCACGACCCCGGCGCGTGAGGCCCTTTGCCCGCAGGAAGCGCCGCACGGTCCGGCGAAAGCGAATCATCACCGGAGACGGCTCGACGAAGGTTTCGCACGCTGAGAGGGGCAAGTCGGCCCGACCGATGATGCCCCAAAAACGCCCGACATGCTCCCAGCCGGGAGGCATCTCGAAATCTTTTCCCATGTAGAGCTTGCTGGCGTAGCGCATCACGCCATTGCGGGAGCGCACGGCCTCCACACGCGTTCCGGCGCCCAGGTGTCGGGGATCATTGCTGCCGACGATTTCAAACCAGCGAGGTGGCGGCGTACGGGACAAGCAACTCACAAAAAACGCCGTTTTTGTGACGCAAGGACGGAAACTTCCGCTGCCGCTTCAATTCTCGCTTACACTATTGATAATCAGGCACTTGCATATAGATACGACGATCCAAGTTCCAGAGAAGTGGGGGTAGGACACCGGGCGAGCAGAGGCGGCGGTATGGGAACGGAGCGGAGCGACATAGCCGACGCAAGTCGCCCGCAGGGCAGCGCCGGCGGGCGCTGGCAATAGGGGCGGCGGGCGTACGGGCGAGCAGTGCGGGCGAGGCGCTCATGAAGCAGGAACGCAATTCCCCAAACGAGCAGATGGAAGTGCGGGGCGCCGCGTTGCTGCGGTTCCAGCTTCCAAATTGCCGGGCACCCGAAGAAATCCCGGCGCGACTCACTCGCTGACCTGCGTATGCACTTTTTGCTTGCAATTGTCACCGGATGTATGCTATAAAACGCCTATTACAGGTCCTGCGGGACGGTAGCAAAGGGGCAGTTTGCCGCGGACGTGTGGCACAAGTTCTTTGACAATTTAATTCGGCAATTTTCACACCTGGCCGGCAACAGCCGTCAGGCGGGCGGCTCGAGTCGCTGCGGCGGGTAATTGCGATGCGCCATGAGTAACGAGGGAGGCCAGCATGGCATTTCCCTTGCTGCCCGGGGTGGTTCCAGAGGGCTACAAGGCGATACAAGCCCATACAAGGCGGCACAAGGCTCGGAATTTTTTTGAAGACCGGGCTCCAGGCCGGCGCAACGAGATTTTTGCCAAACGAACCCATTTCGGTCCGATCGTTGAGCGGCGCAGCCCGGGCGCGACCACGTCAGACGTTAAGCGGCTCTTTGATAACTGAATAGGATTCCGTTATTACCATTTAGCTGCAATAAGGCTTCCCGGCATCCGTTGGATTGAACCTTCACCCCGGCCTGTCCGTCGCGGGTCTGCCCTCGGTAAACGGTACGCCAAACAAGGCCAATCAAGGCCGGTCAAGGCCGGTCAAGGCCGGTCAAAGCGGGACGAGGAGGAAAATTTCGCAGTTTGGGGGCGGCGGAGGCACAGAAAGGCGTTCCTTAACGCCAGTGCCTGGCGACGCCTCTCGTTTCTGCGAGCGTGGCGCAAAGCGGGGAAAGTGGCACCTGCCCGCGCGCGGTTCTGGGTGAGGGATGCGACGGGTGCCGAAAACCAGGGGGGCTCGCCCATTCGTCTGCTGCCGCTTGGCTCGCACACCTCCGCTTCCTCAGAATGACTTGTGTTTTTTCGAGCCGCCACCGCTCCCCGCCTTATCCGGCGCCGGCGTACCAGCCGGCGTCGCCGCGGGCAAATCAGTAACCGCCGCCACGCTGATCGCCTTGCGCAAATGTTCGAAATTCGGGAAGTAGGCCTCGATGATGTAGGTCTGGCCAGCCGCCATATCCCGGGTTGCGAGGTTCACGGTATACTCGAGACGCTCGTTGGGATTGATCGCCACAATCGTGGGTTCATTGTTGAACGCCTGGTCTTCCGACCATTGCTCGATGGATTTTCCTTCCTGCGATTTCACCAGCACTTCGATCCTCTGCGAGGTGGGGAATTCGAGTTGGGCGATCTTTTTGCCGCGGTTGACCAGCGTCACAGTCACCTTGATCTGCTTGACTTCGGCGACTTTCAGCTGCGCGGGATCGGCCTGGAGCCCAATCTCCAATCCCTTGAAACCGGTCGCCGTCATGTTGGCGGAGCTCTTCGAGATGCCCACGGCATTCAGCCATCTCTTGAGGATGGTGGGCTTGGGCGTGGCTGGGGGCTGCTCCTCGGCTGCCACGAGGGCCAGTGGCAAGGCCATGAGCAGCAGGAAGATCGGGGTGCGGAATTTCATCGCGCTCCTTTAACCGCACGCTGCATGGTTGGCAAATGGGTTCCCTTGTCTCCACACTTTCCCCGCCATGAAAATAAAGCTGCCAGTCCTCTTCACCCTGCTCGGCTTCGCTTTACTGGGCATGGGTGGAAAACCTCCGGTGGCCATCCGGTTTTTCGTCGAGGCCAATGCCCAGGATACCGATCGATTTGCCACACCGATCAAGCTGCAAAACCCCCCGCGGGAAGCGTACATCGAAAAGGTGCCGGCCATTTCCGAGCGGATGGTGAAGGCGGTCTATCCGTTCCAGGCGGCCAACGGCTCGTGGGGTTGCTCCTTCAAGCTCGACGAAAGCGGGCGGCTGAGCCTCGAGGTGGCCAGCGGGGAGCGGCGCGGCAGTTCGATGGTGGCCTTTCTTGGCACCAAGACTGGGACGCACCAAGTGGTCGATATGCTCATCGACAAACCCATCCACGACGGCGTGATTTCCATCCCCTACGGTCTCACCGACATCGAGATCACCGCACTGTCCAAGGAATTCCCCGTGCTCGGCCCAAAGAAGAAGAAAAAATGGAAGTTGTTTTGAGCCAAAAGTTTGAAGTTTTAAGCCTTAAGTTTTGAGAGTTCTCGTGCGGGGTTTGCAGGTAGCTCCTTGGGGTTTTCATTTAAAACTTAACACTTAACACTTAAAACTGGCGCAGCCCTGTGTCCGACTACCTGCCTCTCCTTGCCGCCGTCGCCCCAGTCTTCATCATCATCGCCGCGGGCTGGATTATCCGGCGCATCGGGTGGCTCAACGAAGAGGCCGACGCCAGCCTCCTGCGCATCATTGTCAACCTGCTCTACCCGTGCCTGATCCTCGATACGATCCTTGGCAATCCGGCGCTGGCCAAAGCCGGCAATGTCCTCCTGGCGCCCGTCGTGGGCTTCGGAACCGTGGCACTCGGCTATTGGTTTTCCTGGTTCGCCGCACCGATATTCCGCGTCGGAGATGAGCGGCAGCGGCGCACCTTCGCTTTCACGACCGGCATCTACAATTACGGCTACCTCGCGCTGCCCATCGCGCAAACCCGATTCGGAGCGGAAACGAGCGGCGTGCTTTTCATTCATAATGTAGGGGTGGAAGTCGCCTTGTGGACGGTGGGAATCATGGTCCTCTCCGGCGTCGCGCAAGGGGCGGGTTGGCGGCAGATTGTCAACGGACCTTTTGTGGCCATCCTCGGCGCGGCGGCCCTCCATTTCGCCGGGGCGCGCGTGTGGATGCCGGGGGTAGTGATGGATGTCGCCCACCGGCTCGGGGCCACCGCCATTCCCCTGGGCGTCCTCCTCACCGGCGCGACGTACGCCGACCATATGCGGGATCTCTCCACCGGCAGCCGCCTCTCCACCACCGTCGGAGCCTGCGTTCTGCGCCTGGGTGTGCTGCCCTTGTTCATGCTCGCCCTTGCCGTCTGGCTCCCCTGCCCCATCGAGCTGCGGCGCGTCATGGTGATTCAGGCCGCCATGCCGTGCGCAATGGTACCCGTTATCCTGGCCAAACATTACGGTGGCGACCCCGCGGCGGCCTTGCGCATCGTGCTTGCCACCTCGGCGCTCGGATTGCTCACGATTCCCTTCTGGCTTCAGATTGGCCTGCGCTTGATCGGGGCCAATTGAGATTTCACGCGTTCGCGCTTGAAGCGCGGGCGCGGCGCAGAGAATCTGCCTCGTGTCCGCACCTGGCGGCGGCGACCGACAGCACCGCCCCCGGCATTTTCAACCAACCAAATCGCACTATATCTATGGCAGTTATTTCACGAGGGCTTGAAGGAATCATCGCCGCGGAAACCCGCATCGGAGACGTGCGCGGGGATATCGGCCAACTCATCTACTGCGGCTACGACATCAATGAACTTGCGGGCAAGGTCAGCTACGAGGAAGTCGTCCACCTGCTCTGGCACAACCGGCTTCCCACGGCACGCGAACTCGACCGTCTCACCACCGCCCTCCGCGCCGAACGCGAGCTGCCAAAGGGCGTGATCGACTGGATCATCAGCGCACCGGCCACGGCCGCACCGATCGATATCATGCGCACCGCGGTGAGCATGCTCGGGTGCTACCCGACCATCCGCCACGACCTGGATATGCCGGAAAGCCACGCCATCGCGATCAAGCTCGTCGCGCAGATCGGGGTTATCGCCGCTTATTTCCATCGCGCGCGTACGGGCAAAGAGCTGCCGCCGGTCCGCAAGGATCTGAGCGAAGCGGCACACTTCCTCTGGCTCATGACCGGCAAGGAACCCGGCGCCGAAGCCACGCAGACCCTGGACGTGGCCTACGTGCTGCACGCCGAGCACGGCTTCAACGCCAGCACCTTCACCGCGCGCGTCGTGGCCTCGACGCTCAGCGACATGTATTCCGCGGTCAGCGCGGCCATCGGCGCGCTCAAGGGCCCCCTCCACGGCGGCGCGAATGAAGGCGTCATCCATATGCTCCAGGAAATCGGTTCGCTGGATAAAGTCGATGCCTGGATCGAGGAGGCGCTCGCCCAGAAAAAGAAGATCATGGGCATCGGCCACCGCGTTTACAAGGTGCTCGACCCCCGCGCGCCACACCTCAAAGCAATGGCCATCAAATTGAGCGAAGAGCTCGGCGACCCGAAATGGATCCAGATGAGCGAGCGCATCGCCCACATCATGAAGGAGCGCAAGGGCCTCAATGCCAACGTCGATTTTTACTCGGCCACGGTCTATTACTCGCTCGGCATCCCAACCGACCTCTTCACGCCCATCTTCGCCATCTCGCGCATGAGCGGCTGGACCGCGCATATCCTCGAACAATACGCCGACAACCGCCTCTTCCGCCCGCTGAGCGAATACAACGGCGCACCGGTCGGCAAAAAAGTCGTGCCGATTGCGGAGCGGTAAGCCGGGCATGAGCAGTCCCATCGGCTTTGCCGTCATCGGCACCGGCATGATAGCCGAAGTGCACGCACAGGCCATCAAAGACACGCCGGAAGCGCGGCTCGCTGCCGTCTGGACGCGCTCGGCCGAAGGACGGAACGCATTTGCAAAGAAGTTCGGTTGCCGTGCGGCGGAAAGTCTCGAAGCACTGATCGACGATCCTGAAGTCCGCGCAGCCACTATCGCCACGCCCAGCGGCGTGCATGCGGATATTGCGGTGCCCTTTCTCGAGGCGGGCAAGGGAGTGCTCTGCGAAAAGCCGCTGGAAGTGAGCCTCGAGGCAGTGGACCGCATTCTCGCTGCAGCCAACCGTGGGGGGACGCTCGCGGGCGTGTTTCAGATGCGCCTCCAGCGCAGTGCGCAAACGCTGAAGAGCGCGGTCGAAGCCGGCCGCTTTGGCCGGCTCACTTTGTGCAGCGCGTATATCAAGTGGTGGCGCTCGGACGATTACTACTCGTCGTCTTCCTGGAAGGGCACCTACAAACTCGATGGCGGCGGCGCGCTGATCAATCAGGGCATTCACGGCGTGGACCTGTTGCAATGGATCGCCGGGCTGCCCGAGGAAGTCAGCGCCTTTGCCGCGAAGCTCTCGCACACGATGATCGAAGCCGAGGATACGGTGGCCGCCGTCTTGCGCTATCCTCACGGCGGCCTTGGCGTGATCGAAGCCGCGACTTCCGCCTGGCCGGGAGACGACTTGCGCATCGAGATCGTCGGCGACCGCGGTTCGGCTACGCTGGTCAATGATCGGCTGGCGCGCTGGGAATTCGCCGACGCACTGCCCAAGGACGAAACCATCCGTCGTGACCTATCGAAGGGCACATTGAACGTCGGCAGTGGTGACCCGCGCGGCATGAGCTGGGAGGGCCATCGCACGCTGGTCGGCGACTTGGCGCGCGCGCTGCTGGAAGGCCGCCCGCCAATGATTCCCGGCGCCGAGGCCCGCCGCGCCGTGCAACTGGTGCTGGCGATTTATGAGTCGGCGCGGAGTGGAAAGACGGTGCGGCTATAACTCCACCGCATCTTCCTTCACACCGCCGCCGCAATCTTGACGATCTCGGCGAAGTCGCGCGCAACGAGGCTGGCACCGCCGACGAGCGCGCCGTCGATGTCGTGCTGTGCCATGAGCTCACCGGTATTGCCGGGCTTGACGCTGCCGCCGTACTGGATGCGCACTTTTTCCGCGGTCGCCTGGTCGGCAATCTCCGCAAACACCTTGCGGATGTAGGCATGCGCCTCTTGTGCCTGCGCGGGGCTGGCGGTGCGGCCCGTGCCGATGGCCCACACAGGCTCATACGCGAGCACGACGTCTTCGAGTTCCTTCGCCGGAATGCCGGCGAGACTGCCCTTGAGCTGAGTGCCGAGCACCTGCTCGACTTTGCCGGCGTCGCGCTCGGCCAGCGTTTCGCCGATGCAGACGATGGGCGTGAGCATCGCCGCGATCGCTGCCTTGGTCTTCTTGTTCACGATCTCATCGGTCTCGCCGAAGAGCGTGCGGCGCTCGCTGTGGCCGAGCACCACGTAGCGCGCAAAAAGCTCGCGGATCATGCCGGCGCTGATCTCGCCGGTGAAGGCCCCGCTCTTTTCCCAGTGCATATTTTGCGCGCCGCTTTTCACATTCTGCACCTTGCTCAAGCGCTCGGAGACATAGGCAAGTGCGGTGAAGGGCGGGATGATGACGATATCGATCTGCTTTTCCTCGGCGACTTCGAGCAGGAAGTTGTCGAGATAAGTCGCCGCATCGGCGATCGTCTGGTTCATCTTCCAGTTGGCGGCGATGATTTTTTTGCGCATGAGATTTTAGCGAGGCTTGCTGTGAAAATAGGCGAGTCCGAGACCGAGGACAACGAGCGCTCCCGTCGCGGCAGCGGCGGGCCATAACTGGCCTCCGCCGAACGTCGCGGCGATGAAGAAAATCCCCACTGCGGATCCACCGATCTTGGTGTAGGGCGATTCGGGCTCTTTGGGAGTGTCGGCCATCAAAGGATTATTTGTCGTTGAGCGCAGCGACACCGGGAAGAGTCTTGCCTTCGAGCAGTTCGAGCGAGGCACCGCCGCCGGTCGAGACATGCGTGACTTTGTTGATGATACCGCACTTCTTGGCCGCCGTTGCCGTATCTCCGCCGCCCACCACACTGATCGCGCCTTTCTCCGTCGCCGCAGCGATGGCCTCGGCCATGGATTTCGTTCCGCCCATGAAGGCCTCGAACTCGAAAACCCCGGGCGGACCGTTCCAGATGATGGTCTTCGCGCGGGCGATCACCTCCAAGAAAAGGGCGCGGCTCTCCGGGCCGGAATCGAGCCCTTCCCAGCCCACGGGGATGCCCTCCTTGTCGGTCGCAAGCTTGGTGTTCGCATCGGGTGCAAATTTATCCGCGCAGATGAAATCGACGGGCAGATGCATCTTCACACCCTTTGCCGCCGCCTTGTCGAAAAGCTCCTTCGCGATTTCCGCGCCTTTCGGGTCGAACAAACTGTTTCCGATCTCCATGCCCTCGAGCACCTTCTTAAAGGTGAACGCCATGCCGCCGCCGATGATGATCTCATTGGCCTTGTCGAGCAGGTTGGTGATCAGCGGAATTTTGTCCGCGATCTTCGCGCCGCCCAGGATGGCGAGCAGGGGACGCTTTGGATGGTCGAGCACCGCGGCGAAGGCCTCGAGTTCCTTCTGCATCAGAAAACCGGCGGCCTTGATTGGCAAATTGACGCCGACCACCGACGAGTGGGCCCGATGCGCGGTGCCGAAGGCGTCGTTGACGTAAATGTCACCGAGCTTCGAAAGGCTGGCGCGAAAAGCCGCAACCTTCGCCGGGTCCGAAATTTCCCTCATGCCGTCCTCGCGCTTCACCTTGCCCTCCTCCTCGATATGAAAGCGCAAGTTTTCGAGCAGGATGACTTCGCCGGGCTTTAGCGCCGCGGCGGCAGCCTCCACTTCCGGACCTACGCAATCGGAAAGGAACTTCACCGGCTTGCCGAGCAACTCCTCCAACTTCTCCGCCACAGGCTTGAGCGTGAGCTTCTCCACGCGCTGGCCGTCGGGCCGGCCGAGGTGGCTGGCGAGCACGACCGAGCCGCCTTTTTCGAGGATGTATTGAATGGTCGGCAGCGCGGCGGTGATCCGGGCGGTATTGGTGATTTCACCGGTCTTTTTGTCCTGCGGGACATTGAAGTCCACCCGTACGAAAACGCGTTTGCCGGCAAGATCGAGATCACGAACAGAGAGTTTGGCCATAAAAGGGCGCGCAGATGAAGCGCGCTGCCGCCCGAAAAGACAAGCCCCTTTGCAACGCCGCGAGATTTTCAAGAAAGCCGCACCGAACGCGATCCCCCCGCGCTCTTGGCTGCTGCGGTGCACCGGAGCAAAGGAACAAAGTTTTTTCTGGAAACCCGGCCGCCTCTTCGCTACATCGCTGGGAATTGATGGAAGTGGAATCGCACTCAAGTGTTCACCCGAGGCTGCGCCGAATGGGCCGCGCAGGTGTGGCGGCTCCATCTGACTCGGGCACGCAGGCTCATTTTTAGTGGTTCAAACGCGTCACCTTCAAAACCATTCCATGTTATATAATTATTGCGTTCCTTTGGTCCCCGGCCGTTTAGCTCCGCTTCGCCAGGCGGTCGTATTGGTCAGTCATCCCGGGTATGCGCACATGTTGCCGGCGGCGATCCAATCCATCGAAGCGCAGAAGCCTTCCTTCGATCGCAAAGTGCTCGTCTACGATGCGGGCCGGGATAGCGCGGCGCCCACGGTGAGCGCCCCCGAGGGCTGGAGCCTCATCGTCGGCCGGTGGCAAAGTCCCAATGCCGCCCGCAACGCGGGCCTCGCGCAGTGCGAGGATTGCGACTGGATTTGCTTTTGGGATGCGGACAACCAGATGGCCGCCAATCATCTGCAAGACTCCCTGCCCATCCTGCGGACGGTGGCGAAGGACATCGCCATTTGTTACCCAGAGGTTCAGAAAGTGACCGACGGGAAGGTGTGGCACCGGCGCAACCATCCGGAGTGGTCCCTGCTGGAAGCGCAGAAGAACAGCTTGTGCGACACTTCCTCGTTCTGGCGCCGCCAGGCGCTCGATGAAGTGGGTGGGTTTTCCGTGGCGCAATGTCAGCACGACGACTACGAACTGGCTCTGCGGATGTACCGGGCCGGCTGGAAAGGAAAGAAGCTGCCGGTCACCCTCATGCACAATTTTCACGGGCAGAACCGCAGCCGGCGCGCGACGCCCGATGACGAACGGAAGATCACCACCAGCTTGTTCACCGCGTGGAGTTTTGCGTTCGTCACCTTGTGGGGCTCGAGGACGGAGGCCTCGCTCAAAGTCCTGGAATGGCTCGCGACCGCGGAGATTCCGCCGCGTTCCTCGCTGTTCTGGGTAGACAATTCGGGAGGCACCATGACCTCTCTTTTGTACGAGTGGAGCGCCCGGCTCTCGTCTCGCTTTCAATCCATCACCATCCTCAATGCGGGAGATCCTCATATCCCCGCGGAGGGCGAACAGTACCTGAACCGGGCCCGCCACCAGCAAGTGGCGCGGCTCTACAACACCGTCTTCCAAAAGATCGCGGAAGAGATGGTCGTGACGCTCGAGGACGATACCCTTCCGCCCGCGGATGGAGTCCGGCGTTTGCTGGACGTGATGCGGCCTTTCAGCCCGGTAGCGGTGTCGGCCAGCGTGTACCGCTCGCGCAATGCGCCCGCCAGGGTATGCGCTTCCGTGCGCAAGGACTTGTGGGGCGAGATGCCGCTCTACGATAAACTTCCGGACCAGCCATTTGAGGTGGGCATGACCGGCGGAGGATTTGCCATCCTCGCGAACTGGGCGCTCAAGCAAGCGGGGCCGATGCGCTGCGAAATGTCCAGTCACGGTGCGCTGCTGGGCTGGGACGGCAACCTCGGCATGACGCTCAACGCCTTGGGCTACAAGCTCATGGCTCATCCGGGTGTGAGGAGCCAGCACCTTTGCCCCGAAGTCGTCGCGTATTTGAAAGAGGAGCCGAGATTGACGAACAAACTGTCCAGAAAAAGTTGAACAAAAAGTCGTTTGCGCCCGATTTTTCAAATTTTCTCAACGGTCAAATAGCCTGTAGTCCGGCGGAATATCCCGATAAACCCCGGATTCCGGAGCGGTTTATCACGATAAGCCGTCCCCGGCGAAAGCCCCCGGGAAATCCGCAACGCACCGGCCGCCCTGGCCTGCAAGAGGCCCGCGGCCGGCATCCTTCCCACCGCGGGGGCGGAGATGAAGCCATGCATATGCAGAATGTCTCATTTGAGCCATCTTATCACATTGCAGGCTTCCTGTCAATATCCAACTTTTCTTTTTTCAAGGCCGCTCGGGCGCCAGGAAGGAGCGGCAGTTCAAATTGCCGAGCTTCATCTCCCGCCTGGTGGGGTGCCACTGCTCCCCACAACTGCACATTTCGTGTTAAGATTTTTGGGCTGACCCGAATGGCGCTAAGATAAGGAGGTCTTGGGATGAGCGCCGAAGGGCATTTCCTCTGAAAAAGGGCCTTATCTTAGTGCCATTCTAGGCTGACCCCCATCTTCCGGCAATGCCTTCGGCATGGTCGTCGATACCCACGTGCAGCGCCTCAGCGCGCGGCTCGGCCTCACGAAAAACACCGACCCGGTGAAGATCGGGCAAGACTTGATGAAGCTGGTGCCGCGCGACCAATGGACACTCTTCAGCCACTGGCTCATCTGGCATGGCCGCCGCCGCTGCTGCTACGCCCGCAAGCCCGACTGCCCCGGCTGCGAGCTGCGCGCCATCTGCCCGAGCGCGGGCCGGGTGGGAATATAACTTGTCCCCCAGAGGCCGACAGACGACAGCTTCCCTTGCGGTGCTAGCGGTAAACAAATGCACATTCCCCAAACTGACGTCATCCTTCGGCACGAGGGCGCCGAGTTGGCGCGGGTGACTCTGCCGCCTGGCGAATACGTGATCGGGCGCAGCCCGGAGGTCGAGATTCACGCCAATACCCCGCTCATCTCGCGGCGGCACTCGCTGCTCACCATCAACTACGACCACCTCCTCCTCGAAGACCTCGGCAGCAGCACCGGCACCTTCATCAACGACCAACCGGTCACCGAAGCCACGCGGCTTTTCCCAAATCAATCCATCCGTCTTGGCGATGTGCAACTGGAGGTGCGCCGCCAGCGCGCGTCCACCCAACCCGGCGTGAGCCTCGCCCCGGCACAGGCGGCCATCCGCCGTTTCCTGCCCGACGAACTGCTCGCCGAGAAACGCTACGCCGTCGGCAATGTCGTTGCCCAGGGCGGCATGGGCGCGATCCTCGCGGCGCGGCAGACGGCCCTCGACCGCAACATCGCCATGAAGGTGATGCTCGAGACCAGTGACGAAGGCGATGTCCTTCGCTTCATCGACGAAGCCAAAATCACCGGCCAGCTCGACCATCCGAACATCGTCCCTATTTACGAACTCGGGGTCGATGAACAGGACCAGCTCTTTTACACGATGAAGATGGTCCGCGGCATCACCTTGAAGAAGGTGCTCGCACTGCTCGATCAAGGGGTCGAGGCGACCGTAAAGAAATATCCGCTCACCGCGCTGCTCACCATTTTTCAAAAAGTCTGCGATGCGATCGCCTTCGCCCACAGTCGGGGCGTCATCCACCGCGATCTGAAGCCCGAGAACATCATGCTCGGCGACTTCGGCAGCGTGCTCGTCATGGACTGGGGACTGGCGAAAGTGCTCGCCGGTAGGGACGGCTCGCCGAGCCGTCCGCCTGCCGCTTCGCAACGCAGCCTCGTCATGTCCGCCCGCACTGCCGAGCCGCAGATCGGCAGCACGCTGGCCGGCAGCATTATGGGCACCCCGCAATACATGGCGCCCGAGCAGGCCCGCGGCGAAGTCGAGACCCTCGACGCGCGCGCAGACATCTACTCCCTCGGCGCGATCCTCTTCGAGCTGCTGCATCTGCGCCCTGCGGTCACCGGGCTCGACCCGATGGCCATCGTCGAGAAAGTCGCCGCGGGCGGGATCGAGTGGGACACGAAAAAAAACACGCGCCTCCCCGACTCCCTGCTCGCTGTCTGCCGCAAAGCCCTCGCCTTCGACAAAGCGCAACGTTACGCCAGTGTCGAAGACCTCCAGCGCGACCTCACCGCCTATCAGGCCGGTTTTGCCACCGGCGCGGAAAAGGCGGGGGGATGGAAGCAGTTCACCCTTTTAGTCAAGCGCCACAAAGCGACCTCCATCGGCATCGCCGCCGTGCTCGTCGTGGGCGCGACGCTGGGGACAAAGGCGATCGTCGAAGGCCGCCGCGCCGCGCGCGAAGCGGTGCGGGCCAATGCGGCCCTCGCCGAATTGAAAAAGAGCGCGCCCGCGCTGCTCCAGCTCGCCGAGAGCGAAGCCGACTCCCAGCGCTTCGACCGCGCGCTGGCAAAGGTGGACGCCGCCCTCGTCCTCGACCCCTCGCTCCTGCGGGCGTGGTGGCAGCGTGCGTGGGTTCTCCTCGGCTTGGAGCGCTGGAGCGACGCCGCGAACGCCCTGCGCCTCGCCCGGCAGCACGACCCGGCCGGCGCGAAACTCGCGTCGATTCTTCCCGCCGTGGAGAAAATGGATGCCGCCTCCGCTAAGGAGCGCTGGAAGGGCGACGCCGCCCGAGAGGTGTTCGGTCATCTCGAATCCGTCGGAGCCACGGGTCCCGTGCTCGCCTTTGGAGCAAAGTTGAGGCTTAGTTCCGAGGAGCGGCGCAAGCTCGTCGAGCAGCGCCTCTCCTCCACCTTGGGCAAGGGCAACTTCGTCGTTACGGTCGGAAACGACGGCATGGTTCGCGTCAACATCGACGGCAGGCCGATCCGCTCGCTCGAACCGTTGCGCGGCCTCCCGCTGGATAATTTGAATGCACGCCAAACTCTAATCGCCGACTTGGAACCGCTTCACGGGATACCCCTGCAGCTTTTGGACATCTACGCCACCAAGGTCACCGATCTCGCAGCGCTGCAAGGGATGCCACTGCGCTCGATCATGCTGAGCACTACCTCGGTGAGCGATCTTTCACCGCTCAAGGGGATGAAACTCCGTTATTTCAACATCGGATCGAACAGGGAAATCACCAACCTTTCGGCGCTGGCCGGAATGCCGCTGAACGAGATCGACATTCACGCGACTGGGATTGTGCTTATCGACGTCCTGCGGGGAATGCCGCTCACCAAGCTGACCGCCAATCTGTGCTCTGCTGTCAAAGACTGGTCGCCGCTGAAGGGTGCGCCGCTCGAAAGCCTGAATCTTGCGGACACGAAAGTCTCCGATCTCTCCTTTGTGCAAGGGATGCCTCTGCACGTGCTGGATTTGGCCAATACGCCGGTGATGAACCTCGCGCCGCTGCGGGGCCTGCCACTGGAAAGCCTCTCCCTGGATCGCGCGCCCGTCACCGGCCTCTCCGTCCTGCGTGGCATGGCATTGAAGGTTTTGAGGCTGCGCTATTGCAAGAACATCGCCGATTACTCTCCAGTCCTCACGCTCCCCCTTCTCGAAGTATTCCATTGCGACGCGCTGCCCAAGGAGCTGCTCCCGCTCCGCGCAAGCAAGACCTTGCAGATCATTGAAGCCTTCGCCTACCCCGGCGAAGGCTACGTCGGCGAACGCCCCGTCGCCGAATTCTGGCGCGCCTACGACGCTCACCAGAAAGAGGCCGCGCCCAAATGATGGTTCCCGAGACCGAGATCGTCGTCACCAAGGACGGCGCGGAAATCTTGCGCAAGACGGTCCGGCCTGGCGACTACGTCATTGGGCGCGAACCCGGCTGCGAGGTGCATCTTGATGTCGAGCTGGTCTCGCGGCGCCACGCCCAGCTCACGGTCAATTTCGATCACGTCCTGATCGAAGACCTTGGCAGCAGCAACGGCACCTTCGTCAATGGCCAGCGTGTCACTGACGCCGTGCGGCTGTGGCCGAACCAAAAGATCCAGATCGGGGCGGCCACGCTGGAGACGCGCCGGCTCAAGACCGCACAGTCGCCGGATGTCTCGCTTGCCCCGAGCACGGCAGCCGTGCAGCGGCTCCTGCCTGAGGAGTTGCTGCGCGAAAAGAAATACCACATCGGCAGAGTCGTCGCGCAAGGTGGCATGGGCGCGATCCTCGACGCGCGCGACGACGCCACGCAACGTGGCGTGGCGATGAAAGTGATGCTCGACGGCTCTTCGCCCGACGATTTGGCGCGCTTCGTTGCCGAGGCGCGCGTCACCGCGCAGCTTGAGCATCCGAACATCGTCCCCGTCCACGAGTTGAGCGTCGATGAAAACGGGCAGCCCTTCTACACCATGAAGATGGTGCGCGGCATCACATTGAAGAAGGTGCTCGAACTCATCGCCAGCGCGGAGGCGACGGCGAAGAAGTATCCGCTCGGGGCGCTGCTCACCATTTTCCAAAAAGTCTGCGACGCCCTGGCCTTCGCCCACGCCAAGGGTGTTATCCATCGCGATCTCAAGCCGGAGAACATCATGCTCGGCGACTTCGGCGAAGTGCTGGTCATGGATTGGGGGCTGGCAAAGGTGCTCGGTTCCGCATCGGACCCCGGCGCGGCTGGGACGAACGCTGTCTCCGTGCGGCAGACCGAAGGCAGCGGGTCGGTGACGATGGCCGGCTCGATCATGGGCACGCCGCAATACATGGCGCCCGAGCAGGCGCGGGGCGAAGTAGAGAGCCTGGATGCGCGCAGCGACATCTACGCGCTGGGCGCGATCCTATACCATACCCTCGCGCTGCGGCCATCGGTGACTGGCGACGATGCGATGGAGATCGTCGAGAAAGTGGCGCGCGGCGAGACCGAGCCATTGACTTCGCCCTCGAAGACCCGTCCCATCCCCGATTCGCTCGCCGCCGTCTGCCGCAAGGCCATGGCGCTTGAGCCGGCGGCGCGTTACCAGAGCGTCCCCGCGCTTCAGGCGGAGATCGAGGCTTTTCAAAACGGCTTCGCGACCAGCGCGGAAAGGGCTGGCGCTTGGAAGCAGTTCACGCTTTTGGTGAAGCGGAACAAGGCCGCGTCCATCGGCGTCGCGGCGGTGCTGCTCTTGGGCTCGGCTTTTGGCACGAATGCGGTCATCGAGGGGCGGCGCGCGGCGCGGATGCTCGATGAGTTGCGCGGCACGGCACCGACTTTCGATGCGCAGTCGCACGCGCTGCTGAGCGAGGGGAATCTCGACGACGCGCTGGCGAAGATCGGCTACGCGGTGGGACTAGCGCCGGACAATGCGGACTATCACCTCGCCCGTGCGAATCTTTTCCAGTCCACGCAGAAGCTCTCCGAGGCTGCTGGCGAATACCGCCGCGTGCTCGCGCTGCGTCCCGACGACGCGGCGGCGAAAGCGAACCTCGATCTGTGCGGAAAGCTGCTCGCGGAAAAAGGCGGCGAGGCGGAGCTGTCGCTAAATCTCCAGGGCAAGCTGCTCGACGCCCTCATCGCGCAGCATCGCGACTTGGAATCGGCTCCGCTCAGCCAGCTTTTGAATCGCGACAGCAAAACGGCGGAAGCCACCATCCGAGCGCGGTTGGCCTCCTACACGACGCAGAAGGGATGGAATATTAACAACATAAGACGTGCCGGCAGCGGATTCTTGGTGAACTTGGGTGCCTTCCAGCTCGGCGATCTGAACGCGCTGCGCGGCCTTCCCATCGTGGATTTGAGCCTGAATCAGACCTCGGTGACCGATCTGCGCCCCCTCGCCGGGCTGCCTCTGGAAGAACTCAGAATAATCAACACCCATGTCACCGATCTCTCACCGCTGCGGGGCCTGAAACTCCGCACGCTCGAGGTGTCGAACACGGATATAAGTGACCTTTCGCCCTTGGCAGGGATGCCGCTCAAGGAACTCGATATCGGAAACAACAAGCGATTGCACGAGATCAAACCACTCGCTGGGCTGCCGTTGGAACGCCTGGTCGCTGACAATCTGACAGTAATGGACCTCAGCCCGCTGCGCGGATTGCCGCTGCGCGAACTGATCCTTCATTGCGAAGACAAGGAGCTGCCGGATTTCCTGCCGCTCGCCCACTCCCCGACGCTGGAAAAGATCAGCCTGCCTTGGAACATCAGCGACATCGCCTTTCTCGCCACGATGCCAAAGCTTCAGCAGGTGGACTTCCACTCCTATGCGAACCCGGTGACCTGGGTGTCGGTCCGTGATTTCCTCGCAAAGTATGGGCCGGACGTGCCGGAGATCAAAGCAGCCCGCACAGCGCTCGCCGCCGCCGGGCTCAAAGACCTGCCCATCTGGAGGGCTTACGTTGACCCCAACCATCAGCTCCGGCTCGACCTTTTCCAGACGACTCTCTCCGACCTGGCACCCCTCCGCGGTCTGTCCATCAAACAACTGAACATGAGGACAACCGGGGTGAGTGATCTTGAACCCCTGCGTGGCATGCCCATCCATGACCTGAACCTCGCATCTACAAAGGTGCGCGACCTCGAACCTCTGCACGGCATGCCCGTCCGCGTCCTGAACCTTAGCTACTTGAACGTGAGCAGCCTCGAACCCCTGCGCGGGATGCCTCTGGTCAGCCTGAATCTGCACGGCACCAATGTGCGTGATGTCGGCATCCTGGCGGACTTCCATGACCTCGAAGAGATCGTGCTGCCTAACGATGCAACCCACAATGTCGAACGCCTCCGCACGCTGCCGAAGCTGCGCTACCTGTCCTTCGGTTGGGACGCCGCTACGAATCACCCCACGCAAACGGCGGCGGAGTTCTGGAAGGAATACGACGCGAAGAAAGGAGCCGCGCCGAAATGATCGTCCCCGAGACCGAGATCATCGTCACGAAAGACGGTGTGGAAATTTTGCGCCAGACCGTCCGGCCCGGCGACTACATCATCGGTCGTGAGCCGGGGTGCGAGGTGCATCTTGATGTCGAGCTGGTCTCGCGGCGGCATGCCCAGCTCACGGTGAATTTCGATCATGTCCTGATCGAGGATCTCGGCAGCAGCAACGGGACGTTCGTCAACGGACGCCCCGTCAAGGTGCCCACGCGCTTGTGGCCCAATCAGAAAATTCAAATCGGCGCGGCCACCGTCGAACTCCGGCGCATCAAGGCCTCGCTATCACCCGA
>Ga0206986_1056_pt1 | contig 17824 bp, 10 predicted proteins | sample Alteio_BWMinCont_14_FD_153277 | JGI IMG/M metagenome (GOLD analysis project Ga0206986, IMG submission 153277) | Enriched cells from forest soil in Barre Woods Harvard Forest LTER site, Petersham, Massachusetts, United States -... | ecosystem: Environmental > Terrestrial > Soil > Temperate forest >... | reverse complement strand
ATGCGAAATCAAAAAGACCTTTATCATATAGCCGGGATTAGCTATTGATAGCAGCAGATTAAATAAAAAACCGGAATTAATGAGAAGACAAACGGTGAGGTTTAGGATGCTTTGCGCTTGTTAAGTTCATCCCTTATTTTGGCAGCTTTTTCGTAGGCTTCTTCGGCCAGGGCTTCCTGTAATTTGCTTTTTAACTCGTCGGTGCTTAATGATGTGAATCCGGCTGGAGATGCACCTGCTGAGGCGGTTACGGTTTCAAAATAAAGGATGGTCGGGGGCACAATTCGGCGCTATCTTTTCAACCATGGGTATTTCGGCCATTTTTATGCCCGCCCTCACAGGTATTATCGCCGACCGATTTATCAACGCGGAAAAATTATACGGCACCTTACATATTTTAGGTGCGGCAACCTTGTTCACAATACCACTGGTAACCAACCCCACCACATTTTTTTGGGTGATATTACTGAACATGATATTCTACATGCCAACACTGTCATTATCTATCACCGTTGCTTATTCAGCATTAAAAAGTGAGCATAAAGATGTGGTAAAAGATTACCCACCAATACGCATTTGGGGTACCATCGGCTTTATTGCCGCTTTATGGGTAGTAAGCCTTTCCCACAGCGAAACTTCTGTCAACCAATTCTATATCGCTTCGACTGTCGCCTTGGCATTAGGCATATATTCATTCACACTGCCTAAGTGCCCACCGCTTTTATCTAAAATAACTAACAGATCGTTTGTTAATTCATTAGGATTAAATGCGTTTTCGCTTTTTAAGACTCCAAAATTCGCTATCTTTTTTGCTTTCTCGCTTCTTTTAGGCGCCGCTTTACAGCTTACCAATGCCTATGGCGATACCTACATTCACGATTTTAATAGTGTACCCGCATATAAAGACCTGATCGCGGTAAAATATCCCGCCATCATCATGTCTATATCACAGGTATCCGAAACACTGTTTATCCTAGCTATTCCTTTCTTCCTGCGCAAATTTGGGATTAAGTATGTGATGCTGTTCAGCATGTTGGCTTGGGTGTTGCGCTTTGGCTTATTTGCCTATGGCAACCCTGCCGGTGGATTATGGATGATCATACTATCATGCATTGTGTATGGTATGGCCTTTGACTTTTTTAATATTTCTGGCTCTCTATTTATTGAAACACAAACCACGCCCGAAATACGCGGTAGCGCGCAAGGTTTATTTATGATGATGGTTAACGGATTCGGCGCCTTATTTGGCAGTTTTACCAGCGGCATCCTGATCGATAAGTTTTTCACCCTTCCCGATCATACCAAAAACTGGAACGGCATATGGCTTTGTTTTGCCAGCTATGCCCTGGTTATCGCTATCATTTTTCCTTTTGTATTTAGATATAAACACAATCTGGCTGTTGGACATGCCATACAAAACGTTTAATTTGCTTAAAATCTATTGCCCGTCATCCAATGAAAAAACATTACCGTAAAGAGAATGATTGCCTTAATTGCGGAACAATATTAGAAGGTAAATTTTGCCATAACTGCGGGCAGGAAAACCTGCAAATGAAAGAAAGCTTTGGCCACATGATGAACCATGCCATAAGCGATTATTTTCATTTCGACGATCAGTTTTTTCATACCATAAAACCACTCTTTTTTAAGCCAGGGTTTCTTTCAAACGAATACATGGCAGGGCGCCGCATACGATACCTGCACCCGGTTAAAATGTACATCTTTATAAGTTTGGTATACTTTGTACTATTATTTCAAACTGGTTTTAAAGCTACACGGAACGCATCCGACGGTAAAAAAATTGCCAAAAAACAATTATTACAGACGAGTAGCAAGCAATTGGATAGCCTTAGCAAGGCACCATACATGCCTGCTTTTGCAAAGGCTGATTTAGTCCTTGCTAAAAAAAAAGAATGATACTGCTTTAGCCAATGGCGATACCAGCGATGAAGACAGTGAGTTGATTGCTAATAAAGAAAAAGGGTACCGGATACCCGGAACAACACATGATACTACTTATACTCAATATCTAGCTGATCAACAAAAACTACCTCCACATAAACGGAATGGTTTTATTATGAGGCTTATTAATAAAAAAGCTTTGAGTTACAGACAAAATTATGGCCCAAGGGCGAAAGAAGTTTTTTTGGAGCAATTTCAGCATAATATACCTAAAATGATGTTTTTAATGCTGCCCCTCTGCGCATTAATATTTCAAGTAACGTTTTGGCGAAATAAAAAATATTATGTTGAGCATCTAATTTACACCTTCCATTTACATTGTTTCTTATTCCTTTTTTTGACAATTGTAATGTTGCTGGAAATAATTATACCAACAGCTTGGCATATAACTGATTGGTTGAACCTTATAGCTACATTATGTATAATTTGGTATTTATATATATCGTTAAGGGTATTCTATCAGCGCAGTGCGTTTCGTACCGTTACTAAATTACTTGGCGCCACGTTTATGTATCTTTTTGTATTTATATTCTGCCTGGTACTGCTATTCGTAGTAACAGCTCTAATCATATAAATAGTTATGCACGTTATTTGCTAGTCAAAAGAATAAGAAGAGAACAAGCTATAAGAGATAGTTAAGCTAAGCATATTCATGCTCGTATGTTCATTTGTAGGGGGGCCATAGCTTAACTTATTAATACCAGCTTCGTATCTAACATCTATTGCTATGTCATGCAAATCAATGCCTCCGCCCAGTTGCCATGCGTAATTTTGATCTTGATAATTTATTCGCCCACCTGAAGCAAATTGCTGATCATTCTGTAACCTGAATATCAAAACCGGGCCCGTATAAAATCTGATTCCTAAATTTTCATTACCAATCTTGTCACCAAATAAAAGCGGAACATTAAATGTTGTAAAATAGGACTTATTTACACCTCCCTCTGTCATTTTATCATCAATGGAGACACTTGTTTTTTCCAGGTACATTTCTGGCTGAAAATTAAATCCCAGGCCACCAAACCTGGCATAAACACCACCCAAATATCCGGGTTCGCCAGTAGTTTTATAATCCGTTGTTGAGGGGAAGGCTGACAATGTCCCGCCAGCCTTAAGGCCGATTTCAAAAGTTGGTAAATATTGTGCAGATACCCATCCGCAACTAAGCAAAGAAATACATATAGTAAATAATACTTTTTTCATATCAAGCATAAAAATGGGCAGATTGGGTTATTTTTACAAAACCAACCTAAAGTACCACAAGTAGAATGGTGACTAAAAGTATAAAAATTAATTAATATTAGAAGGATAATTTACCCTGATAGTAATCCAATATTTTACTATAAATAAAATAATCGTACCTGGCGCTGATTAAATTCAGGTTGGCAGCGTCCATGTTGTTTTTAGATGTAATATAATCTACCGATGTTAATACACCGTTTTCAAACCTGATCTTAGATATACGGAAGCTTTCTGAGTAAGCTTTTGATTCGTCTTCCAACGCTTGATATTTATTGTAGGCAACAGTCATGTTGTAATAGGCTTGTTCAACATTTTGCCTCAGGGTTATTTTTGTATTTTCTTCAACATACTCATAGTTCAACAAATTAATTTTTGCTAACGCGATGTTATTCTTTTTGATATGATTAGTAAAAATTGGAATATTAAGCCCCAGTTGAATATAAGTACCATAGTTATTTTGAAACTGATCTGAATAACTATTCGAGTTTGAGTTACTGTAATTGGTACCTATCCCCCCACCCAAAGATAACTGCGGATACAAAAGGCCTTTATAATACTTAACAGCTTTTTCGGCGCTTTGGCGCATTAAGGTGGCTGCTTTTACAACCGCCAGCTGCTGTAATGCTGTTTCATAAACCTCATCGGGGGTAATATCCTTTGCGCCTTGTAATTCTTCCGCGTTTAAATGTTGTAATTGTACGTCTTTATTATAAGGGATGTTCATCAGCTGAAACAAGCTCAACATTGCCGAATTCAATGAGTTTTGCGCATTTACCAGATTAACTTTACTTGCCTGTAATGATCCGCGAAGATCATAAACATCAGATTCAGCTTTGTTTGCCCCCTCCTTCTCTAATATTTCCGACCTGTCTGAACCTTCCTGCGCTACCGCCAGCTGACTTTTGCTTTGCTCCAGTATTTCTTCCTGATCAAGTACCTGCAAATAATTAGTTATTACATTTACGGTAACCAAATCTTTTGCTGCCTGGTAATTCATTTGGCCCGATTGGTAGGCTAACGATGCCTGTTTAACTGCATTTTGATAAGCCAGGCCGTTAAATAACACTACGCTGCTTTGCAAACTATAGTTATCAGAAGTTACAGATTGATTAATGTAGGTATTGGTAACCGGGTTAATAGTACGCCCTGTAGTAAGCTCGCGACTCACCCCTCCCGAAACTGTTGGGAACAAGTTATCTTTTGCCTGAACGTAAGAAATCCGGTTTGTTTCGGCTGTTATATAACTTTGTTTAACCTGTAAGTTATGCTTAATCGCCGTATCAAGGCACTGTTGCAATGTAAACACATTACCTGCTTGCTGAGCATTTGCATTAAAGGCTGCAACAAATAAAAAACCAATAAGGGTATATTTATGAAAAGACATTTTTGAGATATATTATAACAATCAAAGTTGTTTTGATGATTCAATGCGGCCGTCTAACAAATTGATGATACGGCTCCCGTATTCAGCGTTTTTTTCGGAGTGAGTTACCTGGATAATGGTAACACCATCCTCTTTATTTAGCTTTTTAAATAACTGCATTATTTCCTCACCCTGTTTGGAATTGAGGTTACCTGTAGGCTCATCCGCCAATAACAATTTAGGGCCAGCAATTAATGCGCGGGCTATGCCAACCAATTGTTGCTGTCCGCCTGATAACTGCGCCGGAAACAAATCCTTCTTTCCTACTATCTGAAAACGATCCAGCATATCAGCTACCATAGCTTTCCGCTCAGTGCTTTTAAAATCCTGGTAAATTAGCGGGGTCTCGATATTTTCATAAACAGTAAGTTCATCAATCAGATGATAAGCCTGGAAAACAAAGCCTATATATTTTTTATAAAGCGCCGAGCGCTGCTTTTCTTTAAGTTGATGCACTGACTCATTTTGAAAGTAATGATAACCGCTTGACGGCTCATCAAGCATCCCGATGATATTTAAAAGCGTTGACTTACCCGAACCCGATGGCCCCATGATCGAGACAAATTCACCGGCCTCAATTTCAAGACTGATATCATTAATAACAAAATTACGGGTGCCTCCCACCTGGTAAAACTTTGAAATATGTTGAAGTGATAACATTTTATAACTATTAATTTGATGATACAAGTATGAATAACATACCAATAATTTAATTTACTGATAATCAACACAATAAATCAAAATCAGAAATACAAAACTGTTCGCTAATGCAACAGGATGCGTTCGGTTATGATACAGTTTACAATATTAATTATTCGCTCCTTAAACTTTTAACCGGATTTGCAATTGCTGCCTTAACTGTATGATAGCTGACAGCAATAATTGCTGTACATATAGCAATTAACCCCGCTATTGCGAACAAAGTCCAGTCAGGGGTTATTCGATAGGCAAAATTATCAAGCCATTGATTTACAAAATAAAATGCGACTGGTGCCGCTATTAAGAATGAGCCTACCGCCAACAACAAAGTTCCTCGGTTAAGCAATAAAAACAGGTTAGATACAGATGCACCTAAAACTTTACGAATACCAATTTCTTTTGTACGATTAATTGTGCTAAGTCCCGACAAACCAAATAAACCCAAGCATGCTATAAGTATTGCCAGTATACATGATGTGGTAATGGTTTTCATCCAGCGTAAGTAAGCATCATAATTTTTCGCTAGGTCTTGATCCATAAAAATGTAACTGAATGGCATATTACCGGTAATCTTATTCCAGTTTAACTGTAGGTTATCCATTGCATTAGGGATGCTTTGCCTGGCTTTTATTTTTATAAAAAACCACCCCGCCGGGTTAGTACTTATTTTATGATACTCAGGCATTATTGGCTTAGTAAGATCTTCGGTATGATAATCTTTACATACACCAATAATAACACCGCCCATGTCGTAATTCACCACATTTAACTCCGGTTTACCTAACATATTATAAAGCGTTTGGTTAACCACCATGGCTTGATTTGCAGATGAACTGTTAGGATTTTTTTGTGAACTGTTAAGTTTTAAATGAGCACTATCACTAGCAATTTCTTCTGAAAAGCTGCGACCCAATATAATTGGTATTTTATTAAAGCTGAAATAGTTATAATCAACACTCATTTGCTGTACAAATGTTTGTGTCCCACCTATTATATACCCACTTCTATTAAATCCACCAAATTTGCCATTCGTGCTAGTCATGCCCTGCAATTCAGGGCGGCTTTCAACATAATGCGCTAATCTTTGCTTTAATAACTTTCGCGCTCCCGTATCCTCCCAACCATATGGGTCTTGAAGTTCAACTACCTGTTCTTTATCAAAACCCATATCGGCACTATTAATAAAATGCATTTGGCGGTTAATAACCAATGCTGATATAACCAGCACAACACAAATAGTATATTGTAAAACCACCAGGCTTTTAGATAACCCAGGATTGATTTTATAAGTAGAGAAGCCCTTCATAATATTTAATGGCTTTAAGCCTGACATGGCCAGGGCAGGATAAACACCTGCCAATAAGCCCAAAACAATTGTAAGCCCGGTCAGCATAAGCATTAAGTTTATAAAAGAAAAAGAATTAAGACTTAAAGAGGTACCCGTTAAGCCGCTAAAAAATGGCAGGCATGCAACAGAGATTAAAAAACCTATCAATACTGAAGCAAATGCCAGTAATTGTGTTTCGGTATAATATTGAAGGACGATCTGCTTGCGGCCAGCACCCATGGTTTTACGTACACCAACATCCTGCGACCTGGAAATAGCACTGGTTAACGTCAATAACACGTAATTAAGACAGGCTATTAATAGAATTACTATTGCCAGACAAACCAATTGATAAATGTTTTTAAGATCTGTATAATGAGCCCAACCGCTTATGGGACTGTAATGAGCTTCGGTAAAAGGCCTTATGAAAATGCTTACCACCGCTTGTTTTTTTTGCGGATCTTGCTTTGTCATGTCATCGGTAAGCGGCTTGAAATATTTAGTAGAAAAGGCAAGCAGTTTATTTTGAAAGCTCCCGGCATTAGTGTTTTTTCTTAGACGTAATAGGGTTAAATCATTGAATTGGTTGATACCGCCTTTCATATTTTCCGCATAATATTGGTCTGCTTCGCGCGGGATAATTATATCATAATTCAAGCTTGAATTTGCCGGAAAATCCTTAGCTACACCGGTTACCGTTAGTAACAGCTTTTCACTGGTTATATTTAGCGTTTGCCCCATGGGGTTAGTATTGCCAAAGTATTTTCGCGCAAAACGTTGGCTTATAACAACCGACTTTTTATCCGATAGTACTGAACTCTTGTTACCTTGTATTAAAGGAAAATCAAACACCTTAAAAAAATCTGCATCTGCAAAAACAGCACATTGGTCGTCCTCTTTAAAACTTTGGTTGTTTTTACGAATAATAGGGCTGTACAATGATCGTATACGAACTATACCTTCAATCTCAGGAAAGTTTTGTTTTAGATCCGGTCCCAATACAGCAGGCACATTAATCATATTTTTTTGATCCTCATTTTTTGTCAGAAATGAGAAAAAGCCTTTTTGCGATTTACCGTTATCTTTTTCGAAAGAAGCAAATATATCTGTTACTTCCACCCTAAAAAGATGTGCCCCGTCGTGATGGAAATTGTCAAATGAGCGTTCGTTTTTAACATACATATAAACCAAAATACAAAATGCGCTGGCTACACTTAAGCCAACAACATTTATGATGGTGTACAGTTTATTGCGGAAGATGTTCCGCATGGCAAGCCTTAGGTTGATTTTAAACATAGTTAGGTTGTGATAAGTTAAATATTATTCCGAACGTAAACTCTTTATTGGATTCGCAACCGCTGCTTTAATAGCTTGAAAACTAATGGTAATAAACGCAATTACAATTGCCATTAGCCCGGCAACTAAAAACATCCACCATTCAACATTTATTCTATAAGCAAAATCCTGTAGCCATTTGCTCATGGCATACCATGCTATCGGCGTAGCTATTACAATGGCAATCAGTACCAGTTTAACAAAATCATACGACAACATGATGGTTACATTGCTAACGCCTGCACCTAATACTTTGCGTATACCAATTTCGCGGGTACGTACCTGTGCAGTATAAGCAGCCAATCCTAATAAACCAAGGCAAGAAATACCGATAGCAATAGCGGCAAAGTAGTCAAACAAAACACCTTCTTGCTGCTCGCCTTTATATAGATCGTTGAATTTCTCATCCAGAAAGGTATAATTAAAAGGATATTGACCATTGTACTGTTTAAACAGTTTTTGTGCTGCCGCGATGGCTTTAGGTGCATCTTTGCCAGTTGTCCTTATATAAATATTACCCAAATACGATGGATAATAGTAGAATACCGCCGGACTTATTTTCTCTTTCATCGATGCGAAATGAAAATCTTTCACCACGCCAATAATAGTCCCCTTGATGTGCCATGCCTCGAAACGTTTACCTATCGGATCTTTTAAGCCTATCTGATTAACGGCAGCTTCATTCAATATTAAATGACTGGTATCATTCACAGCGCCTGTAAAACTTTTACCCGATGCCATTTTCATCTTAAAGAATGACATAAAATCTTTGTCAATAGTCATCAAATGCACAATGAAGGTTTGGCCCGGCGCTTTGCCATCCCAATCGGTTTGACCAGATATGCCCCTCATCTCAACAATATTCTGGTTTGAACGTGTTATATCCAATATGCCCGGTTGTTTCAGCAACTCGGCCCGGGCAGCATCATAATGTGCGCCCATATCGCGCATCGGAAAAGAAAAGGTGTGGCTTTTATCATAGCCCAACTGCCTTGAACGGATATAGTTTAATTGACTGGTAATAACAATGGTACCTACAATAAGCATTATGGAAAATACAAACTGTGTAACCACCAGTATCTTCCTGAATAAAACATCGCCAATGCCTGATGACACCTTGCCCTTAAGCGCCTTTAATGGCTCAAACGACGACAACAACATAGCAGGGTATATACTGGACGCAAGTAAAGTACCCGATATGGTTAAAATAATAACCATCCATATATGGTAATCCGCTATATCAAAAACTAATTGCTTGCCTGAAAGTTGGTTAAATGCAGGCATTAAAAAATGGATCAGCACTAAAGCCAAAATCGCCGATAGCAAAAACAACAAAGCGGTTTCAACTATAAACTGTATAAACAGCTGACTTTTACCTGCGCCAATAATCTTCCGCATGCTGATCTCTTTAGAGCGAAGCATAGAACGGGCAGTTGATAAATTCACATAATTGATACAGGCAATAATCAATATCAAAATAGCTACGATCAGGAAAACTCTTACCGTTGTAATGCCTTTATCAGTTAAATCAGCATTGTACAAATGCATTTTTGCGATGGGCAATAACAAATAAGCCGCATCAGTATCGGCAGGGCGGTGTTTTATATGGATATTAAACAATTTTGCCGATAGTGCTTTTAACGATGTGCCTGGCTTAAGTTTTAAATAAGTATAGCAATCATACTCATCAAAATTATCGCTCAGATCTATTTTTTGCGCGAGCATGTGTTTAATATTAAAACTCATCGGCATAATCATATCATATTGAATGCTGGAATTCTCCGGAAAATCTGCAACAACACCGCTTACGGTAAAATTTTGCTTATTATCTGCAATAATTACTTTACCAATTGGGTTATCATTGCCAAAGTACTTTTGCGCTGTACTTTTGGTTATAACTACCGAATTATCATCATTAAATGGTTTATTAGCATTACCTGATATAATGGGGAAGCTAAAAACAGAAAAAAATGACGGATCTGCATATGCTACGCGATCATTTGCAAAAATCTTGTCGTGGTAGCTATAGGACGAAAAATCACCATTATAGCTAATACGTACCACATCCTCAACTTCGGGCAATTGCTGCTTAGCTAAAACACCCATTGGGTAAACAGTGGCTTGCCATATTTGCCTGCTCGCTCCCGTTCCGCCCCAAAGCTCAAGGCGATAAATATTTTTGGCATCTTTATGAAAACCATCAAAACTATATTCATCCTGTACCCAAAACAATATCAATATACCAATGGCCAAACCGGCGGTTAACCCAACAATATTTATAATGGTATAAAACTTGTTTTTTATCAAGTTCCTCCAGGCCGTTTTAATGTAGTTCTTTATCATGGATGATGAGTTTTAGTAAGTGTATGCTTATTCGCTTCTTAAACTTTTTACCGGGTTGGTTAACGCCGCTTTAATTGATTGAAAACTAATAGTAACAAATGCTATCAATATTGCTCCCGAACCGGCAATGGCTACTACCCACCACTGTATATGAATACGGTAGGCAAAATCCTGCAGCCATTTGTTCATTGCCCACCAGGCCAGCGGCGATGCGATGATGATAGCAATCACCACCAGCTTTATAAAATCCTTAGATAACATTTGAACAATGGTTGACATGCTGGCGCCAAGCACCTTGCGTATACCTATTTCTTTAGTACGCTGCTCGGCGGCATAAGCTGCCAGGCCAAACAAACCAAGGCAGGCAATAATAATTGCAAGTGAGCTAAACGATACAAATATTATCCCGGTACGTTGCTCTGTACGATATATGGCATCAAAATCCTGATCCATAAAAGTGTACATAAACTGCTGGTTGGGTGAAAAACCACTCCACTTAGATTTTATCTGATTAAGCAGCGCCGGGATATTAGCGGCATTTGCGCGGATACTGATCCCCCCCTCATCATTACCCATAAACAATATTAAGGGGGTAACATTTGATCGCAAAGACTGGAAATTAAAATCTTTCACCACCCCAATAATATGATATGGTTTTAGCACCAAAGCTTTATTGTCCTGCGGATAATAAACTAACTGATTGATAGGATTTTTAAAACCAAGCATTTTTTCAGCAGTTTCGTTAATAAGAATCGCGGTGGAATCGGTAAGCATCTCTTTAGAAAAATTCCTGCCTGATTGCATTTTCATGCCAAGTGTAGCTATGTAATCCTCATCAACAACCCATGTCTCCGACGTAACTGAATTTTTTTGATCTGCAACCGGCCCTTTAAAAATTACTGAGCTATTCCAATAACCAGAGGTTGGCAATGCTCCGGTCATAGTAACATTTTGCACGCCGGTTAACTGTTTAACTTCTTGTTTAAATGCTTTAGCATTGTTACCAAGCACATTTACATTCCATACAGTGAATACCTGGTTACGGTTATAACCCAAATCTTTGCTTTGAATATATTTTAACTGGTTGTAAATAACCAACGTACCTATAATCAGGAAAATAGATATGCTAAATTGAAACACTACCAAAAAATTACGCAGCATGCCACCTTTAAAACCTGATGCTAATTTGCCTTTTAACACCTCGATTGGTTGAAAGCCTGAAAGAAACAATGCCGGATATGAACCCGCCAACGCCCCTATTATTAATACCAACCCTATCATTAATGGAACTATCCAAACCATTGTTTGTGCGGTGATGGTTAAGTCCTTACCCGACATTTGATTAAATAGCGGCAATAACGCCCAGGCTGCAAAAAATGCAATTATGGCCCCTATCAACGTAACAATTATTGATTCGGTTAAAAACTGGGCTATAAGATATTTACGCGGCGAACCTAATACTTTACGTACACCTACTTCCCGGGCACGGTTTGCTGAGCGTGCTGTAGAAAGATTCATGAAGTTTACACAAGCTATCAGCAATATAAATAACGCAATTGCCGAAAACATGTATATGAACTCTATATTACCATTCATACCCAGCTCAGCCTCACGATTTGAATAAAGGTGTATTTTTTTGAGTGGAGTAAAATTTATTCGAAAATAATTACCGCCTTGCTCAAATTTATCGAAGGTTAAATGCAGAACACTTTGCATTTGCGGGCCTGCCTGCTGTTTAAAAAAAGCCGGGATCTTAGCCTGAAATTTATTAAAATCAGTGCCTTGCCTAAGCAAAACATAAGTATTAAAATTACTGCTGAACCACGCATCATCTTTACCCTCCGGTGTTGATGCCATCGATATAAAAAAGTCGAAGTTAAAATGCGACTGCTTAGGGATATTCTTAATTACACCCGTAATTTTATATAGTGCCGTATCATTAATAGTTAGTACCTGCCCAACAACATCGGTTCGGTTAAAATATTTTTGAGCTGTTTTTTCGGTAATAACTATACTGTGCATATCATTTAAAGCGGTAGCCGGGTTGCCATCAATCATGGGTAAGGTAAATACTTTAAATATGGAGGGATCGGCATAAACCACCATATTCTCCTGAATATCCTGGTTTCCTTTTTTAACCTGCAATTCACCACGTGAACGAAACCTAACTACTTGCTCAACCTCAGGGAAATCATTTTTTAACGCCGATGCTAATGGCGCAGGAGCAACGGCGTAAGAGTTAGTGTTACCACCAAAACGAATATCTTCGTTAACACGATAAACCCGGTCAGCTTTTGTGTTATATCGATCATAATTTAATTCATCAAATACATAAAATATAATCAGCAGGCAGCTGGCAAGGCCAAGCGCTAAGCCTAATACGTTGATGGCCGTAAACCCCTTGTTTTTACTAAGGGAACGGATTGCGGTTTTGATGTAATTTTTTATCATGATTGATGAATTTTAATGAGTGGTAATTACTCGCTCCGTAAACTCTTTACAGGGTTTACCAATGCGGCTTTTATAGCCTGGTAACTAACAGTAGCCATTGCTATAATAATGGTAATTATACTTGCTAAAGCCATTATCCACCAACTTAAGCTTATTCGAAACTCATAATTCTGAAGCCACTTATTTAATACCCATATAGATACCGGCACAGCAAATACTATAGCAATAAGCACCAGCTTTAAAAAGTCTCTTGAAAGCAGCCCTGTTAAATTGCTTACAGTAGCGCCTAACACTTTACGCACGCCAATTTCCTTTGTACGTTGCTCGGCAGCATAAGCAGCAAGCCCAAACAAACCAAGGCAGGATATTACGATTGCCAGGCCGCCAAACAGGTTAGCCAGCATCGCCAAAACTTTTTCATTCTCAAATTTCAATTCAAACTCACTATCAACAAAACTTATAGTTGGTGGGTATGCCGGGTTAATGGCTTTTAAACTTTTATTTATCTGATCGATGTTGCTACTTATACTATTTGCCTGATTTAATCGCATCGCTAATACCGAACCGCCATAACCATCACAAAAAGTAACCATAGGCGGTATTTTGCTATATGGCGAACCCCATACAAAATCTTTATAAACACCAACCACAGTTACCTGCTGGTCGCCATATTTAATTATTGAACCTACAGGCTGTTTCAGTTTCATGATTTTTGCCGCCGTTTCATTGAGCATTACGGTAGGCTTTTTACTGTTGGTATCAATCGGATAATCGGGTAAAAATTCTCGTCCCGCTAATAATTTAACACCTGTGGTGTGCGTAAAATCATACCCGGCATAAAGTATATCAATCAATATTTGTTGCTTAGGGTCTTTCCCCGGCCAGCTTATGCCCCAGGTATTGCTGCCATTTTGCGTTATACTTTGCGATGTACCCGTGGCGTTTGTTATAGCGCCATCTCTTTTTAACTCGTTTATCAAAACCTCGGCTTTTTTACCTAATTCCCCTTCAATAGGTATTTCAACCAGGTTATTTTTATCATACCCGTTGCCCATGCCTTGTATAAAACGTATTTGTCGGTATACACAAATAGTAGCTGTTATTAAAAAAACAGCAAATGCAAATTGTACCACTACCAATACTTTACGTATAGGAAGTGCACTACCTCCACCTTTAAACATACCTTTTAAGACCTTTATTGGCTGGAAAGACGATAAATAAAAGGCAGGGTAACTCCCCGAAAGCAGGCCGGTAACAAGTGCTATGGATATAATTAATATCCAGGTAGACCAATCTTCAATGGGTAATGATAATTTAATTTTTAGTAATGTATTAAAAAACGGAAGGCATAACGTCAATATGATTAGCGCCGCTATGGTTGATGCGAAAGATAATATTAGCGACTCAGTAATGAACTGCCAAATTAACGACGCCCTGTTTGAGCCGATAGCTTTTCGTATACCCACCTCCTTTGCTCTCTCCTCAGAACGGGCGGTAGAAAGATTCATGAAATTAACACATGCAATCAACAAAATACACAATGCAAGTGCTTCAAATAGATGGATCTGGCTGATGCTCCCACCAACGGATTTGCCATTTTCAAATTTTTGATATAAATGCGTTTTTGAAAACGGGAATAGAAAAAGCTGGTTAGTATTGCCGGTGCTATGACGGGCAATAATAGATTTTAAAATTGAATTAGCCCTGTTTAATGATCCGGCATCTTTTAACTGAACATAGGTTTGGCAAAAGTTATGTCCCCAATTTGAGTTTTTAGCCCAGGCATTATCATTCTCAAATTGTGCATACGGCATTACAAAATCGAACTGGTACGATTCGTTGGCGGGTATATTATCAATAACACCCGTAACTATCATCGGCACACTATTGTTGCGAGTCACCATCTTGTTCATAGGATCAGCATCGCCAAAAAGCGTTTTTGCGAAGTCGGCGGTAATTACTATCGAGTTAGGTTGTGTTAAAGAAGTAAGCGGGTTACCCTTAATAAAATGATAGGAAAACATTGAGAAGAAAGCAGAGTCCGCATACAGGCCTACCTTTTTAAAACTGTTGTTTTTGTAGCTGATAAGGTTTCCATCACCATAAGTATCAACACGAACCGACTGCACAACGCCCGGCACCTCAGCTTTTATAGCTGCTGCTGCCACACCGGGTGTTGCAGCAAAGGTATATATCTGGCCATCGCCATGCTGATTGTTTTCTACCACATAAATATTATCAAGGTTTTTAAACTGATGATCGAAACTTAAATGGTATGATACATACAATAACAGCAGCAGGCAGCTTGCTATACCTAATGTTAGCCCCCCTCCATTGATAAATGAAAAAGCTGTATGTTTTTTAATGTTTCGCCACGCTATTTTAAAATAGTTCTGTACCATATTCTTGATATTTAATATGCTTTATATTTTGATCTTTATCACTGTTAGTTTTATAATTTTAATATTATTCGCTTCGTAAACTATTAACCGGATTTGCTAAAGCCGCCCTTAGTGCTTTATAACCTACTGTTAACCAGGCAATAATTACAGAGACTGCAATCGATAGAATAAAAATACCGGGACCAAAGGTGTATCTATAGGTAAATGTCATAAGCCATTTATTCATTAAATACCAGCCTAATGGTGCTGAGATAGCAAAAGCAACTAAAATTAAAACTGTAAACTCTTTTGAGAAAAGGTAAACAATACTGCTTACTGATGCGCCTAAAGTTTTGCGGATACCAACTTCCTTAATGCGCTGTACTGCCATAAATGATATCAGCCCGTATAAACCCAAACAGGAAATAAATATGGCTATCCCCGCAAATATTTTATAGAGCTGTGATAGTTGACTTTCGCTTTTGTAAAAATCTGCTATTTTTTCATCCAGGAATTTGTACTCATAAACATAATCCGGGAAAGTACTGTTCCATGTGCGTTCAACAGCAGAAAGCGTCTGCTTCATATCGGCAGGTTGAATTTTGATATTGATAACCTGGTAAACATCTTTATAAGACGCCATGATAACCGGCGGTATTTGTTTTTTTAATGAGCTGACATTAAAATCCTTTACAACACCAACAATGCGAGACTTTTTATCCCCAAGCTCAATGTATTTACCGATGGCAGCATTAGGGTTTAAAACACCCAATTTTTTAAGCAGTGTTTCGTTTACTACAATTTCATGAATGGTATCTGTTTTAATATACGGACGCCCTGCCACCATCTGTAAATTATACAGTTTAAAATATTCAGCATCCGCCCATTTCATATTAGCTTGAAAACTTGCTGGTTTCGTGGCATTGTCATATGTAAAGTCCGTTCCCCAACTAGAGTTGTCGGATGGGCTGGCAAAGCTGTAACTAACATCTTTAACACCTGGCTGCTGCAACAGCTCATCCCGCAGTGTGTTTATACGGGTCAAACTAATACTGTCGCTGGGCAATCCAACATTAATAATAGCATCCTTGGCAAAACCTAAAGATTTATTTTTAAAGTAATCCATTTGACTGATGATAACCAATGTACCAATTATCAGTACCTGCGCAATACCAAATTGCATAACAACCAGGCCTCTTCGTAAAGAAACCCCGCTTGTACTGCTTGCCGCGATTTTATTTTTTAATGCCGCGATAGGATTAAACCCTGATAGTATCATGGCCGGATAAAAACCAGCCAAAAAGGTAACTGCAATAAGTAAAACAACGATAAATAGTATCACTTGCGGATCCATCAGAAACCCGGTACTTAAGTGAATATCAAGCAATGTATTAAAGTAAGGCAAAGCCACAAAAGCAACTGCAATTCCAATAATTATAGCAGCTAAGGTGATGATAAAAGTTTCGCTGATGAATTGCAAAATCAATTGCTTCCGGGTGCTGCCTAATACTTTACGAATGCCTACTTCTTTTGAACGGTTAACGGCCTGTGCAGTTGCCAGGTTAATAAAGTTAACGCAGGCTATCACCAATAAAAATATTCCTATTAAGGCAATTGCATCAATTAACTGATGGCTGAATTCACCTTTCGTATATTTACCAATTTCCGCATTGTAATGGATGTCCGATAGCGCTTGCAAGTGCATCCCTTCTTTAACAGAAACCGGAGGGATGTGCTTTTTAACAAACCCATCCAGCTCATGATTAAACTGGCTTGCAGATTGATTATCAGGCAATACCACAAAACAATAATGTTGTCCATAAATACTTGTCCAGTTATTTATATTACTGTAATACTCGCTGCCTTTAACTTTTATTGAGGCGTATGAAATAATTACTTTTAATGGAAAATCAGTATTAACAGGCGGATCACTCAAAATCCCTGTTACTTTAAGGTTGGTTTTATTCTCAAGCTTAATGGTCTTTCCGATCGCGTTTTTCCAGTCACCAAAAAACTTATCTGCCTCTGTTTGTGTCAAAACAATTGTGTTCGGGTCATTTAGTGCCGTTTTTTTATCGCCGGCCAGCCATTTAAAATCAAATACATCAAAAAATTGAGGCTCGGTATAATAGGTTTCGTCCTCCTTAAATTTTTTTGTCGCATTGGTTTTATCATCGTTTAAACTCAAAAGTGTTCCATTGGCTCTTAATATGCTGGCAACTTGTTTAAGTTGAGGAAAATCCAATCGGAGGCCTGGACTAGTTGGGAAAGGTACACCGCTAACATACTCCGTACCATCTGGGGCACCTTGTAAAGTTACCACCCGATATATATGATCTTTTTTAGTATGATACATATCAAAACTGGTTTCATACTTTATAATCAGGAAAATAAGCAAACATGCTGCCACACCTACAGCCAACCCAACTATATTAAGTGTTGCATAACTTTTGTTATGCAACAAACTTCGCCAGGCGGTTTTTATATTATTTTTTATCATGATTATTTTAATATTTTATTCGCTTCGTAAACTGTTAACCGGATTAGCCAACGCTGCCGAAACTGCTTTATAGCCAACCGTTAACCATGCTATAACTATTGAAACCGCTATCGCCAGTAAAAATATCCCGGGGCCTAATATCATTCATGGCGCTACAGCGT
>Ga0206986_1054_pt1 | contig 18439 bp, 19 predicted proteins | sample Alteio_BWMinCont_14_FD_153277 | JGI IMG/M metagenome (GOLD analysis project Ga0206986, IMG submission 153277) | Enriched cells from forest soil in Barre Woods Harvard Forest LTER site, Petersham, Massachusetts, United States -... | ecosystem: Environmental > Terrestrial > Soil > Temperate forest >... | reverse complement strand
GCTCGCAATCTCCTTGTAGGTGAATCCGCGAATCGCCAGCCGGATAACCGCGATCTCCGCCGACGTCAGCGCCGACAGCTTTGGAAACAGCGTGGTCTTGTAGGAATCGAGAATGGGCGCCAGAAAGCACATCACGAACTGATCGAGGTAAGCGGCATCCGACGGCTTCCATTGTCGTTGCGTGAGCGTGTCATCGATGCAGACGAGACCGAAGATGCGGCGTTCGGTCTCCATCCGCCGCGCCAGCTTGGCTTTCGTTCCAACCGAAGCCCACATCTTTTCGATGCCGGGGACGTTTTGAGCATCGAGGCGTACCGTCGTGGGCGATCGCCAGACCCGCTGGACCGAATCGATATAGTTCGGCACCGGCTGGTCGGTCAGCGGAACGGCAACGCCCGCCGCGGTCTCGACGGCGCTTGAAACGTATTGCGGCATGGCGGGATCGCCATATCCGAGATTGGCGCGGGTCGCATCGAATTTTTCCAGCAGGAATTGCAGCGCGATCCGATGCACGGCGTCCTGGGACTCGAAACAGAGCAGCATGTGGGCCGCGCAGTCGAGCATGCTCGGCGGTGCCAGCTTGCGTTGCTTGTCGAGAAGCTCCGCCTGAAGATTTCGTACCGTGGCTGAAATACTGTTGACGTTTATCGCGCTCATCGCCTTGATCACATCCCGCTGGCCAGAACCGGCTCGCCCACGCCGGTTCGAATTTTTCTCTTCTTCGGATAGTGCTGGTGCAACAACTGGACGATCGCTGCTGCGGTTCTGGGCCGACTGAACAGATAGCCCTGCATTTCGGTACACCCGGAAGCCTTCACGATTCTGCGCTGCAGGTCGGTCTCGACGCCTTCGGCCGTTGTCGTCATCCGGAAACTGGTGGCGAGGTTGGCGACGGTACGGACGATCGCCCCCGACTCCGGCGTCTCCGAAAGGCCGCGGACGAAAGATTGATCGATCTTGATCTTGTCGAACGGAAACCGCCGCAGGTAGCTCAGTGAGGAGAAGCCGGTGCCGAAGTCGTCCATCGCGATCCGGATCCCGAGCTTGCGCAGCCGGTGCAGCGTATTGAGCGTGGTCTCGTTGTTGCGCATCAGAATCGCTTCGGTGATCTCGATCTCCAGCCGGTGTGGAGCGAGCCCGGTGCTGTGCAAGGCATCGAGAACCGCATCGAGCAGGCCGTCGGTGTGGAGCTGCGCGGGAGAGACGTTCACCGCGACCCTGATGTCGTCGGGCCAGTCTGCGGCGGCAGCGCAGGCGGTGCGCATCACCCATTCGCCGATCCCGGCAATCAGTCCGATCTCCTCCGCCATCGGAATGAATTCGGCCGGCGGAATAAGCCCGCGGCTGGGATGGTTCCAGCGCAGCAACGCCTCGCATCCGCAGATCGTATCGGTCTCGAGGTTGAGGATCGGCTGATAGTGCAATTCGAACTGGTTGTGTTCGAGCGCCATCCGCAGATCGAGTTCGAGGCCCCGCCGCCGTTTCATGCGATCGTCCATCGCCTTTTCGAAGAACTTGTAGCTGCCCCGGCCGCCGGCCTTCGCACCATACAAGGCAATCTCGGCGTTCCTGAGCAGGCGATCGGCATCAAGACCTTCGTCGGGCGAAAGGGCGATGCCGATGCTGGTGTCGATGACGAAATGATGACCGCCGAATTCGTAGGCAACAGCGACCGCTTGCTGGATACGCACCGCCAGCGCGGCCGTCTCCGACGGATCGTTTATTCTGATCTGCACGATGCCGAATTCATCGCCGCCCAAACGGGCGACCGTTCCGGTATCGCCGACGCATTGTTGCAGCCGCGACGCCACCGCCTTCAGAAGATCGTCGCCGACGGGATGGCCGAGCGTGTCGTTGATGGTTTTGAAATGGTCGAGATCAAGCACCAGCACGGCAAGCCGCCCGCCCCTCCGGATCCATCCCAGCGCCTGCTCAAGGCTTTGACGAAACTGGGTCCGGTTCGGCAGGTCGGTCAAGGGATCATGTCGGGCGAGGTGGGCGATGCGGGCCTCGGCCTGCCGGCTCTCGCTGATATCGTCATGCGTGACGACCCAGCCGCCTCCCGGAACCGGTCGTTCGATCACGTTCATGGTGCGGCCATCGGCCGTATTGAGGCAGATGTTCGTCACCGCTCCGCTGCTGATCCGCTTCAAGATGCTTGCGCACAGACCCTCGGGGTCCCCCGAAAACGAACCCCGCTCGGCGCCGTGCCGGATTACCTCGGTCAAGGTACTGCCGGCTTTGACGACCTCGGGAGAGAGGCCGTACATCTCGATGTAGCGTTGATTGCAAACGACGACCCGCGCCGACTCGTCGAACATCAGCAGTCCCTGGCGCATGTTGTCGAGAGCCAGGTTCAGATCCTTGACGCGTTCATCCAGATTGCTTCTGACGTGTTGCATGTGATCCAATCGTGGAATGACGAGACGCTCGTCGATCGCAAGCCAATTGCTTACACCTGAACAGAACAGCCGCCGGTTTGACGAAGCGCCTGTACCACACAAAAAATAGCAAACGAGCAGCTTTGCGCGACTGAATTCTTGCTATCGTGATATTCAGGATGGGAATGGCAGAGAAGGCCGCTGATGGCGGCTGAAAGCATCCCGGCCTCTTCGCTGGACGCTCAATGCTCTCGCATTTCCTAGCAACCCGCCTCACCCTGAGACATCTTCGGACCGTCATCGCCGTCGGCGAGGCCAGAAGCCTGGTGGGCGCCGCCAGAACTCTGAACCTGACGCAACCGAGCATCACCAAGACTCTCAAGGAAGCCGAGCAGGTGCTCGGCGTCAAGCTGTTCGAGCGCGCCAATCGCGGCGTCGTCGCGACGCCATTTGGTCACGCGCTGCTGCGACATGCAAAGCTGATCCTGGTACAGCTCGGACATGCGGCGAGCGAGCTTACGGATCTCAAGGACGGCACCGGGGGACGGGTCGTGGTGGGCACGTTTCTGACGGCATCGGCCCGCCTGCTGCCAAATGCCATCGCCCTGCTGCACCAGCAGCGGCCGAACCTGACCGTGGCCATTGTCGAGGGAACCAATGACCTGCTGCTCCCGGCGCTGAAGGTGGGAGAGATTGACCTGGTAGTGGGCCGGCTGCCCGAACACCGGCAGGGCAAGGGCTTGATGCAGGAGTTGCTGATCCGGGATGAAGCCTGCATCGTTGTTCGTACCGGTCACCCGCTCTCGAAGCAGCCCACGCTGACACTGCAAGAGCTCGCCGGCTATCCCTGGATTCTGCCGCGCGAGGAGACCACGCTGCGAGGCCAGGTCGACCGGGCCTTCTATGATCTCGGCCTCGAGCCGCCGGCGCATGCCATCGAGTCGCTGTCCCTGCTGACCAATCGTCGGCTTCTGCTCGACGCCGACTACATTTCGGTCTGGCCGCGTCAGGTCACCTTCGACGATTATGAACGCGGGCGCATCGTGATCCTGCCGCTGCGGCTGCCAACCACGGCTGGAACGATCGGCATCATCACCCGTGCCGGAGCGGAACTCTCGCCCTCCGCCGAAGCGCTGATCCAGACCATCCGTAACGTCGCGGGTGAACTCCTGCAGAAATCGCCACCGCCGACCGATTGAACCCGGCGCGCTCCTCAGAGTCCGATTTGAAATGGAGCGGCTGGCTGCGAAGATCGCCATGCCCGGCCTGTCCCGGGCATCCACGTCTTCAATACAACCAGCCTTCCGCCACGCTACGCCAACGCTCTACAGGAATCCAAGTTAGCCCATGGCCCGGCACGGTCGGGTCAGCCTTCTCAACCACGCTGGCCGGCCGTGTCCTTGCTGACCCTACAACCCATCCGCGTAATTAAATTCGGGCCCAGCGTCGAGCCTTGGGTCGTTTCCAGGCGAGCCCCGACGCTTCGAAAACCGCAGCCTTGAACTCGTTCGGCGTGAGTCGCGCCTCAGGGCCTCAAGCCGCGCTTTCGTCAGTCTGGCGCGCAGGTCCGGGGATTGGTGCGGGTGCTTCGATAGGAATTCCATGGTCGTCGAAACGAAAACGTCCCATGCCTCGGTTGCATCGGTATCCATGAAGACCTCCGTGCAGTGATTCGAGGTAATCATACCACGGGCCAACATCGGCTCGCTCTCGCCTGCCGACAATGAAATAAAATCCCGCGCCCACCATCCTGCCGCCGCGCCGGTTCCATCCTTTCAGACATTTAACTTGATCCCGCACCGCGTCGGCCCTGGTGACCCCACCAGACGCGGCCGAACCTAACCCCCTTCACCCGGTTCGGCCGCGACTTGGTTCCGGCTCGCGGCGCCTGAACCGTGGCCGCCGCTTGGTGCGCGGTCGGGCTCGTTCGAATGCGACCGGTCGCGCTTTCCAATTGAGCGCGGCCACCTTTGCCGCAGCATTTGAAAGCCGAGTCCGCATAGGAAATTGTTAGGCGGCGACCGATTCTGAAACGTCCGCCCGAGCAACGCGATCACGGCCGCGATCTTTGGCTGCGTAGAGGGCTTGGTCGGCGAAACGCATGATCTGAGACAGGTCGGTTATTTTCTGTGATACTGTGAGGCCAATACTTATCGTCACATAGGCTGATATTTCGTCGTTTGAGATCTCTGTGGTCGCGCAAGCTAGACGCAATGCGTTGGCGTGCTTCATTGCCTGCTCCACAGTTACGTCGACCATCAAGACAGCGAACTCCTCACCCCCGTGCCGCGCTGCCAGGACACCGTTTTGCTCAGCAAACGCTTTAAATACCCCGGCAATCTCGACGATCACCTTGTCACCGAATTCGTGGCCGAATTGGTCATTGATCGCTTTGAAACGATCGATGTCACACATGAAGGCGACAGCATTCGCCTTTGCTAATCTCGCCGTCGCTAAGATCGACATCGCCGTTTCGTCAAAGGCCCGTCTATTTAGCAGGCCGGTAAGCTGGTCGGTACGGGAAATGCGCAGCAACTCGGCACGCGCCAGATTTAACTCCTGCATCACAAGGGCAGAGCGATACGTCAAACTACCGGCAAGCAGCGCGGCAATAACAACACCAGTAATCATTCCTGATGTCATGACCAAGCCAACCCGCACGGTTGCATTGGGGTTGGTACCAAACTCGGTCACTATCATGAGCAGCGTCAAGAAAAACGTCAGGGACACAGCCACGCCGACTCTCGCCACGGTATGGCGTATGGCTTGTCGCCTTGTCGTTATTTCGATCATTTGGCTCGTCGCGCGCGCTTGCTTCCGAAAGGTCAGGGTAGCGGCGGCAAGATCGCAACCATTTAAGATTACCAAATTGTTCGGGGATGGACTTAACGGCAGCATAACGTCGTCGGAAAATTCTTACCGATCCGGTCACAAGACCAACCGTCATGAAACGGCGTTCGCTGGATGTCGTCGGGGACTTAGGACTCTGATCCCGGGGCGCGTCCGCTGATCGGACCGGCAACAAGCCGCGGTGGTTCCGTTTCGCGGTTCTCGAATTTGGAGGCTGCGCCAATCGTAACGAAATTCACTTGGAATTTTCGATTGCCCAAACCGGGCTCCGCCAATGGTTAAGGCGTTTTTTCAATACAGACATCGAGGTAACGAATTCTCGTGTGGAACCTGTTAGAGCTTGAGGCATTGCCCTGTATCACCGCTCTAATTTCCGAGTGCATTGGTGACAGAGAGCGTCGTGCTCTCCTGGTCTTGGGCGAGCAATACATGCCAAAATCTCTCATTGCTGATCACGGGTTTGTCAAAAATGAGCGGCCGCCATGTCCGACATGCCACGGACCAATGATGTTTGCAGGTTTGGTCCCGGGACAGGACGGTGTCGCCATACCGACCTTTGAGTGCACTTTATGCAGTTGCGCTGAGAAAGCCGCATAGAAGAATTGAAGGTAAGCAGGCTGCCTCTTTCGCTACCGTCGCAAGCGCGGGCTGCCATACGGGAACAAGCCGACCTTAAGGCCGGTTTCTTTTGCGTTATCAATTTTTGGAATCTGAGCAATTTTGACCAGTATCGCAGTCCGCGAAGGCTGCATACTTGCTGATCACCGCTCCGTCCTCGGCTGTTTTCGGTGACTGAGAGCTCGAAAACGCTCCCGCCCGATGCAGGGAAGCATTGTGACCTCATCTCAGCAATTGCTGGACGCCATCGAGCGCCCTTTCTGTCCCCGCTGCCAGGCGCGGATGCTTCTAGAGCGCATTTCATCAGGCCCAATCGGTTTTGAACAACGGTTGTTCGAATGCCCGAAATGCGATCATGTCGAAATAGATGTCATTGCATCCGACCCCTTCAACTCAAGGGCCGAAGGATGGCTTGCCGGGGAACTCAGAGCGCCGACCTGATGAAGGAATAGCAGATGCTCGACACACAGAACCAGGGTCCGCAATGCACTGCTTGCGGCTCTCCGATGAAGCTCACGGCGATAGAACCGAGCCATGCGGGCCATGACGTGCGAACGTTTACCTGCCCAAGATGCAGAAGGGTTCAGCGGCACGTCATCGAAAGCACCGTGACAGAGGCCTGGTTAGAGCCAAAGAGCCACGACAACTCCGTCACTCATAAAATTGCCGCTGGGCGCCAGGTACCGAAGCCCGCAAGATAAGGCCGCCCGTTGGGTTACCCAATGTGTTTCTGCATAGAACTTTCTGAATGTGCGGGCGCGGTGAGATGGCTTTTGCAAAAGCGGATTGAGCGCCGTAACACAGGTCAAGAGGAGCGCTGCTATGCGTATTCGGACATATCGGGACGAAAGCCGCTCCAGACAATTCGACTTGGTCGCCGCCGGTGCGCACCCAAGGTCTATTGATCTGGTCTGGGCAACAACTTTGAGCATGTTGGTGGTGGGTTTCGCCTGCGCCCTCACAGCCCCCTTCTCATCGACGGTGGCCAACTTGAGCCAGTGGGTCCGCTCGGGATAGCGGTTCGCAGAAATGATGATCAGATACCCCGCAGGCAGCCGTTGGCGATATTTGGTTCTCGCTGCCATCGCGCTCCCGGTTTTCGGTGGTTTGTACTTCGCGTTGATAAGCTCTTTCTTGTTTGCATGAAACGACCACCGCGGTGAATTGCCAGGGTTCTGACGTCAGAAGATTTTGGATCAAAAGCAATCCGGATGCTTTCGTCGAAATCGCGCGGCTCCTGACCGAGGACGGCCACGTCGTTGCATGTCTCTGTCTATGAACGCTGGAAGCTCGATCCGCCGTCGCGGCCTTCAACGACGGCTCCGGCGGCGCCGCGACCGAGTTGGTCACCTGGACAACGGCCATTCTCTAGCCCGTTGCCACGACCAAAATGGAGACCTTGATGGCTGATCCCCTGTCGTCTGATATGCTTCGGAGAATGCACGCATACTGGCGCGCGGCGAATTACCTCTCGGTCGGCCAGATTTATCTGCAAGACAACCCGCTGCTGGAAACGCCGCTCAAGCTCGAACACATCAAGCCGCGGTTGCTCGGTCACTGGGGAACTACGACCGGTCTGAATTTCCTGTATGTGCACCTCAATCGTCTGATCAAGACCTATCGACGGCATAACCATGACAATATCCATGTGCGCGGCTTCAGGGACGAAGGCACCACCACGACACCCTTCGACATGGTCGTGCTGAACAACCTCGACCGTTATCAACTCGCCCTCGACGCATTCCAAGATATGGTGACCAAGTGGAGAAGGCGAAGGAACGTTACTGGACGTCCATGGAGCGTCACAAGCTCTACATCGGCGAGCATGGCGACGACATGCCGGAAGTTCGAGACTGGCGTTGGGCGGAGCGACCGCTTTCGACGCCGGTGAAGCCGTGACCGGCACGCAGTCGGAGTTGATCACCCTTGCCCTGAACAGCGGCTCGTCCTCGCTGAAATTCGGACTGTATCGTGTCAGCCCTTCAAGAACCGAGACCCTGCTTTCAGGCATGGCAGAGTCCATTGGCGAGACCCGCGGCAATTTTTGCGTGCTGGATTCGCAGGGAAGGACGGCGATGAGCGATGCCGCGTCTATTCCTGGCCAACGAGACGCGATTATTCGTATCGGAAAGCTTTTCGAAGGCTCCAGAACGCCCGCACCGGCCGCCATCGGGCATCGCATCGTGCACGGCGGACCGAAGCTCCGCCAGCATTGCCTGATCGACGAGTCGGTGATGCAGCAGCTTGAGTCCGCGACCGCCTTTGCGCCACTGCATACACCGGCCGCGCTGTCGGTCATCCGGTTCGCGCGAGAGCATTTTTCCGGGCTGCCGCAAGCGGCGTGCTTCGACACGACATTTCATGCCGGAATGCCCGATGTCGCGCGCGTGCTTCCTATCCCGCAGAAATTGCGATCAGAAGGTATCTACCGCTACGGGTTTCATGGTCTTTCCTGCGAATCGATCCTGCACCAACTTGGTACCGCTGTCCCGGAGCGTCTTATCATTGCTCATCTGGGGAACGGCGCCAGCATCACTGCGGTCAGGAACGGCCAGTCGATCGACACCAGCATGGGACTGACGCCCAGCGGCGGGGTAATCATGGGCACCCGCAGTGGCGATCTCGATCCCGGCGTTCTGGTCTATCTGTTGCGCGAGAAGAAGTTTGACGCCGCCATTCTGGAGGATCTGATCGATCACCGATCGGGCCTTACGGGAATTTCCGGTATTGGAGGCGACATGCGGGACCTGCATGACGCCGCCTCGTCCAATCCGGGTGCGCGATTGGCCATCGATATGTTCTGCTACTCGGTGCGCAAACAGATCGCCGCGATGATCGCCGCTCTCGGCGGCGTTGATCTCATTGTCTTTACCGGCGGCATTGGAGAAAACGATGGTGAAGTGCGCGCTTCGATCTGCGCGGGTCTATCCTGGGCCGGAATCAACCCCGGCGCTGTTCAGGAGCCTGCAGCGTCGCGTACCCCGGTGAAGGTTCTCGCCTCGCAGGAAGACGAACAGATCGCTCGCCACACATGGGCGCTGTCGCTGGCTCGCTAATGGCTTTCGAGCACCAGCGTGACGTCGCACAGACCGCTATCATCGGCATCCGTCTTGACTCGAATCCCAGTTCCCGACACATCTTCAACATGACGGCATTTTCACGCAAGATCTGACCGCACATCTGTTTCAGGCCTTCGGATTTAGCATATCCGATGATCAGTTGCATCAAGGCCCAGCCGAGGCCCCTGCCCTTAAGGCTGGATCTTACCAGAATGGCATATTCGCCGGTCTCGCGGTTCGGATCGCAATAAAGCCAAACGGCGCCGAGCACCTCATTACTTGCTGCATCGAAGGCAATGAATGCCATGGCGCGCGCATCGTCGATTTGTGTCAGCTTGGCGATGAATGAATGCGAGAATTCCTTTGTCGAGTCAAAGAAGCGAAGCCGCAGGTCTTCCTTGCTGACATGTACCAGAAGGTCGTGGATGAATGGCTCGTCGTCCGGCTTGATAGGCCGAACAAATATCCGCCAGCCGTTCTCCAGAACCAGATGGCGCTGCCATTGTGACGAATAGGAACGCATGGCAAGGGCCTGTCAGGTAGCCAGCCTGGCGTTGACGTTACGCCGGGTCCGGATGCATGACCAGTGTTTCGACTGTCGGTCGGGAGCAAGCACGAAACAGCGGGAGCATTCAGTCCGCCCTCAGCAACACCTCGTCTTCCTGAGAGTTAAGGTACATTCCCGACGTCGGTTCGACCCAGCAAAGATGGTCGTGCACTTTCTTGACGCCAGCGACATTTTCCGCCGCCACAATCGCCGCCTGCCGGGATTGCTCGTTGGTAATCACTCCGCTGAGATGAACGTTACCGTTACGCACGATGACGCCGAGTCCGAAGGGTGCCCAGTCCGCTTTTTCGATGGATGTGATGATATGGTTGCGAATGTGGTCGTCGTCGGCGGTCGGATCCGGGACCTCGCGCGCAAGTTCCGCAACGGCCTGGAGAAGATTGGAGCGCGTCACGATCCCGACGAGCTGGTCGCCGCGCACGACCGGAAGGCGCTTGACGTGGTGGTGTTCCATCAATTGCACGATGTCTGAGAGCGCCGCATCCTCCGTCACGGTAAAGGGATCGAGCGTCATGATCTCGCCGACCTTTCGGCCCTGCTCGCGCACAAAGTCGGATGCAGCCTTGCCCGGACCGAGCAGAACCTTCAACCAGCGACCGCGCTTTCGTTGAGTCCCGATCTCCGCGCGGCGGATGAAATCACCTTGCGAGACGATGCCGACCAACTTGCCCGTCTCGTCGATCACCGGAAGTCCGCTAACATGTTTCTCGAGCATGATGTTGGCGGCTTCAACAATCGAGGTGGCGGTACCAACCGTAATCACCTTTCTCGTCATAATCTGATGGGTTCGCATTGATGATCCTTCTTGGTAGCCCAGGGGCAACCGCCCTCGGCCTTCTCCCGAGTACAGTTCGAGTAGCGGGCGTCGCTTTTGTTCGTCGCTTGACCGCCTAGAGAGCCAGGGTTCGGATTACTTGAGTGAATCCCTCCCGACCTTGAGGATCCGGCTCATGTGGCTCCGCCACTCTGACCTCCTCGATGGCATAGCCGCTGATCAATTCTGCTCACTCCCGACAATTTGACGGCAGGGAATACGGTGTCCCGACATCGAATCCGCCTGGCGCCGGACTGTGTGCCTTGCTCCGATATGACAACGACCTTGACCCGCCCTTTTTGAATATAGAAAACAGTCTCTGCTGGATCGCCCTGAGCGAAGACTATTTGATCTTTGCGGTATTCAAGTATCGTCTTTCCCTCGCCTACCTTGGCAAGAAATACCTTGGGATCGAATGCAGCCTGATTTGCCTTGTTTGCCATGTCTGGTTTGGTCCGCGGTGGGACGCCCCCATAAACCAATCAGGCCGCGGACGTCCAAAATAAGTGCCATTACAAATAAGTGCTATTACAAAAGAGGCTTTGCGCGAACCTCTGGGCAGGGAGGCTCTGGGCAGAGAGGCAGCCCCTCAAGGGGAGCAGAACTAATTGGTACACTTCGCGGCTGCCGGCGCAACCGCTTTCCCGCGCTCCGGCAACGATTCGAGGCTGCCGCAGCAGGAAATCGTCATCTGAGCAATTTTGACCACTGTGCAATATTGACCACATTTATTTTCGTCGCCCGCATAGAGTGGTTTGGCACGCCCAACGGTATTCGACTGCGGTGGCCTCTGACGCTCGGTTAGGTCTGCCGGCAGCGTGAGGGCGATCCATTGGACGCATTCGAATCGTTCTCCATGGGGAGGCTGACGTTGACGATCGGCCGTTTCATGCTTTGCGTTTCAGTCGCATGGATCTTCGCGCAGGGAAATATCGCTGGAGCGCAGGATGCCGAGCGCGCCCCTGACACCATGGCGGCCCGCGTGTTGGCCTGCGCCTCCTGCCACGGGGATAGGGGTCAAGGCACCAACGACGACTATTTCCCAAGACTTGCGGGCAAGCCAGCCGGCTATCTCTACAACCAGCTACTCGCGTTCCGAGAGGGGCGCCGGAAATATCCGCCGATGAACTACCTTCTGGAATTTTTGCCCGACGCCTATCTCAAGGCGATGGCGGACTATTTCGCGTCGGAGCAGCCGCCCTTCCCTCCGCCGGCTACGCCCGTTGTCAGCGGCGCAGTCCTGGCGCGCGGAGAAATGCTGGCGACGAAGGGCGATCCCACCCATGAGATTCCGGCCTGCGCCAACTGCCACGGACCGTCTTTTACGGGCATGGAGCCGGCGATCCCAGGCCTGCTCGGCCTCCGCGCTACCTACATCAGTGCACAGCTTGGCGCATGGCGCTACGGCACGCGCACCGCGGCCGCTCCGGACTGCATGCAGATCGTGGCGGGACATCTGACCGAGGACGACGTCAAGGCGTTGGCCGCATGGCTCTCATCTCACCCGGCGTCCCCAAACCCGATGCCGGTACCGCGGGGGTCGCTACCGATGCCGTTGTCGTGCGGCAGCGAACCGAACTGAAGGGCAATCATGTTAAGCCCGCATTTCTCGAAAGCCGCGCTTTGGATCGCAATCGGGCCACTGGCTGCGGTCGCGCTGTTGGCGTTTCCCACGTCGGCACAGAGCCAGACCGCGACCGGCGACAAAGCGTCGATCATCGCGCGCGGAGAATACCTTGCCCAAGCCGGCGACTGCGTCGCCTGCCACACCGCGCCGGGCGGCAAGCCATTCGCGGGCGGCCGCGCGATGCCGACACCCTTCGGCACGCTCTATACTTCAAACGTCACGCCCGACGGTGACACCGGCATCGGCAAATGGACCGCGGACCAGTTTTATTCAATGCTACACACCGGGCGTTTCCCGGATGGAGGGCTGCTGTATCCCGCGATGCCGTTCGGCTCCTACACCAAGATCACCCGGGCCGACAGCGACGCGATCTTCGCATTCATGCAATCCGTGCCGCCTGTGAAGCTGCAGAACAGGCCGAATGATCTGAGATTTCCCTATAACAACCGTTCGCTGATTATTGGCTGGCGGACACTGTTCTTCACCGAAGGTGGGTACAAGCCAGATTCGACAAAGTCCGAGCAATGGAACCGGGGCGCCTACCTGGTGCAGGGTCTCGGTCACTGCGCGATGTGTCACTCCGCGATCAACGCGCTCGGCGGCAGTTCGGAATCGGCGGCTTTCGAAGGCGGCCTGATTCCGATGCAGAACTGGTATGCACCGTCGCTGACTTCGAGCAAGGAGGGCGGTCTCGGCGACTGGAGCATCGAGGACATCTCCGACCTGCTGCGGACAGGGATCTCGAAACGCGGAGCCGTCTATGGCCCGATGGCTGACGTCACCTACAACAGCCTGCAATACATGACGGAAGCAGACACCCGCGCCATGGCCGTCTACCTCAAGAGCCTCGCCGAGCATTCGCTGCCGGACGCGCCACGCCCCACCACATCGGCCGAGGAAAGCAGCCTGCTGGTGCGGCTCGGGCAGACGATCTACGCCGACAAGTGCGCGAGCTGTCACGGCGCCAAGGGCCTCGGGAAGCCTCCGCACTATCCGCCGCTCGCCGGCAACCAATCGATTGAAATGTCTTCGTCCGTCAATCCGATCCGCATGGTCCTCAATGGCGGCTATCCGCCGGGGACGGCCGGCAATCCGATGCCTCACGGGATGCCACCATTCGCCCAATCGCTCTCTGACGACGAAGTCGCGGCTGTCGTTACCTACATCCGGGTTTCCTGGGGCAATCACGGCGCCGCGGTTTCCGCAGGCGAGGCCAACGTGTTGCGCTCGGCGCCGCTGCAGTGAGGACGCCATGATTGTATCGCACGAACCGCCATCGTCGCCGGAAGCGGACAACGCCAGGATCGACGAGATCGTGCGGTCCGGCCCGCGTGGCGCGGTGGTGGTCGCGGGCATCGCCACCGCGATCGTCATCGCGCTGTGGTTTGCCTTTTATTTCCTGGTGTTCCTGCCGCGGGGAGCGGTGCAATGACGCCGACGCCGGAACACAATGAGGGAGCGGCGGTCGCGGCCCGCATTGAGCGACGATGGACCGTGATGTCGGCCGGGATCGTGGGGCTCCTGGTTGGCATGGCAATCTTCGCTGGTATCCACAAGGCGACGATGCCGCAGGCCTGGGTGGAGACGGCGAACCCACAGACCCTGCACATCTCGGGAGAGTTCGTCGAGAGCAATCTCGGCAGCGCGGTCGAAGCCGACGGTTCGGTGACGGTCCGTGCGATTGGCCAGCAGTTCTCGTTTACGCCGCAATGCATCCTGGTGCCGACCGGCACACCCATCAGCTTCAGGGCCACCAGCGCCGATGTCGTCCACGGCTTCCTGATCGACCACACCAACATCAATTCGATGCTGGTGCCCGGCTACATATCGGTACTGCCGGCAAAATTTGACGTGCCGGGCGAGCATCCAATGCCATGTCAGGAGTTCTGCGGCGTCGGCCATGAAGGCATGTGGGCCAAGGTAAAGGTGATCGACAAGGCAACATTCTTCAAGATGGCCGCCGACAAGCGGAGGTTGACCTGTGTTGAATAGCAAGCGGCTCGTGCTCGCGCATTTCTGGTTGGCCTTCGTGGTTTTCGGCCTCGCGCTGCTGCTCGGCGAATGGCAGATGTTCGTCCGCAGCCCGCTCAACCCGTGGATCCCCAATTCCGAACTTTATTATCGCTCGGTCACCGCACACGGATCGGCGATGGGGTATGTGTTTCCAACGCTGATTGCGATGGGCTTTGGTTACGCCATTACCGAGTTCGCGCTGAAGAAGCCGCTGATCGGCCGACGTTGGGCCTGGACGGGCCTCGCGCTTGTTGCGGTCGGCGCAGTTACCGCCATGATTCCGGTATCGCTCGGCCTCGCCTCGATCCTTTACACTTTCTACCCGCCGATGATTGGCAACCCGTTCTATTACATCGGTGTCGTGCTCGTCGTCGTCGGCTCCTGGATCTGGGTCGTGCTGATGTCCATCAACATGGCGGCATGGAAGCGCGACAATCCCGGCAAGCCCGTTCCGCTTGCGATGTTCGCCAACGTCGCCGGCGCGCTTCTATGGGGTTGGACCGCCGTCGGCGCCGCGATCGAAGTGCTTTTCCTGATCCTGCCGGTCGCGCTCGGCCTCAAGACCACGATCGATGCCGGACTGTCGCGGGTATTGTTCTCCTGGACGCTCCACGCCATCGTCTATTTCTGGCTGATGCCGACCTATATCGCTTATTACACCATCTTTCCGCGGGCAATCGGCGGGCGTCTGTATAGCGACGCCATGGCCCGCATCGCCTTCATCCTGTTCGTCGTCGCCGCCATGCCGATCGGTGTGCATCATCTGTTCGCCGATCCGCAAGTAGGCGCCGGCTTCAAGTTCATCCAATCGGCCTTTACGGCGCTGGTGGCGTTGCCGACGCTGGTCACGATCTTCACGATCTGCGCGTCTGCCGAGCTTGCCGGTCGGTTGCGTGGTGGCAAGGGTCCATTCGGCTGGGTCGCCGCCCTCCCCTGGGACAACCCGATGATGCTGGCGGTCACGTTCTCATTCGTAATGCTCGGGTTCGGTGGCGCCGGTGGCCTCATCAACATGAGCTACCAACTCGACGCCAGCATCCACAATACGCAGTGGATCACCGGGCACTTCCACCTGATCTTCGCCGGCGCCATCGTCATCATGTATTTTGGCATCGCCTACGACCTTTGGCCGCATTTGACCGGGCGGACGCTAAATAGCGTTCGCCTGATGAAGGCGCAGTTGTGGCTATGGTTCGTTGGCATGATCGTGACCACCTTCCCCTGGCACTATGTCGGCATTCTCGGCATGCCGCGGCGCATGGCCTCCTACGACTATGCCAACCCCGCCATCGCACCGGAAGCGTTGTCGGTCTCGATCTCGGTATTCGGCGGACTACTGCTGGTGATCTCCGCCGGCTTGTTCTTTACCGTATTGTTTCGCGGCCATCGAGCCTCGCAAATGGACCCAGGCGAGTACCGCTTCAGCGTTGCGGTCCATGAACCGGTGCGCGTGCCGGTCGCGCTTAACGGCTTTGCGCTTTGGCTGACGCTGATGGTCGCGTTGACCGTCGTCAACTACGGCTATCCGATCGCCCAACTCCTGGCGCTTAAAGGCAACGCGGTTCCCGCCGTCTTTGTCGGAGTAGCACGATGAGCGCAGAGCGCCTTTTCACTTTCAGAAATCCATGGTTCGCAGCCGGCGTCGGCATCACCAGTGCGATGGTCGTACTGTCATTGATCGTGGGTTTCGTGCTGCTGCCCTATGCTACGACGAGTTCGCAATTCGCAAGCCTGTGGGGGGCCATCTGCAGTGCTGCCGGCGTTCCCCGCGCATCGGCCGTTTCGGAGCCACTAAAGTCGCCAATCGTGACTTCCGACGTGGTGATCAATTCGCAGATGTTTGGCGCGCCTGACACGCGCTCGGTGGGCAGGGGCGCGACTCTGGCGATGCAATGCGCGATTTGCCATGGATCCAGCCGGCAGGGTCAAATCGATACGCCAAACCTCGAAGGCCAGCCAGCGGCTGCGATCTACAAGCAATTGCGCGATTTCAAGGCAACCGCCAGGGTAAACGCCATCATGAGTCCATTCGCGGTCAAACTCAGCGAGCAGGACATGCTCGATATCGCCGCCTATTATTCATACTTGCCGCGCCAACCCGGCTCGCATCCTGATTCAGCCGTCGAAGCTCCGCCCATTGTCGCCCGCGGCATGCCGATGCGCAACATCCCGACCTGTTCTTCCTGCCACAGCACAACTAGCGGCAAACTCGGAACACCTTGGCTAGAAGGCCAGTCCGCCGTCTACATCCAGGCGCAACTTCAGGCCTTTGCTTACGGCACACGCCGGAACGATATCAGTCAGCAGATGCGCAATATCGCCCGCCATATGACTTCTCAAGAAATGAACGAAGCAGCCCGGTACTACGCTGCGCAGCCCTGACTTGACATCGAGGTCGCCGACAATTTTTGGCGATGAAGACGAGGCGCCGCGCATCAAGCCTGGATTGCTCGACCTTCAGCTCGGCACGCGCTGCAGCGACATCCGGACGATCCTGTTCAGCGGCGTGCAGAGCTTTTTTTGAACGTGATGTCGTGGCGTTCGTAGAAGCGCCAGACCGAGGTCGTGCCGGTTTTCAGCCGCTTCTCGGACTTGAGCCGCGCGCGAATCTCTTCGAGCGTCAAGTCCGGCTCCGCTGCGACCAGATCAAGCAGCCATTGGCGATGCGCCTCCAGCGGTGAGCGACTGTGGCCCGTGCCGGGCAATGCCGCTACACTTCCCGTTGTCGTCCAGCGCTCGATCCAGCGGATTGCAGTCGAGGCGCCGAGACCGAGCATCCGCGCCGCTTCCCGTCTGCTCTCGCCGTCTTCGACAAGCGCGACCGCCCGCGCCCTGAGGTCCTTCGAGTATCCCTTTGCCATCGCGCGACCTCGCCGTTGCTGTCAAAGCAACCCGAATCTGATTTGCGCGCCTTTGGGAACCCCCTTATTGTCCCGATTCACATCAACCGAAAACCGCTCTAATTGTCCTGGTTCTGGTCCTTTTGTTTTGGCGGTGGCGGATACTGGGGTCGAGTAGAGGTCTAAGAATTTGACACGGCAGACAACGGCGATATCCAAGCAAAACAGCTCCGCGGCGCGATGAGACGCAAGGTGGCCGTGCGAACTATTCGACGAGATGCGCGCGCCCGGTCTATAGACGCCAATCATCCCGCTAAGGACGCTTTGATGCTGCGACCGCCTGCCGAGACGCCAGCGCCGATTCCTGCCTCCGTCATATTGCAGCGACTACATGATGAAGTACCGGCGGACCACTTCACCTTGGGCTGGCTCATGCGCAGCCTGCACACGCGCTCCTTCGGAATCGTCATGCTTCTCATCGCATTGGCGGCGATCGTGCCGGGTCTCTCGATTGTCGCTGGCCTCCTGATAATGATTCCGGCGTTGCAGATGATTGCGGGCAAGTCCGTTCCGGCATTTCCGAGCTTCATCGCAACGCGTTCATTGCCGACGCGCCACCTCGCCGCGGTGGTGCAGCGATCCATACCCCTGCTCCGGTATCTTGAGAGGGTGATCCATCCGCGCTGGCATACGCCGCTCGAGGCAACCAAGCACCTGATCGGTGCCATCGTCGTGATGTTGGGTGCAACCCTGGTGTTCATTCCGATACCCCTGAGCAATGTGGTTCCCGCTCTGGTAATTGCTTTGATTTCTCTTGCCTATATCGAGGAGGACGGGGTGCTGCTGTCTATCGCGTTGCTGGCCGCTGTCATCGTGCTGACCACGGCAACGGTGGCGGTTTGGGCAATGATCGTCGGGGCAAAATGGATTATCGGTCTCCAGTAACGAGTGGTCGCAGCCCAGACTTCGAATTGATTTTCCAATCCGCAAAGAAAGTTGGCGACGACTGCTCGACGGGACCATCTCACCGAGACGAGCTGTATATGCCGACACGAACTGAGCGAAGGACTTGCGATTGCGCCGCTCACATTGCTGCCTGGCAACGATTCGAGGTGGTCCTTGAGAATCTCGGGATTGGTTTGCATGGTCGGCTCTCATTCCGGTCACTGGTCAGTATTGCTCACTTTCAAATAAACTCAGGCAGAACTGAACCTAAGGAATGCTGAGATCGTTAGCGTAGTACGACTCTCTCCTATTCCCAAAATAAGTAGTGGATATTTCGGACTCGCGCGCCGAATGAAAAGGTTGACGTGTTCAAGAAACGATTCAGTGAGGTTGAAGACGCTTGCGCACTTGCGCAGGCGATTGTGGATACCGTTCGCGAACCTCTGATTGTTCTCGACAAAGACTTGCGGGCGATTGCAGCGAGCCGGTCTTTCTACATCAAGTTCAAGACCAATCCAGACGAAACCCGCGGAAGGCATTTTTGCGAGCTGGGTGGTGGCGAATGGGGGAGCCCAGCGCTTCGGCTACTATTGGAAAGGATTATACCCGACCAAGGCACGATGGATGATTACCAGGTTGAGCACGAGTTTCCCAACATCGGAAAGCGCTTACTGCTGCTAAATGCTCGCATCGTCCGTTATGAGAAAGCACACAAGAATATCCT